>ERZ827528.2873-NODE-2873-length-14993-cov-2.792877_pt1 | contig 14993 bp, 13 predicted proteins | sample MGYA00519768_ERZ827528 | MGnify/ENA primary metagenome ERZ827528 (study PRJEB31778, sample SAMEA3449343) | human gut metagenome | biome: human gut; feature: human-associated habitat; material: faeces | place: United Kingdom | collected 2010/2012 ...
TGCGGGAGTATGCCTTCCCGGATTGTTCTGCGGAGCAGCTGGATCTGATCCCGGCACTGGAAGCCCTGCACCGGCAGTATCTGGAGAGCCGGAATTCCGACCTCAGCCGGGATACCCGCTTCATCGTTGAAGCCACTGGCCTGCTCATGCGCTGCTGCCCGGTGGGATAACCCTCTTTCCCGAAGCCATGGATTCCGGACATTTTTCCAAAAACGCAAAAGCCCGTACTGTCACAAAAGACAGCACGGGCTTTTTTCATGGGCTGACATACCAGGGCGAACCGGCTCACTCCTCCAGTTCCAGATCAAAGCCGCAGCTTTCCCCGGTGACTTCGATGGAGGCCACCCGGCTCTGTTTTGCGATGGTTCCGGCATTCACCCAGTAAGTCCCCGCCGGAACCTGGGTCAGGTACAGCACACCGGACGCATCGGTAAAACCGGTGTAGGAATCCAGGGAGAGTCCTCCGTAGGCATCAAAGTTCTTCTGGCCTGCGTTCTGAAGCTCCACAAACATATTGGCGGCTGGCTCCCCGTTCCGGGTCAGACGCAGGCACACCCTGCCCTCGGTTTCCGCATAACCGGCATAGAGGTTGGGCTGGTCGATCTGCAGTTTAAAGGCCGGGACTGTGTTCTCCCAGGTGAGGGTGACCCACTGGGTGGAATCGGTCTGGGTTCCGTCTGCTGCCCGCTGGGTCACCCGGACTTCCAGCTTCCGGGGCAGGCCTTCCGCCACCTGAGCCCCTGACCCGTCCAAAGAAATCAGGCCGGCCCGGGCTGTCCCTGTCCCATCGATCCGCACCGCAAAGTATTCACTGGGGCTGTAATCGGTTCCATTTTCGGCATTCCGCCGGGCATTCCAGCGGTACTCCTCCTCGGTGGTAAAGCCCAGACGGGCATTCTGCACCGGGCTGCCGTTGGAATCCACCACCTCAAAGCGAATGATCCCCTCCGGGTACCGGCTCAGATATTCCACAGCGGTATGCTCCGGGTCGTGGAATTCCAGCTGGTATTCCGGCTCCTCAGAACCGATTCCCACATCCGGCGCAACTTTGCCGGTTTCGCTTTCCGCCGTCCGGGCTGGCTCTTCCGGTACCGGCGCTTGGGCCTCCGGGGACTGGGGCTCTGAAAAAGCAGAGCCAAACAGCAGGCAGATTGCCAGGAAAACTGCGGTGCTCATGGTCAAATTCCCTCTTTCCGTTCCGATGTTCCGGCCTCTGCCGGGAAATTTCTGTCAGTTTCAGTTTAATGCTTTCACTGCGAAAAAGCAACAGCCCGGGCTCTGCTGTCCGGGCAGAACTTCCGAATAAAAGCAAAAAGGGGCGGACAGCTGTCCGCCCCCTTGATGATTCTGACCGGGAAACTCAGTTGTTTTCGCCGTTGAGGAAGTCCCAGGCCACCTGGCAGTGCAGAGCTACGCCGGTGGGGAAGCTGTCCTCGTCAAAGACTACATAGTCGCTGTGGTTGGGATATTCTCCGCCGGCACCCAGACGGGCAAAGGCAGCCTTTGCCAGGACCGTGTACTCGGAGAAGTCCTCGCCGCCCATGCCGGGCTGAGCCTGCAGGACCTGAGCCGGATCGCTGACAACCTTACCGGCAGCCTTGCGCACCAGATCGATGGCATCGGGGTCATTGACCAGCACTTCGGTGAGCATATCATATTCCACCTCAGCCTCACAGCGGTAGGCAGCGGCGGTGTTCTTGGCGACACGCTCCACAATACCGGGCAGCTGATGGTGCAGATCCACATCATAGCTGCGGATGGTGCCTTCCAGCACAGCCCCACCGGATACGATGTTGAAACGGCTGCCCGAGTGCAGGCTGCCCACTGTTACAACCAGCTGGGTAGCAGCTGCAACTTCCCGGCTGACAATGGGCTGCAGGTTCATAACCAGGGCCGCGGCTGCAACAGTGGCGTCGATACCGGCTTCCGGACGGGCGCCATGGCTGGCCTTGCCGGTCACCTTGATGGTGAAGCGGTCAGCGGCAGCCGCACTGGCGCCTGCCATCATGGCAACGCTGCCCACATCCATCTGGGAACCGATATGGATGCCGAAGATGAAGTCCACGCCGTCCAGACCGTGCTGCTGGATTACAGCCTTGGCGCCTCTGCCGATCTCCTCTGCGGGCTGGAACAGCAGCTTGACAGTACCGCACAGCTGATCCTTGACCTGCATCAGCACCTTGGCAGCGCCCACCAGCATGGCGGCATGGGTATCATGTCCGCAGGCATGCATGAATCCGTCATTCTTGGAGGCAAAGGGAAGCCCGGTCTTTTCCGTGATGCTCAGCGCGTCAATATCCGCACGCAGCGCGATGGTCTTGCCCGGCTTGCCGCCCTTGATCTCCGCAATCAGTCCGGTCGGCTCGAACCGGCGATAGGGAATCCCCAGTTTGTCCATTTCCTTGGCGATCTGCTCTGTGGTGCGGAACTCCTGGAAGCTCGCCTCCGGATGCTCGTGAAGATCCCGGCGAAATGCCACTACTTCCGGCTGTACAGCCTCTGCCATTGCTCTAAAATCCATATCAAACCCTCCCTGGTCTTGTTGACTGCGGAAAACAGGTATCTGCTGTTTCCTTGTAAAAATATTGCATTTATTGTAGCACGGTAAAGTGAGAAAGTCAACGGAAAATATTCGCCGGATGCGATGTTTTCTTCTGGCTTCCTGTCCGGCGGCATACAGGAAGAGCCGCCTTCCGGCAGCTCTTCCTGCAGATTTCCGTCTATGGCGCTTCACGCCTCACAGAGCAAATGATCCAGTTCGGCCCGGTACCCACGCTGCCAGACCTCAAAGATCAGATAGGACAGCACCCCGAACAGAACGCTGGGCCAGTAGGAAGCTGTCCCGGATATGCCCAGCTCCAGCAGCAAAAATACCGGGGAGACCATCGCAAAAGTCCGGAGCTGATCCAGTCCATCCTTGCGCTGGACCCGCAGATCCTCGATCCCCTCGCCCATATCCTCCAGCGGGGCGGTGCTCAGTTCCCGGATCTTATCCTGCCAGGTCCAGACCAGACCAAACTGGGTCTTGGGCTGCAGGAAGGTGAGGACAAACCCCATCAGGAGCATGCCTCCCACCTCTGCTTTGGAACCGGAGGAAAACACACCGTTTATATAGAGCACCAGTGCCAGCGCCGCAAACAGCTCCACCAGAATCAGTGCCTTCATCGGGCCGAGCTTCCGGCGCAGAGCCATCAGCCCATTCTGAAGATTCTCTCTCATATTGCTCCCTCCTGTCGTCCGGCATCCTTACCGCCGCCTGCCCTGGTTTATGAGAATATCCCGGACAGTGTACTGAATGCCTCTTTCTCCACCAGATACCAGGCGGAGTCATGCTTCATCAGTCCGGCTCCATCCTGTGTCTGGCTGCTGAATATATAGGAATTGCCTTCCCCGAAGCTCACCTCGATGGTTTCGCCTCCCGTATCCGGGGTGAACTCGCCCTCCAACGGACGGGCATCCGCAATCCAGCCCCGGATCTGCTCCTGGAGCGCTGTATCCCAGACCACCCGCTCGCTGGCACGGTACAGGCTGGACTTTTTCAGCACGATCTGTTCTGTGCCCGAGGTCTGCGCCGCATCTGCCCCTTCCGGTACAGCCGGCAGCGCAGGAATCACTGCGTCCGCCCATGCGCTCAGTCCGGCGCCGCCCTGGTACAGAACCCCGTCCTTGGCAATGTAATCCGCATCGCTTTCCCGGTAAAGCTGGTAGCGGTGTTCACCGCCGTCCATGCTGTACACCAGCAGGATCTCCACCGGCTGGGCATCGCTGGGAATGGCCTGATCACTGGGAATCACGCTCTGCAGCTCTGCCGCGAATTCCGCCGCTTTCTGCCCGTCGGAGACGACAACCATTTCGGCCGCAATGGCATTCCGGGCCGTTACATTGACCTGCACCGGTTCCGCTTCCGCCGATGTGACAGGCCGGATGCTCACCGTCCGGGGCTGGCTGGAAACAGGCTCCTCCGGCTCAGCCGTTTCCTCCGGCTGGGAATCTTCGGAGGGCTGCTCCACGCTCTCTGAAGAGGACTCCATCGTCTGGGAGCTCTCCTCCCGGGAGCCGGACACCTCCTCCCCGTTCCGGGAACAGGCGGTCATCATCAGCAGGCAGCTGACGCACAGAATCCCTGCAATCCATCGTTTCATCGGATCTTCCCCTCCTCACTGATATAAAGGCTGCAATATGTTAACCCGCAATATTCTGGATGGGCACCCCGCTGGTTTCATCAATCTCCAGAATATGCCGCTCACTCTCCCCACCGATCTGCACAATCAGCCAGTTGCTGTTCAGCGTAACACTCCACAACCGGCTGCCGCTCTGGTCGAATGCTGCCACATTGGTGGCTCCACCTGTGGCAGGGTTCCCCAGCTCCGCCATCACGGCAGGAGAAAGCCCCTCCAGTGTATCGAGGACAGTATTGACCTCCTCTTCGGTGAGATCCCGCTCGGTATTTATTGTGGAAACCAGCAGCCGGGCAATGGAATCCCGGTCCGAAATGGCCTGATTCCAGGCTTCCAGGTCCGCCTCGGTTCCCAGCACTTCGGTGCCGGTTCCAAAGATGCTGCCGTCATTCATCACAACGGCCCCGGTGATCCCTTCTGCTACCGGTTCGCTGGCGGACGGTGCCTGCGAAGCGGCATCGGGCACGCTGGAGGACGGCAGATCCCCGGCAGAGGCGGCATCGCCCTCCGAAGATCCGCCCTCAGAGGCGGGCTCTTCCGTCTCGGACGAGGACTCCGGCTCCTCCGCCTGACTGGACTGGGAGGAGTTCTGTGGATTCTCCTCTTCAGTCTGTGAACTGCATCCTGTGAATGCGGCGCTGAGCACCAGAACGGAAACCAGCACCAATGCCATGATTCTCTTCTTCATACAAATCTTCCTCCCATTTATCTGCGTCCATGAATTCCAAATAGGTCTTTATATATTTCATACACTAAATCGATAAAAACTACAACCGGGAAGCCTCAATTCCACCCTGGGAATCTCAGGCAAATCCGTCCCATTTTATGGGAATTTTCCACAATATTTACGCTCCGGACATATAAAAATGACCTGCCGCATGTGTAAAACCTCACATACAGCAGGCCGCAAATCTATTGACTTCTACAAAATTCAGACTTTATGCAAATTCTCTCCGCCGCCGGACCCGAAAGCCGCAAAACAGCCTGCAGCCCGGTATTCCGCCTGTATTCCCGGGATCACTCCCCTGACTCCTCCGGCGCAAGAATTTCGAGCTCCAGTACTGTATCCAGGGCGATCCGGCTGCCGTCCTCCAGCACCAGGCAGCGGGCATAGGCATCGATCTGCCGGAGCCGTCCCTGTACCACCTCGTACCGTCCGCCCTCCTTCTGGCTGTCGGCCCGAAACCAGGTGACGGCAACCTCCGGATGCTCTGCCAGGCGCTCGGTCAGCAGGCTCTGCTTCTGATCCAGCAGGGCTTTGGCGTCCTCGCTCAGCTCGATCTGCCGGTCGGTCAGACGGGCGGTTTCGGATATGGCTGCTCCATGCCCGGTGAACGCCGCAAAGGGAGAGAACTGCGCCGCCCGGTCTGCCATGGACATCCGCGGATGCCTGGATGAAGTAGGATGCGGCAGATGGATCATATCATCGTATTTTCCGTTCACTGCTGATGCCCTCCAATCTGCTGGTTCCGCTCTTTGGCGGTGGCGCCCTCCTCCAGATTCATGGCCTTCAGGATGGCGTTCTTCCCATATTTCTTCTTTATATCCAGCATGGTCTCCTGGATCCTCCGCTCCCGCGCATGGGTGGCGCTTGCCTCCGCCTTTTGTTTTTCTCTGTCCGCATAGTCGGTGAAAAGGTCCATCTGTTCGCACCCGTCATCCATGGGGACAGCTGATTCATCCAGCAGGCGGTTGGCGCTGATGCTCAGCCGCCGGACCAGCAGAGCCGGGTCCATGATCCGGTCATAGAGCGCACTCACCGCCTCCATCAGATCATGGGCCGAGGAGGAATACTGTCCCAGATTGGCAGTACCATGGGCATGCTTGGGAATCCTGCGTCCGTAGCGGTCGGTGGTCACCGGGCCGGTATAGTGCTTCCGGCGCTCCGGGTCGGTGAGGTTTTCAATGTCATACCCCACGGTGAGCACCAGCTGATCGGTGAGCAGTCCCTTGTCCACCAGATCCAGCGCCAGGGAATCTGCCATCTCCCGCACCACCAGCCGGGCCTGCTCAAAGGTATAGGGATTCTGCAGCACCTGCCCCGAAACCACACTCTTGTTTTCCGGCTTGTAGGCTTTGACATCCGCTATGGTACAGGGCTCCCAGCCCCAGGCATGGTCGATGAGCAGCTCCGCATTGACACCGAACAGCTTATAGAGCAGTTCCTCATTATAATAGTCGCCGGCTCCGCCCAGCGAACACCGGGCAATATCCCCCATGGTAAAAAGCCCATGGGCTTCCAGCTTGGAGGTATAGCCCCGTCCCACCCGCCAGAAATCGGTCAAAGGACGGTGGTCCCAGAGCAGACGGCGATAGCTCATTTCATCCAGCTCGGCAATCCGCACCCCGTATTCATCTGCCGGGACATGCTTGGCTTCGATGTCCATGGCGATCTTGGCGAGATAGAGATTGGTTCCGATCCCCGCTGCCGCAGTGATGCCGGTGGTTTTGAGAATATCCAGAATGATGGTCCGGGCCAGCTGCCGTCCGGTCATCTGAAAGGCTTCCAGATAACTGGTGGCGTCAATGAACACCTCATCAATGGAATAGACATGGATGTCCTCCGGAGCCGCGTATTTGAGATAGACCTGATAGATCCGGGTGCTCCACTCGATGTAGTGGGCCATCCGGGGCGGTGCGACAATGTAATCCAGCGCCAGTTCCGGGGACTGCCGGAGATCCGGGTCATGCCAGGAGGAACCGGTGAGCTGATGTCCGGGAGCCTGCCATTTCCGCTGGGCATTCACTTCCCGGACCTTCTCCACCACCTCAAACAGCCGGGCCCGCCCTGAGATGCCATAGGCTTTCAGGGACGGCGAAACTGCCAGACAGATGGTCTTTTCTGTCCGGCGCTGGTCTGCCACCACCAGATTGGTCGTCATGGGATCGAGCCCCCGCTCCACACACTCCACCGAGGCATAGAAGCTCTTGAGATCACAGCAGATATAGCACTTTTCCATTATGCCCCGGCCTCCTTTCATGATTGGGGTTATGGCTGCGGTCAGTCAGCTGTCAGTGTGCGGAGCAGACCCTCGCAGCCCTCGAGAATATCTGTCCAGGCTGTATCGAAATCCCCCGAGTACCAGGGGTCCGCAACCTCTCCAGGACGGCTGGTATAATCCATGAGCAGGTGGATTTTGCCGTCGGGGTCGCCGCCGCAGATCTGCTGCATCCGGCGCAGGTTCGCCCGATCCATCCCGATGAGCAGATCCCAGTGGCTGTAATCCTCCCGCCGCATCTGCCGGGCTGTTTTGCCGGAACAGCCGATCCCATGCTCTGCCAGCTTGCGCTGTGCCGGCGGGTAGACCGGATTTCCGATCTCCTCGGCACTGGTTGCGGCGGATGCTATTTCGAACTGGCTGGAAAGTCCGGCCTTCTGCGCCAGGTCTTTCATTATAAACTCAGCCATCGGACTGCGGCATATATTGCCGTGGCACACAAATAATACCCGAATCACAGCGGCAAATCACCTCATTTTCTTTATTTTTTATTATAACACAACCACTGGTCCCGGCAAAAGCCCCGGGCTTCTCCCACAGATGCTGCACTCCGCTGGTATATTTTCCCGGCGATGGATAGACCATACCCCAAGCGCCCTGCAAAGCCGCTTTATTTGGGGTAATACAGCGCCCACTGTTATAAAACTATGAAGCATCACCGGATAGTCCGGCGAAAAAACATGTTTCCCATCGTGCCACGGCTTCCTGAGCTGAGATGGCACTCTTGCAAGGCTCGGCAGAACGCTTCTCTACCCTTTCTCTTTTCGCACAAAAAGAGAGGGGATCTCTCCCCTCTCTTTGACAACAGATGTTCAGACCAGACCCTTTTCCACCAGGAATTCATGTGCCACTTCCTGGGTAGTCATGCCCTCCACATCCACCTTGTAGTTCATCTCCCGCATCTCCTCGGTGGAGATGGCATTGTCCAGCAGCGGCAGAACCTCCCGCAGTTCCGGATACCGCTCATAGACATCGCCCCGGATCACATTGACGCACTGATACGGCGGGAAGAATTCCATGTCGTCCTCCAGGCAGAGCAGCCCGGATTTCATCAGCAGCGCATCGGTTTCATAGGCATCGGTCACTTCCACTTCGCCCGAAAGGATCGCCTGGTACCGCACATTGCCATCCAGACCCCGCTCCTCCTTGAACTGAACGCCATGCTCTGCCTTGAGCTTGGGAAGCAGATCCTCCCGGATCAGGAAGGACGTTGTGGCGCCCAGCCGCAGCGACGGCGCCTGCTGCACCAGCTGGGACAGAGTGGTGAGGCCATAGGTCCGGGCTGTCTCCTCGGTCACAGCCAGCACATAGGTGTTGCTGAATCCCAACGGCTCCGATACCTCAAAGCCGAACTGCTCCTTCATGCCTGTCCGGACATTCTCATAGACCCGTTCCGGATTGGTATCCATGGGCAGATGCAGCACCTGCGGCGCCAGCATGCCGGTATAGTCGGTCACCATATCAATGGAGCCATTTTCCAGCGCCGGCATGGTGATCATCAGGCCGTTGAGGTTGTACACCCGCTCCACCGGAATATCGGTTTTGGTTTCAATCAGTTCCACATAGATATCACCCAGGATCATGCCCTCGGTAAAGTTCTGAGCGCCGACCAGCAGCCGGTTCTCGTCCTTGGAAAGGCTGCGGACCAGCGAGCTGACCGATGGAACGATCAGCAGCACAGCACACAGGGCCAATGCCACAGCCTGACGGGCCAGACGCTTGCGCCGGGGCATATAGACGATCTTATCCGCGGGCTTGAGTCCTTCGGGGGTGATGGCTTTTTCCACCTTGCCCAGCACAAAATCCACAGCCAGCGCCAGCAGACAGGCCGGGATTGCGCCCAGCAGCACCAGGTTGGCATCGTTGGCGTTGAGGCCCATATTGATCATCCAGCCCAGGCCGCCTGCGCCGGCAAAGGCAGCGATGGTAACGGTACCCACCGCAGTGACTGCCGAAATGCGGATACCTGCCATAATAAACGGCAGAGCCAGCGGGAGCTGGATGCGCAGCAGCTGCTGGGTTTTGGAAAGGCCGATGCCGCTGGCAGCCTCCAGCAGTTTGGGGTCAATGCCGGTGATGCCGGTATAGGTGTTCTTGATAATGGGCAGCAGGGCATAGATCACTACCATGATAATGGCAGGCTTCTGACCGATGCCCACAAAGGGTACCATAAAGGCCAGCAGACCGATGCTGGGAATGGACTGCATGAGGTTGGCAATGCCGATGACAATGGCAGCAGCCTTGTCATTCTTTGTAATGGCGATACCGATCAGACCGCCGACAATCAGGGAGGCCAGAACTGCCAGCGAGGTCATTTCCATGTGTTCGATGGTCAGTTCCAGCAGTTCTCCCCGGCGTTCCATGAATTGGGTAAGGAATTCACTCATAGCTTTACTCCTCCGCACCTTCGGTGCTGTCACGGCGGTACCGCTTGCTCAGAGTAGCCAGCAGACCGCTCTTGGTCAGACCGCCCAGCAGTTCATTTTCATGGTTGACTACCGGGATAATGCCACTGGCATCATAATCCACTGTATCGATGATCTCCTGCAGGGAGGTGTCCGCATAGACCGAGATATAATCCTGTGTGACATATTCCTCCAGCGATGCAGAATAGTCCTTTACCTCCTGCAGGTTCTTCAGCCAGACAATGCCCTCCAGACGGTGTTCCCGTCCGCTGGTCACCAGCAGCGAATCCACCGTATTGTGCCGCATGATCTGCAGTGCCTGCAGAACAGTGCGGTTCTTGGAAATATGGATCACTGCCTTTTTCATGATGTCCTCTGCATGGATATAAGCCGGATTGCCCCACAGCCGGTTCTTGCCCACAAACTCCTCCACATACGCATTGGCCGGACGCTTGAGGATCTCTTCCGGACGGTCAAACTGGGCGATCTGTCCATTCTGGATAATACAGATGCGGTCTGCCATCTTGATGGCTTCGTCCATATCATGGGTGACAAACACGATGGTCTTATGAAAACGCTTCTGCAGCTTGACAACTTCATTCTGCAGCTCTCCCCGGGTCACCGGGTCCAGGGCGGAAAAAGGCTCGTCCATGAGGATAATATCCGGATTGGCAGAAAAGGCACGGGCGACTCCCACACGCTGTTTCTGTCCGCCGGAGAGCTGTGCCGGAAAACTGTTGCGGAAGGTATCCGGGTCCAGGTTTACCATCTCCAGCACTTCATCCACCCGGGCCGGAATCTTGTCGGACGGCATACCCACTGTTTCCAGCAGCAGACTGATATTCTCCTCCACAGTCAGGTGCGGGAAAAGGCCGCCGTCCTGGATCACATAACCGATCCGGCGGCGCAGGGCAATATCCGGGATATCCCGGATGGAAACCCCATCGATGAGAAGGTCCCCTCCAGCCAGGGATGTGAGCTTGTTGATGGTTTTGAGCAGAGTTGTCTTGCCGCAGCCGGAGGAGCCGATCAGCACGACAAACTCGCCGGACTGGATGGTCATATTGATGTCGGTGAGGACTTTGTGGTCCTTGTAGCTCTGGGAAACATTCCGAAATTCAATCATCTGTCCGTTCCTCCTTGAAAGATGTTTTCCAGATGCAGTCCCGGTTTTCTGTGAACTGCATCCGGAGGTTCCCTTCCCCTATATTATACCAGGATTTTCCGATTATGTACGCAAAAATTACAAAATATATCTGTATTTTTAACAGTATTTTGTCTATTTTTTAGAAAACAATCTGATTTGCCCAACTTTACAGGTCCTGCAAATTCAGCGGGAACAGGATTTTCATCAGGGCCCGTTCCGAATTCCTGACACTGTCCGCACCGAAATAGCGCCGGCGTCCCTGCCCATCACAAAGCATGAACCTCCACTGATCCGCCTGAATGGAGTATCCCAGCCGCTTCATTGCTTCATACAGGGACAGCTCCCATTCGATCCGGTTTTCCAGAATCCGGCGGGCAATGGCATCATACAGCCACTGGAATTCCACGCACTCCCGGTCCTCTGCCAAAAATGCCATCCACAGACGCACCTTCTGTTCCAGGCTCAGTGCTGCCAGACACGCTTCGGCTTCGGGGCATTCGAAAATGCTCTCATAGCAGTACAGTCCCGGTTCCGGCAGTTCCCTGCCGCTCTCCCCGCCCAGACTGTCCCCGCATTTCCATTCCACTGCCGCCAGTCCCCGTTTCCAGTCCATGGCCCGCAGCAGCTGCTGCACTGCCTCCGCTTCATGGGAACTGCCACTGGTCAGGCAGAGCGACTGGATCGTTTCAGCCTGCCGTCCGGACAGGGTCGATTCCCTTATCCAGCACTGTGCCTCTTCCCGGGCAAACCGGTACCAGACAGTTTCCTGGGAACAGGGCTCTGTTCCATACAGATCCACCTTCCAGCGCGGCGAAAGATCTGCCAGGGCGCTGCCGAACATCTGGCAGAGGTCCTCCCCTGTGCAGGCGCAGTCCCGGAAAAGCAGGCAGACTGTGCTTCCATTCTCTGTATCCCGGCTGACGATGGGAGCTGCCTTCAGCCAGTGCTGCAGCTCATACAGCACGGTCAGCAGCATGCGCACCGTGGGATTCACCGCCGGACTATCCAGTTGGATGCAGTTTGCAGGCTGATAGACATGCAGCTCTTTCATCGCACTTCTCTCCTTTCAGCGGTTCAGCAAACGCCCATTTCCTGTGCCAGCTCCAGATTGACCCGAAGCACATTGACCGTCTCCTCGCCAAAGATCCCCAGGAGCTTGCCTTCGGTGTTGTTTCCGATGATCTCCCGCACCTTTTCCTCACTCAGGCCGGAAGCCGCTGCAATCCGGGGCACCTGTACCTCAGCGGCAGCCGGGGAGATATGCGGATCCAGTCCGGAACCGGAAGCGGTCAGCAGATCGGTGGGAATATCCTCTGCCTTCACAGTCGGATTCTTCTCCAGGAAATCGGCGAGATCCTGCTCCACCCGCTCGGTCAGAGCCGGATTGGTGGGCGCATAGTTCTCGGAGCCGGAAGCAAGACCGGCAAATTCACTGCCGTCCAGATAGAATCGGCTGCCATTCTCATCTTCTGTATAGACATTGTAGTGATAAGCCGAGGGACGGCTCCAGAGATAGCAGTCGCTGACAAACTCCTGCCCCACATGTTCAGAGCCGAGGGTCTGACCGTTGACTGTGAGCAGGCTGCCATTTGCCTGCCAGGGGAACAGCACCCCCGACAGCCCTGTAAGCAGGCAGGGATAAGCAAAACCACAGATCAGCATCAGTACCAGGGCAACTGATACCGACTGCCGGGCCGATCTGAGAAAATCTCTTACTGTATCACGCATGAAAAATCCGCACCTTTCTTACAGCCCCAGGCCCAGGGCAAGAAGCACCGGGTGAAGCAGGGTATCGATGAGTTTGATTCCCACAAAGGGAGTGATCACGCCGCCCAGACCATAGATGAGCATATTCCGGGCCAGCAGCCGTCCCGAGGACATGGGGCGGTATTTGACGCCCTTCATTGCCAGCGGGATCAGGCAGGGAATGATAATGGCATTGAACACCAGAGCCGAAAGCACTGCGCTGTCCGGAGAGGACAGTCCCATGATATTCAGCACTCCCAGCTGGGGGATTGCCGCCATGAAGATCGCCGGGATAATGGCAAAGTACTTGGCAATATCATTGGCAATGGAGAAGGTGGTCAGGCTGCCGCGTGTGATGAGCAGCTGCTTGCCGATCTCCACCACTTCCAGGATCTTGGTGGGGTCGGAATCCAGATCCACCATATTGGCAGCCTCCTTGGCTGCGGTGGTGCCGCTGTTCATTGCCAGGCCCACATTGGCCTGGGCCAGTGCCGGAGCGTCGTTGGTGCCGTCGCCCGTCATGGCAACGATCTTGCCCTCAGCCTGTTCCTTCTTGATGACAGCGATCTTATCCTCAGGCTTGCATTCCGCCACAAAGCCATCCACACCGGCTTCCTGGGCAATGGTCGCAGCGGTAAGCGGATTATCACCGGTGCACATGATTGTCTTGATGCCGATGGCACGCAGCCGCTCAAAGCGCTCCTGCATTCCCGGCTTGACAGTATCCTTCAGGTAGATGACACCCAGAATCTGATCGTTTTCACAGACAACCAGCGGTGTACCGCCCATACCGGCAACCTGATTGACCAGCTCATGCAGGTCGGAGGGGATCTTGCCTCCCTGGGCTGTGACATACTGTTCAATGGCCTCCGAGGCGCCCTTGCGCACCCGGGTTCCATCGGGCAGATCCAGACCGCTCATACGGGTCTGCGCTGTAAACTCATGGAACTGGACCTGATCCGGAGCGGTGGTCTGGTCGCCGAGCCGGCGTGCCAGTTCCAGGGTGGATTTGCCCTCGGGGGTTTCGTCATGCAGGCTGGTCAGTGCGGCACAGCGGATCAGTTCAGAACGGCTGGCCCCGGATACCGGCATGAAATCCGCCGCCAGACGATTGCCGAAGGTGATGGTTCCGGTCTTATCCAGAATCATGGTATCCACATCACCGCAGGCTTCCACTGCCTTGCCGGACATGGCAATGACATTGAAGCGTGTAACACGGTCCATACCCGCAATGCCGATAGCGGACAGCAGACCGCCGATGGTGGTAGGGATCAGGCAGACTGTCAGCGCAATCAGGGTGGAGATGCGCAGCTGCACGCCCGCATAGGCGGCAATGGGATACAGTGTGACGATCACAATCAGGAAGATGATGGTGAGCGAGAGCAGCAGGGTATTCAGAGCGATCTCATTGGGGGACTTTTTTCTGGAGGCGCCTTCCACCAGAGCGATCATGCGGTCAAGGAAGCTGTTACCGGGGTCGGAGGTGATGCGGATCTTGAGCCAGTCAGATACAACGGTGGTGCCGCCGGTGACCGAGCAGAAATCTCCGCCCGACTCCCGGACAACCGGAGCGGATTCACCTGTGATGGCGGACTCATCCACCGAAGCGATGCCCTCAATGACCTCGCCGTCGCCGGGGATAATCTCACCGGCAGAAACCAGGACAATATCGTCCTTCTTCAGCTCACTGGAGAGAATCACGGTTTCACTGCCGTCCTCTGCCAGGCGGCGGGCTTTGGTATCCTTCTGGGTCTTTTTCAGACTGGCTGCCTGCGCCTTGCCCCGTCCTTCGGCAATCGACTCGGCAAAATTGGCAAACAGCACGGTGACAAACAGAACCGCCGAAACAATCGCGTTATATGTACGCAGGTTGGCTCCGGTATCTCCAAACAGTCCCGGGAACACCGAGAGGATCAGTGTGATGAAGAAGCCGACCTCGACTACAAACATGACCGGGTTTTTCATCATATACAGCGGATTGAGTTTTATAAAGGAACCGATGACTGCCTGCCGGAGCATCCCGGGAGTCATCTGTTTCTGATTTTTTCTGCTCATGATAACTACTCCTCCTCAGGCCCACAGAGTAAGCTGTTCTGCGATGGGCCCCAGCGCCAGCACCGGGAAAAAGGTCAGCGCCGCAAAGATATAAACCACAAATACCAGGATCACAGCAAATCCGATTCCGTCGGTATGCAGTGTGCCGGTTGTTTCATTGACAAACCGCTTCTTCATCAGGGAGCCCGCTACTGCCAGCTGAAGCACCATGGGCAGATACCGCCCCAGGAACATGACAGCGCCTGTTGTGATATTCCAGAAGAAGCTGTTATCAGCCAGGCCCTCAAAGCCGGAACCGTTGTTGACTGCCGAAGAAGCATATTCATACAGCACCTGGGTCAGGCCATGGTATCCGGGATTGGTGATCCCTGCCAGGCCAGCCGGGACAGTTACTGCCAGTGCGGTAAAGGACAGGATCAGCAGCGGATGAATGATGATGCACAGGGCTACCAGCTTCATCTCA
>ERZ827528.2885-NODE-2885-length-14947-cov-2.703129_pt1 | contig 14947 bp, 12 predicted proteins | sample MGYA00519768_ERZ827528 | MGnify/ENA primary metagenome ERZ827528 (study PRJEB31778, sample SAMEA3449343) | human gut metagenome | biome: human gut; feature: human-associated habitat; material: faeces | place: United Kingdom | collected 2010/2012 ...
TGCGAACTCATTTAATCCGATCTTATTCTCTTCCTGACTTCTCCATGCAAGTTCCAGACGCGCCGGACGCTCTTCTACAGGTCCTACGCTGTCTTCCCAGAAGAAGTTGGATACAAAGTTTCCACCCGGATAACGGATGATTGGTACATCCAGTTCTTTTACCAGATCAATGACATCTTTACGGAATCCGTCATCATCTGATAACGGATTGCCCGGCTGATATAATCCATCATACACGGCACGTCCGAGATGCTCGATGAAAGAACCATAGATTCTTTCATCTACTTTGGAAATCTGGAAATCTTTATCAATAATCATCTTTGCTGTCTTACTCATTTTTCAACCTCCTATTATTACAATGATTACTCTTTTACCGCACCTGCTGTCATACCTTCGATGAAATACTGCTGGAAACATACAAACAGTATAAAGATAGGAATGATTGAGAAGAACGAACCTACAACCAGGAGTGAATAATTATCTCCGTATGGGTTGATCAGGGTGTTCAGTCCAAGTGTCAGTGTGTATTTTTCTGAAGAACGGATTACCAGTAATGGCCACAGGTAGTTATTCCATGCATTCATACCATTTAAGATCGCCATAGCTGCAAATGCCGGTTTCATGATCGGCATGATCAGCTTGAAGAAGATACCATATTCTGTTGCTCCGTCGATTCGTCCTGCTTCCAGAAGTGACTTCGGAAGTCCCAGAAGATACTGTCTGAAGAAGAAGATTGTAGATGCATGTGCAACGAATGGTAATACAATTGCGATATAGTTATCCATCAGTCCCCATGTTGTCATCTGTTTGTACAGCGGAAGCATGATAACCTCCAGTGGAACAGATAAGATCAGGAGAACGATTACGAACATAAAGTTCTTTCCTTTGAATTCATAGGCTGCAAATCCGTATCCTACAAATGCACTTACAAGAAGTGTTGCCACTACTGTAACGACTGTAAGAGTGATACTGTTAAAGAACCATCTCCAGTAATCATGCTGGCCGGTAAACAGCAGTACATAGTTATCAAGACTCATACGGCTCCAGTCAATTCCAAGGTTCAGACCATACTGAAGAAGATCTCCGCCCGGTTTAAAGCTGGCAAGAAAGATTGTATAAATCGGAAGGATCACCAGGATAGCCAGGATCGAGAAGAAGACGATCATCAATATTGTACAAAGCCGGTCTTTATTTTTTCTCTTTTCGCCCATACTATCTTTCCTCCTTCTTGAATGTTCCTGTAGCTGCCAGCTGGATCATGTTGACGATCATAACAATAATCAGAAGTACAAGACCTACTGCGCAGGCATAACCCATCGCTCGTTTTTCAATTCCCTGCCTGTACAGATATCCGACGATCGTAAGTCCGATATTCTGCGGTGAGTTGTTACCTTTCCATAACATGTAACTTTCATTGAACATTGCAAGTCCTGCATAGATACTGATCGTTAACACATATACGGTTGTTGGTTTCAGAAGTGGAAGGGAAATCTTTGTAAACTGCTGCCACTTATTTGCTCCATCGATAGAAGCCGCTTCATAAAGATCTGTTGAAATACTCTGTAATCCGGCAAGGAAGTACAGGATGTTAACACCTGTCCATCTCCAGCATGCCAGAAGTAACAGTGCAAAATAACCGGTCAGATCATTCTTTAACCATTTAATTGGTCCAAGTCCGAACATTCCGATCACCTGGTTGGCAAGAGAAGTCTCCATCTCACCAAACATCAGACGGAAGATCGTACCTGCAACTACAACAGATGTCAGAGCCGGAAGGAAGTAGATAGATTTAAAAAATCCAGGCTTCTTCATCAGCTTACTATTCAGAAGTGTTGCGAATAACATCGGAAACGGGATCAGAAGTACGAGCGTTCCAATCATATAACGTGTACTGTTAAACAAAGCTTTTAAAAAGATCTTATCGGACAGAAGTCTCTTATAATTATCCAATCCAACCCATTTATCCTGTAATACATCCTGAAAACTTAAAAGGACTCCGTTCGCGATTGGAACTGCCCAGAAAAATATAACAGTAAGGACAAAAGGAAGGATAAACACATAAGGAGCTAATTTCTGAGAATAGAAAAATTTCTTCATGATTTTATGTATCCTCCTTCTTATTAGAGAAGGGGCTGCGGCAGTTTTGCTCGCAACCCCCTGATTATTACATTACTAATTTCTTAATTGCAAATCTTATTTGTCGCCGAATTCATTTTCAAGAGTTTCCTGAGACTGTTTCAGAGCATCTTTCACGTCCATTCCCTCTTCATAAATATTGTTCAGTGTTGTTGTGCAGAACTCATTGTTGATAGATGGGTATTTTGAACTTGTATAAGAAGCAAGTCCTCCAATGCTATCCTGAAGTTCAAGCAAAGTATCGAATGGTTTTGTCTTGAAGTATTTTACGAACTGGTTGTCCGGATTCTGTGTAAGGTCTGTGTCTGTCCATACAGATGTATTAACAGGGTCAAATCCTAATACATTCCAAACTTCTTTGTTAGCGTCTTCAGACAGTTTGATGTAAGCGAATACTTCAGCTGCAAGGTCTGCATTCTTAGAAGATTTTACAACTGCTGTACCGGTTCCACCACCACCGATTGTCTTAACTGCATCGTTGTCTCCAAATACCGGAGGAGCTGCGATTGCAATCTTTCCTTCAAGGTCAGACATGTAGTTTGTAAATCTTGATGTCTGCCAGAAAGGCATGATCTGTACTGCGAAGTTACCACTGTTGTATTCTGGATAAGCTTCTTCGTTATCCGGCTGTCCACCAGCTACTGTTGCAAGTGCGCCTGCATCCTGCATATCTTTGATGTACTGAAGTACTTCTACAACTTTATCATTTGTAAGGTCAAGGTTACCATCTTTGTCAAGGTAATCAGTACCTTTCTGAGCTAACATAAGGGACATGAGCTTACAGACAGTGCATTTTTACGCTTTCTTGAAAATTCGGCTTACCCTCTACAAATGAAATATAACCGTGGTGATTTAAATCTTCAATATTATATTGAGTCATACTAGCATTTATTTTTATTGCAATTCCTGCTTCTTTTAACAGATCATCATTGTAGAATGCAACTGTTGTACCAACGTGTGTTGGGAATCCGTAATATTTTCCATCTTTTCCGTAGATGTCAAGACGAGATTCAACTACGTTGTCTTTGTATGGTGCAATCGCATCTGTCAGATCCATAAGTCCGATCTTACCATTTGTGAATGAAGGGAATTTTCCAAGCTCGATATCAACTACATCCGGAGCTCCTTTTCCTGATTCCAGTGCAAGCGATAATTTGTTGTGCATATCATCGTACTGCATATTAGAAAGTACTAATTTAACCTTCTTATCCGGATGTTCCTCATTCCATTTCTTAGCCATCTCTGTGTAGAATTTCTGGTGTAACTCGATGAATGTCCAGACATTAATGGTTGTTGCATCCCCGTCAACCTTCATCTCTGTTGTTCCGCCCGACTCGCTCTTAGATGATTTCTTAGAATCACTCTTTTCACTTCCTGCGCTACATCCAAGCAGCATAGTTGCTGTCATAGCTACACAAAGAAGCACTGACACTACTTTCTTTTTCATAGATTTTCCTCCTTTTAGATATATATTTCTCTACAGGGTCTATGTTCCCTGACAGATTCAAAATAATTAAAACATTTCTTTCATCCATACCAGCATCTCACCTGTTTTACGGTTATCCCAGCAATGATATGGAATTGCTTTGAGTTCTATATCTTCGAATACCTGTTCTCTGGTATCATATAATGCACCATCCTGCCATGTATCCATGTTCAGTTTCTTTCCTGTGAACCGAATCGTCGTTACTCCTCCAAGAAGTTCGGATTCAAATGTTTCTTTCAGCTCCTGTTTCGTGTTAACGAAGATAGATGGAAGATTTTCCCCATTGTCTGTTTCTTCCAGACAATATACTAACGGTCCTTTTACCAGAGCAACTTTTCCTGCATCTTCTCTGACATTCGGATTCGCTCTTACGAATTTCGCGGGTACCTCAAAGTCAATCTCGATCTCTGTCTGTTCTTTGATGTCTTCTATTAAAAGATAAGACTGACTGATTCTGGCATTTCTTAGAATCTTACCATCTCTTTTGATCGTATAGGTCTTCACATAATCCGGTATTCTAAGTGCCAGTCTGTGTTCACCCTCTCCATCAGGAGTTATTGCCATCCGAATATGTCCTGTATTCGTCAGATCACTTTCTATCTGAATCTTTAATGCTCCTTCTTCCAGTTCGATCTGAGCTTCATTAGAAATGTATAAGTTCACATATGCTGTGTTCTTATCAGTGAAATATATGTACTGTCCCATGGACGCCAGTGTTCTCGCTATATTTGGCGGACAACACGCAACTCCAAACCATTTCTGTCTCACCGGTTTTACATGCTCTTTGGAAGTTCTGTCGATACAGTTATCCGGCCACACTTCCAAAGGATTTACATAGAAGAAACTCTTTCCATCCTGTGCTATTCCTGATAACAAGGTATTATAAAGCGCTCTTTCTACCACATCCATGTATGAAGCATCTTTTGTGATCTGTGCCATTCTTCTTCCGAAAAGAGCAAGTCCTATCGATGCACATGTTTCTGAATAATTACAGTTGTTCGGAAGATCATAGTCTGTTGTAAACCGTTCCAGAAGACCGGATGCTCCGATGCTTCCTGTAATATACATCTGACGTTTTGTCATGTCCTCCCATAATGTCTTGCAGGCATCTAACAATTCTTTATCCTTGTATTCATATGCCAGATCTGCCATTGCGCAATACATATATACGGCTCTTACTGCATGTCCTTCTGCCGTCTTCTGCTCTCTTACCGGCTCATGTGACTGTGAATATCTCGGATCATATCCGGCAAATTCCGGGAATATCTGTTTATATTCAGGTCTCTTTTCTTCTTCCAGGAAATAATTTTCTCCCACGCCTCTGGTATCAATAAAATACTTTGCTGTTTCCAGATATTTCTTTTCACCGGTTACATGATACAGACGGATAAGCGCAAGCTCGATTTCCTGATGTCCCGGATATCCATGGATCTGACCTTCATCCGGTCCGAATGTCTTGCAAATGAGATCTGCAAATTTCTTCATGATATCGAGAAACTCTGTTTTTCCGGTTGCTTTATAATACGCAACTGCTGCCTCCGTCATATGTCCTGCCGTATATAATTCATGTCCCTCTTTCAGATTTGTCCAACGTTTTGATGGATCCTTAATCGTAAAATAAGTATTCAGATATCCATCTTCACATTGGGCACGTCCTATAAGGTTAATCGTTTTATCCGCAAGATATGACAAATGTTCATCCGGCTCTGCTGCCAGTGAATAAGCTACCGCTTCCAGCCATTTCGCCACATCTGTATCCTGGAATACTGCCCCTTCAAAATCTCCGTCAGTTTCTCCCGCCGCAATCTTAAAGTTTTCAATACAATGACTTGTCTCCACATCCGGAAGTCTGTCATTTAAAATGTCCCACTGATACGGGATCAGTACATCTTTTACCAGATGTATATATCTGTTCCAGAACTGATCCGATATCTTGATCTTATTCAATGGTACTGTTTTCAGTTTCTTGTCATCCATAACCTTTTCCTCAGAACATTAACTCCGATTTCTTTTCCTTAATCGTTTAATATCCTTTTTTTACAATTTTCCTTTTTTCCCAATATACAATGCAAATTTCTTTTTACAGGTTTATATTTTTTTATCTTATTTACCTGTTTCTTTGTTTGATTAGATTATACGCTCACTTTTATGATAAGTGCAAGTAGAACTTAAACGTTTTATTTTGTGCAATATGCACAAACCTATTATAAAATAAGCAGTTACAGACATTTTTTTCTTCTGTAAGTGCTTATTTTTTTCTGATTTTCATTATTTATTGTTTTGATTATGAATTTTCTTTAAGATTTCTGACCGAACTACGCTCCAGCATATGACATCCTACACGATATATACCATCCGGTTCTTTCAGCTCTTTCTCCTCTACCATACGCATAATTACCTCGCTTGCCGTATAACCTATATCATGAAGTGGAAGAGATATCGTAGTAAGCGGCGGCTTATAATATCCTGAAAGTTCACGGTTATCATATCCGGTTACCGAGACCTCTTTTCCCGGAAGCATTCCTCTTTCTTCCATTCTGTCATACACTCCACCGGCCATAAGATCATTCATGCAGCAAATCGCTGTAACCCCCTGTTCCAACAGCTGATCCGTACCATTATAACCACTTTGTCTGGTCCAGTCCCCGTAATATACACTTTCGGGATTATACAGAATCTGATTCTCATAAAACGCCCTCTGCATACCCAGAAGTCTTTCCTGTGTATGAATACTATCCGGTTTTCCTGTTATAATTCCTATCTTCCTGTGGCCATTGTCGACCAGATGTTTGACAATCTGATGTGCCCCGTCTTCATCATTTACTACAATGGACGGGATATTTTTGTTTTGTGTATATCCGTATGCCATAACGGCCGGTACCGGAAGTTTTTCCGGAATACACTTCATTACACGTTCATGAGCAGCTACATATATAACTCCCTCAACCTGCCTTGCGATTAATTTATCAATTTCCTGCTCAACCCGGTCGTAATAATCATCTCTGTGATAATAAAAATCATTGTATTTTTTAAATAATCTCAGATTGATCAAAAGTATCTGATAATTATTTTCCTCACAATGTTCCGTAATTCCGTCTACAATATCCGGAATACTGAAGATCGTCATATCCTCGACAATTACCCCTATTGTCCTGGTATTCTTAGTCTTCAGATTTCTCGCCACAGTATTGGGCTTATAATTCAGCTCTTTTATCTTGGCCATCACAATTCTTCTGGTCTCATCACTGGCGCCAGGCTTGTGATTCAAGATATTTGATACTGTTGCGACAGAGACATTGCATTCTTTTGCAATCTCTTTAATCGTAACCATCTTTTTATTTCCCCTTTGCACATTTTTTTGGCTTAAAGCCACATATTCGTTACCCTTTCCTACTATCTTAGACTACCTTTTTCTGTCTTGTCAATCAATTAATTCTATGCTAAAATGAATCAAACCTTATTTTTCTAATAAATACAATGCCCAAGGAGGATTTATGAATCAATCACTTACACTTCCTATGGCAGATAAATTCTATCATGATAAGCAGACATCTGCTTTCATACGATCCGTGAATGTCTCATGGGAAAAACCAGAAAAAGACCATTATTATCTTGAATACAGCTATAACCAGAAGGACTGGTATGCACTTAACGGCGGGTTTCCGATTGTACTTCCCTGCGATGAACTTTCTGTTACTGACGCACTCAAAACCCAGGATTCTAATGGGGAAACAATCTCTGTTGCAGCCCTTAGTTCTTTACAGAATAAATATGGAAAGCCAGAACCAGTATGTATTCAGTTTGTAGAAAGATGCGAATCAGACCCGGAGACCGTACAGGTTACGTATACAAACGGAATGAAAGAAATCCGTAACATCATCCGAAGTGAAGATGGCATCGGACACATTCAGGATAATGATTATGCGGCACCGATCATCAGTCACCGCGCCGATCCTTACATTTATAAACATACCGACGGAAAGTATTATTTTCTTGGCTCTCATACAGATGCCGGGCACAACTTAAATGGTACCTATCAGTATCTTTACATCATTCTCCGCTGTGCCGATACACTCGAAGATCTGACTGATAATTCCGGACGTTACACAGAAAAAGTCATTTATGAAAGAGAGCCCATCGGTCCTGACCGTGTCAGTCCACACCTCTGGGCTCCTGAAATCCACTATATCCAGGGTGGCTGGTATGTATATTACACCACAACCGTTTCCGACCATTCTTCATGGCGGATCCGTCCACACTGCCTTGCCTGCACCGGCGACGATCCGATGAACGATCCTTGGATCACCAAGGGACCAATCCAGACAACTGTGGAAAATGATATTGCTTTTACCGACTTCTCTCTGGACCATACTTTCTTCCATCATAAAGGGGAGGATTATTTTGTATGGGCACAGAAAACGAATAATATTTCTGATATTTTTATTGCAAAATTATCCAATCCGTGGACGATTTGTACTCCATCTGTTCTTCTGACCCATCCTGAGTACAACTGGGAACTTCATGGATTTGCGGTAAATGAAGGACCTGCCGTTATCAAACATGGCGGCCGCATCTTCCTTACATTCTCTGCAAGTGGTACAGATGCACTTTATAATATGGGACTTTTATATGCAGATGAAGACTCTGATCTTCTGGATTCTTCTTCCTGGACCAAACTTCCTTATCCCGTATTCCAAAGCAGCCGTGCTACCGGATTCTTCGGACCAGGACACAACAGCTTTACCCGCTCCACTGACGACACAGAAGATCTTATGGTCTATCATGCACGTCAGGAAGAGCGTTACTTAGGTGAGGGTGATTATCAGCCGCTCTACGATGCCGGAAGAAATGCCTATATAGGAAAAGTCTTCTGGGACGAAGACGGCATGCCGAACTTCTCCGTTCCGGGCGCTTCACTCGCCATGAGAAAAGAAGACCTTACACTTCCCGATCATTGGTAAGCTTTAATTTATCTAAGATATAGAATATCAGGCTAAGTGCCATGGCAACAACACATGCCAGAACCATTCCGGTTAATGACACGGTTCCGATATTCACAGATATTCCAGACAGACCGGTTACAAATACGATGGATGTTAACATCAGGTTTCTGGATCTTCCGTAATCTACTCTGGAGTCTACCAGAATACGTAAACCAGAAGCACCGATCATACCATACAGAAGGAATGAGATTCCTCCGATAACCGGTCCCGGAATTGTCTGAATCATCATCGACAATTTCCCGACAAACGAACATATAATAGACAATACTGCAGCTCCTCCGATAACACGGACGCTGTATACTTTTGTTACAGCCATAACCCCGATATTCTCTCCGTATGTAGTAGTCGGCACTGATCCGATCAGACCTGACACCATTGTAGAAAAATTATCCCCGAATAAAGATCTGTGAAGTCCGGGATCTGTCAGAAGATCTCTTCCTATGATCTTACTCGTTACAACCTGATGCCCGATATGTTCCGATGTAATAACCAGAAGTACCGGCAAAATCATTAAAATTGCCCCCATATCAAACTTCGGCGCCTGAAAATTCGGGATTGCAAACCATGAAGCTTCTACTACCTGTGTAAAATCCAGGATTCCGCATGCCAACGCTGTCAGATATCCTGCGACTACTGCGATCAGGATCGGGATAACTGATAAAAATCCTCTGAATAAAATATTTCCAAATACCGCAACCCCCAGCGTCACTGCAAATACAAGTACATTCTTTGGATCGATCTTATCCTCCAACAAGCCTGCGTTATTTGCGGCAGAACTTGATAATTCCAGTCCGATCAGCGCAACAACCGGCCCCATAGCTGCCGGTGGAAGCACAATATCGATCCACTTCGTTCCACATTTGTAAATAATAAAGGACAGAATACATCCGCATAAACCGACCGCAACAAATCCTCCCAGTGCATACGGATATCCCATCTTACTGATAACAACACCTGCCGGTGCAAGAAATGCGAAGCTCGACCCCAAATATGCCGGTGACTTTGCTTTTGTCACTGCAATAAAAATCAGCGTTCCTACGCCGTTCATAAAAAGTACGATTGCCGGATTGATTCCAAAAATAAACGGAACCAGTACAGATGCCCCAAACATCGCAAACATATGCTGGATACTAAGCGGCAGCAATAGTTTCAATGGTACTTTTTCTTCTACCTGGATAATCTTATGACTTTCCATGTTTCATTTTCCTCCTCTTTTCTTCATTCATTTTGTGCTCCATCTCAGAACTCCTTCAAACCGGCTTCTATATGAATTGCCTGATTTTTTCCTGGCCATTTTATATTGCCGTTTTTCAAAAAAGAGGTATGAGAATTACACATCTCATACCTCTTTATCTAAGATTTCACTCTTTAAATTATTCTAACATATCCGGCTTATCTGCGGAAGTGAAATTCTTATTTTTCATATAAGCATTTCACAGTTGGATAGATTTTTCTGAACTGCTGATAACGTTCTTCATATTTTGCTGTCAGCTCTTCATCCGGCTCCACGGTGTCTACTACTTTTACAATCTTCGCTGCCGCCGTCTCTACATCCGGATATTCACCACAGCCAACTGCTGCCAGCATTGCTCCGCCAAGTGCCGGTCCTTCTTCATTTTCAACTACATCAACCTTCAGGTTCATGATATTGGCAATCATTTTCTTCCAAAGTGGACTCTTGGCTCCGCCACCACAGATCTTGGTTCTCTCGATCTTAATTCCAAGGCTCCTTGCAACTTCCAGAGAATCACGAAGTCCAAACGCTACACCTTCCAGCACCGCCTGAGTCATATCTTCACGGGTCGTATCCATTGACATTCCGATAAACATCGCTCTTGCATCCGGATTATTATGTGGTGATCTTTCCCCCATCAGATATGGAAGATAGAATACACGATTCTCGCCAAGATTTGTAATTCCGGCCTGTTCTGCAGCAAAATCCTTTGTCTTTAAAATCTCTTCATTCCACCATTTATTACATGATGCCGCACTTAACATACATCCCATCAGATGATAATGACCATCTGCATGTGCAAATGAATGCAGTGCATTATTCTCATCTACCCCAAACTTGTTGCTTGATATAAAGATAGTTCCGGATGTTCCGAGGGAAATGTTACACATTCCGTCTCCTACTGTCCCTGTTCCTACCGCTGCTGCTGCATTATCTCCAGCTCCTGCAATTACTTTTACATTCTCTGAAAATCCAAGTTCATCTGCAATTTCTTTTTTCAGAGTTCCAACTACTTCATAACTTTCATATAATTTTGGCAGTTTATCTTCTGTAATTCCACAGATAGCCATCATCTCTTTTGACCAACAGCGATTCTTCACATCCATAAGCAGCATTCCCGATGCATCCGATACATCAGTACAGAACGATCCTGAAAGTTTATATGCCAAATAATCTTTCGGCAGCATAATCTTTGCGATCTTTTCAAAATTCTCCGGCTCATGCTTTTTCATCCAGAGGATCTTCGGTGCAGTAAATCCTGCAAACGCAATATTTGCCGTATATTCTGATAACTTATCTTTTCCGATCACTTCATTCAGGTACTCTGTCTCTTCCCCTGTTCTTCCATCATTCCAGAGAATTGCCGGACGAATAACATTATCATCTTTATCCAGAGCAATCAGACCATGCATCTGGCCTCCAAAGCTGATTCCTGCTACCTGTGACTTATCACACTCGGCAGTCAGTTCTTTAATCCCTTCCATTGATTTTTCAAACCAGTCTTCCGGTTTCTGCTCTGACCATCCCGGATGTGGGAAATATAACGGATATTCTTTTGATACGATATTCTTGATCTTTCCATTCTCATCCATCAGAAGAAGTTTTACTGCGGATGTTCCAAGATCTACTCCTACAAATAACATGTTGTTCCTCCTGTATAAAGACAGAGAGCCTTGCCGTTTCCGGCACGGCTCTCTGCCCGTTTTCTATGCTTATAACTTTCTATGTAATTAACCCCACGGATTCTCTGTTGGATATCTTACACCCTTCGGCTGGTTGTATCCGATTTCTTCAACCGGCACACCAATGTATTTAAATACTTCGAACAATGCTTTTCCAAAGTGTCCGAAAGCAACTGCTCCGTGATGTGGATAATTCTTTTCGATCAGTACGTGACGGTAGAATCTTCCCATCTCCGGAATTGCAAACACTCCGATAGATCCGAAGGATTTTGTAGCAACCGGAAGTACTTCTCCCTGTGCAACATAAGCACGAAGTACATTGTCAGATGTACTCTGCAGTCTGTAGAATGTGATGTCTCCAGGTTTGATATCTCCTTCCAGTGTTCCCTGTGTAACCTCGACTGGAAGAGATCTTGCCATGATCATCTGATATTTCATTTCGCAGAAAGCAAGTTTGCCGGAAGCTGTATTTCCACAATGGAATCCCATAAATGTATCTTTCTGTGTATATGGGAATTTTCCTTCAATGCTCTCTTTGTACATATCTGCCGGTACTGTATTGTTGATATCAAGAAGTGTTACTGCATCCTGGCTGACAGCAGTTCCGATAAACTCGCTGAGTGCTCCGTAAATATCAACCTCACAGGATACCGGGATTCCCTGAGCTGTCAGACGGCTGTTTACATAACATGGAACAAATCCGAACTGTGTCTGGAATGCCGGCCAGCATTTTCCTGCGATTGCAACGTATTTTCTATATCCTCTGTGCTCCTCGATCCAGTCTTTCAAAGTAATCTCATACTGAGCCAGTTTCGGAAGGATCTCCGGTTTCTTATTTCCTGCTCCGAGCTCTTCTTCCATCTCTTTTACAACGGCCGGGATTCTCTCATCACCTTCATGTTTGTTATAAGCCTCGAAAAGGTCAAGTTCAGAATTTTCCTCAATCTCAACTCCGATATTGTAAAGCTGCTGGATCGGTGCATTACATGCAAGGAAATTCAGCGGACGTGGTCCAAAGCTGATGATCTTTAAGTCACTTAATCCGACAACTGCTCTCGCGATTGGTTCGAACTCATGGATCATATCAGCACATTCCTCTGCTGTTCCTACCGGATACTCCGGAATGTAAGCTTTTACTCCTCTGAGTTTCAGATTGTAGCTTGCGTTAAGCATTCCACAGTAAGCATCTCCACGTCCCTGTGTCAGATTGTCTTGTGTCTCCTCTGCAGCTGCAACAAACATCTTCGGTCCGTCAAAATGTTTTGCAAGCAGTGTCTCAGAAATCTCCGGTCCGAAGTTTCCAAGATATACACAGAGTGCGTTACAGCCTGCTTTTTTGATATCCTCCAAAGCCTGGACCATATGGATCTCACTCTCTACGATACAGACCGGACATTCGTAGATATCCTTTGCATCGTATTTCTTTGTGTAAGCGTCTACAAGAGCTTTTCTCCTGTTTACGGAAAGGCTTTCCGGAAAACAATCTCTGCTGACTGCAACGATTCCGATCTTAACTTCTGGCATATTGTTCATAATCTTCATTCTCCTTTTTATATCCGGCAGATTTTCCACCGGTGATATTATTGTTCGTTTGTAACTATTCACTTCACCCAAAATCAGTCAAGTGTGATATTTTCACCCTTCAATCCGTTGAATGCGCCTTCGATCTTCGCATCCTCATGAGCGATAAGCCATTTATTTCTGGCTGTCATCAGACCGTCCTCTCCGTCCTCTGACATCGGAAAATCAATCTCTGTGTTGGTTCCTCTTGGAAGAACAACTACACACTGAAATCCACTCTCATTCACATGGCACGGTGCATAATGGAGCGTTGTGGCATAAACCTCGATCCCGGTTCCTGCCGGTACCAGAAATGCCTCCACCTTTGAGGTATCGTATGTAAGATCCTCTCCTATATCCTGCTGATGTCCGATAAGCAGTACAAGATCTGTCACTGCTACATTGATCTCGGAATTCCGATGATATTCCAGGGCATTCAGCTTTTTATTGTGACCATTGCAATATCCGATCTGGACAGGTAATCCACCAAACGCTCTGTTTTTCAGCTCTTTTTCCACATCGAGAGCTTCCAGCTCCTCTGCTGACGGAACATATACCACATCCTCCGGAACCGGTGTATGCTTCATCTCCTTCAGAAGCGGACCGAAATTGTATCCCTCCAGAACCTTTCCGTATCTGCGGAAAGCCGGATCTGTTACTTTCTGAATTTTCACGATTTAACCCTCCTTACAAAATTACTGTTTCACAGCTTCTCTGTATCTTCGTTTTGAACTGAAAAAAGCATACCACATCATGGTATGCTTTTCGCCGCTTTTCTTGACTCATTCATAGCACTTTTTTGACATTTTTATGATTCTGACGCTCCACTCTTCCCGGCAGGATCCCATAACGCTTTACAAATTCCCTGGAAAAAGCCCTGCTGCTTGCAAACCCGTTGTCAAGTGCGATAGAGCTGATGGTATGATCTGTATGCAAAAGCTCCTTATAGGCGTATGCCATGCGGATATCCTGTAAATATGTCTTAAAATTGACCTTCGCATATTTTCGGAACATCCTTGACAGATATGCATCGGAATATCCGAACATGGCTGCAAGTCCGGAAAGCCTGAGATCCTCCTTGTAATGCTCCCGCATATAAGTGGTTATTTTTGACAAAGCATCCAATCTGCGGCTGATCTTCAGCGCATTCTCCTCCACCTCTGTTTCCCTGTATGCGGAAACCATAAGATAAAGGACTTCATAGAACACTGCCCTGATACGGAATTCGTACCCCGTTTCCCCGGATACGTACACCCGATACATCTCCCGGATCAGAGAAACCATCCGCCTGTCTGTTTCCTCAGACTCTTCGTTTCTGCTCCGAAAACGGATGAACCTCTGAGCGGTAAAATAATCCGAAAACTGCTTCAGCGGGATCTGCAGTACGATGGTCTCATTACGTACTGGCGCCTGAATAGAATGTACTTCATTGGAATTAATGATCAGAAACTCCCCTGCCTTCAGAGGATACTCTTTCTCATCGATATAGAAATAAAGGCTCCCCTCCATCACCGCAAAGATCTCGATCGAAGTATGCCAGTGTTTTTCCCTTACATAATTTCCGTTTCTTCCTTCAAAAAGAAAAAGCTTAAAAGGAAATCCTTCATTGGGAATGATCAATTCATGCTGAAACTCCATGCTCCTTCTCCCTTTCCTGCTGTCCGGTCTGGACCCGGCGCATCATACTTCCGTAAAAAGCCGCCAGGATCTGCTGAAATAACGTTCCGATCATAACCGGAAATAATGTTTCCGCCGGAAAATACGCTCCCGCGATCACCGCACCGGCGCTGATGTTCCGCATTCCGGAACCATAGATCATGGAAACTGTGGACTGTGATACCCCGGC
>ERZ827528.2891-NODE-2891-length-14922-cov-6.415955_pt1 | contig 14922 bp, 8 predicted proteins | sample MGYA00519768_ERZ827528 | MGnify/ENA primary metagenome ERZ827528 (study PRJEB31778, sample SAMEA3449343) | human gut metagenome | biome: human gut; feature: human-associated habitat; material: faeces | place: United Kingdom | collected 2010/2012 ...
GGCGGTGGTGGAAATGGCCGCGGTCGGCCTTCATCGGGTTCTGGCCGTGGGCAATGCGGCGCAGGAAGGCAAAGCTGATATCAAAGATCGGGATGCCGAGGATGAGGAACGGCACGGCGAAGGAAATGATGGCGTACATCTTGAACAGGCCCGTGATGGAAAGCGTGGCAAGGATATAGCCGAGGAAGGTCGAGCCGGTGTCGCCCATAAAAATCTTTGCGGGGTTCATATTATACGGAATAAAGCCGAGGCACGCGCCGAAGAGCGCGCAGAGGATGACGGCGATGTTGACCTCCTTCACCATGAGCGCCACGACGATCAGGGATGCTGTCGAGATGGCGGACACGCCGACGGCGAGGCCGTCGAGACCGTCGATGAAATTGACGGCGTTGGTGATGGCGACGATCCAGATGATCGTGACGGGGACGGACAGCCAGCCAAGATTGAGATAGGTTGCCTCGGAGAAGACGTTGGGGTTGGAGACGAACTGGATCGTGCAGCCGTGCCAGACGGCGACGCCCGCGGCGGCGATCTGGACAAACAGCTTCGGCAGCGCCTTGAGCGCCATGATATCGTCCAGAACGCCGAGAATGACGATCATGATGGAGCCGAGCAGAATGCCCTGCATCTGCCGGTCGATGTCCGCAAAGACGAGAACCGACAGTAAAAACGCCAGAAAGATTGCCAGACCGCCCATGCGGGGAATGGGGACCTTGTGCATACGGCGGTTATCCTTGGGCACGTCGATCGCACCGACCTTGCAGGCCAGCGCCTTGACCATCGGCGTGGACGCGAACGACACAGCAGCAGCGACAAGCATCGCCAGCAGCATATAAACGACTTGTTTTGTTGTCATAATGATTGTTTAACCTTATAGAGGCCGATGCCCACATCGGCCCGGCAGAATATGGCCGTTTTTACGGAAATCTACGGCGAATTCGCAGCTTCCCAACGGGCCGATGTGGGCATCGGCCCCTACTGGGAAGCAGCGTGCTTCATGCGTTACCGCGCGACGAAGCCGACTTTTTTGTAGACCTTGCGGAGGGTCTTGTTGGCGAGATAAGATGCGCGCTCAGCGCCCTCCTTGTAGATGCTTTCCAGATACGCCTTATCGCCAAGCATCTGCTCGGTTTTTTCGCGGATGGGACGGACAAGCTCGACAACGGCTTCGCCGACGGCGGGCTTGAAGACGCCGTAGCCCTGATCCGCAAACTCGGCCTCGGCCTGCTCGATGGTCTTGCCGGTGGCGGCGCAGTAGATCGTAAGAAGATTGGAGATGCCGGGCTTATTGTCCTTGTCAAAACGGACAGCCGTCTCGCAGTCGGTCACGGCGCGCTTGAATTTACGCATGATATCCTCGGGCTTATCCATGAGGAACACGCAGCCGTCGGGGTCGGACTTGGACATTTTATTGTCCGGGTTGCCGAGGCTCATGATGCGCGCGCCCATCTTGGGGATGAACGCCTCGGGGAGCTTGAAGGTATCGGGGAAGGAATTGTTGAAGCGCGCGCCGATGTCACGGCAGAGCTCGACGTGCTGGCGCTGATCCTCGCCGACAGGGACAAGGTCGGTCTGGTAGAGCAGGATATCGGCGGCCATGAGTACGGGATAGGTAAAGAGGCCTGCGGTGATATTATCTGCGTGCTGCTGCGATTTCATTTTGAACTGCGTCATGCGCGACAGCTCACCGAACTGCGTATAGCAGCCAAGCACCCAGGAAAGCTCCGCGTGCTGTGGCACATGAGACTGAATGAACATGATGTTCTTCTGCGGGTCGAGTCCGCAGGCGATATACTGCGCGAGCTGCTCCAGACTTCTGCGGCGCAGATCAGCCGGGACCTGCCGGACGGTAATGGCGTGCATATCGACGATACAATAGACGCACTCATATTCGTCCTGCAAAGCGACCCAGTTTTTGATCGCCCCCATATACGAGCCGAGCGTCAGATCGCCGCTGGGCTGGATGCCGGAAAAGATACGTTTTTTTTCGTCCATGATACGTCCTTCTTTCTATTCGATAGATGCGCATATCATAGCACAAACCGCCGGAATGCGCAATCAATGATTGACTGTTTCTGAAAAAAACTATATAATAACCATACTTTTATATTGGAGGAACACGCATCATGGATTTTTTTGAGCAGATGGAAGCGCGCATCCCGCACGGCGAGGTCCGCACCCGCTTTGCTCCGAGCCCCACGGGCTATATGCATGTCGGCAACCTGCGCACCGCGCTCTATACATGGCTGATTGCCCGCCGCCACCACGGCAAGTTCATTCTCCGCATTGAGGACACCGATCAGGGCCGTCTGGTCGAGGGCGCGGTCGACGTGATCTACAAGACAATGGCCGAATGCGGTCTGACGCACGACGAGGGACCGGATGTCGGCGGGCCGGTCGGGCCGTATGTGCAGTCCGAGCGGCGCGATTTATTCGGCAAGTACGCGAAGCTGCTGTGCGAGAAGGGCGGCGCATATTACTGCTTCTGCCAGAAAGACGACGTGGAGGAGGCCGGAAGCGAGACGGGCGAAATCAAAAAGCACGTCTGCGCTTGCCGCGATCTGCCGCTGGACGAGGCAAAGAAGCGCGTGGAGGCGGGCGAACCGTTCGTCATCCGCCAGCGCATCCCGCATGAGGGCACGACGACGTTCCACGACGCGTCCTTCGGTGATATTACGGTAGAAAACAAGGAGCTGGAGGATCAGGTGCTGCTGAAATCCGACGGCCTGCCGACGTACAACTTTGCAAACGTCGTCGACGACCATCTGATGGGCATTACGCACGTCGTACGCGGCAGCGAATATCTGTCCTCCGCACCGAAATACAATCTGCTGTACGAAGCCTTTGGCTGGGAGATCCCGACATATGTCCACTGCTCCCCTGTCATGCGCGACGCGCAGCACAAGATGTCCAAGCGCCACGGCGACCCAAGCTATGAGGATCTGATCCGCGAGGGCTATCTGACCGAGGCTGTGCTGAACTATGTGGCGCTGCTGGGCTGGAGCCCGAAGGGCGAAAACGCGGAGCGCGAATTCTACACGCTTTCGGAGCTGGCCGAGATTTTTGATATTTCCGGCATTTCGAAGTCCCCTGCCGTGTTCGATATCAACAAGCTGCGCTGGATGAACGCGGAATATATGAAAAAGCTCAGCCCCGAGGCGTTTTTCGCCAAGGCCGAGCCGGTTCTGAAAACAGTCATTACGAATCCCGCGATTGATCTGAAGGCCGTCGCCGCGCTGGTGCAGCCGCGCTGCGAAATTCTGTCCGATCTGCCGGAGCGTGTGGACTTTATCGACAGACTGCCGGAATACTCCACGGAGCTGTATGTCCACAAGAAGTCCAAGACGACGCTGGAGAACAGCCTCTCCTCCCTGCGTGAGATTCTTCCGGTGCTGGAATCGCTGGAGGTCTGGACGAACGAAGGTCTGTATGAAGCGCTCGTCGCGCTGGCGGCGAAGCTCGAGCTCAGGAACTCTGTCGTGCTCTGGCCGCTGCGCGTAGCCGTATCCGGCAAGGCCTCGACCCCCGGCGGCGCTACGGAGCTGTGCACACTGCTTGGAAAAGAGGAATCCATTGCGCGTGTAAAGGCAGGCATTGCACTGCTGGAGAAATCATAAAAAATAAAACGCCCGTATCGAAGCCACCTTCCCTTGCGTTCAAGGAAGGGCTTTGATGCGGGCATTTTGTAGGGGCCGATGCCGGTCACAGCCGTTCGCGACGAAGGAGCGTTACGGATGTGGGTCTGCCGCTTGCCGGTACACATCGGCCGGTTGGGAAGCTGCGAATTCGCCGGAGATTTCATAAAAATCAGTGCATCCTGCGGGCGGACAGAGTCGTCCGCCCCTACGGGATACGTGAGAAAATGAAGTTTCGCTGTAGGGGCCAACAACTCTGTCGGCCCAGTGGGAAGTTACGGATTTGCCGAAGACTTCCGTAAAAACAGTGCATTCTGCCGGATCGATGTGGGCATCGACCCCTACGCTGGCGCGGTGGCGCCTTTATTCTGCTTATTTCGTTTATGATACCCGCAGTCGCAGTAGGGGCCGCCGGAGGCGAGGGTGTATTCGCGCACGAAGTCGGACGCGCCGCCGGCGTCGCTCATGGTGTAGTCCAGACGGCACATGGCGGGCGTCAGGTCCTTCCGGAACGAACCGGCGAACAGTGTCCACATCCCCATTGGCATTCCGGCATATTTCATAGTGTTGTCTCCCCTTCCGCAAATTCCAGCCGGACGATCTGCATCCGCATCATGCCGTCGCCGACTCTTGCCAGAAACCGATAGAAGCCGGGCACTGACGGGTCATTCAGGCTCTGGTAGCCCAGCATATAGCCCCGGCTCGACGCACGCAGTCGCGGCGACCAGGCGGAAAGCTCCTTTTTTGCGTCGGAAACGGCGAAATACGCACCGACATCCTGAATTTCAGCGGTTTTGATCCACGTTTTGAGCATCAGGCGCACTGCTTTCTGATTCGCCGCGTCGAAGACGAGCCTGCCGCCAGGGAACGCTTCGGCCATGGCCTGCACAAGCGCCCGCACCTGCTCCGTCAGGAAATAATAGAACACACCGGCGGCGAAGAAGACCGCGCCGCCCGACGCGTCGATGCGGCGGAACCAAGTGGTGTCGTTCAGGTCGCAGGCGATGTTTTCCTCCCGCTCTCCGGCAGGCAGGAGCGCGTCGCGCACGGCGATCACGCCGGGAAAATCGAGGTTATAGATCCTGCAGGAGCCGTTGTCGCAGCTGCGGCCCGTGTCGTCCAGTCCGCAGCCGAGGTTGACGACCGCCGCGTTCGGATGCTCGCGCAGATAGTCCCGCACCTCCCATGCAAGGTCGTTCTGACGCATGGCGGCCTCCAGAAAGCCGAACTGCTGCATGAGGCTCTTGGCCTTCTGGGACCGAAGCGAAAAATCGTAATCGATCTGCTCCATCAGGCGCAGGGCCGTCTCGTCACGGTAGAGATTCGGATATAATTCCGAGCACATTTTCCGTCCGTAAAGCGGAATGACGAGCGTTTCCTGCACGGTATTCTTCTCAATATGGTATTTCATCGCTTCCTCCGTATCAGTTAGTTTCATCTAACCGTTGTGCTGTCAAAACACCGCCGGGGCGGTTTTCTTTATTTTGACACAGCTTTCGGCTTTTTTCAAGAGGGTGGGACAAATGCGGTATATTTTTTTCAAACCGCTTGCAAATCACGCCCATATCGTGTATAGTAGCAGACGGAAAAGCACAAGATTTTGCTTTTTCTAACAATTTGATATTGCCATCCGATGTACAGTAACCGAAGCACGCCGCAGGGCAGGCTTCGGCGCAAGAGAAAGGGAAAACCACTCGACCGGAGCTGTGCGCACAAGACCGTTCCGAAGCAGCAAAAAGCTGTCTGGGCGAAAGCCAGTCATTGCGGATTGAACCGCGAGAAGACAGGAAACGGGCGCGGAAACAGAGATTCTGTTTCCAAAGTGCAAGTCAGAAGAACTGCTGTCTGCGCCGCATTCGCGGCGGAAAGGATGAATGCGTGGGACGAGCTCTGCCTGTAGCATTCGGAACAGGTGCGCCGTTTTTCCTCACAGGAAAAGCAGCGTATTTTGTTTCTGTGGAGATCCGCCCGCCATTTTGTCAAGAATGGCGGACTTTTGTTTCTCCCAAAGCCGTCTGCGCCCCCTGTTTCCGCTCTTATTTAATAAGGAGCTTGCGATAGATATTTTGATTCTGGAGGAAAAATGTATGAAGAAACGAATTCTGAGCCTGCTGCTCGTGCTCGTGATGCTGCTGAGCCTGCTGCCCGCAGGCGTTCTGGCAGCAGAGGGCGATGTCAGCGTCACACTGTCCGGTATGCACGACGCACAGGTCAAGTCCCTGAAGCTGTATACCTACATGGACGGCGTGAAGGGCGCGGACGATCTGCTGGCCGCGAAGGAAGCCGCAGACGGCGCGTATACCATCGACCTTGCGCCCGGCGCTTACTGGGTTGACGGCTATGACGCAAACGGAGACTGCAACGGCGGTGTATCCATCAACGTCAGCAGCGACAGCAGCAGCTTCAAGCTGCAGCGGATGTATCAGATCTCCGTCAACCCCAGTGCATGGGTTAAGGACACAGACTATACTCTTTCGCTGCGCGTAACCGACGCCTCCGGTGCAGAGCGTAAGGCGGAGTTTGGCTCGGCCGTAAATTGGGGCAAGACCTACACAAGCTGCCTGTTTGTCGTTGGTGATACAGTCAGCGTGACAGCCACGCCGAACGCGGAAACGCATCCGAAGTACAACCCGGCTACCGCTTCCAAGACCCCGACAATGAACGACAGCCTCAGCCTGACCTGCAAGGAATTCGTCACGGTCACGGTCACAGCGCCGAAGGGCTCGACCATCGACGCTGGTACGCTCGCAAAATACTATGTGTTCAGCTTCCTTGAGCCGTTCGCGCGTTCCGTCGAGGACGGCACGGCCACGTTCCATCTCGACAAGAACACGGATTACTTCTACCGTGTCCGCCATCCGCAGGGTGCGACCTACTGGAACTACGTCAGACTGAGCGCCGACGCAGCGTACACGGTCACGGAAGAGGATCTCGGCCTGACCGGTGATTTCAGCAAGAGCACGATCTATCATTTTGAAAACAACGTCTACGACCGTGCAGGCATTTATCTGAACATCAACACCAAGGGCTATAAAAACATGGCCGTTGGCGAGACGTTCGAGCTCAACTCCTTCCGCAACTGGTTCGCGATCGAAAGCTTTATGAACGCCAAGGTCGCACTGCCGGAGATGCACTATCAGGTCATCGATGTGAACGGCAATGCCAGCGACGTCGTGACCATCACGCCGAACGCGCTGAACAGCAACGTCGCTGTGATGGAGGCCAAGCACGAGGGCACGGCAATCGTGCTCGTAACCTATGACGCAATGACCCATATGGCTGGCCAGACCAGCACGCCCTCGCATCGCTTCTCCGCCATCTGGCCGGAGTTGACGGGCGTGTTTGTCGTGAATGTCGGCGCGGACGGCAGTGCTATCCAGACCAATATGAATCTTGACCGCATGGACGCGGTCATCGAGAAGGATGAGGCGCGGCAACTCGATGCGGAGCATGACATTCTGTTCTACACTGGAACAGAGGGTGCAAGTTACAGCTTCAAGCCCGAAGCGGGCTGCACCGTGAGCGTCCTGCGCCCCACCGTGACCGCTGCATCTATGACGTATTCCGGCGGCTTCACAAACACTGGCGTCACAATCGCTGAAGACGGCACTGTGACCGTCAGCGGTCTGATCACCGGCCGCAATATCATCAAGGTCACGAAGGGCGGCCTTTCGACCTATCAGGTCGTGACGGCACGCGGCGTGAGCTACAAGTTTGTTAACGCGGAGGGCACGGAGCTGACGCAGGAAGAGCTGGCTGCCATCAAGCCGGGCGATTCCGTCACGATCCAGTTCTCCAACCTGATCAGCCCCAAGGAAAAGCTTTCCGGCGCGTATAACTTCAACTTCTCCCTGTATATGCAGGGCCCGGACGGCACCTTCTTCAAGAGTGATCCCGGCGGAAACTTCGGCGTTTATGACTTCAGCGGCAACCCTGAGCGGCAGAAGCTGACTGTCACCATCCCGAAGTTCTGGGCTGAGGAGACCTACACGCTGAGCGGCGCGATCAAGCAGGCGGGCTGGCCCGGCGTTCCGACGCACCGCGGCATCACCTATGCTGTGGGCACGAATCCCGGCTTCGACGCGCCCAAGACGGCAGGCATTCTCAGCCGTCTGCCGGAGATCACGATCCCGGTCGTAAAGCTCGACTTCCTGACCGGCAAGCTGAGCTTCCAGGATCAGAACGGCACGGCCATTGACCGCAAGGATCTGACCGTCACGCTGGCGGACAGCGCAGGCAACGGCATTGCGGTCGCGGAAGACGGCACGTTCAAGGCTTATGCCGAGGAATACTTCTACACCGTTTCCGGCGCTGGCGTTGAATACGCCACTGGCAGCGTCACCATGAAGGAGGAAGGCTCCAACGAATTCACCATCACCCTGCAGGCAACCGCAGCGGGCGCATGGGACGGCAAGACGCAGACCGAACCGCAGACCGACGAAAACGGCGTTTACCAGATCGGCACCGGCGCGGAGCTGGCATGGTTCGTCGCGAAGAGCAAGGACGCGGACGTTTCCGGCGTTCTGACGGCCGATATCAACCTCGGCAAATACGCATGGCTGAACATCTCCTCCAGCAAGAAGGTCGTGCTTGACGGCGCAAGCTTTGAGATCACCGGCCTGAACGCCACGGCTGGCCTGTTTGCGCAGATCGGCTCGAATTCCTACATCCATGATCTGACCATCCGCGGCGCAGTTTCCGGCAAGGGCAGCGCAGGCGCGATCGCCGGCTATGCCAGCGGCACTGCTCCGAAAATCGCGAACTGCTTCAACTACGCAGTCATCACCTCTACCGGCAACAACGTCGGCGGTCTTGTGGGATACACCTATCAGAACGCCGTGATCGAGAACTGCGCGAACTTCGGCGCTGTCACCGGCGGCAGCAGCGCCGGCGGCATTATCGGCGGCACAGTCAGCAACGGCTCGACCATCACCGGCTGCTATAACACCGCAGAAATTTCCGCGACCGGCAGCAAGGCTGGCGGCATCATCGGCGGCACCAGCAGCGAAATGACTGTTACAAGCTGCTACAACACCGGCAAGATCTCCGGCACGGCCTCCGGCGGCATCGCAGGCGAGGTCAAGGGCAATGTGAACTGGAGCGGCACTGTGCAGGGGAAAATCACCATCTCCAGCTGCTACTCCACCGGCGAAGCGGGCAGCGCCGTATTCGGCACGGTTGACACTGCTTCCTCCGAGATTTCCAAGTGCTATTATCTGAACACGCTGAACGCGGACGCGAACGCCGAAGCGCTGAACGAAGCTGACCTCAAGGACGCCGACCTGTCCGACGTGTTCGGCCCGGTCTGCGGCGGCTATCCCGCGCTCAGATGGCAGAGCGATGTGACCTTCCACGAAGCAGCTGGCGAGGGCACGGTCACGGCTCCGCTGTGCACTGTGAAGGGCTACACCAGCTACTCCTGCAGCAAGTGCGGCAAAAGCTACCGCACGGCTTATACCGCACCGCTCGGCCACGACTTCTGCGAGGATCTGGACGGCAGCGACAACAGCTGTGTCCTGACGGCTCCCACCTGCACGCAGCCGGGCAAGATCGTCCGTACCTGCCGCAGAGACGGCTGCTCGGAAACGAAGGAAGACATCGTTCCCGCCAAGGGCCATACGCCCAAGGACGGCACCGAGCAGGTCTTCACCGGCTATAAGACCTACGAATGCGCCGTCTGCGGCAAAACCTACACGGTCTGGGACGACGACCGCCTCGGCCACGTCTCCTACCCCGAGCAGACTGTCACCTCTATCAGCGTTTCCGACAACGGCAATTACCCCTGGGTCTACAATGCCGATCTGGACCGCTTTGAGAGCAGCAACCAGGAGCAGGACAAGACAAGTTCCACGACCTCGTTTGCCTTTACGCTGAGCGCACCCACCGTTCTGCGCTTCGGCTACGGCGTTTCCTCGGAAAACGGTTATGACAAACTGACCATCACGCTCGCAGCCGACGGCGGCAGCACGGAAACGCTGGCCGACGCTGTCAGCGGCGAGAAGAGCAGCAGCATCAAGAAGCAGCTTGCAGCAGGCAGCTACACACTGACGCTGTCCTATGTGAAGGACGACGCCTCCAAGGGCGGCTCGGATATGGCGTATGTCAGCGTTCTGACGCTGGCCGGCATGGCCCGCGTGATCGTGGAGAACACCACGTTCCCGAAGGCGGAGGGCGCTGTCTGGGAAGGCACGCTGGCCGACACCTGGATCGAGCTGACTGGCGAATCGACCATGATGGGCTGCGTTGTGGAAGCACTGGATGGCCACACCGTCGTCGGCGCGGAAAGCAACTACATCTCCTCCATTGACAACTTGAAGGCGTTTGACGGCGGTACCATGTCCGGCTGGATGGGCACACTCAACGACTGGTTCACAAACTTTGGCTTTGGTGAATTTACCGTTGCAAAGGGCACGCTCTGCGCGGGCGACGAGATCCGCATCATGTACACCCGTACCGTTGAGGATCTTGGCGGCAGCTGGAACAATTCCGACACCCGCCTCAAAGCGCTCACATTCAGCACCGGTAAGCTGGCGCCCAAGTTCAGCGGCGACACCTTCACCTACACCCTGACTGTGCCGGAAGGCACGACCTCGCTGCTCGTCACACCGACGGCGGCAAACAAGAACTATCAGGTCCGCGCCTATCTCGGCACGCAGGCTACGGGCCGCGAATATTCCCGCACGTCCCTGATCCCCATCGCAAATGGCAGCGTCATCACCGTCGTCTGTGCAGACGACAGCTGGCCCACCATGAATGAAACGAGCGACGGCAAGCGCACTTACACCATCAACGTGGTGTTCGGCACAGCTCAGTCCTCTGACGCGGGTGTTGCGTCCGTCAAGGTCGCAGGCGTTGAGGCAGCAGCCGGTACGGCTGAAAACAGCTTCTCCGTAACGCTCCCGGCAGGCACAGAGGTCACGGCAGACAGCTTCGAGATCACACTTTCCGACAGCAAGGCCACGCTTACCGGCCCGGCCAAGGGTGAGGACGGCGTCTGGACGTTTACTGTGACCGCTGAGGACGGCACTGCCGTGACCTACTCCGTCACAGTCACGGTGAAAGAGGCCAAGACGATCCACGCGACCATTTCCATGCAGGCAGAAAATATGTTTATCATGGTTCCGACCCGCGTGGAAGTCTCCAGCGATCTCGCCGAACGCTATGGCTACGCTGATGATGTCACAGACGGCGTTTCCGCGCTGGACGTGCTCGTGAAGTACCACGAGCTCACCTTCGGTGAGGACTTCACGAAGGACAGCAAGAGCGATTATCTCGTCGTCAGCAACGGCACGATCACCACGGTCAACGGAGAAAAAACCTCCGCGTTCAGTTTCGCGGTCAACGGCGAGTTCCCCTGCGACAAGAATGGCGAATATAACACGCAGTACGGCTACACCGGCTACACCATCAGCCAGACCCCCGTTGCGGAGAACGGCACCGTTGAGTTCTTCTTCTATCAGGACACCAGTATGTACATGGACTACTATACGTGGTTCACGGATACGGACGGAAACCGTCTGGATACCTTTACGGTTCAGGCCGGAACCGACTTCACGCTCGGTATGGACGGCTATATGTACGCCTACGGCGGCGGTCTGAAGCCCGAGGACCGTGTAACGCACGGTGCGGCGCTCGATCCTGAGGACATCCAGATCTGCACAGTCGGCGAAGACGGCACGCTCACGCCGGTCGAGGGCAAGGTCATCGGCGAAAATGGGCAGGTCACGCTCTCGTTTGCCGCCGCAGGCAGCTATGTTCTGTCCGCAATGGGCGACGAGTTCACCAACATTTTCTCCCCGTGGCTCCCCGTCACGGTCACAGCAGCCCCGAAGTCCAATGACGCGAATGTCAGCAGCATCACCGTTGCGGGCGTTGAGGCCACTGCTGGCGAGAACAACACCTACACTGTTACCCTCCCCTACGGCACGGACGTTACAGCGGGCAGCTTCGTGATCGTCACAAGCGACGCAGGCGCGACTGTCGGCGCTCTGACGAATGAAGGCAATGTCTGGACGTTCACCGTCACCGCTGAGGATCGCGTGACCTCCAAGACCTACACCGTCACCGTTTCGTTCACCGAAGCCCCGAAGTCCAATGACGCGGGTGTCAGCAGCATCACCGTTGCGGGTTTCAAGGCTGTGGCCGGTGCGAACAACAGCTACACCGTCACGGTTCCCTATGGCACGGTCGTCAAGACCGGCAGCTTCGTGATCGTCACGAGGCATCCGCGCGCGACTGTCAGCGCTCTGACAAACACCAGAAATATCTGGAGCTTCACCGTCACCGCTGAGGACGGCGTGACCACCGCAGTCTACACCGTCACGGTCAATACCGCCGCGCTTCCGGAGCCGATCACTCCGGGTGTCGACAATAAGAAGCCCGCTTCGAAGCCCGAGGTCAAGCTTCCGTTCACCGACGTTTCCACGTCCGACTGGTTCTATGACGACGTTGCGTTCGTATACGAAAACGGCCTGTTCTCCGGCACGGACAGCAGAAGCTTCAGCCCGAACGCGTCCATGACGCGCGCCATGCTCGTCACGGTTCTCTACCGGCTTGAGGGCGAACCCACCGTCACAGGCAGAAGCAGCTTTACCGATGTGCGTTCCGGCGCGTATTACGAAAAGTCTGTCATCTGGGCAGCCGCCAACGGCATCGTCACCGGCACGGACAGCACCTCCTTCTCCCCCGACGCCAAGGTCACGCGCGAGCAGCTTGCCGCGATCCTGTACCGCTATGCGCAGTACAGGAAGCTGGACACCGATGCGAGCGCAAAGCTGAACAGCTTCACCGACGCGGACAGCGTTTCCGCCTATGCCAGCGAGGCGCTCGGCTGGGCTGTCTCGGAGGGCCTGATCAACGGTGCTTCCGGCAAGCTCATGCCGAAGGGCGACGCGACCAGAGCACAGGTCGCCGCGATCCTCCACCGGTTCGTGAAAAATGTACTGAACTGACCTCATAATCCCAATTTGCAGCACAGGACTGCCCCCCTTTTTGGGGGGGCAGCCCTGCGTGCTGTATTTCAGAGCATATCTGAAAGCCGGTAAACCAGACCGGCAGCAGCTATTGCGCCACTGGACAGATTACCGGTTTTCAGATATACTTGAAATGATACAACACATATGGAGTTGAATTGCGTGAACGTCTGGAAAACAAATAAAAAGGCCGCCGTCTGGGCGGTGCTGGCGCTGGTGCTGACGGCTGCGCTGCTGACCGGGTGCGGAGCGCCGCAGGCCGGGCCGAGCTATCACTGTACCGTCTCCATTTCCTGTGCATCGATTCTGGAGCACATGGAGCTTTGCAGCGAGGAAAAGCGGGAGCTGGTGCCGGAGGACGGCTGGCTGCTGGAGGCTGTAGAGGTCAGCTTTCAGGAGGGCCAGAGCGCTTTTGACGTTTTGCAGCAGGTCTGCCGGGAGAATAAACTTCATCTGGAATTTTCCACGACGCCAGTTTACGGCTCGGCTTACATTGAGGGCATCGGGAACCTCTATGAATTTGACTGCGGGGCGGAATCCGGCTGGATGTACGCGGTGAACGGCTGGTTCCCGAATTACGGATGCAGCCAGTATGCGCTGCAGGACGGAGACACAGTCACGTGGGTTTATACTTGTGAGCTGGGCAGGGACGTCGGCAGCGGCGGCTGGACAGAGGGCGAATGAGAAACAAAGACGCTTTTTCGGGATATCATCCCGTGATCAATTTTCTATATTACGCACTGGTGCTGCTGTTTTCGATGTGCCTGATGCACCCGGTCTATCTGGCGGTTTCGCTGACCGGGGCACTGGCATATGACATTTATTTAAAAGGCCGGAAGGCGGTGCGGTTTGCCGTCATGGGACTTTTGCCCATGGCGGCGCTTGCCGCGCTGCTGAACCCGGCCTTTAACCATGAGGGCGCGACGATTCTGACGTATCTGCCCTCCGGGAATCCGCTGACGCTCGAATCCATGCTCTATGGTGCGTCGGCAGCGGTCATGCTGGCAAGCGTCGTATTGTGGTTTTCCAGCTACAACGAGGTTATGACTTCGGACAAGTTTGTGTATTTATTTGGACGCGTGATTCCGGCGCTGTCGCTTGTTTTGTCCATGGCCCTGCGGTTCATTCCGAAGTTCAGGGCGCAGATGCAGACGGTTTCGGAGGCGCAGGCTTGTATCGGACGCGATACGAAAAACGGAAGCGTATTCCGCCGCGTTGGGAACGCTGTCAAAATCTTCTCAATCATGGTCACATGGTCGCTCGAAAATGCCATTGAAACGGCGGACTCCATGCGCTCACGCGGCTATGGCCTGCCGGGGCGCACGGCATTTTCGATCTATCGTTTTGACGACCGGGACAAGGCCGCGCTTGCGTGGCTGGTTTTCTGCGGGGCGTATCTCGTTTCCGGCTGGATGGCGGGTGGGACGTACTTCCGGTATTATCCGACGGTAAAAGGCGCCGCATGGACGCCCATGACGGCGAGTTTTATGCTCGTGTATCTCGCGCTGGTGCTGACGCCGGTGATACTCGACCGAAGGGAGGACAGGCTGTGGAACTCTTTGCAATCAAACATCTGAATTTTGCGTATCCAGAACAGGCAAAGAATGCGATCTCCGATTTCTCGCTGTCCGTCCGGCCGGGAGAATTTCTGGTGGTCTGCGGTCCGTCCGGTTGCGGGAAATCGACGCTGCTGCGGCAGTTAAAAACCCTCCTTGCGCCGCACGGACGAAGGAGCGGTCAAATCCTGTTTGACGGAAAGAATCTTGATGAACTTTCCCAGCGCGAACAGGCTGAAAAAATCGGCTTTGTGCAGCAAAGCCCGGAGAATCAGATCGTCACGGATAAGGTCTGGCACGAGCTGGCGTTCGGGTTGGAATCGCTCGGCTATGACACACCGACGATCCGCCGCAGAGTGGCGGAAATGGCGTCATTTTTCGGCATCCAGACATGGTTTTATAAGTCTGTTACAGAACTGTCCGGCGGACAGAAGCAGCTTCTGAATCTTGCGTCTGTGATGGTGCTTCAGCCGAAGGTGCTGATTCTCGACGAGCCAACAAGTCAGCTTGACCCGATTGCAGCGTCGGACTTTTTGGCAACGCTCGGCAAGATCAACCGGGAGCTTGGCACGACGATTATTCTGACCGAGCATCGCTTGGAAGAAGCGTTTTCCTTCGCGTCGCGCGTGGCGGTCATGGACGGCGGCAGACTGCTTTGCAGCGGAACGCCTGCCGCGGTGGGCGCGGAATTAAAATCCAGCGGGAACGCGATGTTCTTGGCCATGCCGGCCGCCATGCGGATATGGGCGGCGACGGATT
>ERZ827528.2893-NODE-2893-length-14919-cov-4.099771_pt1 | contig 14919 bp, 13 predicted proteins | sample MGYA00519768_ERZ827528 | MGnify/ENA primary metagenome ERZ827528 (study PRJEB31778, sample SAMEA3449343) | human gut metagenome | biome: human gut; feature: human-associated habitat; material: faeces | place: United Kingdom | collected 2010/2012 ...
CACGCATCCATTGCCGCTGCGGCAGCCGCCGCAGCCGATGCAGCCGCCCACGGGCTGGCCGCCGACGTGCAGGATCTCGGTTTCGATGCCCTGTGCCTTCAGCTCCCCGGCAATAAGGGAAAGGGCGGTGTAGGTGCAGCCCTTCTCGTGGGGGCTGCCGTTGATGAGCAGAACTTTCATGCTGTATACTCTCCTTTGCTGAAATGCGCCGTAAAATGCGCAATATTGCTGCTATGATTGTAGCACAAAGCCGCCCGCAGCGCAATGCGGGCTCTTGACAATGCTATGCAGTTGGGAGATAATAAAGGATACGAAAGAGTTCAAACTGGCTGCCGCGGGGGCGGCAGCTACGGCAAGGAGGTAACATCATGCGCGTGATCGCAGGAGAAGCCCGGGGCCGCAGGCTGGAAGCACTGCCCGGCACCGATGTCACCCGCCCCACCCTCTCGCAGGTGAAGGAGGCGATGTTCAGCATCGTACAGTTTGACCTGCCCGGGGCACGGGTGCTGGATCTGTATGCCGGCAGCGGTCAGCTGGGCATCGAGGCGCTGAGCCGGGGTGCGGCCCGGTGCGTCTTTCTGGACGAGAACCGGGAGGCCGTAAGCATCGTGATGCGCAACTGCAAGGCCTGCGGCGTGTTCGACCGCAGCCGGGTGAATATCGGCGAGGCTGCGCGGTTTTTATCGGCCTGCCGGGAGCAGTTCGATCTGGTGCTGCTGGACCCGCCCTTCCGTGGCGGTACGCTGGAAAAGATCCTGCCCGCCGTGGAAAAGTGCGTTGCTCCGGGCGGCATCGTGCTGTGCGAGAGCGAAACAGGCATTGTGCTGCCCGCGCAGGCGGGCAGTCTGACCCTGCAGAAGCAGTATAAATACGGCAAGGTGCTGCTGTGGAAGTACACAAAGCCCATGCAGCCCGCCGCTGAGCAGGAGGGAGAAGCCTTATGAACGTGAACGAACTTTTGGATACCATTGAGGATGCACTGGAAGAGAGCGCAAATGTGCCCCTTTCCGGCGGCAAGCGCATCGTGGATGTGGAGCAGATCCGGGATTATCTGGACGAGGTGCGGGCCGCGCTGCCCGGCGAACTGCGGCAGGCGCAGCAGATCGTGAACGACCGGGCACAGATCGTGGACAGCGCCAACGCACAGGCACAGGCCATTGTGAAAAAGGCCGAGGAGCGCGCCCGCATTCTGGTCAGCGACGCCGAGATCGTCAAGGCTGCCCAGCAGCGCGCTTCTGAGATCACCTCCGCAGCCCAGACCGAGGCGCGCACCCTGCGCCAGACCGTGACCGACTACTGCGAGAACATGCTGCGCACCACCGAGGATACCATGGTGGAAAACGCCGCACAGGTCAAAAACATCCGTAACAGCCTGCGTCAGAACGCCAAGAAAAACGGCTGATAACGGCCAACTTTCCACACAAATTCCACACATTGCGGAAAATGCAGTCCCTGCGAGCAAAAATAACGGCTCACAGGGACTTTTTTTGTGGATTTTTGCGGCCAAAAGCCGCCCGAAAACCCTTGCATTCACGGGTCTGATTTGCTACAATAAACATGTATCGGTGGGGCAAAGTGGGTAAAAGTAGGGCACACGCCCTGCAAACGCCCCTGAAAGGGGGAGCAGCGCGTGTTTTTTGGCCGTTATGATTACACCATCGACGCCAAGGGGCGGCTGAACTTCCCCGCAAAATTCCGCGATGCCATGGGCGAGAGCTTTGTGGTGCTGGAATGGGTGGACAACTGCCTGTTCGCACTGCCCATGGAAGAAGTGGAGCGGCTGGCGGACAAGCTGGAAAGCGATGAACTGATGGACAGCTGGGCTATCTCCGGCGATCTGTTCAGCACCGCCTGCGAGGTAGCGCCGGACAAGCAGGGACGCATTCTGCTGCCCGCCGAGCTGCGCGCCTACGCCGGGCTGGAAAAGGACGTGACCATCATCGGCAACCGCAACCACGCCGAGATCTGGGCCACCGAGGTCTGGAACGCCCGCCGCGCCGCCGTGACCAACGACCAGCGCGCCGAGCGGCTGCGCAAGCTGCACCTCTGATGCAAAAAACTAAAACCGAGAAAGGAGGCCGTGCCAATGGCCTTTGAAGAACAGCAGCCCTTTGACCCGGCCTCGTTTGAGCATATCCCCGTTTTGCTGAACGAGTGCCTGACAGGGCTTGCCATCGACCCGGCGGGCACCTATCTGGACGGCACCGCTGGCGGCGCGGGACATTCCCGCCAGATCGCTTTGCGGCTGGACGCCGCCAAGGGCGGCAGGCTCATCTCGCTGGATCAGGACCCGGACGCGGTGCAGACCGCGCGCGCCCGCCTTGCCGGGCTGCCTGCTACCGTGGTACAGATCAATTTCCGCTATGCGGGACAGGCGCTGGAGCAGCTGGGCATTGAAAAGATCAACGGTGCACTGCTGGATCTTGGCGTTTCCAGCCACCAGCTGGACGATGCCGCCCGGGGCTTTTCCTACCGGGCAGATGCACCACTGGATATGCGCATGAGCCAGCAGGGCGAGACCGCCGCGGACCTTGTGAACACCGAAAGCCGCGAGGAACTGGCCCGCATCCTGCGGGATTACGGCGAGGAACCCTATGCGTGGCAGATCGCAGGAAAGATCGTGGAGGCGCGGGAAACTGCTCCCATCCTGACCACCCTGCAGCTGGCAGACATTGTAGCAAGCGCCATGCCTCCGGCAGAGCGCCGCAAAAACAAGAACCCCTCCCGCCGCACCTTTCAGGCACTGCGCATTGCAGTGAACCACGAACTGGACGCGCTGGAAGAGGGTTTGGATACCATTTTCGATCACCTTGCACCGGGCGGCCGGTTGTGCGTGATCACCTTCCACTCTCTGGAGGACCGGCTGGTCAAGAACAAATTCCGCCGCTGGTCCACAGCCTGTACCTGCCCGCCGGAGTTTCCGGTGTGTGTATGCGGCGGCAAGGCAAAGGCAAAGCTTATCACCCGCAAACCCATTGAAGCTGATACGCAGGAGCTGGAGGAGAACCGGCGCAGCCGTTCTGCCCACCTGCGTGTACTGGAAAAATGCTGAGATGCCGGAAGCACCGGCATCGTGAGGAGGAGAGGAATCATGGGTCAGCCAGCATATGATCGTAACGCGGTGCGCCGCCGCAGGGCACCGCAGCCCCAGCGCAAAGCAAACCTGCGGGTAGCAAAGGGCGGCAAGCGGCGGTTGAACCCGCTGCAGGCCGCCGTACATAACGCCATGAATCTGGTGGCGGCAGCACTGCTGGTGGGCTTTGCCATCAGCCTGCTGTGGAGCGAGGCACAGCTGGTGGAGCTGAACGACCAGATCCAATCCACTAAGGCGCAGCTGGTCAGCGAGCAGAGCCAGTATACCTACTACAACAGCACTCTGAACAGCAAGACCAACATTGCCAGCGTGGAGGAGACCGCAGGGCGGCTGGGTCTGATGAAAGTAGACCCCAGCCAGATCACCTACATCCGCTTGGGGGAGAGCGGCGCACTGGTGCGCCGGGAATCCACCGTGCGGCAATGGACCGACTTTTTGTACACCGGTGCGGTGAACATTCTGGGCACCGTGAGATAAACGGAAAAAGCGTGCGGCAGCGCACGCTTTTTTCGGTTTATGGACACCACAGTCTGAACAAATATAACAGCGCAGGGCGTGCGGAATGCAGTGCACGCCCCGCAGGAGAGAACCAATGCAAGAACCTTTCCGTAACAAAAAAAGCAGGGGCTACCGCCTGCGTCCGGCCACCGGACGGGATCGGCTGGACAGCCGGGTGCGGCGGATTTGCAGCCGTCTGGGCATCCTTGCGGTGGTGGTGGCAGCAGCCATCGTCATCCGCAGCCTGTATAATATCCAGATCATCCACGGAGCCGAGTACCGCCAGTACGCCGCCCAGCAGCAGCTGCTGGATACCACCATCAAGGCCACCCGGGGCGAGATCTATGATGCTTCCGGCATCACCCTTGCCTCCACCAGCGTGGTGTGGACCATCTGGGCAGACCCCAGTTACAGCAGCATCCTTTATACCAGCAAGACCAATGATGACGACACCGTGACCAAAACGCTGGATCCCGCCATGTGTGCCGAGGTGAGCCGGGAGCTGACGTTGCGTCTGCTCTCCGGGGACGGCGAAAGCATGGACAGCGTGGACACCTCCTCGGCAGAATACCAGCAGCAGTACCAGACCGTCTACGATGCACTTTCCCGGCTGGATTCTGCCTACGTCACCCTTGCCACCAAGGTGAACAACGCGGTGAAGCTTTCCATTGAAAAGTACGTCACCAGCTTCAACAAGGCGCACAAAAAGGCTACCGACACCTCCCGCAAGGGGCGCATCTCGGTGTCCTCGGAAAAGAGCTTCCAGCGCAACTACCCCTACGGTGCCTTTGCCGCAGCGGTGCTGGGCTTTACGGATGCGGATGGCGTCGGCACCTACGGACTGGAAAAATCCTACCAGTCCACCTTGGCCGGTGTGGATGGCCGCACTATCACCCAGCGCAACGCGGTGGGCAACGCCATTGCAGACGCCAACGCCACCACCTTTGCCGCCAAGGACGGCTCCAATCTGGTGCTGTCGCTGGACGTGAACGTGCAGGAGATCGCGGAGCGGTACCTGAACGAAGCTATTGCAGCCAATACGGTGGAAAACCGCGGCTGCGCCATTGTAATGAACGTTAAGACCGGTGCCATCCTTGCCATGGCTTCCAAGCCGGACTTTGACCCCAACGACCCGCTGAACTACACCGCCAACGAGGCCTACCTCAACGAGCTGGTGCACGCAGAGCCGGAGCTTTACGGCGTCTATAAAAAGGACGCCGACGGCAACTACATCACCGATGAACAGGGCAACAAAATTCTGGACGAGGAAGCGGACTATTCCGGCTACTACCGGGATATCCTGTGGAAAAACAAGACCATCACCGAGCTGTACTACCCCGGCTCTGTGTTCAAGGTCATCACCTCTGCCATGGGCATCGACTCCGGCGTGGCGACCATGAACACCACCTTTACCTGCTCCGGCGCTTACGGCGTAGCCAAGGAGACCTACCACTGCGCAGGACGCAAGGCGCACGGTCTGCTCAATATGGCCGAGGCACTGCGCAAGAGCTGCAACATCTACTACATCCAGCTGGGACAGCGTGTCGGCTCGCAGCAGTTCTATAACTACTTCGATGCCTTCGGCTTTACCGCCCGCACCGGGGTGGACCTGCCCAGCGAGACCAATTTTATGCAGTACTACCGCGCCGACCAGCTGGGCGAGGTGCAGCTGGCGTCCTCCTCCTTCGGTCAGGCCATGGCCATCACCCCGCTGCAGATGTGCACCGCCATTGCAGCCACTGTCAACGGCGGGTATCTGGTCACCCCCCATGTGGTGGATAAGATCACCGATGCCAACGGCAATGTCATTCAGGAGATCGGCGCAAACGTGCGCCGTCAGGTCATCAGTCAGAGCGCCAGCGAGGTCATCCGGGAGATGATGGAGTACGAGGTAGGCAACGGTACCGGCGGCGGCAAAAACGCCTATGTGTCCGGCTACCGCATCGGCGGCAAGTCCGGCACCTCCGAGCAGCTGAATATGCACCGCCGCGCCGACGGCGACTATAAAAAGGTGGCCTCCTTTGTGGCAGTGCTGCCCGCCAACGACCCGGAAATTCTGGTCTACGTCATGCTGGACGACCCCAACAACGCCCGGACGGACTACTCCTCCATCCTTGCAGCCCCTGTGGCAGGCAATATCATCAGTGAGGTGGCTCCCTATCTGGGCATTGCCACCGACGGCGAGGACCGCAGCGGCACCATCGTTACCGTGCCGAACCTTGTGGGCACCGAGTGGAGCAACGCGCAGGTCTCGCTGAACATCAAGGGCCTGAAGCACCAGCTGGCCGAGAGCGATTCCGGCCAGACCGGCGCGGTGGTCACCTACCAGTACCCCCGTGCGGGGGCAGAGGTGGCCTATGGCACGACCATCTACCTGTATACGGATACATACGAGGGCAAACACACGGAGGTGCCGGACGTTTCGGGCAAGAGCGCGGATTTTGCCCGGCAGATGCTGGCGGCGGCGGGCCTGAACTGCGTGGTGGAAGGGGACGGAAACGGCCTTGTCCAAGCGCAGAGCGAAGCCGCCGGTTCCAGCGTCCAGCGCGGCACCATCGTGACCATTACCTGCGGGTAACGCCTTCTCAGGCACCTCGCGTGTGAGACGATCGAGCAATATTGGAAAAAGGGGATAGGGTATTTATGGAACGTATCAAAGCAAGTGTGTTGCTGCACGGCCTTGCGCCGGACAGCATGATGTTCGGGGAGGCGGAAGTCTCCCTCGTGACCACCGACAGCCGCGAGGTGTGCCCCGGCTGCATCTTCGTGGCCTTTCCGGGGGAAAGGTTCGACGGCCACGACTTCGCGGCCAAGGCACTGGAAGAAGGGGCCCTCTGCGTGGTGGTGAACCACCCGGTCGAGGGCGTCCCGGCGGAAAAGGCCGTCCTCTGCCCGGACAGCTACCATGCCATGATGGTGCTGGGCGCGAATTACCGCAGCCAGTTCCACCCCAAGGTGGTGGGCGTGACCGGCAGCGTGGGCAAGACCACCACCAAGCAGATGTGCTACGCCGCCATCGAGGGCTTCGGGAATACCATCAAGACCGAGGGCAACCAGAACAATGAGCTGGGTCTGCCCCGCACCATGTTCCGCATCGGCAGGGATACCGAGTACGCCGTGGTGGAGATGGGCATGAGCCACCGGGGCGAGATCGAGCGGCTGAGCCGGTGCGCCCGCCCGGATGTGGGCATCATCACCTGCATCGGCGTGTCCCACATCGGCAATCTGGGCAGTCAGGAGAACATCTGCAAGGCGAAGCTGGAAATCTGCGCCGGCCTTGCCGAGGGTTCGCCCCTCGTGCTCAACGGCGACGACCCCTTCCTGCGCAAAGCCGCTCTGCCCACCCATGTCCGGCCCGTGTGGTTCAGCCTCGGCGACGAGAACGCCGACGTCTGCGCCCTCGATGTCCGGCAGGAAGGCGACGGCATGGCCTTCACCCTCTGCGATAAGGCCGCAGGCCGTTATGAGGTGACGATTCCTGCGATGGGACGTCACAATGTGGCGAACGCGCTGGCTGCTTACGCCGCTGCCACCCGTCTGGGCCTCGCGCCCGAGGGCGTCATCGCGGGTCTGGCCGATTTCGAGCAGACCGGTATGCGCCAGAAGGTCGTCCACGCAGGCAGCATGGACGTCATTGAGGACTGCTACAACGCCAACCCCGACAGCATGAAGGCTGCGCTGGCGATGTTCAAAGAGTACCCCTGCAAGCGCCGCTTCGCTCTGCTGGGCGATATGCTGGAACTGGGCGGGATGAGCGCACCCGCTCATGAAGAGCTGGGCCGTCAGGCCGCAGAGGCCGGGCTGACCGCTCTTGTCACCTACGGCCCCGAGGCCGCACGGACGGCAAAGGCCGCAAAGGACGCGGGCCTCGCCGACGTCGTCCACGCCCAGGATTATCAGCAGGCTGCAGACGCTCTGCTGGCCCGGATGGCCCCGGGCGACGCTCTGCTGGTGAAGGCCAGCCGGGGCATGGCACTGGAAAAGGCACTGGCCCTGTTTTATCCCGTCTGCGCAAAGTAAAATACTTGGAGTATCGTTATTATGATTCGTTTTGCCTTGATCGTCGCCTCAACGCTGGGGTTCGTCCTCACGGCGGCGCTCGGGAATTTGATGACGCCGCTGCTGCGGGCGTTCCGCGTCCAGCAGGAGGAAAATGAGCCGCCCACGATGGGCGGGCTCTGCCTGATGGTGGGGACGCTGGCGGCGGTAGGCGTCGGCTGGACAGCGGCCTGTGTCGCCCAGCCGGAGCTGCTGGGGACCGAGAGCCTGCTGACCACCCGGTTGCTCATCGCCCTGTTCGGGGCGCTCTGCTTCGGGGCCGTGGGCCTCGCGGACGATGTGGTCCGGCTGCGGCATCGGTCGCCGCTGGGGCTGCGCCGCCCGGTGCGGCTGGCGCTGGAAGCAGCCTCCGGCACGCTGGTGCTGGCCCTGCTGGGGCTGAACCACTGCCTGCCTGACGGGCTGGCAGTGCCGGGCGTCGGCTACTGCACCCTCGGGCCGCTGGCCCCGGTGGTCTGGCTGGCGATTTTAGTGGCGCTGGCCGAGAGCGCCCGCACCGCCGACGGCATGGACGGCACGGTCTGCGGCTGCGCCTTCATCGCCATGCTGGGTCTCATGACGGCTATGACCCTTCTGGGCTGGTTCCCGCTGGGCGTCCTCCCGGCGGCGCTGGCCGGGGCATTGATGGCCTTCCTGCTCTGGAATTTCTACCCCGCAAAGCTCCGCCCCGGTGCAGTGGGATGCCAGTTTTTAGCCGGTGCGCTGGGCTGTGTGCCGCTGAGCGTCGGCTGGCCCGGGCTGACGCTCCCGCTGGCTCTGCCCTACTGGCTGGAAGGCGGCATGGTGGCTCTGCAGATCATTGTCTGGAAAGCCTCCGGCGGGCGGCGGCAGCTGTTCGGCACCGCGCCGCTCCACCGCTGGCTGGAAAAGCGGGGCTTTGACCCGGTGAATATCTTTTATATTTTTGGAGTCCTGGCAATGCTGGGCCTTGCGCTGACCTTGCAGGTGGCGCGGGCCAGCTGAGCCGGGACCCGATAAGGAGGGAATGCGGATGGCGACCATCCGGAGAAAAAAGTCTGAGTCCTTTGCCATCTTGTCGAGCCCCGGCCCCTGGCCGCAGGTGCTCATCAACTGGCTGGCGACGCTGGCAGTCATCATCGTGTTCGGACTCATCATGCTGTTCAGTGCCAGCTACACCACGGGCTACCTGCGGATGGGCGACAGCTTCTACTACATCAAGTCGCAGGTGTTCTGCCTGGGTCTGGGTTTCGCGGTCATGCTGCTCTTCTCTCGCATCGACCATCGCTTTCTGCGCAGGATGGTCGGGCCGGGCTATGTCGTCTGCATCGTGATGCTCATCGCGGTGCTGTTCAGTGCGCCCCTCAACGGCTGCCGCCGCTGGCTGCGCATCGGCTTTACCATTCAGGTATCGGAGATCGCAAAGTTCGAGATGATACTGCTCACGGCCCATCTGGCCGCGAAAGCGCCCCATCTGGAAAAGCTGGACCCCGCCTCCGGGCGGCGCGTCCCGGCAGGCCAGTGGCTCTATCAGCGCATCGTGCGGGAACTCATCGTCCCGCTGCTGCCCCTCATCCCGGTGGTCATCCTGCTCATGCTTGAGCCGCATATGTCCGGCATCGTCCTGACGACGGCCATCTGCGGCACCATCCTGCTGCTGGGCGGCAGCGGCGGCATCATCACCTGGGCGGGCGGCGCGTCCGCTGTGCTGCTGCTCCGCACCGTGCTGGAGCACATCGACTCCATCCCGTACTTACAGAGCCGTCTGGACGGCTGGACCCACGACCTGAGCAAGATGACCGACCAGACCCTGCAGAGCCTTTACGCCATCGGCTCCGGCGGTGTCACCGGCCTCGGCCTCGGCAACAGCATCGAAAAACAGCTCTGGCTCCCCGAGAGCACCAACGACTTCATCTTCAGCGTCGTGTGCGAGGAGCTGGGCTTCGTGGGTGCCGTCATCGTCATCCTGCTCTTCGTGCTCTTCCTCGTGCAGGGGCTGTGGCTGGCCTTCCACGCCGAGAACCGCTACTGCACACTGGTGGGCATCGGCATCATGGCCCAAATTGCGTGGCAGGTGTTCTGCAACATCGCGGTCGTCACCAACACCCTGCCCAACACCGGCATCTCGCTGCCCTTCTTCTCCTCCGGCGGCACCAGCCTCATCCTGCTGCTGGCCGAGATGGGCGTGATGATAAACATCGGCCGGGGCGGCGAGCGCGCCCGCCTCGAGCGGGAGAATCTCCGCGCCCTGCGGGAACAGCGGGAAAAAGAAAAGTCCGACAACACCATCCGGCTCGACCCCAACATGGGATATTGAGCACATCCAGATAAGGAGGAAATCACCATGCGTGTACTTATCGCAGCCGGCGGCACTGCCGGACATATCAACCCTGCACTGGCCATTGCCGGCGCTCTGAAAAAGGCTGACCCTACCGCCGAGATCCACTTTGCAGGCCGTAAGGAGGGCATGGAGTACCGTCTGGTCACACAGGCGGGCTACCCCTTCCACCACATCGAGATCACCGGGTTTCAGCGCAAGCTCAGCCTGCACAACATCAAGCGCAATATCATTACCCTGTGGAATCTGGCCCTCTCCGGCCCTAAGGCCAAGGCCATGATGAAAGAGGTAAAGCCGGATCTCGTCATCGGCTGCGGCGGCTATGTGTCCGGCCCGGTGGTGCGCTGCGCCGCCAAAATGGGCATCCACACCGCTTTGCACGAGCAGAACGCTTTTCCCGGTGTGACCAACAAGCTGCTGGCCCCGGATGTGGATATCGTGTTTGCCGCCGTGCCCGCCGCCGTGGAAAAGCTGGGTGCACCGGACAAGACCCTTGTGGTGGGCAATCCCGTGCGGCCGGAGGTGTTTGTACAGGCCGCGAATCGCGAGGCCATCCGTGCACAGCTGGGTGCGGGCGACCGCACCGTCATCCTGTCCTTCGGCGGCAGTCTGGGCGCACGCCGGGTCAACGAGGGGGTGGCAGACCTGTGCGCCTGGGAACAGCATGAGCACAAGCCGGTGCTGCATCTGCACGCCACCGGGCAGTACGGGGTGCAGCTGTTTGAACAGCTGCAAAAGCAGAAGGACTTTGCCCCCGGCGACAGCCTTGTGGTAAAGGAATACATCAACAATATGCCGGAGCTGCTGGCTGCGGCAGACCTCGTCATCAGCCGCGCCGGTGCGCTGACGCTGGCCGAACTGGAAGCCGTGGGACGCGCCGCTGTGCTGATCCCCAGCCCCAATGTGGCCGAAAACCACCAGTACTACAACGCCATGGAGCTGCAAAAGGCCGGGGCGGCGGTGGTCATTGAAGAAAAAGACCTGACCGGCGAAAAGCTGGTGCAGACTGTTTCTACTATGCTGGCACAGCCCGGCAAGCTGGCCGAAATGGGCAAAAACGCCCGCAGCCTGTCGGTGGACGACAGTCTGGATCGCATCACTGCGGCGCTGCTCAAGCTGGTCAAGACCCCGTGATGCGGACGTGGAATAAACAGGAAAGAAGGTGCGAATGATGCAGCAGAACCGTGACCGCAACGGCAGACCCCGGAACACCAGACCCTATGATCTGAACCGGGATGTAGCGCGCACCTCTGCGCCTTCGCAGGATCATACGCCCCGGAGCACCGGCAGCAGCCGCTACGGCTACAACGGCGAGCCGCTCAGCCGCCCGCCCTCCCGCAGCGCCAACGGCAGCGTGCGCTCCTCTCGGGCAGATAACAGCATCCAGTTTCCCACCCAGTCTCAGCCCCGCCGCCCGGCGCAGGGGCAGGGGAGCAATACCACCCAGTACCCCTCTGGCAGCCGCCCGGCGGGCAGCAGACCCAAAAACGCGAAGTCTGGCGGCAAGCAGCGCCGCCCGGCAAACAATGCCCGCAGCGGGCAGAACAACCGGAAAAACCAGAACGCGCAAAACCATCCGAACCGGCAGCACCCGGCGGGCAACGGTCAGCGCCTGCGCCCGGCGCAGGGCGTCTCGCAACAAAGCCCTGCCCGGCGGGAAATGCGCAAAAAGCGCAAGGTGACCCGCGCCACCCTGCGCCGCCGCCGGATACTGCGCCGCCTGACCGCCTTTGCCATGCTGCTGTGCGTCATTGGCGCGGGCATCTACCTGACCATGACCATGCTGTTCCGCATCAATTCCATTCAGGTGCAGACCCCGGACGGCAAGCAGGTGACCGAGATCGCGGGCTATACCGCAGACAGCATTTTGCAGCGGATGGGCGTGCAGCTGGAAGAGAACATCTTCAGCTTTGAACCCGGCGAAAAGGCCGCTGTGCTGGAGCAGAATTTCCCACTGCTGGGCTCCATCAAGGTGATCCGGGACTACCCCAACACCGTGGTGGTGCAGGTGACCGAGGCCGTGCCCGCCTACGCGGTGCAAAACGGCAATAAATGGCTTGTGATCTCGGACAAATGGAAGATCCTGTCCGAGGAAAGCACCCAGCCCGAGGGGCTTTGCACCCTGTACGGCGGCAAGCTGCAGGACACCACGTCGGGACAGGGCTTCTGGTTCGTGGACGATGCGGACGCGGCAAGCACCTCCGGGTCGGAAACCGCCGAAAGCGAAAGTGCAGTGAGCACCGAGACCGCCCGCATGGAAGCCCTGCGCACACTGCGCAGCAAGCTGGAGGAATACGGTCTGTCGCAGGACGTGACGCGGCTGGAAGTGGCAGACACCGAGCAGCTCGCATTTTTGTATCAGGATCGCATCAGCGTGCTGCTGGGTACGCTGAACGATCTGGATTATAAGCTGGACCGCGCCCGCTATGTGCTGACCAACGCCGATGGCAAAGGCTGCGGCCCCACCGACACCGGACGGCTGGATTTCAGCCATACCAGCGCCAGCAGCACCCGCAAGATCTATTTTGCACAGGGCGAACCTACTCTGCCCTCCGGCTATGTGGTGCCGCCCAAGGCCGAGGAACCCGCCCCGGCAGAGGACGCCGCCGACAGCACGGAAAGCACGGAAAGCGCGGATGCTGCCGACACCACCGAACCGGCAGCTGACGCGGACACCGAGCAGCTGCCCCTGACCCACCCTGACCGCATGACGGCCAACGAAGAAGAAAACCCCATGTAAAGAAGCTTTTTGGAGGAGACTGTATGAAGCTGGAACAACTGATGGAAGGCGTGCCCTTTACCCTTGTGCAGGGCAGTCTGGATACTGAGATCGCGGATATCATCTACGACAGCCGCAAGGCTGCCCCGGGGCTTTTGTTCGTGTGCATCGTGGGCACCCAGCGGGACAGCCACGCGTTTGCCGCCGACTGCGCCGCCAAGGGGGTCAGCGCGCTGGTCATCCAGCACGACATCGACCTTTCTGCCATGCCCGGGGTGACCGTGGTCAAGGTGGAGAGCAGCCGCTATGCCATGGCGCTGATGAGCGCCAACCTCTTCGGCAACCCTGCCCGCCAGATGACCATGATCGGCGTCACCGGTACCAAGGGCAAGACCACCACCACCCACATGATCAAAAGTGTGCTGGAAGCCGCAGGCCGCAAGGTGGGCATGATCGGCACCAACGGCATCTACTATATGGGACGCCACAAGGACACCGCCAACACCACCCCGGAAAGCTACGAGCTGCAAAAGACCTTCCGGGAGTTTCTGGATGCCGGCTGCGACACCGCGCTGATGGAGGTATCCAGTCAGGGTCTGATGATGGATCGCGTGGCGGGCGTGCACTACGATGTGGGCGTGTTCACCAACCTTTCGCCGGATCACATCGGCCCCGGTGAGCACAAGACCTTTGAGGAGTACCGCAGCTGGAAGGGACAGCTGTTCAAGCGCTGCGACGTGGGCGTGGTGAATATCGACGACGAGAACACCGCCGCCCTGCTGGAGGGCCACACCTGCAAGCTGGTCACCTATGGCCGCAGCGAAGCCGCCGACTACCGCGAGACCGGCTACGAGCTGCTGCGCACCCACGATTTTCTGGGCGTCGCCTTCCACGTTACCGGCAAGGACGAGATGGACGTCAAGGTGAATATGCCCGGCGAGTTCAGCGTGTACAACGCGCTGGCAGCGCTGGCCGTGGGCAAGGTGCTGGGTCTGCCGGATGCCGCCATCCACGATGGTCTGGGCAAGTGCGTGGTGAAGGGCCGTGTGGAGCTGGTGCCCATCAGCAAAAAGTTCACCATCCTGCTGGACTACGCCCACAACGAGGTATCCACCGAGAGCCTGCTTACCACCCTGCGCGCCTACAAGCCCCACCGTCTGGTGGTGGTGTTCGGCTGCGGCGGCAACCGCTCCAAGCTGCGCCGCTACGGCATGGGCGAGATCTGCGCCAAGATGGCCGATTTCTCCATCCTCACCGAGGACAACAACCGCTTTGAAAAGGTGGAGGACATTCTTGCGGACATCCGCGAAGGCATGAACAAGGGCAACCCGGACGCAAAGTTCGTGGAGATCCCCGACCGTCTGGATGCGCTGCACTACGCAGTGGATCACGCACAGGAGGGCGATCTGATCGCCGTCATCGGCAAGGGTCACGAGACCTACCGCGACCGCGAGGGCGTCAAGACCCCCTTCCTTGAGCGGGAGCTGCTGGAGGAATACGCCCAGCAGATCGGGTTGGAATAAAGCAAAGCTGGGTATCATAATGCCCCCGGCCTTGCAGCACTGCCGCTGCCGGGCCGGGGGCGTTGTTTGTTCGGATAAGCCCTGCGCCTTCCCTTGACTTTTTGGCACGGGGCCGCTATAATGAAACCAGAAAAGGTGCTGTCCGCAATGGTCAGCTTCCATACTCAGCATCAAAATCAAAGAGATTGACTACTTCGTTGGGGAACTGGGCGGTCAATCTCTTTTGATTTTATCAGCCTTCATCTGAGAAGTCTTTTCCATGACCTCAAGGGTCAGTCGAACCACATCGACCATCAAGCTCAGCACGCTGAGGATGAACGTCAGAAGTGTAAGGATCTCCATCAGACTCATGCGGCATCCCTCCCTTCGCCTTCGGGCTCCGGGAAGTTTCCCTCAAAAAAGTTCCGTTCCCGGAATCCTGCTTCGTTCCATGTAGGAGCAGCACAAAAACCGAGTCGGGAAGCATGACCACACCGTAATGCAGACAGCACCTATTCGCCGCCGTTCGACGGCATTTTTATTGTATCATAGGATTTCACAAATTACAATAACAGCACAACGCCCCGCAGGGTTTTCCACTCTGCGGGGCGTTGTTGTTGAAAGCTTTAGTTCTCGGCCAGATTGCCGGTGTAGAGCTGGTAATACTTGCCTTTCTTGGCGATCAGTTCGTCGTGGCTGCCGCGCTCGATGATGCGGCCCTGCTCCAGAACCGCGATGCAGTCGGCATTGC
>ERZ827528.2894-NODE-2894-length-14917-cov-3.003162_pt1 | contig 14917 bp, 10 predicted proteins | sample MGYA00519768_ERZ827528 | MGnify/ENA primary metagenome ERZ827528 (study PRJEB31778, sample SAMEA3449343) | human gut metagenome | biome: human gut; feature: human-associated habitat; material: faeces | place: United Kingdom | collected 2010/2012 ...
GCAGTCAATTGCCCTTCTTTAGCTGCAATAGCAGTAGCTTTTTCTTTATCAGCTGCCTGAGCGGCTGCCAATTCTTCTTGAGCTTTTTTCTCAGCTACTGTTGCAGCATCAAAAGCTGATTGTGCTTTAGCTTGGTTTGAAGCTGCCTCAGAAGCACTAGAACCATTAAGAGCTGCTTTAGCGGCATCTACTGATTTTTGAGCATTAGCCACTTCAGTAGCTTTAGCATTGACATTAGCTTGATCTGTATTAACGACAGCTTGCTGTTTGTCTGCTGCATCTTTAGCAGTTTTTTCTGCTGATTGAGCTGTTTCGACTGCTGACTTAGCTTCCTTAGCTGCATTTTCAGCAGTAGTTACTTGACCTTGAGCGGCAGCAATAGTTTCTGGACTTGCTTCATCGGCTGCTGTTTGTGCCTTTTGCAAGTTAGCATCTGCTGTCGCTAGGTTTGCTTGAGCCTGGTTTGCAGCTGCTTCATGATTAGCAACAACTGACTCTTGTTGCGATACTGCTTGATTTGCAGCGCTGGCTTGTTCTCTAGCCGCTTCGACTTGGGCTTGAGTTGGGACAGCTTGTGTAGCTGTCGATGATACTGATGCTGTTGTTGAGGCTTGATCGTTTGTCGTTACCTCATCAGCTTTAGCAACTGTAGCAGAAACTGCAAGTGCTGCAATTCCAGCTGTCGCCAAAACCTTTTTATTCATAAGACGAACTCCTTTTTATGTTAAAAATTCACTACTATATAATAACATTTTAATAATCCTGAAACAAGATGCTGACTCCTAATTTTTAAAATTTAATTATTTTATAAGCTTTCATAGCCTGTTTACAAAAATCATTAAATTGTTAGTCAAAAGTAGAGTTGCTGTTTCAAAGTCCTTTTTTAGTCTTTGATTCTGCCTTATCCTTTTATTCTATCAAAACTTCGTTACAGTTTCTTAACTTTCTTTAAACGTTTTTTTGATATAATGTGTACTCATCATATGCAAATGGAGGAGCAAAGTGGCAAAAACATTAAAAACATTGAGTAACATCTTACTAGGAATGCTCTCACTGGCCTTGTCTTATTGGTTTTATAGGGGACATCTCGAACAGTACGTTCATTACATCGCCCATTATGGCTCCTACTTTCAAGTCTTACTCAACCTAGTCATTATTGTCCTACTGAGTTACTTTGTCTACGCTTTTTTGAAACTACTTCTTACTAGAAAGCTGAAAAAACAGACACTACTCCTACTCTACTTCATTTACTTTCTTGCTCTCTTCTACCTACTTTTCTTGAAAAACATTGGTACCCAAGGTCTCTCACTTAACCCCCTTTCCTTCGCTCGGGAATTATACTGGGGCAGCCACTTCGTTCCCATCATGAACCTGTTAATGTTCATCCCTCTGGGACTCCTCTTTTCTTCACGATTGAGTAATCTCCTACTTTGTCTCCTTACCCTTTTCTCCGTCGAATCCATTCAGTACTTCGGACATTTGGGAGTCTTTGATTTGGGAGATATCACCTTAAATATGTTAGGTATCCTTATCGGAACTGCTATCCATCAACTCCCTCAATTTCAAACAATTATCAAAAAGATTTTAAGTTAAAAAACTTCCAGAATTAATTTTGGAGTTTTTTTGTTCTATTGATTAATCATCGTCAGAAAGTTTTATATGAATACAGAAAAACAGCCCTCTACATCTAGAGAGCTGTTTTGAACTCGGGCTAAAATCCTAGTAAATAAAAAAACTGCCCCTTCATAGAGCAGTTCCATTTTCGTGTATTCAATTGAACAAGGCCTAAGCACTTGTATCTTGAATTAACGACGAAGTCCGAGTGAGCTGATCAACTCACGGTAACGGTTAACGTCTGTGCGGCGAAGGTATGCCAACAAGTTACGACGGTGACCGATTTTTTTCATCAAACCACGGTAAGTAGCGTGGTCTTTTTTGTGTTGTTTAATGTGTTCGTTAAGGTGGTTGATTTCCCAAGTAAGGACAGCAACTTGAACCTCTACTGAACCAGTGTCACCTTCGTGACGTGCGTATTGAGCAATGATTTCATTTTTTTTCTCTTTTGAGATTGCCATGTTTTTTCTCCTTTTTTTGCTCCATCCGAGTCTTAGGATTGGCTCTCCTAAAACCAAGAAAGAGTTGGTTTGTCTTTACGACCTCTCTATTTTAGCTCATCTACTAATCTTTGTCAATCGCAAGATTTCACTGATTAAGTTTTTGAAGCTTAGACTTTTTTGGTCATTTTTGCATTCAGAAAGAATCCAAGGAAAAGTAGGAAACTTACGATAGCATAGGCTAGAAAAATCCAACTAAAACTTGGAGATATGAGTGCCAATAATTTCAAAACATAAGGGGAAATGGCTGACCCTAGGTTACACCCTAAGAGGACATAGGCTGTCGCCTTGTTCAACAGATTTCTATCAATAGACTCAGAAAGTCGGTTAAAGATAATTGTCAAAACAGTACTATAGAAGAAACCAACACCAACTGAAGATAAAATCAAAATCGGTAAGTTACCAGCCACTGACATCCCAAAGAGACAAACCGCTAACAAGAACATCACTATAGTCAAAAGACGATTTTTAAAATGTCCTATAAGCGAGGCGAAGCTCAGTCCAGCTACAATTCCAATTCCCTGCTCTAAACTCAGTACTAAGGCTGATTGACCACTCTCAATAGTCTTACCGGCAACTTGAAACAGAGGCACGCGCAAACTAATCGAAGAATTGATACAGATGACAAAACCTGCTAAAAGAGCCATGCCAATAATCATACCAAGGTCTTTTTTGTTCAGAACTTGTTTTCTTTTTGTAATCTGCTTCTTCTCCACCTGCTCCATCGATAGCACAAAAAGGAGGTACATAATCAAAATCACAAAACCAAAACCATAGATAAGAAAGGCAAAGGTCCAATGAATTTTCAGTAATTGTCCAACCAGAAGGGAACAAGAAGCTCCACCAATCAACTCCATGGAGCCACGAATACCTAGCATCTGAACCCGCTCTTTACCTTGATAACGTTGGCTGATGATGGCAATCGCCTTAGCATTGATAAGACCAATCCCCATTCCAAAAGCAATACGTGACAGTAAGACAAGAGGATAGGCTTGTACAAAAAAAGGAAAAATCCCAGCACTACTAAGTAAGAGCAATCCAGTCACAATTAGCTGTCTATCACTTAGCCATTTGTCAATAAATGAATTAAGTAAGAGCATCGCGACTACGGAAAATGAAGGGACAGATACTAAAAGCTCCACTTGCGCGGCAGAAAAGGTTGGGCTATAGTAGTCCAACATAGGTGGTAACGCTGTTGAAATCGAAAAGGCCGAAATCAAGAGCAAGGATAGCCCAAGCAGGCTTATTTTTTCTAAAATTCGTGTCATAATATAGGGATAAGAACATCCTTTCCTTACTTGTCTAATAGTTATTTTTTCATTATAATCTAAGGAGACTTTAAAAAATAGGACCTAGGTCCTAAAAAAGGAGATGTATGCGTAATCATACCATAAGACCTCAATTTGACCAGGTCTTTCCACCCCCCTACCTCAACCAATTACAGAAAGTCACCTTTCAAAAGAACGATTATATTTGTACCCAAGGGCAAGCTATCACTGAGCTGACCTACATTTTATCAGGAAAGGTAAAAATTGTCCGTTCTCTCTTCAATGGTAAAGAACATATCCTAGAAACGCTCAATCAGCCTCAAATATTGGGAGATGTAGAACTTATGACCAACCAACCAGCAGGATCATCAGTCATTGCTTTAGAAGATGTTCAAGCAGTTCAGCTCCCATTAAATAATAAAGAAGAACTCCTCAAAGACCCTGTTTTTCTCTACCAAATTGGACGTAACCTAGCTATGGCACTGCATAAGCAAGGTATCACTGCCTCAACGAATGCTAGCTACTCTGTCAAAGAGCGTCTGGCCACCCATATTTTGAATAGTGAAGAAGAGAATATCTTTCAATTATCGCCATCCATTTTAGCTTCCCGTTTTGGGACTAGCTATCGTCATGTACAGCGAGTCATCAAACAATTTATCGACCAGAGAATTATTGAAAAAGAGGCTTTTAAAACCTATCGTATTTTAGAGAGACAAACCTTGGAAAAACTGGCTTTTATCGATTAGAAAAAGCCTCACTTTAATCCTTGATGGTTTAATTTTCAACCCTTTTGTGCTATAGTTATAAACAAGTAAATCAAAGAAAATAGAGGTAAACAAATGGACGCTCAAACCAAAATTATCCGCGCCAGCCATATGATTGATATGAATGATATCATTCGCGAAGGAAATCCAACCTTGCGTGCTGTCGCTGAAGATGTAACCTTCCCACTATCAGACGAAGACATTATCTTAGGCGAAAAAATGATGCAGTTTCTTCGTAACTCACAAGATCCTGTTATTGCCGAAAAAATGGGGCTTCGTGGGGGAGTCGGTCTTGCAGCCCCACAATTAGATATTTCAAAACGCATTATCGCTGTTCTCGTTCCAAACCCTGAAGACGCTGAGGGTAATCCACCAAAAGAAGCATATAGTCTTCAAGAAATCATGTACAACCCTAAAGTAGTTGCCCATTCTGTTCAGGATGCTGCTTTGGGCGATGGCGAAGGATGCCTCTCAGTTGACCGCGATGTTCCTGGTTACGTGGTTCGTCATGCTCGAGTAACTGTTGAATACTTCAACAAAGAGGGCGAAAAGCAACGTGTTAAACTCCGTGGTTACAACTCAATCGTTGTTCAACATGAAATCGACCATACTAACGGTATCATGTTCTACGACCGCATCAATAAAGACAATCCATTCGCCATCAAAGATGGACTCTTAATTATCGAATAAAGAAAACCTCAGTAGAAATACTGGGGTTTTAGTTTGAAGATAAGGCATTAGTGCCACTTTATAGCTAAGTCAAAGTAGAAAAAAACCGACTTTCGTCGATTCTTTTTTCATTATCTGAACCTGTCCTCAGACAAGCATATTGTAAAGTGTTTCGTTACCGTGAAGGTTGATATAGCTTGGGTCAAAGGCAGAAAGACGCTCGAGAAGTCCATCATAGTCGTTCTTATCGCTAAGAGCTATACCAATGAGAACTGGGCCTTTTCCTTTATTAGCACGTTTGATGTACTCAAAACGAGTGATATCATCATTTGGTCCCAAGATATCATTTACAAATTCACGAAGGGCACCAGGACGTTGTGGGAAGTTAACCACGAAGTAATGCTTGATACCATCGTAGATAAGCGCACGTTCTTCCATCTCTGGCATACGGTTGATGTCATTGTTACCACCTGAAATGATGCAGACGATGGTTTTTCCTTTAATCTCATCTTTGATCACTTCCAAAGCTGCCACTGATGCCGCACCTGCGGGTTCTGCAATGGTACCAACCTTAGAGTACATATCAATTAAGGTTTCTGAAATCAAGCCTTCATCAACTCCCAAGAGGCGGTCAACATATTTACGTGCGACTTCATAGGTCTTGACACCTACCTTTTGAACAGCAATCCCGTCCGCAAACTTATCAATTTCTTCGAGTTTTACAGGATAACCACGGTCAAAGGCAGCACGCATACTACGAGCACCACTAGCCTCAACACCAATAACCTCCATAGATGGTGCCACATCCTTGATATAAGTAGCCACACCAGAGATAAGGCCACCGCCTCCGACTGGAACCAAGATACTATCAAAGGAAACACCTTCCTCTTGAGCCTGCTCATAAATTTCATAAGCAACAGTTCCTTGCCCCGCTTGGACATTATAATCGTCGAATGGATCAATAAAAGTCATCCCTTCAGACTTGGTATATTCCTGTGCTGCTTGAGCAGAAGCATCAAAGGTATCTCCCACCAATTTGATTGTTACAAACTTGCCACCAAAGAAACGGACTTGACCAATTTTTTGGAGAGGCGTTGTTACTGGCATAAAGATGGTTGCCGGAATCTTCATCTCGTTACAAGTGTAGGCAACCCCCTGAGCATGGTTTCCGGCTGATGCACAAACCACACCACGCGCCTTATCCTCATCACTCAATTGATGAATAGCATAGTAGGCTCCACGCAATTTGAAAGAGCGTACCTTTTGCATATTTTCTTTTTTAATATAAATAGTCGCCCCGTATTTTTCAGATAAGTAACGATCAAAATCTAGTGGTGTGCGTTCCACCACGTTTTTCAAGACTTCATTAGCCTTTACGATATCATTTGCAGTAATCATTGGCTCTCCTTTGACACAATATTCAAACTATTTCTATTGTATCACAATTTTCAGAAAAAATAGCAGCCAGTATAAAGAAAACTCCTTGTTTACACAAAGAGTTCTACTTATTATTTATCAACTTTTTTTGACATCAAGAAGTTACGAAGAGCTGCAAGGGTTGCCGCACCTGCAAGGACAATAGCTGTAAGGATGGCTACAGCATGTTCTCCCCACTTGTGAGATTTTGCTGTTTTAGCAATTGTAGCCTTAAGATCTTCAGTTGTCCCTTTCTCACCTGCCTGCGTCGTTGTCTTACTTGCAAGGTTAAGATCTTGACTACCATTGTAAGTGTTATCTGACGAAGCTGTATTGACAAGGTCTTGACGGCTACTGCGAGTATAGCTGACATTTGTTGTAATGCTATCAATCATCTCAACAATATTTCTGATTGTTGTTGCATCGTACAAGCCACCCTCAGTATCTTTCAAGATAGACACTGCTAATTTTTCAATAGACGCTTCTGAAGAAGCTGCTACCATAGAGTGAGATTCTGAGCTTGCTGTTTCTGAATATCTTGCATAGTTGCTAAAGAGTGATGCTGCTTCTGTAATCGTTTCAGAAGTACTTGGCAAGGTTTCTGAGACGCGAGGAGCTACAGAGAGTCTATTCCAACTATTGATGTTTTCTGATAGTCCATCAAGGATGACTTCCTCTGATGTGCTTACTGTTTCTGAAATCGCCGAAGTCACTTCTGAAGCGCTCACTTGACTTTCTGATTCTGTCAATGAAAAAACTGGTTCTTCAACTACTTCTGATTCTGAAACGACTGTGCTGATTGAATTCTCTGATTCAGATGCTGAAGTCTCTGAAGTTGATGCTTCTGAGATAATATCAGTTTCTGAGACCTTAGATGATACTGTTGTGCTTTCTGAGACTTCTGACGGAGCAACTGAGACAATTGTGCTTGTAGCTTCTGAAACAAGGCTAGTGCTTGCCTGACTCTCTGATTCTGTCAAAGAAGCCACTGGTTCAACTACTGCATGTGATTCTGAAATTGCTGTCGTCGTTGGAGTTGCTGACTCTGAAGTTGATGCTGCTGAACTATTTTCAGTTTCTGATACTTCCGATGATACTGTTACACTTTCTGATGAGACTGTTGAGGCAGCTGTGCTTGAAGCCTCTGAAACTGGTGTAGTGATTGAATCTGATGCTACTGTACCTTGATCCGTATTAGATACTGAGTTGTCATCTTTCTTATCATGTGCGGTCTCTAACACAGCTATCGCTACTGGAGCAGCTGCTGAGTTTACTAACTCGTCAACTGATGGTGCTGGTTTAGTTGTTTCATCAAGTTTAGGAGCTTCAACAGATGGTTTAGTATCAGTTGGGGTCTCTGAATCTTTGTTTACTGTTGTATTTTCTGATTTAGCTGTTTCTGAACTTGCTTCAGATGTTACGGTAGTATCTGCTTTCTTACCTGCTTGGTTAGTAACTGGTTTCAAGATAACTGGTTCTACAGGTGTTGCTGTTGTATCTTCCTTGATATAGAGCATGTTCCAAAGAGTTAGTTTAGGAACTGAAATGACAAGCACTGGTTGACCATTTTCATCTGTTTCAAGGCTTGCTTGTGCCTTCTTCATGCTTGAAGTTGCCCAATCATCTGGTGATGTCACATAGACTTGATCAGCAATTTTAGCTGCTTCTTGGGCTGTTTTACCTGCTAGACTAAGACGAACTGTGAGATTTTCTTGTGCGTCCGGTGTTTTATTGTCCGCATAACCCTCTTCATTATGCCAGCCCGCATTGATGCCCATCATGTTAATCATTTGAACAGTTGAGAAACCTTTTCCTGATTTAGCAAATGTCCAAACTTGATCTCCTGTCACACCAAGAGCATCTTTAGAAAGGATTTCACCAGCAGCATTCTTGGTAGATACAGACTGAGTGCTGTTTGTCACACCCTCACCACGGAGAAGATTTTCATAAGCAGTGATAAACTGTTGGTAATTATAAAGCTTACGAATAGTGTCTTTAGCCACACTGAGGTATTGCGTTGGGTAATAGGCACTTTGAAGAACGTTAAGGGCTGCATTAGCATTGGCAAGGGCTGCAATGGACATGTGATAGCCACCGGCTGCAGCTACTGTCGCATCTACGAGAAGAGTCGCATCAGCTTGCAATGGCTTACCAGCAAGGGCATCTTTACCAGCACCGTTAGTTGCTTTTCCGCCAGGAACAGTATAGTCAATACCTGGTTCTTCCATGTAGGCACCAACGATAAGTGATTTACCAGTTTTATTGCGTACCATATCGATACGTGCTTTCAAATCACCATAGGCAACCTGCATACGTCCTGGAATAACTGAACCACCGTTTGTCCAAAGCTCATTATACACAACATCTTGACGTGCCTTGGCTAGTTTATCATCATTACCACCATTAACATCATTGATTGTGATGTAGTACTTTTCACCGATGAGGTCTTTCATGGCATTAATAAATGACGCATATGAATCAGACATCATGTGTGAGTCAGCCTCGTCTGTGCTGTTACGGTGCTCATAATCAGTCACACGGTTGTCACCAATTGTATCACCTTGCCAACCATCGAATCCCATACGATCCATAGCTGATTTCATGACACCTGCGATGTATTTTTGCCAATCTGGATTCGCCGGATCATAGTAAACTTGAGTTGGGTTATCACCGATAGTGTAAGTCATCGGTTCACCCTTCTTACCAAAGCTATCGTAGAAGTTATAAGCCAAAGCAGCAAGTGGAAGGGCTGGATTCTTTGGATTTGAATCTGCTGAAATCATGTTATAAAGCATGGCAACAGCACCTGACTTATGAACTTGGTCAACCAATTCTTTAACAGCCTTAGTGTCAACCTGAGTGTGACTCCAGGTATTCCATTTTTGAACAAAGCTATCGACACCCTCTGGGAAAGGATCTGTAGCTTCATTATAAGCATCATAGAAGAAATATGAGTTGATATTCATAGACTTCATGAGCTCAAGCTCTTTACGGTAGGCTTCAAGATTTTTAACAAGAATACTGTTTTGATCAGTTGGCGAACCTGCTACGATACCGTAACGTGGGAAAACTGTCCAATCATCTTCAACAGACAAACCAGCACGCTTGCTTGACAAAGTACTACCAGATTTATCGTTGACACTGATTGTCACCAAGTAACCTGTATTGTTTGTCAACCACTCTGACGCTACTGTCAAGTTTGAAACCTTAGCTGAAGCTCCTGCCGCTAGCGTGAGGTCAACGTTATCTTGACCAATGATTTCTGAAGCATGTTGAAGTGTCAAGTTGACAGTCATCGTCTTAGTTTCTGCTGTTGGATTAGACACAACAACGGAATAATTAATATCACCATCTGTCTTGCTATAAGCTGCTTTTGTTGTTTCTGGATCTGTCAAGTAAGCATCACCATTCAAGTTTTGCTCTGTCACTTCTGTAACTGGTGTTACTTGAGCAGTTGAATGGCGTCCTGCTTCAGTAGCATTATCAGATGATGACGTGATGGTTTCCACAGCAGCTGACTCAGGAGCTAGGGCTTCACTGGCTACAAGCGTTTCTGAGTTAGCACTCTCTGCTGGCACAGCTTGTGAAAAGATTGTAGAAGCTGTCGCTGTTGTTGCAGTATCTGTCGCAACAGCGGCAGATGATGGACCTACTTCTGTTATCGCTACTGGAGCAACGGCCTCAGTCGGTACCACCACCAAGTTATCTGCTTCAGTTGTAATAACTGGTTTTGTTGCTTCTGAACTGACCACGTTATCTGCCTTGGCTACCTGATTCATCCCTAGGACACCACCGGCTACAAACAAACCTGATAATAATTTAGTTGACGCTACTTTCTTTGACATATCTCTCTATCCCTCTAAAAAAGTTTAAATCACCTCGGCGTTTCAAATTATCACTATTTGTATTTGCATGCTGTAAACTCGAGTTATTTTTAGTTTCATAAAAATCGCTTGGTGTTTCTTATGAAACTAATGTTAACTTAATCTTTTTTGTAAGACAAGGGAATTTCCGGTAATCCTCGTAAACGGTAATTTTTTCATCATGAATGGTCAGGTTTTTTCAGAAATTTGAGAACAACATTTTCTAATTTCATTAAATATTCACTTGATTCAGTCTACTTAAAATGACAAAAATAAATCCCAAATAATGAAAATCCATCACCTAAATAGTTCCTGCGATGAGAATAAAAAAACACCTCTCACACAAGGCGAGAAATGGTTTGTTTATCGATTTTTGGTATCTAAAATAATGGTCACAGGTCCGTCATTAACCAGACTAACCTGCATATCTGCACCAAAGCGGCCTCTTTCTACAGGAACATGAGTTGACAAGGATTGGTTGAAATCGTCATAGAACTGGCTAGCCATGTCGGGCTTTGCAGCACCCGTAAATGCTGGTCGATTCCCCTTTTTCGTATCTGCAAAAAGCGTAAACTGAGAAATCGACAAAATCTGGCCGCCAATATCCTTAACAGAAAGATTCATCTTGCCATCTTCATCTGAAAAAATGCGCATATTGACAATCTTACGAACTGCATATTCTAGGTCCTCTTTGGTGTCCTCTGGACCAACTCCAACCAATAGTAAGAGTCCCTGCTTAATAGCGCCAACCGTACAATCCTCAATAACTACAGAGGCACTTTGCACGCGCTGAATTACAATCTTCATCGCAGTAACTCCTTACCCATTCGTACGTTTAACACTGTAAACGTCAGGAATAATTTTAATCTTATCCACAAGACCAGTCAATTCAATAAGGTTTGCAATTTCAAAGCTAACGTGAATATTGGCAAACTTCATGTCCTTAGTCGGTTGTGCATTAACCGTAGCAATACTCTTAGTCGTATTTGACAAGATTTGAAGAACATCATTCAACAGACCAGAACGGTTAAGGCCATAGATGTCAATCTCTGCCAAATAAGATTTATTGGCATTACGTTCATCCCACTCCACTTCGATTAAACGTTGCTCATAACCTTCTTGACTCTTGATATTATTACAATCGGAACGGTGAATTGCAATCCCACGGCCCTTGGTGATATAACCTTCAATCTCATCTCCAGGTACTGGGTTACAGCACTTAGCGATACGCATGAGGAGACCTGAAGCACCTTGAATGATGACGCCATTTTCACTCTTAACCTTAAGAACTTCTTTCTTCTCAGTCTTAACTTCGCCACCGTTCATTAGCTCTTCAGCTTCAGCTTTTGCCTTCGCACGCTCTTCCTCACGGCGTTCTTTTTCTGTCAGACGATTGAAAACAGCAGCAGCACTAATTTCACCAAAACCAACAGCGGCATAGAGAGCTTCTTCACTACGCACACTCATACGAGGGAGAATTTCCTCAATATGTTTCTTGTCTAGGTACTTATTGGCAACATAACCATGCTCTTGGAAGTAGGCAATCAAAAGCTCACGACCCTTGGTGATAGAGGCTTCCTTGTCCTGATTTTTAAAGAATTGACGAATTTTATTTCTGGCCTTGGTGGTCTTAACCATCTTAATCCAGTCACGGCTAGGACCAAAGGAATTGGCATTAGTGACAATCTCAACCACATCACCTGTCTTGAGTTTGGCAGTCAAGGGCACCATACGGCCATTAACCTTAGCACCTGTGGCCTTCTCACCAACTTGGGTATGGATGGCATAGGCAAAGTCAATAGGTCCTGAATCTTTAGGCAATTCCTGAACAGCACCATTTGGCGTAAAGACATAAATACGCTCTGAGAAGATATCCTCCTTAACAGAGTCAACGAACCCCATAGCATCACCATTTGAGGCGTCTTGAAGTTCAACAAGATCTTTAATCCAGTTCATTCCCAAAGCAGACTCTTTCGAATCTACCTTGCCCTTGATACCTTTCTTGTAAGCCCAGTGAGCTGCAACCCCATATTCGGCAACTTGGTGCATTTCCTTGGTACGGATTTGGATTTCAATAGGTCCTTTTGGCCCATAAACCGTTGTATGGATAGACTGGTAACCATTGGATTTAGGATTGGCAATATAGTCTTTAAAACGACCAGGCATCGGACGCCAGAGTTCATGGATGTATCCCAACATGGCGTAAACATCACTATGCGTCTCCATGACACAACGGATGGCAATCAAATCATAGATTTGATCAAAGCGCTTTTTCTTGTCGCGCATCTTACGATAAATAGAGTAGATGTGCTTTGGACGACCATAAACATCACCAACAAGTCCTTGTTCAGCTGTATAGGTCTTAATTTTATCGACAATCTCGTCCACAAGTTCCTCACGCTCACGACGTTTTTCCTTCATCATGTGAGAAATCTTGTAGAATTCCACCTCATTAAGGTAACGGAAGGACATGTCTTCCAATTCCCATTTGATACGACTAATACCCAGACGGTGGGCCAAAGGAGCATAGATTTCCATAGTTTCACGAGAAATGCGCTCTTGCTTATCCTTGCGAAGATGCTTAAGGGTACGCATATTGTGCAAACGGTCTGCCAATTTAACCAAGATAACACGGATATCCTTAGACATGGCCATAAGCATCTTACGGTGGTTTTCAGCCAACTGCTCCTCATGGGACTTGTACTCAACCTTACCAAGCTTAGTAACACCATCCACGATATTTCGTACATCTGTACCAAAATCCGCTTCCAAATCATCAAGCGTTTTTTCGGTGTCTTCAACGACATCGTGTAAGAAACCACAGGCTACTGTCACTGCATCAAGATGGAGATCTGCCAAGATACCTGCCACTTGAATAGGGTGAATAATATAAGGTTCTCCTGACTGACGAAATTGCCCACTATGAGCATCTGTCGCATAATGCCAGGCTTTTTCAACTAATTTTAAATCATCTGCTGACATGTAGGCCGAGCAAATGTCTAAAATTTCTTCTCCTGTTACATTTTTATCTTTAGCCATGATTTCTTCCTTCGCTTCTTTTAATAACCTTTATTTTATCACTTTTACAAGTAAAGAAAAAGAGCTAGATAGGCAATTCTTAAGCGCAAGGAGCTAACTTGAAAATCACAATATCTTGTGTTAGAATGATTGAACAAACACAAGATATAGATAGAAAGAGGACGCTTATGTCTCAACTTACCCTCGTTTATATTAGTCTAAGCGGTAATACCCAAAGCTTTGTCAAACGTATGTCTGACTATCTATCCCTCAACCACGGGATTGAATGTCGCCAAATCAATATTAAAGAACTTAATCATGAAACCTTCCAAGTAGATGAACCCTTTGTCGCACTCTTGCCAACCTACCTTGAAGGAGGAAATGGCGTTGACAATGGAGATATTGAGATCCTAACCAATCCACTGGGTGACTTTATCGCAGCCCATAACAATCACGAACGTTGCTTTGGTATCATCGGTTCTGGCAACCGTAACTTCAATAACCAGTACTGCCTAACCGCCAAACAGTACAGTCAACGTTTTGACTTCCCAATGTTGGGAGACTTCGAGCTACGTGGCACACAGTCCGATATCGAACGTCTAGCACCTATTATCCTAGAAGCACAAAAGAACTTTAACCAACGCTAAAACTATAGCAAAAAAGCCCTGATAGAGGATTTTCCTTTGCTTAATTTTTTTCGTGTTTTTTGATTCCAAAGAATCCAGCCAAGGTCATAAGAACCAGACCAGCTAAAGTTGCTGACATAGATTCGTCTGAACCAGTGTTTGGCAAGGTCTTAGCTGAGCTTGAACCTTCAGCCTCTTGTACTTGAGCTTGAGGCAAGATAACAACTTGAGAGTTTGACAATTGGATAGCTGGAACAGGTTTAGCCACGCTGGCACCTACAATAGCTTTTGGTGTCTCACGCTTAGTTTGATCCGCTGTCTCAGAACCTTTTGGTAACTTCTCAGATTCTTTCTTAGTCGTATCCTCAACTTGATTTGCCTTTTCCTTAACAACCAAACGATACTCTGCAAATCCGGCTTGTGTTGATGGTCCTACATAACTAATGGCATCCTGACCAGCAAGGTGGGCACGCGCATTGTCAGATGAAGCAAAACGGATATCTGCATTCGTGATATTAGGGACGAAACTCCAATTTCCATCGGCACTCGGATTAATCGTTTTCTCACTAACAATATAGTCAATGATGGCCTGACGATTCTCAAGATTGAGGAGACGTTTTTCTGCAGCATCTTTAACACCAGGGAAGTTACCAGTCGCACGATAGTTGTTAGTCACGACAAGGAAAGTCTGATTCAAATCAATAGGTTTCCCTTGATAAGCCAAGTCACGAACACGACTAGCGTCTGGGTTAACCAACTTACCTTCGCGATCATATTTGTTAGGTTGTGTCAAATCAAACTTATAAGTCAACCCATCAATCACATCGTAATTGTATGAGCGATAGCTACTGTTAATGAGTTGCTGTGGTTCTTTACTGTTAGGATCAATTTGATTGAACTGTCCTGCAGACATTTCCAACCATTCTTTAATTTGTGCCCCAGTCACTTTGAGTAGGGCAGTAACATTGTCGTAGAGGTAGAGGTCCGCTACGTTCTTAATGGCCAATGGACCAGCTGGAATATCGGTATAGTAGGTCGCATCTCCACGAGTCCCTGCCTTGAAAGGTGCAGCTGCTGAGAGGAGTGGAAGATTCTCATCTGCTGTTCCCGCTACTTGTTTTTTAGCATACCATAGTTGTGCATTATTAACGATTTGAATAGATGGATCATCCTGAACCT
>ERZ827528.2906-NODE-2906-length-14867-cov-2.917499_pt1 | contig 14867 bp, 17 predicted proteins | sample MGYA00519768_ERZ827528 | MGnify/ENA primary metagenome ERZ827528 (study PRJEB31778, sample SAMEA3449343) | human gut metagenome | biome: human gut; feature: human-associated habitat; material: faeces | place: United Kingdom | collected 2010/2012 ...
CGATGAAGGCGGGGACTCCTATGACGAGGTGCTTCCAGTCGCTTTTGCGCCTTTTTTCGAGCTCCTCCGCACTCATGCCCCTGTCGTATACCGTGTCGCGCATACCCTCGTCCGTGAGCCTTTTATCGGCGCAGCGGGGGCATTCGCCGTCCGATTCGTTGTAGAGGGTGCCGCACCTTTTGCAGAATTTGTAGCTCATTTTTCTTATATCTCTTTCCCTATGATCCTTACGCCGTCTATGGCGGTGATCCTTACCTTTGCGCCCTTTTGTATGAAGCCGCCCTCGCTGACTATATCCAGCCTTCTGCCGCCGAAGTCGCCTGCACCCACCGGCCTGAGGGCCGTTACGCATTCGCCCTCCAGCCCTATGAGGCTCTGGGCGTCCTTATCGCCGAGGGGGGTGGATTCTCCTTCTATGGAATCCTTCAGCACTATTCTGGAGCGGGACAGCGCGCCCTTTGAGAAGGAGCGGAATATTATTCCGGCGGCGATCATCAGGGGCAGCAGTATGAGTATGAGGGTGATGAGCGCTGTGGTGAGGGAATCCGCCCTGAGCACTATTGCGCCCAGCAGACACAGCCCGCCGAGAATGCCGGGAATCCCCATTCCGGGGGTAAACATTTCGCAAACCATAAGGATGAGTCCTGCGATAAGGCAGATGAGGGCGGGAGTGCTCCATCCCATAATATAATCCATTACAGGGTCCATGGTATCACCTCCTAACCATATAATATCATTATATATAGGCTAAATTGTAAACAGTACGTTAAAACAGCGGGAAAAGGTGCGAGTTGAACCATATGGCGAAGCCGCGCACAAGGCCGCTGTCCGCGCCGGGTATTATGCCGCACTTCATGAGCATTACCACAAGGCATATCAGGAGGAATAGCAGCAGCAGCACCATAATCGCCAGCAGGAATATGGAAAAGCCGCTGGCGGGCTTTTTCCCGGCCTTGGGCTTTTCTTCCTTTAGAGTTTCTTCTTCGTCGTATTCGTCCAGAATATTTCCAACAATCTCTTCCAGAATGTCTTCCATCGCAACAATGCCTGCCGTCTGCCCGTACTCGTCCACAACGATCACCAGGTGGCTTTTGGCTGCCTGCATCATGGCAAACAGGGAATTGATGTTGCGCGTCTCGGGAATGAAATCCACCTCGCGGATCAGCCCCTTGATCTTAGAGACCTGAGTGTCGTAAACCGCCGCATCCAGGCTCAATTCCAGAGCCTCCTTGATATGTAGGACACCGATAATGTTATCGATGTCATCCAGGAACACCGGAAATCTGGAATAGTTGTTCTCCTTGATGAACTCCAGGGCCTGGCGGAACGTTCTGGTTCCGTCGAGCGCACAGATATTCTTGCGGTGCGTCATGATATCCTTGGCTTCCTTGTCGCCGAACTCAAAGATGTTATGAATCATCTCCGCCTCGCTTGCAAGGAGCACACCCTGCTCATGACCTTCGTTCACCATGGAGATAATCTCTTCCTCCGTCACATCATCCGTATCGCTCAACGGATCAACGCCGAACACGCGCGCCAGAAGGTTGGATAGACCGTCCGTCAGGAATATGATCGGGAAAAAAAGAAGCTCCACCACATGTACCGGTCCCGCCAGGCGCAGTGCCCAGGCTTCCGGCTTTCTTGACGCCACTTTCTGCGGCGTGTAGATTCCAAACACCAGCACAATGAGAATCAGGATCACAAAAATGATGACATCCACAAGAACCGACATGACACTGCCGGCATCTTCCGGCAGAAAATACGCGCGCCAGAGCGGTACCTCCAGAAAACCGAGCAGCATATGCACAATTAAAACCACCAGTTCGCAGACATGCGTATATCGTTCATTCTTATCCGTATAGCGCCGCAGAAGTCCCGCACCGCGGTCTTCTTCTCCCGCCAGACGTTCTATGGCAGCCTCATTCAAATTCTGCATGGCGGCGATAAAGCCAAAAACCACAAAGTCTAATATGACAAATCCTGCAAAAATGAGGATACCCACAGTGGGGCTGCAACCATCATCCATATAGTTTCCTTTCTTTCGTATCTCCGGTATTACACACTAAAACATCAGAAATCATAACATTTTCGCGCATAATAGTCAAGTTATGTATAGAGTTCCAGACTGATCTCCAGCGCCTTGTCTATTTTCACAAGGATCTGATGATCCAGATGGCACACTTTATCTTTCAGTCTCGTCTTATCGATCGTCCGCAGCTGTTCCAACAACACCACGGAGTCCTTTACCAGTGCATATTTCTGGCTGTCAAGTTCCACATGTGTCGGAAGTTTTGCTTTATTCATCTGCGATGTAATTGCCGCGCAGATGACCGTCGGACTGTGTCTGTTTCCAACATCGTTCTGTATGATGAGCACCGGCCGCACGCCGCCCTGTTCCGAGCCGACCACCGGCCGCAAGTCTGCATAAAAGATATCCCCACGTCGAATTACCATACTTTCCACTCCATTTCTCTCTGGATCTTTTACGGATAGTATTGCCATTTTTCACGGGTGTATTCCATTTTGTTTTTATTTTCCCAACACTATGATATGCCATCTTTTCCCGGCTGTGACTGCGTCTGTTCCAGTCCGGCCAGGATCTCGCACATTCCGTCGTGAATATCCGACGCCGTCATGCCGCGCATGGAGCGCCGCGCGCCTGCCGCTTCGCCCGCCTTTCCGTGCAGGTAGACACCGAGCGGCGCCGCCTGCTCCACACGGATTCCCTGCGCCATCATTCCGCCGATAATGCCGCTTAAGACATCCCCGCTTCCCGCAGTTGCAAGCCCGGCATTGCCGGATACATTCAGCCATGTCTGGCTGTACGGAATCGCGGTAGCCGTGTGTTCGTCCTTCAAGATGCAGATTACATTGTACTGTCTTGCGAATTCATCCGCCGCCTCAATCAGATGATTCTGCAGATACGCCACAGAATCCCCAGTCAGCCGGCTCATCTCTCCAAGGTGCGGCGTCACCACGAGTTCCGTGTGCGGCAGAAGCAGCAGGTTTGTATCTTTTGCAATCACATTCAGCGCGTCCGCATCCAAAAGCACCGGAACCGCCGCATTCTTGATCACTGTCCGGACCATCCACGCAGCCGCATCCGTCGTGCCAATCCCCGGTCCGCACACGATCGTGTCCGCCCAGCTCATGGCCTCCGAAAGAAGCGGTGTCTCCGCCTTTTTGGAGGAATACGCCGTAATTACCGCCTCCGGAAGCTGCGTCTGTAAAATAGCGCGATTTTCCTCCGGTGTAAAAATGCGCACCAGCCCGCAGCCGCTTGCATATGCGGCCTTCGCGCAGAGATATGCCGCTCCGGACATTCCCTGGCTTCCGGCAATCACGAGAAGTCTGCCGAACGTTCCTTTGTTGGAGTGGCTCTCCCTTGCGGCAAGAATGGAGAGATCCACGTCTTCTAACACCGCCACCGCCGGTTTGCGCTCCCCGAATGCATCCGGCGTAATCCCGATATCTGCCACAACAACTTTCCCGGCGTACTGATTGCCCGGCCACAGCAGGCATCCCACCTTTTCAAACGCGAATGTGACCGTCAGATCTGCCCGGAAAGCGGTTCCCAGCACATTTCCATTGTCCGCCGAAATGCCGGAAGCAATGTCAACCGCCGCCTTCGCCCCTTCCATGGCATTCATCCGGTCGATTAACGATGCGTATTCTCCCTCCACACTGCGCGATAATCCCACGCCGAATACCGCGTCGATCACGAGCGTGTAGGACTTCCCCTCCGGAAATTCCGTGAGGATCTTACCGCCGTACGCAAGAAAGATCTTCTTCTGGAGCTGATTGCCGACGGACGCTTTTCCTGTGTGCGGCGCTTCCAATACATCGACGGTGTTTCCCGCCTGCATGAGTATTCTAGCGATCGCATAGCCGTCTCCGCCGTTGTTGCCGCTGCCGCAGACGACGAGTGTTCTTGACGTATTCCGTTTTTCCCGGCGCAGTGTCTCCACAAAGGAAAACGCCGCCCGCTCCATCAACACTGCCTGCGGCATATGAAATTCCTCGATTGTCCGGCTGTCATAAAGATTCATCTCCCGGCTGTTTACGATATATCGCATCTTTTCCCTCCCGCCTGCCGGCATCACACCCGGCATTTTATTTCAGTAAAACACTGGAACAAAGTTCCCTATAGAGTAAAAAAGAGATCCTGCTATGCAGGACCTCTTTTAATCTGTCTGACGGCTGTTCTCTTTGGCGCGCTGATTCTTCACAATATTGTAGGATAACTGCATCAGGCTGTCCGAGAGATGGACATTTTCCACAACAACGTCCTTATTGATCAATTCCAGATCCACATGTGCAAAATTCCAGATCGCATGAATGCCAAGACCGACCAGACGGTTGGCAATGGCGTCCGCTTTTTCCTTCGGCATGGTAAGCGCTGCAATGTCTACTTTGTTCTCTCTACAGAAATCTTCCAGCTCATCCAGCATACGGATCTTGATCCCGCGCACAGTCACACCGTCCAACGCCGGATTGACATCGAACAGTCCGATGATCATAAATCCAAGCTTTTCAAACTTCACGTAATTGGCGAGTGCCTGCCCGAGATTTCCGGCACCGATCACGATAATATTGTGCTGCTGGTTCAGTCCTAGAATCTTGCCGATTTCCTCATATAGGTATTTTACGTTATATCCATATCCCTGCTGGCCAAATCCCCCAAAATTATTGAGATCCTGACGAATCTGGGATGCGGTGACATTCATCCTGAGGCTCAGATCATTTGAAGAAATACGTTCTACCCCGGCGTCCAGCAATTCTCCCAGATATCTGTAATACCGCGGCATTCGACGAATGACAGCCTGTGATATTTCTTTTTCCTGCATGGTGATGCCCACCTTTCTATCAAAACATCTCTTTTATTATAGTGATAAACCAGATATCTGTCAATGTGTCAAAAATTTAACAACCAGACGGCATCCCTCACGACTCAAGCTCCATCGATACCTGCTCCCATTCCTCGTAGCATTTTTCCAGCTCGCTCCGGTATTCATTCTGTCTGCCGGTCAGCTCGCCGAGCTTCGCGGAATTGGTTGCATTGGTAGGATCTGCGCACTCCTCATCAATGCCGGCGATCAGATCCTCCAACTCGGCAATGCGCTCTTCCGCCTTCTTTAGCGTATTCTCAAGCTTGCGGATGCGCGCCTGCTCGGCTTTCTGCGCCTGCCAGTCCGCTTTCTTGTCCGTTCCACTTCCGTCCTGCGCCACGGTCTGTTCCGTCATCTGCGCCGCCTGCGCCTTCGGCTCCGCCTCCACATAGATCCGGGTCAGCTCGTCATGTTTTTCCAGATAGTAATCGTAATTCCCGATATAGTTGACAATCGTCCCTCCCGTCAAATCCAGAATCCGGGTTGCGGTCTGATTGATAAAATAACGGTCGTGCGACACGAAAAAGACGGTTCCGGTGTACTGGTTTAACGCCGACTCCAAAATCTCTTTGGATGTGATGTCCAGATGGTTGGTCGGCTCATCCAGAATCAGAAAATTCGCATCGGAAAGCATCAGTTTGGCAAGGGAGACGCGCCCGCGCTCCCCACCGCTTAAGTCTGCAATCCGCTTGAATACATCATCGTTCGTAAATAAAAACGCCGCCAGGACATTGCGGATCTTCGTGTGGTTTAACTGCGGATAGTCATCCGCAATCTCCTCAAAGATCGTTTTCTCCATATGGAGCAGCTGATGTTCCTGATCGTAGTACCCGATGTGCACATTCGACCCGAGCACGATGGTTCCGCCGTCCGCCAGAAGCAGTTCGTTGATGATCTTAAGAATCGTCGTCTTGCCGGTTCCGTTATTGCCGATCAGCGCCACGCGCTCCCCACGCTTAATCTCAAAAGAGAGATCGTCAAACAGCGTATGTGTGCCGAACGCTTTCCTTAAATGCTCCACCGTAAGAACATCATTACCGCTTGTCACATCCGGCTCGAGCACAATATGGATGTCCGTGTTCTCATCCGTCGGCTTTTCGAGACGCTCGATCTTATCCAGCATCTTTTCACGGCTCTCCGCCCGCTTAATCGATTTCTCGCGGTTAAAAGACTTGAGCTTTGTGATGACCTCTTCCTGGTGCTTAATCTCCCGCTGCTGGTTGTAATACTGCTTTAACAGATCTTCCCGGATCTTCGCCTTTTTCTTCGCAAATTCCGTGTAATTTCCCTGGTAGACATACCCCTGATGCTGGAAAATCTCCACCACTTTGGTGACGACGCGGTCCAGAAAATAGCGGTCATGCGATACGATCACAACCGCTCCCTTATAGTTCATCAGAAATCCCTCCAGCCACCGGATCGATTCCATATCCAGATGGTTGGTCGGCTCGTCCAAAAGCAGGACGTCCGGCTTTGTCACAAGGAGCTTCCCCAGCGACACGCGCGTCTTCTGACCTCCGGAAAGCTCGCTCATCTGCCGGTCAAATTCACTCTCCGAAAAGCCGAGTCCCTTTAAGATTCCCGTCACTTCACTGCGGTAGGTATAGCCGCCCAGCAGTTCAAACTCGTGGCTCAACCGGTGATACCCGTCCAGAAGCGCTTCAAGCTCCTGCCCTGTAAGCGCATTCATCTGCGCCTCCATCCCGCGGAGACGCTCCTCCATCTCGATGATGTTCTTCTTTGCGTCAAGAACCTCCTCGTAGATGGTCCGGTGTCCGGACACATCCTGATACTGCGCCAGATAGCCGATGGTGGCGTCTTTTGCAAGAATCACCTCACCGGTATCCGGCGTCTCTTTCTGCATAATAATTTTAAGCAGCGTAGACTTGCCGGCACCATTGATGCCGACAATCGCTGCTTTTTCATTTGCTTCGATATGAAAGCTTACATTTTTTAAAATTTCGTCTGTCCCGAATGACTTGGAAATATTCTGACAGGATAAAATCATAATGATAACATTCCTTCTAACGTGTTCCGAATTGCCTTGATAAAATCTTCACTGTTTAATACAACCGGATTAGGGATGGTCGTAATCAGCGCAAGGTCTTTTGTCATTTTACCATCCTCGATGGTCTTAACACAAGCTTTTTCCAGCTTGTCGGCAAACTCTTCCAGCTCGTGACTGCCGTCCAGCTCTCCGCGCTTTCTGAGTGCGCCCGTCCATGCAAAAATGGTTGCAACGGAATTCGTGGAGGTCTCCTCCCCCTTCAGATGCTTATAGTAATGGCGCTGTACGGTTCCGTGCGCCGCCTCGTACTCGTACTTTCCGTCCGGTGTGACAAGCACGGAGGTCATCATTGCCAGCGAACCGAACGCGCTGGATACCATATCGCTCATCACATCGCCGTCATAGTTCTTGCACGCCCAGATATAGCCGCCCTCCGACTTCATCACACGCGCCACCGCGTCATCGATCAGTGTGTAGAAATATGTGATGCCGGCATCTTTGAACTTCTGCGCATACTCGCTGTCATAAATCTCCTGGAAAATATCCTTGAAGGTGTGGTCGTATTTTTTGGAGATGGTATCCTTGGTGGCAAACCACAGATCCTGCTTTGTGTCAAGTGCTTCTCGCAAAGCTCTCGATGGAATTGCAGAGATTGTGCTGTCCCTGCACCACGCCCGCACCGGTAAAATTGTGGATCAGCTCTCTTGTCTCAGTTCCGTCCTCCGCCGTGTAGACCAGTTCGCATTTGCCCGGTCCCGGAATCTTCATCTCGCTCGCCTTATAGACGTCGCCGTATGCATGTCTCGCGATCGTGATCGGCTTTTTCCAGTTCTTCACGCACGGCTCGATCCCCTTGACGATAATCGGTGCACGGAACACCGTTCCGTCCAGCATGGCGCGGATCGTTCCGTTCGGGCTCTTCCACATCTCCTTGAGATGATACTCCGTCATACGGGCGGCATTCGGCGTAATCGTCGCACATTTTACAGCAACCCCGTACTTTTTCGTTGCATTTGCAGAATCTACGGTAACCTGATCGTCCGTCTCGTTGCGGTGTTCCAGTCCGAGATCATAATACTCCGTCTTAAGATCGATAAACGGATACAACAGTTCGTCTTTGATCATTTTCCAGAGAATCCGTGTCATCTCATCTCCGTCCATCTCTACAAGTGGCGTTGTCATTTTGATTTTTTCCATGGTTACTTCCTTTCTGTGCTGTGATTCTGTTCTATCTGACATGGCATCTTCCGCTCTTACTGCTTGAGCAGATTGTCCCAGCCGTAATGATCCATATTGTTAATGGTGTTGCGCATATGTGCGTCCGCCAGTTCTTCCGCCCTGGCCCCGTCATGCTGCTTTAGCGCCTCCACAATCTTGCGGTGCTCCTCGTTTGAATTGACCGCTCTCTCCTGCACGGCGAGCGTCACCTTGCGCACGCGCTGCACGTAATGGTGAAAATCCCGCAGGATGTGGCGCAGTTCCTTGCTGCCTGACGCATCGTATAAAATTTCATGGAACTTGTTGTCGAGCTCCACCACCTGCTCGGAATTTCCCTTGGAAGAATGAAAATCCGACAGATAGATGTTCTCCTCCAGCTCATCCAGCTGATCCTTTGTGATGTTATCGCACGCCCACCTCGCGCAGAGTCCCTCCAGTCTGGAGCGGATCTCATAAATATCGCGGATATCCTTCTGGGAGATTCCGACGACATATGCTCCCTTGTTCGGAATGATGGTCACAAGACCCTCCAGTTCCAGCTGGCGCAGTGCCTCCCTGACCGGAGTCCGGCTGACCCCCAGTTCCTCTCCGATGGATTTTTCTTTTAATTCCTCGTCCGTCGCATATTTCCCGGACAGTATATTTTCACGTATTGTGTGAAACACTCGCGAACTCAGCGAATAATTATCCTCACTCATCTATTTACCTCATGCTATATCGTGATGTTCAACTCTTTGCAGCACTTTCCGATCTCTTCCACAAGTTCGGAATCCGTAAGTACCGTCACACGTCCGTCCTCATACTGTGCATCCACCCAGACTTTTATTTTCTTAACCAGGTCCGAGTTCTTATCGACCCATTTCTCCTTTGGCAGATGATAGTAAGAATTGATCCAGTGTGCAATTCCGGCAAGACCCGATGTGTTGGACACCGATACCAGAGGCGGTCTGTTTAAGAATTTCCCCGTATCAAAAATGTTGTAAATCTCTTCGTTCTTGAGCAGTCCGTCCGCGTGAATTCCCGCTCTCGTCACATTGAAGTTGCTTCCGACAAAAGGTGTACGGCTCGGCTGTACATAGCCGAGTTCTTTTTCAAAGTATTCTGCCAGTTCTGTAATGACCGTTGTATCCATGCCGTCAAGTGTTCCCTTTAACTGCGCATACTCAAAGACCATCGCCTCAAGCGGTGTATTTCCGGTGCGCTCTCCGATACCGAACAGGGAGCAGTTGACGCCGCTTGCGCCGTAAAGCCATGCGGTTGTGGAGTTATTGACCGCCTTGTAAAAATCGTTGTGACCGTGCCACTCGATCAGCTCCGACGGAACGCCGGCATGGGTGGTCAGTCCGTAAATAATACCTGGCACGCTCCGCGGAATCACGGCACCCGGGAAATTCACGCCGTATCCCATAGTATCACACGCGCGGATCTTGATCGGGATCTTGTACTCATCCATCAGCTTCATCAGCTCCACACAGAACGGAATGACAAACCCGTAAATATCCGACCTCGTAATGTCCTCCAGGTGGCAGCGCGGGCTGATTCCTGTCTCGAGGCACTCGCGGATCACGCTCAAATACAGATTCATGACCTCCCGTCTGGTCATCTTCATCTTATAAAAAATATGATAATCCGAGCAGCTTACCAGAATACCGGTCTCTCTGAGTCCGATGTCCTTCACCAGCTGGAAATCCTGTTTGCTTGCACGGATCCAGCTCGTAACCTCCGGGAACTTGTACCCTCTTTCCAGGCACTTGTAGACCGCATCCCTGTCCTTCTTGCTATACAGGAAAAATTCACTCTGACGGACCAGTCCTTTCGGACCGCCCAGCTTATGCAGATAGTCATAGATCGTTACAATCTGCTCCGTTGTATAAGGAGCTCTCGACTGCTGACCGTCCCGAAACGTCGTGTCGGTAATCCAGATATTCTCCGGCATGTTGTGCGGGACAATACGATCATTGAATGCGATCTTCGGTATCTCACTGTACGGGAACAGATTGTGGAATACGTTCGGCTCTTCCACATCCACGAGCTGATAAAAATGCTCTTCCAACTGTAGCAGGTTCGTTTTCTTATTCATTACGACTTCTCTCATAGCTGCACTCCTTTTGCCATCATCCAATGCGGCGGTTCCTTCACGGCTTCTCTCCGTCGTATAATCTTTCTTGATCATTGCATAAATAACCGCTTGCATAATTGTATACAATTATACCGTCTTCTTATACTATACATTTCTTGTTCTATTTGTCAATGAATAAAAAGTTATAGCAGATATAATGTTTTGTTATAGTAATGGCAGACATTATGACATTCAGCGCCGTAATGCCAGATTAAAAATCGTCTCCTGCTCCTTGTTCATGACGACAGATTTGTATCCGAGCGCGTCGATCGCAAGTTCCGTTGCGCGTGACAATCCCTCCCGCATTGTTGTATTTTTAATTCTGAATGAATCTTTATACATCTGTATGCGCACACGAAGCACATAGACCTTTTCCATCGGCTCCAGGATTGCCATGATCCGATAGCCGTTTAAGATATCCTTACACAGTCCGGTAATAATCCGCAGAATATAAGTGACCTCGTTCATCCGTTCCGGGTCGACCACCTCATCGGCAGTGCACCTCAATTCAAAATATTCCTGCTGTTCCGGTTTATTGCCGAATGCCGCAAGCCCCTCGGCTGCGGTCTTAAACTCGCCAGTCCCGCACGAAACGCAGTTGATGTATTCGGATACAATCCAGACATACCAGCGTCCGAGGCGTTCCTTTCGTTCTGCTTCCATATCTGAAAAAGAAAGGTTCACCTTCATCAGCTCCGCCAGCACGTCCTGCGCTCTCTTATTGTTGCTTGCCCGCATCAGCCACATCCTGCGGTGCTCCAGATACGCCTGCTCCGTCATGCTGTACGCAGTCTCCTGTTCCTGCTCCTGTCCGGCAGCCCGCTCCAGCTGTTCCTTATACCGAAAGGCTGCACGGATCGGAGCCATGAGGTCATCTGCCACACGGCACGGCTTGATGATAATCTTAAAGGTACGGCATTCATTCATAAATGCCACAGTATCTGCAATCCGTGCGCCGTCAGTCATCACGATCCGTATTGTCTCCGGAGACATCATCTCAATCATGGAAAACAGTTCTGTTCCCTTAATCACCGGCATCTGCATATCCGCGATAAACACATCGGTGGTATTCTGCTCCACAAGCTGTATCGCTGCTTCCGCTGAACCGACAAGTGCATAGGAAAAATCCTTGTCCAGACTGTCTAATATCGTCTTAATGCGCGCCGCATTTACTTCATCCGGTTCCGCAATTACAACAAATCCCATGTTCATCCCTCCCGCCATCTGGCTCTGTTTTGCTACGTTCATCATAGCAAATTAGAGAACGCATAACAATTGTTTTAGAAAAATTTGTAACAAATCTTTCCGGATGCCATAAGATACAGTGTAAGAAAAATTTGGAGGATTTAATATGAGTGATTTAGCTGCGACAAACTGTGGTGGTGGATGTTCCTGTAACGAGGGCGGATGCGGTTCCATTCTCTGGATCATCTTATTGCTGTGCTGCTGCGGTGGCAACGGCTGCGGTCTTAATTCCGGCAATGGCTGTGGAAATGACAGCTGCCTTTGGATTATCCTGCTTCTCTTCTGCTGCGGCGGATGCGGAAACGGCAACGGCAACGGATTCGGCTGCTGCTAATAAAAACGCACACAGATTCCAAATGAGGAGCGGCAAATGCCGCCCCTCATTTTTGTTATTCTAGCGTTCGCTCTTTCCTGTCACACCGCTTTCTGCTTCGCGTTTTCTCTGCATCTGCAATTTCTGTGCCGTCTGGCATTTTTCAGGGACTTTTCTTTTTCGCACACATTCCTCATCAATCTCGTATACACTGTTACCTTCTATTATAAGCATACCAATCTCCATTCCACAGACGCGTATATGATTGCGCTCCGGCAAAAGTCCTGCCTCTTTTATTCCATGCTTCCTTTTGCCTTTGCCCACATTATATGATATGCGTTACCGGTCATAAAGTCTCTTCTCTGCTCATAAACTAAAAGAAAAAGGGTTCTTATGGATCATAACGAAACATCCACTTTTACACCGTTTGATTATATGACACAGACACGGGAACTGCAGATGTTAAAAACCATGCTCCCCTACATGAAAGATACACAAAAAAAGCAATTTGCCATATTGATAAAATATATGGAGCTGCAAAACACCGTCCAGGTGTTCTCACAGGAAGACAAGGTGATGTCCATGTGCTCCGTCGATGAGGGCAGCAATAATATGGTTGCCATGTTAAACGATCTGCGCGTTTTCTGCACCAGCAAAGAGCAGGAAACCATCGACATGCTTGCGAATATGTTCTCCATGCTTGAGACCTACGAAACCATCTTCAGTTAAACAGAAAGGAATTCCTATGCCCTACGATTTTTTGAACAACAATCCGCTTCTCGCCGATATGTCTCCGGAGAAGCTACAGTTTCTCATGAACTTTGCCACAGCCAAAAAGCCGACCGACATTAAAGAGATGATGCCGTTTCTGCTCTCTGCCATGAATTCCGCAAAATCAAATAACATCCAGTTCAGTGAACCGGAGACGGATCTCTTATTCCAGATCCTAAAGCAGAACATGTCCGCAGAAGAATCTGCCAAAGCTGACAAAATCATGAACCTGATGAAAAACAGAAGGAGCGGCTCTTAAAACCGCTCCTTTTACTCTGTTCTGTTCTGTTTTTTTACCAGATCGACGCCACCGTCACTTCCAGCACCTTGTCAATCGGCGAGCTGCTGTTGCCCTTGCCGTCGGTTCCCTCAAAATAACGCAGGCTTGCAGATTCAAATAACACATACACATTATCATCCGCAATTGCGATCTCCTCCGAGCATGGCGGCATCTCTACCTTTGCCGACGGCTCATTGGGATGCTTCGTCAGCGTCAGAAGCGATGCGTATACTTTCAGGTAGGAGGAACTGTTGCGTCCAAAAGATGTGCTCAGATATACCTGACCGCCTTTGTCAAAGGCAATTCCCTGCACTTTGTTCGGAATATTGTAGCTGCTGAGTGAGGTAAGCGTATCCTTTTCCTCATCGTAGCTGTAGGAAAGCATCTCGGAATCAAAGAATTTGGTGTGGGTTGCCACCCAGATTCGCCCGCCGTAGCAGGTGATGCAGGACGGAATATTGTCGAGCTTGTATTCGTCGGAAAGTGCAGATGCGTCCACACAGTATCCGGGTGCATCGGCTCCGATTCTCTCAATATATTCATATGGAATCCGCTCCAGCGTCTTTGAATTGGAATGGCAGATCCATACATTCTCCCCGTCAAAGGCAATTCCGCCGAGGTGGCTCTTCTCCTTCATGCCAAGCGTCGCCAGATAGGTTCCGGTCTCACGCTCAAAGATCATTAAGGAGCCTTTCGTGTCAGATCCATCCGCATACGCCGTCATAAGAATATAATCCGGTGTGAAGCAGAGTCCCTGCAGACACTGTCCCTCGCTGCTGATCAGATTGTCGAGATAGTCTTTCTCTCTGGTGGACGGCATTCCCGGAATGTCCAGCTCATCCAGAAACGCATAATTGCACTCTTTTAATTCTTTTTGATTGCGGCTTAACACGCTCGCGGTCTGATAGGAATACATCTCGACGTTGTAGCGGTTGTCGATCGGCCTGGTCCATTTTGCAAACAGAACCATATTCGCTGCATTTTCTTCCGTGATCTCCGTGATCTTGTGATCGTAGGAGCTGTCCGTATACCAGCCAGCAAAATTATAACCGTCCCGGACAGGAATCTCAAGCGCAAACGGAAGTTCTTCCGCTGTAATCACATCCGGATTGGCATTGTGATTCACCCCGCCGTTTAACTCGTACACCAGATGTACAGCGTCATCGTTCACACCGAGGAATGGATCAATCCAAGCTGTCCCACTCTGCTCCCATCCGGCGTCATCCGTCGGGACCATCATATAAGCCTGTGCCACCATCGGATCATTCAAAAGGAGGACAAACATCGATACCAGTGCAAGAAATTCTTTTCTCATCTCTGCTCATCCTCCTTTCTTTTCTATCGCCTGCTCTTTTCTGCTGCTTTTACATACTGCCGTTACTCTTCCGCGCGGTCTACCTTGGATGCCCTTGCCTCGATCTCCTTCTCCTGTACATCGGAAGGTGCCTGCTCATACCTTGCAAATTCATAAGAAAATGTTCCGCTTCCGCCTGTCATGGAACGCAGGTCTGTGTTGTACCCGTAAAGTTCCATCACCGGAACGTCCGCGATGATCTCCTGATAGGGACGGCCCACCAGCGTGGGGGTCTCGCCCTGATGGATGAGCTGACCTTCTTCGTTCACCAGACCGATCTTAATGCCGGTTCCGCCTACGTCAATACCGATGTATACCATGATTCCATCCTCCCGTACTGCCCATATTTTTAGAAAATAACCGTTGCTTTATGAATCCGCTCCGTCCCCGTTCGAGGAGTTCTGCGCGATCATCTCATTCAGCCGCCGGTCCAGCTCGTGGGCGGCGCTGTAGCCCATGCGCTTCAGGCTCAGGTTCCGGGCCGCCACCTCGATGATGATGGCCAAATTCCGGCCCGGCTTCACGGGCATGACCTGATAGGGAACCTTTACGCCCAGAATGCTGACCGTCTCTTCCGTCAGGCCCAGCCGGTCGTACTCCTTGGTGGAGTCCCACTTTTCCATGTGGATGACCATGTCGATGGACTTGGACAGAATGACGGAGCCGACGC
>ERZ827528.2913-NODE-2913-length-14836-cov-2.709695_pt1 | contig 14836 bp, 12 predicted proteins | sample MGYA00519768_ERZ827528 | MGnify/ENA primary metagenome ERZ827528 (study PRJEB31778, sample SAMEA3449343) | human gut metagenome | biome: human gut; feature: human-associated habitat; material: faeces | place: United Kingdom | collected 2010/2012 ...
CAGATATTCGGCATTGTAGGCAGAAGATCGATAGGATAAGGTATCCACCTCATAAATCCGTGCCCGACCGGGGATACGAGTTTCCCCGGATACCGGCTCATACCCATCGGCCTCGGCCTCTATACGCAAACAATCCCTCTGTCTCACGAAACAACCGGGCAGAACATATTGCCCCCGTGAATGTATAGAATCTTCCGGCAGGTCATCATTGCGCATAAGACCTTGAAACTCATCATTGACATAGACACGGACTTTTGCGTCGGATAGCTCAAAATCGGGAACGCTATCCATGATAAACCATGTTTTCGAGAGATGAGCACACACCTCCTTTCCGGGACATACCGATGCGTTCAGTACAATCCGATCCGGCAGATCCTCCAAATCAATCTCCACATCCCGAACGCAAGAGACCATCAATAATCCTAACACGAACAGGTAAGGTAAATATCTTCTCATAAGCTAGAATTTATAAGTATAAGAAACCGAGGGCATGCAATAGAACAAAATCGTCTCCTGTAGCACTACATGATATCGCTGATTTATATCCTGGTTTACCATAACCTCCGTCATGAAGGGATTCGGTTTCAAATACGTATTGTATATACTTATGTTCCAAATCCCCATCCGACCCTTCTTTTTATATCGATAAAAATTCACGCCCAGATCCAAACGGTGATAAGGAGACAATTGATAATTATTACGAGCGCTCAAACCTGAATTCATCGGTCTGTATGAATCTACTCCGGCATACCCGTTCTCTTTCTGATAAATCGGAGACAGATATTTATACTCCGGCAAGCTAATATGGTTTCCTGAGGCGAACACCCAAGCTCCCGTTAACTCCACCTTCCGGGATAACTTACGAGAAACGACCACATTCACCTTATGCCGGTTGTCGAAGCGAAACGGGAAATGACGCCCCTTATTCACGGAACCATCCGGAAACCACCGATCCGACCAAGAGAGCGTATACCCGATCCATCCGGTTGTCTTCCCATTTGTCTTTTGCGCCATAAACTCCACACCATAGGTCTTACCCTTTCCCAAACCGACCCGGTCTTCCCAACCGGAGAAATGTGTCTCAACCGGCCAATGATCCTTATAATCAATCAAGTTATTCAACCGTTTATAATACCCCTCGATCGAGAAATCATACATCCGTTTCAGATTATAATAAAGCCCGGCAGTAATCTGGTGAGAACTCATCGGAGGGACTTGCTCCGTCACCGGGACCCAAATATCCGTAGGCTGGTTCACATAGGTATTCGATAATAAGTGGACATATTGGTTCATCTTACTGTAGGATATCTTCGCCGATAGATCCGGACGAAGTAAATAACGTGCCGACAAACGAGGCTGAAAAGAATGATAGATCTCATTCTCTACATGAAACAAGGTATACCGCAATCCGGCATTCACCCGCAAGCGATCCGTGACCCGCATCTCATCCTCGGCAAACAAAGAGAACTCATGCCCTTTTATCAAGGAATAATCATACAAAAGCTCATATACGGGATTTACTAACGAATCGTTCACCCAAGACCGTTGCTGGCTATTCTCCGGACGAAAATTATGAAATAAGTAATCCGTGCCCATCCGTATCCGGTGATTCATTGAAGGACTGTAATCCACTGACAGCCGTACGCTCAGATCCTCCATCTCCGATTTATAACGGCTATCCCGCTTAATTGATTGCCGTTCTGCCCTATTTCCTTCGATTTCATACCCCTTCGCCTCTTGCCGGATATGCGAGCGAAAACGGCTGTAGCCCACCATTAGATTACCAAACAGCTTTTGCCCGAACACGTAGTTCCATCCAGCAGAGCCGATCAAGTTTCCCCAACGCCAGAGAAACATATCATCCGAATCCTCATGCTTCTCCTTGCTTCCCTGCCGAAAAGCATCTTGCCCCATATAAAAGCTCAAATAGGCCCGGCTACGTTCCGAGAAAGAATGGTTCACCTTCGCGTTTATATCAAAAAAGTGATAACCGAAACTCTCCTTGGTATCACTGTTCTTATTAACGATCGCCAAAGCCGTCCCTGTTATCAAATCCAACCACGTACGGCGTACCGAGACATTAAACGAGGAGCGATCCTTAACAATCGGCCCCTCTAGATTCGCCCGTGCGGAAAGCAACCCTACGGAGATATTCCCGTGATACTCCTGCCGGTTACCGTCATTCATACGGACATCTACAACCGACGAGAGCCTTCCCCCGTATTCCGCCGGAAAGCTCCCTTTATAAAACCGGGTATTCTTTATCGCGTCCGGGTTGAACGCCGAGAAAAACCCCAACAAATGGTTCACATGATAGACCGGATTTCCATCCAGCAGATACAAATTCTCATCGGCCCCGCCCCCACGAACATACAAGCCGGTCATTCCCTCGGTGCCTACCGCCACGCCCGGCAACTGCTGTAAGGTCTTCACCAGATCCGCCTCCCCCAGCAAAGCGGGCATCGACTTCACCCGCTCGGCAGGTACGTCGATCACCCCCGCACGGCTACTCAATATCTCGTAGCGAGGCCGGGTCCCCCGAATAACGACCTCGCCTAACGAGGCCAATGACCTCAACGGGAAGTCGATCATCGTATCCCTTTGCAAATCGATCTCTATCTCCATCGCCTTAAAGCCCACGTACGAGGCCCTAAGGCGGACCTTACCGGGTGGAAGTATCAAGCTGTAAAAGCCGTAATTATTAGACATCGTCCCTCCCCTCGAACTTTTCACCAGAACCGAGGCCCCCAACAAACTCTCATACGAGGCTGAATCCCTGACGAATCCGCTGATCGTATATTGACGGGGCTTTCGCTTTAAGATGATATATTGCCCCGTAACCCGATAAATAATCGGTAATGGGGAAAATAAGCGCTTCAAGCAGTACGACAAGGATTCATCCCGGACCGACAGGGAAACCTCTGGCAGCTCTTTCAGCAGAGAGGACTCGTACGAGAAGAACAATCCGGTTTGTTTCTCAAGCTCCATCAATATATCCAACAGGGGAACCTGCCGCATATCCAACGTAACCGTCGGCGTAGGTTCGGGCATCTGCGCATATAGATGTCCCATCCAACCGGGAAGCAAAAGAATCCCTATCAGCCATACAACAATAGATCTCATAAATGATCTGATTTTATTTCTTCGAAGTGGAAACCAAATGAGCGTCCAATGTCTGGTTAACAACCTGCAATACATCCTCCAAAGGCAGATTATTAAAAGTAGCGGTCAATCTCGCTCCCTCATTCTTTGTCTGGTTCGCAATCTTGACTTGATAATAATCACTCAAGTCCTCAATCACCTTATCCAGCGGTGTCTCCATAAAACGAAGTTGCCCTGTCCTCCAAGCCAACTTGTTCACGTCTTCTTCCGTCACTACCGTTATCTCCTTGTTCTCCATAGAATACTGAGCCGACATTCCAGCGGTAAGTATCACATTCTCCTTTTCCTCCCCGGCGGTAAAACATACCTTGCCGGTAACTACATTGACTTCCGTAACGGTAGGCTTCTCATCTATCTGGAAACTTGTTCCCAGCACCGTAACTTCCGTTTGGCTCGTTTTCACTGAGAAAGGGCGTGCCTCGTTCCTCGTCACTTGGAAAAAGGCCTTTCCATTCATCTCCACGGCACGCCTCTCTTTATCATATCTCTTCGCGTCATACCGGATCCATGAATCGCCGGCCAAAGCGACCAAGGTACTATCCGGAAGGTAAACATCTTTCATTTGTCCGGGGGCGGTAGTAATCGCAACCCAATCCGGGGCGTTTCTCTCTACCGTAAACCATGTCCCCAGACCTACGAGCACTAACACGACAGCGGCCGCCCCGATCCAATACCGGCGAAACGAGACCTTCCGGCTAATCGCATGCTCAGAAGCGAACTTCTGCCATGCCTTATCCGGGTCAAGGCTTCCTTCCCGATAGCGCTTCGCTACGAAACGGACGCGTTGTTCTAATTTATTGCCATGCTCGTTATTCATTACTATTCCTTTTATTTAATAAGTCCTTCCAGTCTCATACCATTGGAATCCGACATTTGGGGCCTGCCCCTTCTTCAATGGAACTCCCACGCTCATACTCGGCGAGATCCTAGACGATACGCAAGATGAGAAAATCATCATCGACACCGCGAATATAAATACCCACTTTATACAAACCATCGCTTTCATCCTATTTTCTCTTTAAAATGTGTATCCCAAGGTAAAACTAGCCGTATGATAGTTCAGACCTATGTTATAAGCATATCCCTTGTATTGCTTATCTATACCCAGATCATAGCCAACCTTAAAAGCGACCCGTTTCACCTCTATACCAGCCTCTATGGTAGCTCCCCAGTCAAAACGAGGCGCTACCGCATATCCTTGGCCGGGATTAAACGGGTTATATGATATTTCCTTATTATAGGGCAGCTTTCCTTTTAAAGAATAATCACTTTCCTCATACGTCACTTTTCCTCCCAAGCCAACCGCCAAATAGGGACCGACCGCCAAATGTAACCGAACATCCTTACTTACCTGCCAATCGAAACGAGCCAAGATCGGTAATTGGATATATTCACGATGCTCCTTCTGACTGCGATGCCTTATACCTTCTACATCAAAATCCTTAATTCCATAGGTATCATAATAGAAGCCCGTAAAGCCGTAACCATTACCATAACCGTATCCCCACAGATTCAAATAATCACTGGAAACGGGATAGAGAAATATACTCGTACCTTCCCGTCCCCCATATGGACTCTCACTAGTTCCATAAATCTCACTATAAGAAGACAGCCCCTTCCCCCGTCGCACATAATACAAACCGGATTGAAGCGAGAACCAGCCCGATCCGAATGTATAAGAGACCGCAGCCCCAGCCTTAAAGCCTACCTTAGCGGCATCTCCCTTATACTTTGTCACGTTCATACCGGCTTCCGGCGTCACTTTCCATTGCGCTTGGGCCGAGATCACGCACGTCATCAACATCACAAATACCACCAACTTCCTCATACACTCTCCATGCTTTAATGAAATAAACAAGTAACCTTTATCTCTAAGACAGAGAAATATGAAAAACCCCCATTCCTTTCTATAAAATTTATCCGAAAAAGAACATATAAACACGGATAGCGGTCTCTCGCAAAGCTTTCAATGCCTTGCTCATCTGGTTCTCAACCGTTTTTACCGATAAATTCAATTCCTCCGCGATCTCTTGGTATTTCAAGCCATCCCGTTTGGATAACAAGAAAATCTTCTTCCGTTCGGGAGGTAACCGATCGATAGCGTCCCACAGGCGGGCGTCACGCTCCGATCGCAGGATGTCTTCCTCTTCCGAGGTATCTTCTACGTCGGGTAACTGCTCGGTGGCCTCAGCGTTTACGGGTTGTGAGGTAAATGAAAGAGAACGGTTCCTCACCGCTTGATATAAATAAGCCTTGAGATTCCCGATCACATTACCAGCCCGGTTCTTATCCCATACATCCGCGAAGGCCTGTTGCACGATATCCTCGGCATCGTCCACCTGATCGGTATAACGAAGCGCAAACAAACACAAGGGCTTATATAAACTCTTGAAATGATGTTCAAATTCTTGGGTGGTAATAGCAGCCATACGTTTGTTATCTGTAACTATTCACCGCAAAGTAACAACCTTTTCTTTTTAACAAATCGCTTTTCAGGTTCTTTATAATGGTTTTAATAAAAAGAAAGCGTTTAAGGACTTATCCCTAAACGCTTTTTCTTATTTTTAATTAATAAGCATCAATATGGACGGAAACCGATAATCTGGCGTACCTCATTTAAAGTCTTAGAAGCGCTCTCACGAGCTTTCTCCGCACCCATACGGGCTACCTTATCCAGATATTCCGTATTGGCGGCCATATCCAAGATACGCTCACGGATCGGAGCGCAGAACTTATTGATATCCTCGGCCAACTGCTTTTTCATATCGCCGTAACGGATCTCGCAATTGTTGTATTTCTCATTAAAGAAATCATAGGTCTCTTTCTCGGAGACAATTTCCATCATCGTGAATAAATTGGCGATCGGCTCGGGCTTCACGCTATTCGGCTCGGTTGGTCCCGCATCGGAAACCGCTTTCATAACCTTCTTCTTGATTGTTTTCTCATCATCGATCAAGTAGATCGCGTTACCCTCACTCTTGCCCATCTTACCGGAGCCATCCAAGCCCGGTACTTTCACGGACTTATTGCCCAAATGGAACGACGCAGGTTCCGGGAAGAAATCTACTCCATAGGTAGAATTGAAACGGCGGGCGAAACGACGGGCCATTTCCATATTCTGCTCTTGATCCTTACCTACAGGAACCTTCAACGCCTTATGGATAATAATATCGGCGGCCATCAAGGTCGGGTAAGTCAACAAACCAGCGCTTACGCTATGTTTATTACCTTCATTAAAAATCTCTTTCTCTACATCGCCTTCACATCCTTCCCGGCTGATATGCAACTGCTGACGGGCCTTATCCTTAAAGGAAGCCGTACGCATCAACTCGCCGATACCGGCGTTCATATTCAAATATAGATACAACTCTACCACCTCCGGCACATCGCTCTGAATATAAATGGTAGCTTTTTCCGGATCGATACCACAAGCCAGATATTCCGAGAGGATCGTCTTTACGCTATTTCGTATATTGTCAGGATGCGGGTGAGTAGTCAACGAATGCCAATCAGCGATAAAGAAGAAGCAATTATACTCATCTTGCATCCGCAAGAAACTCTTTACCGCGCCAAAGTAATTGCCTAGATGCAGATTACCTGTTGGTCTGATTCCACTTACTACTGTTTCCATGTCTTGTTATTTTTAGTTTTCAAGTGGCGGCAAAGATAGTAATATTCTCACAATATACATATATTATATGCCGCAGATCCTCCTAACCACCTATTATAACGGTGGGACATCCCAATACGATTTGCCCTCCGTGAGCTGTCGTATCTCCCATTCTGGCGGCAGGTTTACCGCAGATCATCACGGTGGAAGATCCTTTAATGATCGTATCCGGAGGGCCTACACAAACGCAATTATCTCCCATTACCGCCGCCGGTAGCTTGCCGATTAGAACAGTCGCCGCTCCCGGCCCTACAATAGGACCGCCTATATGGGGTATCGGTGATGGCCAAGCCGGGGTTTGCATAGGACATGTATGCATATCTGTCAATCTTGCTGCTGGAGGCATATTTATTACTTTTTAGTTAACGATTTATTGAAATGATAATCTACAAATATATAATATTTATCATGAATATACTACTTTTGCGCGCTAATATTTTTAATCATGAATGCAAAAGCAAAAGGATATGTTCTAGGGGCTATCGCCGCCGCGACTTATGGAATGAACCCCTTGTTCGCCCTACCCTTGTATAAAGCCGGTATGAATCCGGATTCAGTCCTGTTTTTCAGATATTTATTCGCGATCCCGGTATTGGGTATCATGATCAAAGCGAGAGGGCGGAACTTTAAGTTGAAACCCAACGAGATCGTTCCTTTAATCCTCATGGGGCTGTTGGTTTCCTTCTCTTCCCTAGCGTTATTCCAAAGCTATAATTATATGGAAGCAGGCATCGCCTCGACTTTGCTGTTTGTCTATCCGATCTTAGTGGCGCTGATCATGGCGTTTGTCTTCAAGGAGAAATTAACGTTACAAACCATCTTTTGTATCTTGCTGGCATTAGGCGGTATCGGCTTACTTTATAAAAGTGGCGACGGAACGACTCTTAGTTTAACCGGTGTCCTGTTGGTCATGGCTTCCGCTCTTTCCTATGCTATTTATATCGTAGGTGCGAATCGTCCGCTATTAAAGAATATCGCTACGTTGAAACTTACGTTCTATGTCTTGCTTTTCGGAATGACCTTGTTTTTAGTCCGTATAGATTTCGGCAGGAGCCTTCACATTGTCCATGATTGGTATTTATGGGGTAACCTGATCGCTCTAGCCATATTCCCAACCGCTATCTCTTTCCTTTGCACGACACTGGCGGTCCAATATATCGGCTCCACCCCGACGGCGATCCTCGGAGCCTTGGAACCGTTGACCGCCGTATTCTTCGGAGTGACTGTCTTCGGTGAATCATTAACGTTACGATTGTGTTGCGGAATCATCCTGATCATCCTAGCCGTTACCCTCATTATCGCAGGAAGTAACGTAACAAGCCACCTAGTTCGTTTTCGAAAGCTTTTCCCAAGGCTTCCGCTTAAGAAAAAGAACGCTAAATCATAAAATCATATACAGGCATCATTTCTAGATACTATTCTACGGGTCTGTCGCAAATCTATGATAAATTCGTAATATCAGTTGTTACAATCAATTATTTTACATATGTTTGCGATAAACAATACGTATCCAATCATGATCACCAAGTTCTCAACATGCTTATTGTTCCTTGCATTGCTCTTAAATAGTTGCCAACAAAGGAATCAACCCGCCTCTCCCCAATATGAAGCGGAGTATAATCGTTCGACAACTCCGGCCCTCATTGATATAGAAAAGGCGCTGGACCATCCGGCGATGTTGAAACTGAGTCAAATAGCCTCTAAGCTGGAATATTATAATGTTGGAGACGCTCGTTACACGGTAACACAAGCGATCGCTATTCCGGATAGCGACGCTTTCATCACATTCAATAACCCACGCATTTATTATCGTAAGCAAGGCATTCCCAGCAAACGATATGGATTTAAGGCCTTGGATTATAAATGGAACCATGGTATGAACGGCCTTAATCTATTTTACGACAAGAAAACAACCCGTATGTACTGCGCCTTGAGCGGCCTCGACCAAGACAATAAAAAAGATTCGACCACATTCAACGATATAAGGCCATGTATCGGGGAATTACCCACATTAGATACGATGCTGACCATTCAGAATTATATATTCCCCGAAAACCTGCCTACCAAATATTCGATAAATGCGGATGCCAGTCAAATAGTAGGCTTCTCCTCCTCGGGATATATGCTTTGTGATTACGCGGAAGGCTCTAAAATCCCGAAAGGAATAACGACATTCAACCTTCGAGGAGATACGCTTTGCAAATTCATCCTTGCGGATGCCAAAGATATTAACGTCTCTCCGGATACGATCACCCGGTTTCAAACCTTTTATTGGAATACGGATCAAGACCGAATAAATTTCTTGATTCCTTATCGAGATACGGTATACCAGCTTTCAAGTTCCCACTCGATCACCCCTTTATATGCGCTTCATAAAGACAATCAAGATAAACCGACCGGTCTTCGTTCTTTCTTGGAGAATCCGAATGGGCTATTTATGGGAGTCTTTCAAAAAGGTTCTCCCGCCATCTATAATTGGCTGGGATGGCTGGACGATTACAAACCGGTTATCACCCATCGAGTAGTCTATCTCAAGAAAGAGAAGAAAACATACGCCTTACCCAAAAGCTCCGGAGGATTTATCAATGATATAGATGATGGACTTCCGTTCTGGCCAGACGGACAAACCGATGACTGTGTTTATATGATTCGTACCGTCACCGAAATGCGTGAGACCGTTAAACGCACAGGCTCCTCCCGCCAAAAAGACCTGATCAAATTCTTAGACGATCCTAAAGTGTTCGAGAGGGATTATGTAATGATCGTGGCAAGACCTTGATAGATATGTGACAGATAATACAATAAACGAATGAAACTACAACCATTTTTCTTATTCCTATCACTCTTGCTCTTTATCCTCTCTTCTTGTGAGCAAGCAGAGAAAAGTAGGTCTTATCAATTAGTAAGATCCGATCAGACCTTGGCTTTCAGCTTGGATGATAAGACAAAAAACGTAACCCCTTTCTTATCGTACTATCGTGACAAAAAGGGAAAGGAATATATTGTGTTACAATCTTACTCCATGCAGTCACGTAGCAATAAATTCTATTTTTATGATAAGGATAGTCAAGAACTAGCGTTCAAGATAGAACCGGAGATCGAGGGTTCTAATGGAGTAGGCCGTGTATTAGGATGCTATATACAGGATTGGGACAGCCTATATCTCACCAGCTTATTTGAACCAGAGATCATACGCATCAATAAGGATTGCCAAATACTAGAAAAAATAAATTATGAGGAAGCAAACGATGGCACAAGACTTTACAATAGTTGTTTCCTAAGTTTCAGAACCGCCACCCTAATAGGGCGGGATCTATATATCTATTCAGATCCCAACCGTTTGATAGAGAAAGATTATGTCTCCGCTACTATCAATCTCGACACGAAGGAGATCAGAGCATTACCTTTTGTTTATCCGGACTATCCCGGCTCTTCGGTCAAATTGAAACGATACGGGCTAGAGGGTAGCTATAGCCGTTCTTTTGATGGGCAGCGATTTGTATATTCTTTCATTTACGATGAATCTGTCTATGTGGCGAATATCGCACATGACTCCATCCGCAAGGTATCCGTGAAAAGCGAGTATATCGACCAAGTGCAATTGCCAGACGAGCTAACCGCCCAAGCGATCGATTTCTGTCAAAACGCGATGTATGGAGACTTGATATACGATCCTTTCCGAGAAGTTTTTTATCGGATCACTTATCCATCCACTACGATCGAGAAAGGGGTTAAAGCTATGGAACTTATAGAATATGGACGAAAGACCTTTTCAATCATAATCCTTGACAAAGAGTTAAACAAGCTAGGAGACTCTTTTCCCTAATTACACGTACAATTCAAGACAATTATTAGTTTTACCCGATGGCCTTTACATATGTAACAGCCATTTCATGAACCCCGATTTCAACGACGATATATTAAGTTTTATTCGTTTCGATCTAGTTTCTCGATACGACCGGAGATAAACAAATACTGTATATCAGCATATTACAGCAAGCACAGACAAGCCTTATTCCAGTGGATTTCCTAATAGATATTCAATAGATAAAGCCAAACATCCATAAAGGAATCATATTGCGGAAAGCATACTCTATGTCATCTTTCACCACATACCCATCCGCCGCTTGCTTGATCTGTTGCCGCGTCTTATTCTTTCCCCCAATCTCAAAGGTTCGGCCATCTATCTCAAAGTCTGAAATCGCAGAAGAAGTAACGAAGCATACGACTCGCATCCAAGATAGAAAAACCGTCTCACGCACGGAACCGATATCCGGTACCTGCTCCGACAACGCATAAGCCAGATTCGTATTATTCAGATAGATCTTCTCTACTTTCTCCAATAATTTCAAGCCCTGCGCTTTTTCTCGCAGTAAATTAACCAGACCTGCCTTCTCCAAATAACTCATGTAGTCGGGCAACACATTCCGGCTGATATCCAAATCTCTCGCCAACTTCGTATAATTTGGTTTGAAAGGGACACTTTGAGCTAATACATATAATAATTTCTTCAACTTTACGGCAGAAGCCACCGTCATATCCGCAAAAATCGGAATATCAGATTCCACCATTTGGTTAATCACGCTACGCAGACGCAAGAGATATTCCGTATCTTGAAAAAATGGATAATAACCTGTCGATAAATAATCATTAAATAATTTGAGTGGACGAGCTTCCTTATAAGGGAACTCAACCTTCCCAGCAAGAATCTCTTCCAACGAATACGATGGAAGCTGCCACCCCTGCGATATATTCAAATATTCCCGAAAAGAAAGTCCGGGTAATCTATACTCTACCTTCCTGCGACTTAAATCCGCACCACCTTTCTCCAGATCAAGAATAGACGAACCTGTATAGATAACTTGAAGACCAGGAATTTGATCGTATATATTCTTCACCTCCCTAGACCAATCCTTGTATTTATGAATCTCGTCAATATAAAGTTTTTCCCACCCAGATTATAAAATTGATAAGCCATGTCGAATAACCGATACTTGGTAAAATAGAAATCATCTGCCGTAACATACAAAGACTCATCCTCACGATCATACAATTTGATATGCTGCAACAATAGGGTAGTCTTCCCAACACCACGAGCACCTAAAATCGCAACCAATCGGCTATCCCATGCGATCTGATCGTGAAGAAAACGCACGACTTCTGTCGAAGTATGCTCTAATTGAGTTCTAAAGGAACGAAATAAGGTCTCCATATTGATTCATGTTTAAAGGACAAATATACAAAATTGCACGATGCGATGTGCAATTTTCATACAAAATTGCACGATGCGATGTGCAATTTCCTTTATATAGGTTGACCATGTTCTATCCTATTGATGAACGAGGTTTACCCGGACAAAAATAATTAACATTGTTTGCACAAATTCATTCAACTCACGATATAAATAGGTGACCTTAGATTGGCAATCCTAAGAGCAATACTGACTTGGCTAAGTAATATATACTGACTTGCCCGACACAGTATATATTACTTAGCCAAGTCAGTACTACTGCCGATAGCAAGCTCATCACACAAATAAACCATCAAATGAACGTTGAAATGGAGAATTTACTCTCCCGAAACGATCTTTAGTGAATATCCTTTACCCCGAGCACTCTCTATCACCAAACCCGGAATAGGAGACAAATCCTCTTTAAGCCTTTTAGCCGTAACGGTAAGATGCACGAAAAGTACTATCTAATGATAATATCTGAAGTGCCCCCCCTGTATAAGAAAAACAAAAATCATCCCCAAGTTCTTTGATACGCCGATCTGTATCCTCTTGGACTACCTGTTGAAATGATAGCAATACAAATACATAACTTTATGCCAACAAACCCTCATTTTTTGTCTGTCAGCTAAAAGTCAGCTAAAACAATTGGCCATGAAAAGGAATAAACTTATGTTTGTGAAAAATTAAATACGATATGAAACGAGCAATCTATTAAAACACCGTCCTTCGCAAAAAGAACAAATAAAACGAATGAAACTCTTTTGGATCACGCTACTTATATCTAGTTTAGTCTCTTGTCACAATTTCAAAGAAGACAGACAACTCTCATTCGCTCTTGAAAGAGCAGGCGAAAACCGCCGTGAATTAGAACAGGTATTGGAACATTACAAAAATGATTCCTTGAAATATCGTGCAGCTTGCTTTCTTATTAAGAATATGCCCGGGCATTATTCTTATTGCGGGAAAATCACCAACACATATAATAAACAAATTGACTCTATAATACTTCAAACACAAAAAGAGGGGCGTTATCATGATACACCTTATCTTGCCAATCGCATTGATAGAATCTCTAAAATCCACGAGAACACCTCATTCCCGATACAAGAAGACATTCGTATAATTACAGCTGATTTTCTTATTCAAAATATCGAGCAGGCTTTCCACCTATGGGAAGATGCCCCTTGGAGCCGACATTTAAATTTTGATGACTTCTGTGAATACCTATTGCCCTACTCTATCGGAGCCATGGATGTACTGGAGGATTGGAGGACTGGCATGTACCAACAAATAGATTCTACGACATTAACAGAACTCAACGACTTCAGCTATTCTTCCGATATGCAAAACTCAGCATTTTGGGCTTGTAAGCATATCAATCAGTTTTTAGAGAAGAAATTAGTTCCTGAAAACTCGGTATATTCCATTCCGTTCATAGCAAAAACCTCCACTAGGAGCATGATATCATTCGGCACTTGTAATCAATTCTCGTTAATAGCGTTAGCTATGATGAGAAGCATAGGAATTCCCGTCATGCTAGATTTCACACCACAATGGCCTTTCCGCTCGATGGGGCATTATTGGAATGTACTTTTAGATAATACAGGAAAGAATCTAGCGTTTGGAGGATGCGAGACAAAAACAGATCCGGATATACTGCATAAACCTAGCCAGAAGATGGCTAAAGTGTATAGGCGAACATACGCTATTAATCAAGATCTCGTAAAGCTGAATACAACCGAAGAGGTCGTGCCCGACCTCTTCCGGAATATTTTCATGAAAGATGTTACCTCCGAATACATGAAAACTTGTGATATCATGATTCCAACACAAAAAAAACGAAACCATAAACATGCCTACCTAGCCGTTTTCGACAATCAGAAATGGGTACCTATATGTTACGGTACACAAAAAGGAAAAGTTTGTTACTTCAATGAAATAGGAAAAGATATTGCCTATCTCCCACTTTATTATGACAATCAAGGTATTCATCCTATTACAGATCCATTCATACTTGATTCACGAGGTAGAATAAAATATCTACATGCAGATACCAGTAAACGAAAGAAAGTTATATTATCTAGGAAATACTATCTCGCAAAACATATTTTCGATTATGCAAAAACTCTCACCGGAGGACATTTTGAAGCTTCCAATAATCCGGATTTCTCCGATCCTGATACAATACATACGATTTCTCATTGGTAATTGTCCGCAGATTCTTTCGAGATAAAACCTCAAAAAACATATCGCTATTGGCGCTATGTATCAGCAAAAAACAAGGGTTGTAATCTAGCCGAACTCGCTTTCTACTCAGACAAGGAGGAAAAAGAATTAACCGGCACAATCATTGGAACAAATGCCTCGGTTCGTTACGATACTATGCCAATGGATAAATCCAAAGTATTTGACAAAGATATCCTAACTTACTATGAAGCCCCTTCTACGGTTGATTATCCATGGGTAGGCTTGGACTTCAACAAACCGGTATCTATCAATAAGATCATTTATACGCCAAGAAACGATGATAATAACATCCACGCAGGTGATCTATATGAGCTATTCTATTGGGAATATAACCATTGGATGTCATTAGGCCAACAAAGAGCTATTGAATCAAAGCTAACCTATACAAATGTACCAGACAATACTCTCTTGTTGTTAAAAGACTTAACCAAAGGGGAAGAAGAACGCATATTCACATATGAAAATGACAAACAAGTTTGGTGGTAATCTTTATTATTCCATGAGAACCATATTAAATTAATTAC
>ERZ827528.2916-NODE-2916-length-14826-cov-2.911584_pt1 | contig 14826 bp, 7 predicted proteins | sample MGYA00519768_ERZ827528 | MGnify/ENA primary metagenome ERZ827528 (study PRJEB31778, sample SAMEA3449343) | human gut metagenome | biome: human gut; feature: human-associated habitat; material: faeces | place: United Kingdom | collected 2010/2012 ...
GTGCCGGTTCGATCCCGGCTCCGGGTACCATGAAAATCGCTTAATTTGCTGATAATAGCGAATTAAGCGATTTTCATTTTGTGGATTTTCCCCATATTTTCCCCACTTGGATTGTTGGAGAATAAAACTCAAAATTATAGATTTATTTGCAATTAGCTTTTCGATATTCTTTAGGGGATAAACCGAATCGAGCTGCGAACTCCTTATAAAAATAAGATTTGCTACTGAACCCAGATTTGTACATGACCTCTTGTACGGTCAACTGTGTTGTTCGGAGAAGTTTAGAAGCGCGATCCAAACGGACCATCCGGATATATTCTCCAGGCGTTTTCCCCGTGAGTTCTTTCAATTTTTCATAAAGCGAAGTTTTTCCGATGCCGATGAAATCGGAAATGGCTGTCGGATTGAGCGATTCGTCATCGATGTTATTTTCAATGAAAACGACGATTTCATGCAACATCCGTTCATCTTCATGGTGAAGCGTAATTCCTTCGCGCACGGTCACGTCCGAACGTGCTGAATTGAAATACTCTTTCAATACCGTGCGTTTGTGCAATAATTGTTCGACTGTCGCTAAAATATGGCGGGGATGGAACGGTTTGGTGATGTAAGCGTCGGCGCCGTGTTCTACTGCTACTATGCGATCTTCAATGGACAGTTTTGCTGAAACGCTTACGATCGGGATATGAGCTGTACGTTCATCGGAACGGATGCGGTCAATCAACCCGATTCCGTCGAGTCTGGGCATGACGATGTCGCACAAAACTAAATCAGGCAGGTTCTGCCGTAGCATTTCGAGTCCGTTGTTACCGTCATTGGCTGTCAGTACGGTGTAATGTGGAGCCAGAATGTCGCGGAATAGTTCACGAACGTTATAATCGTCCTCTACAACCAATACCGTAAACCGCTTTTGTTCGACCTGTATTTTCGGCACATGGAGAGCGACTGCTTCCTGTGTCGGTCGTACAGGCATTACATCGGAAAGCGGCATGGGAGGAACGATGACCTGGAACTCAACATATTCATTTAACTGGCTCTCCACTGAAATCCGCCCGCCGAGCAGTTCGGTAAGCCCCTTGGTAAGATTTAGCCCGATTCCCGTACTTATGGCATGACGTTGTTGGGTATGTTCAAAAACCCGGAATCTGTTGAATACCTCGGCACACTGCTTTTCTGTAAGGCCCCGTCCGGAATTACGTACACGCAACCGAATAGAGCCGTCCGATTGAATATTGAGCCAAATTCGTATATATCCTTTTTCCGGCGTATATTTGAATGCATTGGAGAGAAGGTTGAAAATGATTTTCTCCAGTGCATTTCGGTCCGTTGTAAAAGGCTCTATCCGACCGATATGTACCGATAGTTCGATTCTACTTTCACCTGCTATCTCCGTGTAATTGTCTGCAATGGAATTGAGCATGGAGCTCAAATTGATGGGCTCTGCACGGAGAACCGTATGCCCAGAATCTGCCTTGCGAAACTCCATCAACTCATTGAGCAACTGCTGCATTCGATCGGCATTGTTTTTGATGAGGTGTACATACCGCTTTGCATAGTTATTCAGTTCTACTCGTTCGAGTAGCTGCTGTGCAGGACCGTAAATCAGGGTTAGCGGCGTGAAAAACTCGTGAGCGATGTTTTCGAAGAAGTTGAGCTGTGATTCGTGCATCTTTTGTTGCTGCTGTTTCTCGATATGCTCCAGCAACAACTGCCGATTCAACCGGATTCTATTGCGAATAACTGAATAGGCAATGACTGCGATAAGTGCCGACAAAACGAAATAGACAAAAATCGCCCACCCGCCGAACCACCATGGATGTCCCATACATAGTTCGAGCACGGTCGTCGATGTACTCCATACACGGTCTCCGTTTGTATAGTGCACCTCGAGCTGGTAACGGCCCGGAGGAAGTCGCGTGATAGAAACGGTGGGATTGCTTCCATTGTAGATCCAAGCATCCGAAAAATCGGCGATTCGATATGCGAATACGCAGTTTTCATTGTTGATCAAATCACCGACACAAAATGTTAACGATACATGGGCCTCGTCGTAGGCTAAGTTCAGCGCGTTCGTTTTTACCCGATCGTAAACATTCAGTTCCTTGTTATTGATCCGCAAGCTGGCAAGTCTGATTTCGGGCTCAAAATTACGCAGGCGCATTTCCTCCGGATTGAAATAACTAAAACCTGCCACACCGCCGAAAAAAATATTCTTTTCATTATCTCGGAAATAGGCTCCATCCGAAAATTCATCGTTTTGCAAACCATTGCGCGATGTGTACTGAATTGTCTTCCCGGAAAGTTGGTCGATGCAAGTTATGCCGTTGCCTGTACTAATCCATAAATTACCGGCCAAATCTTCTACGATACCGTGAACCGCCGGATCTCCCAGTTCATTCTCTCCCGGGAATCCCGTGATCCGCATCTGTCCATCTTTTTTTACCAACCGATTCAATCCGTAACTGGTTCCGGCCCACAACCCGCCGTCCACTCCTTGAATCAGCGAAAGTACATCGCTATTTTTCTCACCGACGGTCTCGACCGGGGCATCGGTATTTTCGAATTGCTCCCTGCGGGTGTCAAATCGTACGATACCGCCGCCGCGAGTTCCGAGCCAAAGTATATCGGGGTCGGCATCCCGGACGATAGAGTAAATAATGTTGCTGCCCAATGCAGCATGGGCTCCCGAAGCTTTGTACTGTCGGATGTCGCGAACGGCATATCCTTTCCCTTGTTGGTATTCCACTCGAATCCGGATCAAGCCAAAACCCGAAGTACCGGCCCACAAGAGTGAATCGCCATGACTGAAAGCCAGACTGTATATCGATTTAACCGGGAAATCGGTTACCGGAAGATACAATCGACCCGGCGCTCTTTGTCCGCGCGGCAAATAGTTGATTCCCTCGCCTTCCGTTCCGATGAAGATATCCCCGCGGCTGTTCTTACGCATACTGTAAACAGTATTGGAGATCAGCCCTTGTCCTGTGGTAACCTCCCCGGTAATTATTCGTTTTCGTTTGTCGAACAATTTGATCCCTTCGCCCTTCGTTCCTACCAATACTATACCATCGTCCCGCCGGGCAAAACAACGTACCGGATAGGCGGTATGAACCGTTCGGAAAGGTGAGGTATATTCGAAAATCTTCAACAGCCCCCGCCCGTCGGTTCCAACCCAGACGATCTCCTGCGAGCCGGCATAGAGCGAAAACACAGCCGTTCGGGAAGGAAACGCATCAATGGACTCGGTACGTCTCGTATGCAGATTGTAACGGACGAGCCGATCGCCGTTTCGATCCGTGAGAAAGAGCGATCCGTTCCGATAAGTGATTCGTCCGACTTGTGGTAATCCGGTTTTGATCAGCAGCCGTTCCCGCGTACGGAGATCTACCGCTTCCAATGTCTTTCCGTAATTTATCACTAGCATATTCCCGGCCAAGGCCATGTCCGACACCGGACGTTCCGTTTCCAGAGGTGACTCCTCAGTGAGAACGGGAATCTTTCCGTTCTCCTCGAACAGCAATCGGTAACATCGGATTTCCCGCGATTCGGTTAGCAGATAGATGCGATCGGTATCGTCGAGCTGCATGGATAGCACCGCAGAATCGCCTCCGCGGACCGGAACGAACTGTGATTCTTTTTCTTCTGCCCGATAAAGATAGAATCCCCTATGTTTTACACAGAGCAGCATCTCCTGCCGGGAGGTTCTTCCCATCAGGCCCGATAATGTCCCTTTCGGCGAAATGTTTTCGTACCCGGGCCGATAGTTGGTAAAAAGTTGCGTTCGTTCATCCCAGCGGCTCACGCAATCATTCGTTACGACCCATATCGTAAGCGAGTCCTGTTCAATAATTTGCCGGATGATATTGTTGCCAATGCTTCCTGGGGAATTCCGCTTGTGGCGGTAGATCCGGAACGTCCGGCCGTCGTAAACATTCAGCCCATCCCAGGTCCCTACCCAAAGCCGGTGACGTGAATCTTCGCAGAAACAGTTTACGGAATTGTTCGACAATCCGTTCTCATTGGACAATCGTTCGAGCATATATTGTTCCCCTGCATGAGAAGCCAAGCCCGTCAAGCAGAATGTCAGAATGAGTAACGGATATTTCAACTGTTTCATATTGCTAAGATAACGAGCTGGACCGGGAAAACAAAATTTTAGAATCAAGGAAAATCGGGACAGGACCTTTTTCGGAACAGAGTGAACTTTTCCAAAGACGTAGAATACCTATTCCGATGAATAGAGAACTATGTTGTCCCGACGGTTGTCTATTTTTGTAAAACCTAAATTAACTATTATGAAGAAATCATTCAATGTCATTTTGCTCCTGATAGCCGGGATTACAGTTTCCGGCTGCGGAGGTGCGGGGAGTTCCGGAGCGGAGGGCGCCGCAGGCGGGAATAGGTTGCCGGAATGGGCCTTGGGCGGATTCGTACGACCCGCAGAGGTTAATCCCGTTATCCAGCCTGATCCGCGAGTCAAATTTTTCTGTCCGATGCGCAGGGATTCTGTCGGATGGATGGAAAGCGATACTTTCAATCCGGCGGCAACCGTCAAGGACGGAAAGATCTGCGTACTTTTTCGTGCCGAAGATAATTCGGCGACGGGTATAGGCAAACGCACTTCGCGCATAGGTTTGGCGCAAAGCGAGGACGGCGTGACGATGGAACTCCGGCATGATCCGGTACTTTTCCCGACAGAGGATGCCTTGAAGTCGTACGATTGGCCGGGCGGATGTGAAGATCCGCGCATTGCCGTAACCGAAGATGGCACCTATGTAATGCTTTACACATCGTGGAACCGCCGGATTCCGCGTCTCTGTGTGGCTACGTCGCGAGATTTGGTGAATTGGACGAAGCACGGCTACGCTTTTCAGAAAGCTTACTCAGGGCGTTTCCTCGACTTGAAGAGCAAATCGGGATCGATCGTAACCAAACTCGACGGCGATAAACTCGTCATCTCGCGCGTAAATGGTAAATATCTGATGTATTGGGGGGAACGGATGATCAATATTGCCACGTCGGATGACCTGATCAACTGGACCCCGGAATTGGATGAAAACGGAGAACTGAAAGGCGTGGTCTATCCGCGGAATGGCTATTTCGATAGTGCGCTGACCGAATGCGGTCCTCCGGCTGTGCTGACCGATAAAGGCATCCTTTTGCTTTACAACGGTAAGAACCGGGTTGACGCCCACCGCGACATGCGTTACCCGGCAGGTACTTATTCCGCAGGACAGCTTCTGTTCGATGCGGAAGACCCGGGAAAGGTGCTCGGTCGTCTTGACGTGCCCTTCTTCCGTCCGGTGGATGATTTCGAGAAGAGCGGGCAGTATAAAGACGGTACGGTCTTCATCGAAGGATTGGTTTATTACAAATCCAAATGGTATCTTTACTACGGCTGTGCCGACTCACACGTCGGGGTTGCCGTCTACGATCCGGAGGTCGAGACGCCCGGAGATTCCATCCCGGAAACGGCTGAGGTATGAAACGGATACTTGGACTATTTCTATTATTGGCATCGGGAATGTTCGCCGGGGCACAAACTCTCACCGTAGCCAGTTACAACCTCCGAAATGCCAATCCGAAAGATGCGGCTCAGGGAGACGGATGGGCGCAACGCTGCCCCGTAATCGCCGATCTTGTCCGTTTCCACGATTTCGACATTTTCGGTGCGCAGGAGGTGCTTCATGGCCAATTGCTGGACCTACTTGCAGCTTTGCCCGATTATGGCTATATTGGTGTGGGACGTGACGACGGCGTTGAAAAAGGCGAATACGCTCCGATTCTCTACAAGCGTGACCGGTTCCGGCTCCTTGACTCGGGACACTTTTGGCTGGCTGAAGATTCCACCCGGCCTGTCAAAGGCTGGGATGCTGCTTACATACGCATTTGCACTTGGGGCCGGTTTCTCGACCGAAAAAGCCGCAAGCGGTTCTGGTTTTTCACGCTCCATACCGATCACAAAGGTCAGCGTTCACAGATAGAAAGCTGTCGGTTGGTGTTGGACAAGATCCGGAAAATGTGTCGCGGTGAACGTGCCGTTCTCACCGGAGATTTCAACGTGGGCGAAACAAGTGACTGCCATGCTCTATTGTGTGAATCCGGAATACTTGGTGACGCTTACGATGCAGCGCCGATCAGGCTGGCGACCACCGGCACGGAAAATTGGTTCGATCCCGATGTGAAGACTTTTCGGCGTATCGATCATGTTTTCGTAACACCCGGTTTCCGGCCGCTGCGTTACGGCATTCTGACCGACACTTATCGAGTACCGGCTGATATGCCGGGGAAATACCGGGCTCACACGCCTTCGGATCATTTTCCTGTCGTCGTGGAACTGGACTATTAAATATTAGCAGAAATGGCCCCGAAATGTCGTGTCGGACTTATTTTTCGCTCGGTACGCCGTTTTGGATCAATTCGAAAACTATTAACTGAATAAATTATGAACCATTTTCAAAACTACTGGCTGTTCCGGCCGTTTGTCGGAGCGATACTGCTCTTGATATCGTTCTTTTCGGTTAGTCCGGTAACCGCACAGACCTCACAGTCTGTCGTATCGGTCTCCGGTCGAGTGACCGACACTTCGGGACAGCCTATACCCGGTGCCAGTGTCATTGTGAAAGGCACGACCATCGGAGTTACTACAACGGACAACGGTTCGTTCTCCCTGCACAATGTTACAACAGGGGCCACGGTCGTTGTTTCGTTTATGGGTTATGCCGACCAAGAGTTCAGCGTGCTTGCCTCGAAAGAGGTTTACGATGTCGTATTAGCTGAGGATGACACCCTGATTGACGATGTGGTCGTCGTAGGCTACGGCACCCAAAAAAAAGCGAATCTGACCGGCGCAGTAGCACAGGTCACTTCGAAAGAATTGGAAAATCGCCCGGTTGCTAATCTCGGACAGGCTTTGCAGGGTATGGTTCCCAATCTCAACGTGACGGTTTCTTCGGGCAAACCCGGTGCAGGAGCCAGTTTCCAGATCCGCGGCACGGGTTCGCCCAACGGCGGCAGCCCGCTGATCCTTGTCGATGGCGTGGAGAGCTATCCCGACCGCATCAACGCCAACGACATCGAAACGATCTCCGTGCTGAAAGATGCGGCCTCGGCTGCCATCTACGGCGCAAAGGCCGCTTTCGGTGTGATTCTGATCACCACGAAGAGCGGCGGCAGGAATCAGAAAGCAACGGTATCCTATGATGGCTATTTCGCTTTCTCGGCACCGACAACTTCCACCGACTACGAAACACGCGGCTATTATTCGGCCGGTATCGCCGATTTTTTCATGGAGTCGGGTCGTGGCGTACGTTATACCAATTACACCCAGACCGACTATCAGGCCATGTGGGAGCGGCGTAACGACAAGACCGAACATCCCGATCGTCCGTGGGTTATAACCGACAACCGCTTTGGACGCGAAAGCTACGTCTACTTAGCTAACTTCGACTGGTACAACTACCTCTATAACATGAGCCGTCCCACGACCGATCACAATATCAGCATTTCGGGTGGCAGCGATAAGATGTCTTATCTCGTCAGCGGACGATATTATTCGCAGGACGGAGTACAGAAACTCGGAGACGACGGCTATAAATCGTACAATATCCGTTCGAACCTTTCGTTCGAGGTTCGCCCGTGGCTTGAAATTAAGAATTCCACCCGCATGTTTAGCGGCCGCTATACTTATTCGGGAGTGGAGAGCGAATCGACCAACTGGCGCCGCCCGGGAATGCACTGTTTGGCCAGTTTCGTCCCGATGAATCCCGACGGAACATCTGTGGCTTATACTTCTTTGACTTACTCTTCGACGCACTTCCCGTCGGACGGATGGGTCGCTATGATGCAACAGGGAGGTACCGGGGGCCACAATCTGACTCAGGAAATGGCCACCAAATTCGATTTCATCTTCAAAATTCATAAAAATCTGACGGCACAGGCCGATTTCGGCTATAAGAAAGGATATCTGCGTAACGACTACCGGGAGATGGATGTACGGTATTCAAAATACCCGGGTGAAGTGGAGACGATGACGACCAACTACTCTGATGCTTATCGGGAGGTGGTCTACGATCAGAATTTCTATACGGCGAATGCTTTCGCCACCTATAAAAACGACTGGAACGGACACAATTTGGAGGTGATCGGAGGGTTCAACTACGAGACACGCCGCCACCGTGATCTCAAAGTCAAGCGCGAGGATCTGCTGACCAAGGAACTTTCGGATTTTAATCTTGCGGTGGGTGAAATCCCCGAACTTACCGGAGGCCGTGACGAACGTGCAACCGTTGGCATCTTCTATCGAGCAGCCTACAACTACAAAGGACGCTATCTATTCGAAGTAGACGGTCGTTATGACGGATCGTCGAAGTTCCCTCACGGGGATCGCTTCGGATTCTTCCCTTCGTTTTCGCTGGGATACAGGATCAGCGAGGAGAAGTTCTTCGAGCCTGTCCGCAACGTAATTGACAACCTTAAAATTCGAGCCTCCTACGGCACGCTGGGTAATCAGGATGTAGGATCGTACGATTACATACAGAGCGTTAACACGCAAAAAGTAATGGGCAACTACACTTTCGACAAAGTCAGCGGGGGCGCTTATGCCTATGCAGACGATCCGGTGGCGGGCAATCTCACCTGGGAGAAAGTGATACACAAGAATATCGGTATTGATTTGAATATGCTGCGTTCGCGCTTGAACCTTACGTTCGATGCCTATATACGCGATGTAAAAGGCATCCTGACCCAAGGAAAATCGCTGCCGTCAATTTATGGCGCTGATGAGCCTATGGTCAATGCCAATGACATCCGTACCAAAGGTTGGGAATTGACACTTGGTTGGCGGGATTCGTTTAAGGTCGCCGGACGTCCTTTCCATTACGCAGTGACGGCGACCTTGGCCGATTATACGGCCAAGTACACCAAAGTGGATAACCCTTCGGGAATTTTGAGCGATCCTTATGTAGGCAAAGAGGTGGGCGAAATCTGGGGATACCGCATAGGTGGTTTGTTCCGGACGACTGCCGAAGCCCAGGAATATGCCTCCCGAATCGATTTGACCGAAGTCTGCTACGACTATTTTCGCACTGATGCGGGCGAATACGGACGAGGGATTCAGGCTGGCGATATGAAATATCTCGATCTGAACGATGACAATGCCGTAAATGAGGGAGCAGGTACGCTTGATAATCCGGGTGACCGTGTGAAAATCGGAAACAGCACTCCTCGTTATACCTATGGTCTGAACCTGTCATTCGAATGGTCTGGATTCGATATTTCGGCCTTCTTTCAAGGTGTGGGACGTCAGGACTGGTATCCTGCCAACGACAACATCAAATTTTGGGGTCCCTATGTGCGTCCGTTCGCATCGTTCATTCCAAGCAATTTCATGTCCGATGTCTGGAGTGAAGAGAATCCCGATGCTTATTTTCCCCGCGCCCGTGCTTATTCGGCCCGCGATTCCAAGCACTCAATGCGCAATGCCAACGATCGTTACCTGCAAAATCTGGCCTATTGCCGCCTGAAAAACCTTACTGTTGGATATAGTTTGCCCGAACGATGGATATCAAAGGTAGGACTTTCGAAATGCCGCATCTATTTCAGCGGTGAAAATCTGTTCTACTTTACGAAATTGCACAGCGATTTTATCGATCCGGAGCAAGCGACTACCAACAGCGGAAATTCAGACGCCTATCCGTGGTACAAAACCTTTGCCTTCGGCGTCAACCTGACATTCTAAACATACGACCATGAAACATACGATCATCAATGCGTTGTTCCTCTCCGCAGCTATAGCCTGTATATCGTGCGAGGACATGCTCGACTATCAGCCAAAAGACCGCCTCTCTCCGGACACCTATTTCAGGACGGAAACCGACTGTGAGCTTTGGACAAATAATTATTACACCGTCTTCCCGTCCGCCGAAGGTATTTATAGCGAGCCTTACGACGTTATCGTGCGCGATGTACTGGCCGACGAAATATCGGGAGTGCGCAAACCCATGCCAACCGACGGTAACTGGAACTGGAAGAAGTTGCGTGAAATGAATTTCTTCCTTTCGCGTGCATCGCAAGTCGAGGATGAGTCCGTACGACTTGAATACGAGGGCTTGACCCGCTTCTTCCGGGCCTATTTCTACTTCGAGAAGGTCAAACGCTATGGCGATGTGCCATGGGTAGACCGTCCGCTGGGTTCGGATGAAGAAGAACTGTACAAAGGGCGCGATTCGCGTGAGTCGGTTATGGAGAAAGTAATGGAGGATGTGGATTTCGCCATCGCCAATCTGCCCGAGGTGCAGAATGTCTACCGCGTAACCCGATGGACGGCTCGCGCTTTGAAGTCGCGTATCGCGTTATTCGAAGGTACATTTCGGAAATATCACGGACTCGACGGATATGAGGAGTTTCTTCAGGCGTGCGTCAATGCCTCGGAGCCTTTCCTGACCGGGCCCTATTCAATTTACACAAGTGGCAGCACACCTTATCAGGATCTTTTCACATCTCAGAATGCTATTGGAACAGAGATTATTTTGGCGCGAGCCTATACGTCGGCCATCAGCGGTATGACGCACGATGTCAACGGACACCTTACGGGTGCGACGATGGGACGTCCCGGCATGACGCGCAACGTGGTCGACATGTACCTTATGCGCGACGGATCACGCTATACGGATCAGACGGACTATGCTACCAAGACATTTGTCGAAGAATGCAAGAACCGCGATTTGCGTATGGCGCAGACACTCCGCACTCCGGGGTACAAACGAATCGGCGGCAGCAAGGAACTGGCCCCGGTCCTTTCGCGCTCGACGACCGGATATCAGTTGATCAAATATCTCACCGAAGAGAAATATGACGCTAACAAAGCCTCGACCAACGATATGCCTCTTTTCCGGTTGGCGGAGGTGCTGCTGAACTATGCCGAAGCCAAGGCCGAATTGGGAACATTGAAACAGGCGGACCTTGATAATACGATCCGGCCGTTGCGTGCTCGTGCCGGATTGCCCGACCTCGACATGGAAGAAGCGAATGCGAATCCTGATCCTTATCTCTCCTCATCCGAAACGGGATATGCCAACGTGACCGGAGCCAACAAGGGTGTTATTCTGGAAATCCGCCGCGAGCGGACGCTCGAAACTCCGATGGAGGGACTTCGTTACTGGGACATTATGCGTTGGAAAGAAGGCAAACGTTTCGAGAAGCCTATTGAAGGGCTTTACTTTCCCGGCACGGGCGAATACGATCTTGACGGGAACGGGTCGGTTGACGTTTGCATATACGATACCGAGAAGGCTCCGGGAAACAGCGCCGACGTACTTTACCTTAAATTAGGGTTGGATATTGTTCTGAGCGGAGAAACGAGCGGTAATGTTTTGGCTCATAGTACACAGCAACGTACCTGGAACGAAGAGCGCGATTATCTTTACCCCATTCCGACCGATGATCGGGTGCTTACGCAGGGCGCGATTTCACAGAATCCCGGATGGAATGACGGACTGCCTTTCTAATCTAAAAACGAATCGAAATGAAAACATTGAAAACGATAGCCTTGTTATTCTGCTTGGCGGTAGGTGCATCCGCCTGCCACGATCTGGAAGGGGATAACTCTGATTTTGATCTCGGATTCGCTTCCGGTAATGGCGGTTCGAATCCTTATGTCGATGGTTACGACCGGCTGGATAACTCCCTGCGCCTGGCAACTTACAATACGCATCGCTGTGAGGGGCCTATTACACAGAATCCGGCCTATGATCGGGCGCACTACGACATGACGGCCAAAGTCATCAGCCTTGTGGCACCCGATGCCATTGCCCTTCAGGAACTGGATGAAAAGACCTCTTGGCATCCTGTCTCGCAGATTCAGGAACTGGCGAATCGTACGGGAATGTACGCCACGTTCGGTCGTGCCATTGACCAGCGGGGAGGGCAGTACGGTAACGGGATTCTCTCTCGCGAAGAACCACTCTCGACCGAAATACTTTCCCTGCCGAACCCCGACCAAACCGAAGCACGCATCGCCCTTGTAGCCGAATTCGAGCGTTTCGTCTTCATCGCTACGCACTTCTGTCATAAATCAGAGGTTAACCGTACGGCGGCTGCCACACGGTTGAATGAATATGCGGCAGAACACTTTCAGACGTCGGACAAACCAGTCTATCTGGCTGGGGACTTGAATCTGAACAAAACGGGATCGGCCGCTTTCGTTGAACTGCTCAAAAGTTGGAAGATCATCACCTCGAATGATTACACGATGTCTACGGGCAACACCCGCATCGACTACGTTTTGGTTTACACAGGCAATCAGGCTTCTTATGAAGTACTCGGAGCGGCCGTACCGACTTTCTCGGAGATTGATGTCTATACCGTTTCGGACCATCTGCCTGTTTTTGTAGATCTCAAAAAAGAGTAAACATGCCAAATTTAAAGACTGTGCTGTTATGAACAAAATATTTTCAAACGCCTGGCGTTTTTTCGTACTGGTTTTCGTAGCGGTATGGGCCGCGGCATGCGTAAATAAGGATGTAGACCTTCCGAAGTCCTCTCTTCGGACCGATAAGACGCAGATTGCCGCCCCTGCTATGGAGTCGGATTTCACGGTTGCACTCAAAGCCAACTGCAATTGGCAGGTCGTCATCGAAGACGAAGCCGCACAATGGCTCACGATTTCCCCTAAAACGGGCTTGGGCAATGCTGACATTGTTCTTTCGCTTATGCCCAATACCTCGACTATTCGAGAAACGGAAGTGACGATTCGCTCTACCGACGATCCGGCGCAAACTCTGACGGTTTTCGTGAAGCAGTCCGCTCACGGCTCCTATCTGTCAATAGCCGAACTGCGCTCATTGGCTTCGAACCTGACGGTCGGAACTCCCGAATATACCATTACGGAGGATAAAAAGATCTGCGCAATAGTCAATACGGCTGCCATTGGAGCAAACCTGCCTGGCGGAGTATTCGGCATACAGGATGCCAAGGAACCCGGTTCGGGCATCCTCGTCCGCACGGAAGAACTTTCGTGGAACGATTTCGGTGAAGAACTGGAAATTCCGGTTAAGGGTGCTGTACTGACGCGTGATGGGAACGGAGTACTCGAATTGCAACCCGCGGCCGATGCTGTGATAGTGCGGACCGAAACCTCGAATGTACAACTCAGCCCAGTTGTCATCTCCCATGCCGATTATGTTGCCAAGACCTACGAATCGATGTATGTCGCCACAGAGACCGTGCAAGCGGTAGCTACGGAGTTGACCGCTACGATGGATGGGCGCGTGGAATTCCAAGACGAAGACAATGAACGTTACGCGGTTTACACATGGTCGGGTGCGGCGTTCGTCGGAACTGCCGTGCCGACGGGTAGCGGTCAGCTGGCAGGTATCGCCTCTCTGGTTGACGGCGAAGTGGTGCTTTTGCCCGTCACCGCTGGAGATTTCGCTCTTTCGGGGAATCGCTTCGGCGCCGCTGCTGGCATTCGACTGCCATACATCTTCTCGTTCAAGGCCAAAGGAACCTCGGATGCCGATGGCATGTACTATAATACGATGCGGATGTCTGACGGATCGATATGGACGAATTTCCTCTCGGCACCGCCTGCCAAACAGATTGTGGAACCGAACGACGGATCGGGTGTCACGATGACCTTTTACAGGAGTAAGGCCTCGTCGAATGGCAATAACAACGGGGTGCGGTTTAGGGTTAATGCCGACAAACTCGACAACATCTTCTCGCTCCAGTTGTGGGATACCGGAAATCCCTATCCCTATGTATTGTTAACCTATCCGATTGCGGAGACTGTTTCCGGAACATTGTGGCTTTCATGCAGCGTTACGGGAACGAATTATGCCCCGCGCAACTATACCGTGCAGAGTTCGACCGACAACACGCTATGGGAAACATGCGGCGATCTGCTGATTCCTTCGGGCAAGCGCAACGTTCCGCATTTCTTTTCTGTGCCGGTGACACTGCACGAAACGCTTAGAAAAGGCTCTACGTTTTATATCCGCATCATGCAAAAAGAGGACATCCGCATAGGCGGCGATACGAAGGCTACGGAAGGCGGCGAAGGGCGGCTGCACGCTGCGATAGTGCTCGACCAACCGTCATCCGATTTGACGACTTTCCCCGCCGGAGCAATTTATACCGAAGGTTTCGATCGGATCTATGGCGGTGTAGATTACTTGCTGGGAAGTGATAAACTGGTCAATATGAACGTCTTCTCTGGCAATGACATTTCGATTTGGAACGAAGCGGAAAAAGGCGGATTGACCGGAGAAAACGTGAGTGCCCGCCCGGGTTACGTCCAGATCGGCCATGCACCGTTCCAGGCAACGCTGCCCAATGCCCTTTCCTGCCAAGTCGGTCAGTTGACCACTCCTGCCCTCTCGGCGTTGACCGAAGCGACGGATATTGAGGTAACGCTGAAAGCAATGGCCTATAAAACAGGGTCGATGATGGCTGATGCCGCCGACAAGGAGGGTGATATGACCAGCTTCAAGGTTGAAGTAATCGGTGGTGGCACAATCGACGGCGAAACTTCAAAGGTAATATCGGGTATGAACTATCAGAGTTTCTCGGATTTCCGATTCCTGGTGAACGGAGCGACCTCCGCCACGCAATTGCGTTTCACGAGCGAGGCGGCCGAAGGCAGCTTTACGCGCTGGTTCCTTGATGATATATGTGTTGTAAAGCGTTAAGATAAACCGAATAAGTCTGCACTGGGCCCAACTTTCCAGTGCAGGCTTTATTTTCATAAACAGATATTCATGCCGATTCTTTCTTTCTTTCGCAAAAGCGCTCCTTCGGCGCCCTTCATGGGTGACGACGCGGCGC
>ERZ827528.2917-NODE-2917-length-14825-cov-6.942451_pt1 | contig 14825 bp, 19 predicted proteins | sample MGYA00519768_ERZ827528 | MGnify/ENA primary metagenome ERZ827528 (study PRJEB31778, sample SAMEA3449343) | human gut metagenome | biome: human gut; feature: human-associated habitat; material: faeces | place: United Kingdom | collected 2010/2012 ...
TTGCAATGGTGGAAAAGGTTAAATTCTTACCGTTTTCAATTCGGGAGATTTGAGCACGCTGCACTCCTATCAGATTGCCTAATTCCTCTTGGGTTAGGTTCTTCGACTGGCGAGCCTGTTTAATGGCTTCACCAATTAAGAAAGAGTTTAGATCAGCTTCAAACTGGTCTCTTTTGGGAGTGCCTTTTTTCCCTATGTGCTTATCTAATATTTCTTCTTCTGTATAAAATTTCATTGTTTCCATACGCTTTATTTTTTTGAATTAAAATATGCTTTTCTAATATCTTCGGCTTTCGCTATTTCCTTGGGTGGTGTTTTTTGGGTTTTCTTTATAAATCCATGTGTTGCAATAACAAGGGTATTTGTTCCGTTATCTTTATCCCAAAAAGCCAGCAGCCTGTATTTTACTTTGTTATAGAATGTTCTGAACTCCCATATATCCGTATCGTCTAACTTTTTAAAGAGTTCCGGATCTATCACAAACTTGGCTTTGGCAATATTATAGATAATTTTGTCTTTAATCTTTGTTGGTAAGTTGTTCAGAAAATCATCTGCATCTTTTGAGTAGATGATTTTGAATTTAGCCTTTTCTTCCATAAGTTGTTGTTTTTATGCTGCAAAGATAATCTTTTGTTTCCATATAGCGAAACAATTTGTGTTTATTTTATGCAGCCTGTTGTGTCGTTTGGGCGTGTGTTTTTTTGTTTGTGGAATAGGTTCTTTCTTAGTGCTTTGCCCGGCTCTCCCCGTCCCCCTTGTACGATGCAAAAGTACCCTTTTGCCGTACCGCAGGGGAGGGTGTTCGCCGGATGCAAAGCAGCCGAAAGAACAGCAAGAGGAAACGGCACTTTGTACCGTTTTTCCTCTTGCCCTACGGGGTTACGGCTGAAAATCAGCCGTTTAATGATAGCTTAGCCAATGATTTACTAATTGATATAAAAACTAATCTTCTGTATTACAGAATGATAATTTTATATATTGCAATTATTTTAGCTATTATCGGCAGGTTTTGCCTGTGAACGAAGTGAGCAAGCAGTCATTGGACTTAGTCCAATGCTGAATTTTTATATATCTGATTTTCAGATGATTAATTTTTATTAGTTTACCGTTGGTTTACTTTTGGTAAACCATATTTTTGTAATTGGCTACAATTCAGTATATTGTACCGGAAAAATCGGTAAACCAACACTTAAAATTGAAGCCTATGCAGAAGCAGACCACCGTAACAATAGATCAAAAGACCTTTGCCACACTTGACAGGCTGGCAAAGTCTAACGATGTTTCAAAGAAAGAGTTCCTTTCCTGTGCGTTGGAGTATTTCGAGAAATACGGAATTAACCCGGTGCAACATGAAAGCCCGGCAAAGGAGATGCAGAAGCTTATCAAGCGTTGCGATCAGGTGATAGCGTTCATCAGGAAGCAGGAACAGGACATCTTGCGCCCGGCTTGCGCAGCGATCAGCACCACCGAAGCCCGTATCGAGAGGGTGCTCGACAAGCTGGCAACCGCCGGACAGGTGCGGGACTTGCAGAAAGCCGTTTCCGACCAGCAGCAACGGCAGAACTACGATGCGAGGAACTTGCGCAGCGACATACTCCAGCTTTTGGGCAGAGCCACCGAGCAGGAACGGAAAGCGTTCATGTATCTTGGCAAGCTCGTTGACGCAAAGGAGAAAAGCGGTTTTTTCAACGACATTGCGACACTGTACAAGGAGCAGGGATAAGAGCCTTATGAACGTGAAGATACAAGGGGGAGGGGGTGGCACGTATGCCAATACCGGGAGTTGTACCGGGGTGGTCACTTACTTGCAGCATGAAGATCTTGAGCGCATCCGGCAGGGGCAACAGGCGGAGCCGTTCTTCAACCAGTACCGGGATTTCGTCAGCCCTAAAGAGGTCACCTACAAGATAGACCATAACCGGGCGCAGCTCCACAAGACGGACGCAAAGTTTTTTGTTATCACCGTCAGCCCGTCAGAGAAGGAGCTCGCAGCAATGGGAGCCAGCCCGGAGGAGCAGGCACGAGCGATGAAGGAGTATATCCGTAAGGACATCATCCCGGCTTATGCGGAGAACTTCAACAAGGGGTTGCAAGCGGACAATATCGAGTATTACGCAAAGATCCACTATACCCGGACGGGAGAAAGGCTGAACGATATGCACGCACATATCATCGTGAGCCGGAAAGACCGGGCGAACAAGCTCAAACTAAGCCCTAAGACCAACCACAGGGGAACGGCGAAAGGGGCTGTAAGGGGCGGTTTTGACCGGACGGATTTTTTCCGGAAGTGCGAGCGGTGTTTTGATGTGCGTATGAACTACAACAGGGAAATAAAGGAGAGCTTCGAGTATCTGAACGCAATCAAGAACGGAACTACGGCAGAGATACGGCAGCAGGCTATAAAGGCGGTACAGCATGAAGCTGCGAGGGAAGCGAGCAAGGAGATAGGCAAGAAAGTGACGAGGGAGATCGTAAAGGGTATGGGAGGCATGGGCTTATGAAAAGGGGAGAGTTGGCGAAAAAGAAAAGGAAAGGTTGCCTTACCGCCTTGCTGGTGGTGTGGGCTGTGTTCATGGTGAAAGTCATTGCGGTGCTTAATCCCGGCTTTCCGGAGGCGTGGCGCATGGTGGAAGCCGGGCAGATCGCCGGGTTCGCTTACATTTGGCTGCTCGTGTTCCTCGTGCTGTTGTGCTGTTTTGTCCTTTGGCGCATCGTCCCGAAAGGTTACTTTCGGAAAAAGAAGCCGGAAACGTCCCGTCCGGCTGGGGAATGGGCGGTTTCGATACCCACGCATGAAAACCCGGTTGTTGTCGGCAATCCTTTTCGGGGCATATTCATCGCAGGGGCGGCAGGATCGGGAAAGTCCGAGAGTATCGCAGTGCCCTTGCTCCTTGAGTTCATCCGCAAGGGATTTGCCGGGATCGTGTACGATTTCAAGTTCCCGGCTCTTGACAATGATATAAGCTCGTTTCTGAACGCAACAGGAAGCGATTTAAGACACTTTCGTCTTAATTTCAGTAATCCGCACCGGACGGACTTTGTGAACCCCATACAGCCCGAATATGTGCCTAATACGAGTACCCTTCGCCCTTGACAAATACTCTGTGCTTCGCTGGCAGGTGTTTAGGAAAAAAGAAAAAAAATGTTGTTCTTTGGCGGGATGTCCGCTTTGTCATTTTGTTACCGGGATTTGTCCGCATGGTGGGAGATCCGCCCCGATCAGCCGGACACGCAATATCATTTTGTAATAACTGGCTAGCTGTTTTTATGGTGTAACGCTCCGATATTGCTTTCTTTTTGATAGATATGCAAATGCAAGAAGCCCCCCGGCGAAAACCCCGCCGGAGGCAATTATAGAAAGTCTGTGTATCATTTCCACATTTTGTGGAAATGATACACAGATAACAGTTCTTCAATAAATATATGTGTTTTTTGTATGCTTTTGATTATCAGGTATATATGACTTGTTTATTTGTTTGGCACAATGTTTGTCCTTTGTCTTTCAGAAACCATATGTTAAATATTTAAATAGATTGGATTATGAAAAAGGTATTATTTGCAGTAGCACTTGTTATGGGATTGGGTAGTTCAGTGGCATTCGCCGGCAACATGGTATCGGATGTTGAGATTGTGGTAATGGTGAACGATTATAAGCCAATCGAGGTAAAGGATCTGCCGCAGGCGGTTCAGGACACGATCAAGAAGGATTTCGCAGACCTGACAATCAAGGAAGCCGCAGTTGAGGAAAGCGAGGAAGGCACAAAGACCTACAAGGTGACATTTACCGATGCAGAAGGCACGGACAGCGAAGTGTTCTTCAACGAGAAGGGCGAAGTCCTGAAATAAAGCAAATGAACAGCAAAAAGAGAATTCAATTAAACTGTGTCAGCAAAATTAATATTTTATTGCTTTGCTGACACAGTTTGTTTTACAGCCCCTCCGGTTCCGGTGACTTGTAAGGCTTGAAAGCAACCCGAACCTCCTTATGCTCATCGATGACGAAAGTCTGCTCCGGCTCCACAGAACGAATAATGACGCCATTGACTTTCCAATACATGATTGTCCATGATTTGGAATGGGTAGCACGAAAATGCACCGTTGTGCCTTTCGCTATTTCAACCGGAGAGATCAATTCTCCTATCTTTTCCGCAGCCGTATTTTCCAACTCCGGTTTAGCCGAAAGCTGACCTTCACCCTGATCCACACCAAATGCCAGCACTACTTTTTCCACTGCGGGAGGAAGAGGAGGATCTTCATCATTGTCACAAGAAACCGCAAATAGCGTAAGCCCATACAACAAAACAACGACAAAAGAGAGATAACCGATCTGTCTCATTAAGCCGATTTCTTTTTTTTCCATAGCAGTTTTCATAAGCTTATTTTTTGTTTACGACCGCATAAAGATAACAATTTGTTGGCTAAAAGGGTTTATGAACCTTTTATTTTTTTTGCCTTATTATCTTAAAATTCAGTGTTTATGAAATACCAAGTTCTTTTAGAACATCCTCGTTTGCAGACGAGAAAAAGCCTTTACAGTGTCTTAACTCTGTTTTCGCTTTTTCCAAGAGTTCGCCTTGTTTTTTAAGTGTTTCTAAAAGGGCATAGTTTTGTTTATCCCGGTCATAATATTTCCGTTCCCATTCTACCCTCTCTTTTATAATCATTGTTTTATCTTCGCTAAGGGAATCAAGTTTCTCTTGGTATTTCCCTATAAGGTGCTCCAATTCGGCTACTCTGTTGGTCGTTTTTTGCAGTATATCCGGCGCAGGGAGTTGTGCCTGTTTCTGCGAGTTTATAAATTCGCTCATCAGCTTACAAAGCACATCCACTTGGTTACGTTCTCTTTCCACTTCAGCCGGAACAGGAAGAGAAGGGGTTACTTCAGTATCATAAATATCGAAATCGTTCTTTTGCAAGAAACGCCATGCCCTTTCAACCCATTCCCCGACAGGCTGCCCCGCTTTACGGCAATATATTTTTATATCTTCAAGCACGTTTTTAGGCACTCTGATAGTGCTTGTTTGTATATCGTTCATATGCTTATTTGTTAATTTGTTACATGCAAAAATATAAAGAATATATTTAGCTATCTACAAAATATACAAAAAATATATTTATCTCTTCCTGTCAATATCAAAGCGTAAAGCCTTGATGTTGCTTTCGGTAGTCCATACGGCTATTTTTCGCCCGTCAATTTCAACGGTAACACGCATATAATCGTTACCTTGGGGTTGTTCCTTTTCCTGTGAAACTTCCACAACCTTAACTTTTAGTTCTTCCATATTCTTACTTATTTGATTTTAAATTCTTCACGTAACATTTTTAATAGTGCATTTTGGGCGTGTATCCTTGATTGTACCCCACTACACACTCTATCATCATAATAACAACATCTTTCGTAAACCTCTTTTAATCGCCCTAAATCACTGATCTTATCCACGGCTTTTTGCGCTTTGTCATCGGTAGGGTTATTCATGGCATTAGATACCCACCGATAAACAAAAGAGTATTGTTCAAACTGTTCTCCACCCGCTTCACGTGGATGCAGCGTATTAATGGTAAATATGATTGTGTCGGCTTTGGGTTTACGCCCCTTTATAGGGTATTTGCAAATCAATTCGTAATCAAACCAAACATCAGAACCACTTTCTTTTATTCTCTCTTGTGCAGGTCTTAAAATTTTCCGGTCTATATCATTATTAGAGTGCTTTTCTGGTATTTCTAAGTCTTTTCTGAATTGAGATATAGCGTAGTAATATTCTCTTCTATCTCGTTGGCTGCAAATGATTTTATAAATCCGTTTTGTGTAGTTACCCCGAAGTCCGAGTGCAAGACCTTTAGAGTATCGAGTTCCGCCGACACCTACACCATAATAAATCAGAAAAGGGATAGCCCAAGGATTAAGATTTACCATGATTTGGTTAGTCCCTTTTATATTGTGTATGTTGGTAATGACAGAACCGCCTGTTGTTTCTATCTCTTTTTTCATTTTGGGATGAAGCCAACGGAACGAGAATCTTTTATTAAGCATATCAATAGCTTCTTTTAGCACTTTATTTTTATTGTTCTTTCCCCCCGCTTCATCGCACATGATAACTACATAAGGCTGATTAAACAAATCTCGTGGAAGTTCTTCTTCTCTTGTCATGTGCTTTTGTATTTTATCACCGATAAGGGTTAAGAGGTTTTCTTGCCACTCTGATACGTTATACTGCCCAAAAGTCACGTTATTAGGCTGTATCAACATAATTTCTTCTTCGGTGGGTGGATCAAATGCTATGATTTCTTTCTTTGCCATACGCTTGATTTTTTAGGTTACGAAGCAAATATAAGCATAAAAACCGACTAATAAAAACTAAAGTCGTAAAAAGTTGTCGGTTTTAGTAATTTGGTCGGCTTTTGTGCTTGTTATTTTAGTAATTTGGTCGGCTTTTGTAGCTTTATTTTAGTAATTTGGTCGGCTTTTACCCTGTTTTCTGATTTTTATTGTATTGTATGTCAGTTCATTACAGCTTAAAAAAGGCGTTCTTACAAGAATTCTTCAAAGACATTTCTAACAAGAAAGGGAATTTTAGGCAAATTGAAGGGAAAAGCGTACAAATTACTAAAAGCGTATGAGGGTGGAACAATAGGAAAAGAGAATAGGAGAAAAAGCCAAGCGCAGCGGGGAAAAGGACGGAATTTTCCGGCGTGTTAAAAAATGTATTGTTATATATATTTTTGTAAATTATTAGTCTGGGCGATTTGTATGTCTTTTTGTTATAACTATTTGTTATAAAGCCGTTTTGTGCTATAAATGTTGTTCTTGTCTAAGTTCATCTAACAAGGCTTCTGCCGATTTGAGTTGTATTTTTCCGTCCATGTGGTCTTTAACCTGTTGCAAAGCTCCTTTGAATTCTTCCATTATATCCCTTTTATGCCTCTTGCATTCTTCCGGCTGGATGATTTTGAACTGTCCATCTTGATAGTTGACCGCACTGCAAATCTTTCCGTCATGGTCGCAAATGGTATCATAACCGCCAAGTGTTTCACTTAGCCATAGCATACCGCAGGAGCATTGTGTCTTTATTGTTCCCATAATTATATATTTTTTATTGGTTGTTTGTAGCAAAGATAATGTTTTTTTGCGGTTGTATTCTATAATTTCAGCTAAATTTTGCGGTTGTATTCTATAATTTCGGCTAAATTTTGCGGTTGCAAATCCTTTTTTTATATCTTTGCAAGAAAACAGGTATGATAAATCGTATAATAAAGGGTTCTATTTTAAGCGATTACAAACGTAGAAAGGTAATCGTTTTACTTGGTGCGAGGCAGGTCGGTAAGACTACGCTTCTTTCTGAACTTTGCGAGGGGAAAGACAGGGTACTTTCATTGAATTGTGACAATGTGGATGATGTGTTGGCTTTGGAGGGAAAGACTACCACCGAGCTAAGGCAGCTTTTATCGTCTTATGAGCTTGTTTTTATAGATGAAGCGCAACGGGTGAAGAATGTCGGGCTGACATTGAAAATGATTGGGGATTTGAAGTTGGAAACACAAGTGGTTGTTACAGGTTCTTCATCGCTCGATATGGCAGACGAGATAAACGAGCCGGCGACTGGGCGACTTATCGAGTACAACCTGTTCCCATTCTCGCTGCCGGAACTCGCTTTGTACAGTTCGGAAAGGGAGGAAAACAGATTGTTGGAAAACCGGATGATTTATGGGCTTTATCCGGAGGTCGTAACGGAGCCGGGTGATGCGAAACGCACGTTGATGACACTTACCAATAATTACCTTTACAAAGATTTGTTTGCTTACAAGGGCATAAAGAAACCGGAACTGATCCAAAAGCTGGTAAGGGCATTGGCTTTACAGTTGGGCAGCGAAGTTTCTTATAATGAGCTAAGCAACCTGTTGGGGGTTGATCGAGGTACGGTTGAAACGTATATAAATCTGTTGGAGAAGTGCTTCGTTGTTTTCCGTTTGGACTCTTTCAGCCGGAATCTTAGGAATGAGATAAAGAAGGGCAAGAAGGTCTATTTCTATGATAATGGGGTGAGAAATGCCGTCCTTTCCAATTTCGCTCCGTTGGAGCTAAGGAATGATGTCGGTGCGTTATGGGAAAACCTCATGGTGAGTGAACGTGTGAAACGAAACGCCTATTCCGGCAACTATGCGCAACTGTTCTTTTGGCGTACCCATGAGCAGCAGGAAATCGACTTGATTGAGGAACAGGACGGTATGTTGCATACATTCGAGTTCAAATGGAACGGAAAGGCAAGGAGCAGCCAGCCGAAAGTATTTGCCAGTTCTTATCCAAGTTCGACTTATGAAGTCATTACACCGGAAAATTATTGGGCGTTCTTGAAATAGGGAAATAACTAAAAATATGATGTTCAATGAAAAGAAAACGTGACCGTTCCGAATCGGGACAACTCAGAAACAAAATCAACCGATGGGTTCGATTTCTGTCAAAAGAAAGGGACTGGGATTATGTCTTCATGCTTGAGATGGAGTACATGAAACTCCGTCAGATGGAAGAATACTTTAAGGAAATGGATACCTTTGTGGGCATCGAATACGTAAGACGGGATTTGAGGATATGCCTCCGGCTGTTGGATATAGTCATGGAAAGGGATGATCTGGATATAAAGCGGAGTCCGCTTAAATTCGTGCCGTTCAAGGGTGATAACGGTCGTAAAATGTACAAACTTGAGGGCGCATCCGAAATAATTTCATACAAAAAGCTGTATGTCAATACAAGAAACGCCGCCCGTTTTATTGAATTTGACTTTACAAGTCCGAATGTGGATGAATCCTCGGAAATAAGCTATAAGGAAAGTCTTCGTTTGCATAAGGCTTGGCATCTGTATAATCTCATCCGAACTTACAGGATGTTCGCATGGTGGGATTAAGTCTTTTGTATCTCTAATGATTTACTAATTGATATGCAAAACTATCATTTGTATTGCATAATGATAGTTTTATAGATTACAATTATTTGTGCTATTATTGGCAGGTTTTTAACCTGTAAACGAAGTAAGCAAGCAGTCATTGGACTAAGTCCAATGCTGAATTTTTATATGGTTGATTTTTAATAGATTAGAATCATGTATGTATGCAAAAAGTATACTTTTGGTATACTGATTTTTTGTAAGTGACTGTATTATTGTTTATTATGGTTGTTTTTTCGGTATGCAAAGACCTATGCACTTCTTTTTCTAATGATATGCAAGGTATGTTTTTGTACGTACAAAAACGTTAGGGAAACATTTATATCAGTGTCTATTTGTCGGAGGTCTTGCATCTATCCGGCTTGCCGGTTCCTGTATGCCGGGGTATTAGGCTCCCCATACTTTGTTGTGCGTTTTTTCTATTTTCCGGCACGAAGGTAGCTACGCACGCCGCATTTGTAAAGGGGCGTTTCGCTCTCCGGGTAAAAAATCTCCTGTGCTCGCTTCGCTCGTGCGGTATTTTTTACCCTTCGCCCTTGACAAATACTCTGTGCTTCGCTGGCAGGTGTTTAGGAAAAAAGAAAAAAAATGTTGTTCTTTGGCGGGATGTCCGCTTTGTCATTTTGTTACCGGGATTTGTCCGCATGGTGGGAGATCCGCCCCGATCAGCCGGACACGCAATATCATTTTGTAATAACTGGCTAGCTGTTTTTATGGTGTAACGCTCCGATATTGCTTTCTTTTTGATAGATATGCAAATGCAAGAAGCCCCCCGGCGAAAACCCCGCCGGAGGCAATTATAGAAAGTCTGTGTATCATTTCCACATTTTGTGGAAATGATACACAGATAACAGTTCTTCAATAAATATATGTGTTTTTTGTATGCTTTTGATTATCAGGTATATATGACTTGTTTATTTGTTTGGCACAATGTTTGTCCTTTGTCTTTCAGAAACCATATGTTAAATATTTAAATAGATTGGATTATGAAAAAGGTATTATTTGCAGTAGCACTTGTTATGGGATTGGGTAGTTCAGTGGCATTCGCCGGCAACATGGTATCGGATGTTGAGATTGTGGTAATGGTGAACGATTATAAGCCAATCGAGGTAAAGGATCTGCCGCAGGCGGTTCAGGACACGATCAAGAAGGATTTCGCAGACCTGACAATCAAGGAAGCCGCAGTTGAGGAAAGCGAGGAAGGCACAAAGACCTACAAGGTGACATTTACCGATGCAGAAGGCACGGACAGCGAAGTGTTCTTCAACGAGAAGGGCGAAGTCCTGAAATAAAGCAAATGAACAGCAAAAAGAGAATTCAATTAAACTGTGTCAGCAAAATTAATATTTTATTGCTTTGCTGACACAGTTTGTTTTACAGCCCCTCCGGTTCCGGTGACTTGTAAGGCTTGAAAGCAACCCGAACCTCCTTATGCTCATCGATGACGAAAGTCTGCTCCGGCTCCACAGAACGAATAATGACGCCATTGACTTTCCAATACATGATTGTCCATGATTTGGAATGGGTAGCACGAAAATGCACCGTTGTGCCTTTCGCTATTTCAACCGGAGAGATCAATTCTCCTATCTTTTCCGCAGCCGTATTTTCCAACTCCGGTTTAGCCGAAAGCTGACCTTCACCCTGATCCACACCAAATGCCAGCACTACTTTTTCCACTGCGGGAGGAAGAGGAGGATCTTCATCATTGTCACAAGAAACCGCAAATAGCGTAAGCCCATACAACAAAACAACGACAAAAGAGAGATAACCGATCTGTCTCATTAAGCCGATTTCTTTTTTTTCCATAGCAGTTTTCATAAGCTTATTTTTTGTTTACGACCGCATAAAGATAACAATTTGTTGGCTAAAAGGGTTTATTAAATATAGTGTTTATCACTTAATGATTTAAGGTTAATATCCTGTAGGTTGCAGGGAGAACAAACGGGAACAGCCGTTCCCGCCCCTTTCGGATTGTATGCCAGCACCCCTAAAAAATGCCTTGTCAAAGACAAGTAGTAACACGCCTGTGTTACGTTTTCGACTTTTCAGCCGTCCGACCGCCACCCCGTCCGATTTGACTTGCCTTTGAGGTTATATATGCAAATGCAGGAAGCCCCCAGCGAAAACCCCACCGGGGGCAATATTTTTAAACAGGCTTTAAAAATACACGTTCAGCATAAGGTATAAAAAGACGTTCTTATCCTTAGTGCTGTGGTGTTCAAGTTCGAATTGGATTTTGTCCTCACGTGCGAGCCACCCGGCGGCAATGGCGGTTTCATCAGCAGCCATGTTCAGTTTTCTCGCAAGCTCTGCAATGGTTATACGTCCGGTTTCTCTCAATTTATCCCAAATCGCTCCGGCATTGTAGCCTATAGTAGTCTTTTCCATATAACAACTTGTTTAAAAATTAGTACTAAAAACATATATCTCTCATTGCGTACGCATTGTCTGTCCTCTCGTTTAAGATACTGTTGTTATAAGTGAAAAAAAGCGGAAGGGCATTTGCCTATCCGCAGGTGAGGGAGTCGAAGCCCTTAGGTACAAACAGGTAGCGCCCCCCCCGCATATAGCGAGCGGGCGTATAGACTGTTTTTGCTGTACCTACGGTTCATTTTCGACTTTTCACCTGCACAGAAATCAGCTAAACGCTTTTCTTCAATATGTAAAAAACACAGTTGTATTGCGACTAATCCCCGACCAAGGCTCCACATCAGAGAAGTTTTTCTCAGAAAGTGACAACATAGTCCTGTTACAACTTAGACAAAGATAATAAAAAGATTGTAATAAGCAAATTTGAAAGCGATGTTTTTGGTTGAAATCAGTTAAATTAATCACTTTTGGACGCTCATGTGTTGGTGTCGCTTTCATTTTGCCTTTTAAGGATATGCTAAAGTTTATAGTTCTGTATTTACTTTTATTTTCCCTATTGTCTTTTGCTCGTCACGTACCCGGCACAGTTCTTGGTGTGCTTTTTCCTTGTACTCCTGCAAAGCAGAGTTTTCGGATCGCAGCCGGGCAATCTCCCTTTCTAGTTCTTCGCTTTTGGCTTCTGCTTTTGCTTTTTCTTCGGCAGCATGGGCGATCAGCTCCGGCGCTGGGAGTTGTTTGGTGGTCTGTTCCCGGACAACTTGGAGAAACTGGCGCACCGCTTCCGTTCCCTCGTTGTTGGTCTGCATGGTTGTTTTTACTTCTTTCAGTTCTCCGATGATTTTCTCCAATGGGGAATAATCGAGAGTGTTACTTTGCAGGTCAAATCCGGTACGCTCGAAATAATCCAGCGCAAGGGAAACAAACTCTTTCCGCAATATGCCGTTTGCCCGGCAGTATATCTCCAGCCGTTCAGATGTTTCTCCGCTTATCGAAATGGTTGTCTTTTCCGGCTTGCTCTTGGGTTGTATGGTTGCTTTATCTGTCATGCCTTAACTTATTGATGTAAATATGCTTATAATATGCTTGATATACTTGAAATATGCTACATGTTTTGATTATATGCTCGTTATTTGTCCGGCTTGCTCTTCTTTGTCCGCTTGACTGTGTGCTTGAACTTGACCGCCATAAGGTTGAGTTCGATAGTGGATTCCGTTTCGGTCGTGTCCGTATCATCTACAAGCAGGTCGGAGAGAAGCTCGCCTGTGCGCTGGATAAGCCCTTTTTGCTTGGCGTTGTCCGGCTCGTTATGTATCGCTTCGATATTTCGTGTAAGTTCACGCAGCTTTGTGAACGAATCTATTATCGCAATGGTGGTTTGCGTGGCTCTTGGGCTTTTCATTATGGTAGCCAGCATATACAGCCCTCTTTCGGTAAAGGCTCTTGGTTCGACAGTCGATTTTTTCAGTCTTTCCATGCGGTGGAAATTTTCCACCACATACTGTTTTTCAGAGGGTTGTAGGGTAAAGCAATACCCGTCCGGGAATTTTTCGGGATTGTTTTTGACAGCCTTGTTTATTTCTCTGGTTTCTGTCTGATAGAGTTCGGCAACATCCCGGTCAAGTATGACCTTTTGCCCCCGAAGCTCGATAACACGTGCTTCGACTTCTTTGGTTCCTATTGTTTGCGGTAAGTTTTCCATATTTTTTGAATTATGCTACAAATATACCGAATATTCCGAAAATATACCTCTATTCCGGGAGTAAATCGAGTTGGAAATCATGGTAAACGCCCCCTTTTCTTCCGCAGGCTTCCGGACATGGTTCGGTGAATATCACTGTTACGAATATTGCCCCGGCGAACTTCTCTATCTCTGTAACCATTGCCCGTAAATCCCTGCCATAGCCGCTTATTTCGGCTGGTACGATAACTTTATCACCTGTTTTCATAAGCTATTTTCTATCTTTTAATTTCCCTTTGATTGCATTGATAATATACCCCTTGGGGTTTTTCTTTTCTCTTGCTTTTCCTTTGAGTATGGCAAGTTCTCCGAGTAGATCTGTGAGTAAACTTTGTGCCGATACAAACAGATCCAAGTTGTTTTTAATCTCTTTATCGGAATATCCTATCGAGTTTTTTAAGTAATTACGAACTTCCGAAGATAAAGACCAGCTTAGGGAAACTTGCTTTTGTAAATCGTGTTTCTCTAAATCACTGTCCCGGTGTTCCGGCTGATATACCGGATAAAATTTTATGGCAGTTATTTTTCGCCCCGATTTGAGGGGAGTGTATTCAAATGTATAGGGGCTTACTGCGTCCAGTTCTTTTTTTGCAGCTTCCACTACGTAGCGTAGGAAATCGTTTATACGCTCGTATTTATTCGTTACGCAAAACATTTCTTTCAGTTGTTCTATTGAATAGATTAGGGGCGTTTTTTGGTTGCTAAGGAGTTCATAAAAGCGCATGGAGAATTGACTTTTAAAACTCATTGCAGCCTTTAGTTCATATTTACGGTAACCTTTGGAAAAGTCAAGAATACAATCCCATACACGTGGGTGGACTTGGAAAGATAAGACAGAAGAGCGCTTTCGGATATAAGGTAATGCGATGATAGATATACTTTGCCAAACTTCTTCATCTTCATACTCAAATATCTTTCGTTGGAGCGATTGCAGGGCTTCTTTTACTCTTGCGTAGTTTTTATCTTCTTCGCCATTGAGTAAACAAGCAATAGGCATGGTAATGTTTACGCAACTGAAAAGGTCATGTTCTATTTTTTGGCAGTTATTAGCGAACTTTATACCTTGTAATTCCCCTTGAGCCATTTCTACAAGACGGTAAATTATCCGCTTTTCGTACACGTTAAAGTCATATTTTGCAGTAGTCATAATATAACTTTGAATAAGATCTTTATTTACTATTGCCATATTTATCAATGTTTTGCGCAAATATAAATATCAAAAACGAGTTATACAAATAAAACTCGCTGATATTATAAAATAGTATTCAAAAACTCGTAGTTAAATTATAAAATAGTATTCAAAAACTCGCAGTTAGTATTCAAAAACTCGTAGTTAAGTTTTGATTTGTTCTTATAATCATCTGTGTATTAATAATTTCGTTCGATATTTTTAAAGATTGATAAGCATATAACAGGTTATGCTTTAAAACAAGTCAAAGAAATTTTAAGAGGTCAAGAAAAACGAAAATAGCCTAAAAACGAGTTTTTGAATACTTGTGAAAGCAAAGCAAAAGCCAAGCGCAGCGGGGTGAATTGAGCGAATTTCCCCGCGTGTTAAAATGTGTTTAATCATGACTTTTTATGTGTAAAAACGAGAAGTTTCCGGGATGCGTTTCCGCTCCCGGATTTGATATAACATTTTGTTATATAGTTAGTTACCATAACGCAACTTTACCCATGCTTCCGATTTCAAGTTTAGCACTTATCCCCATAGCCTTAAAAACTCTTGCAATGGTGGAAAAGGTTAAATTCTTACCGTTTTCAATTCGGGAGATTTGAGC
>ERZ827528.2932-NODE-2932-length-14775-cov-4.395109_pt1 | contig 14775 bp, 12 predicted proteins | sample MGYA00519768_ERZ827528 | MGnify/ENA primary metagenome ERZ827528 (study PRJEB31778, sample SAMEA3449343) | human gut metagenome | biome: human gut; feature: human-associated habitat; material: faeces | place: United Kingdom | collected 2010/2012 ...
AACTCATTGCCGGGACCTTTGAGCTGCTCTATCTTGCGGACATCGATACGGATAGAAGCATAGAACTTCAGCGCACGACCGCCGGTTGTGACCTCGGGGTTGCCATAGACAACGCCGACCTTTTCACGCAGCTGGTTTATGAAAATTATAATAGTATTCGACTTTGAAATCGCGCCCGCGAGCTTTCTGAGAGCCTGTGACATAAGGCGCGCGTGGAGACCAACATGGGAGTCGCCCATATCGCCCTCAATTTCCGAGCGCGGAACAAGAGCCGCAACGGAGTCGACGACTATAACATCGATAGCGCCCGAACGGGTCAGGGCTTCGGTTATCTCGAGCGCCTGCTCGCCGTTGTCCGGCTGGGAGACGAGAAGAGAATCGACATCAACGCCGAGATTCGCGGCATATACGGGATCGAGCGCGTGCTCGGCATCAATAAACGCAGCCTCGCCGCCCATTCTCTGAGCCTCGGCGACAACATGGAGCGCGAGAGTGGTTTTACCGGACGACTCGGGGCCGTATATCTCGATTATTCTGCCGCGCGGAAGTCCGCCGATGCCGGTGGCGGCGTCGAGGGTAACGGAGCCGGTCGAGATAGCCTCGACATTCATTGCCGTATTCTGGCCGAGTCTCATTATCGAGCCTTTGCCGAAATTCTTCTCTATCTGCGATATCGCAGTTTCAAGCGCTTTCTGTTTATCTGCCATATTCGTTCCGTCCTTTCGGGGAGCTGAAATTTTGTTCGTACAAATGTTCTGTTCTTATTCTACATCATACCCCTGCAAAAAGCAAGGGTATTTTGAAAATTATTTTGATCTTGCAAGAAAAGCGATGTTTATGGCGTGGTCGCCGACACGCTCGAAGTCGGTTATGGTGTTGAGATAGAGCATACCCGCTTCGGTGTTGCACTCCTTGCGGTTGAGGCGGAATATATGCGAATCCTGGCATTCGAGGGTCAGGTCGTCGATATGCTCCTCAAGGTCGGAGAGCTCCTTTGCCTCGTTGTCGCTGAGCGACTGGTTATCAAACGCCGCCATCGAACGCTCAAGCAATGTAACGACACTGCCGCAGAGCTGGTTGAGCTCCTCTCTCGCGGGGTCGGAGAACTTGAGCCCCTCGCCGATATTGTGCTGAGCCGCTTCGGCGAGGTTTATCGCATGGTCGCCGACGCGCTCGATATCGTTTATCGCGTGGAAAACGCGGGCGATATAATCCGAGTCGCTGTCGGTTATATCAAGAGCGTTGAGCTTGACGAGATACGAGGTTATATGATGGTTGAGGTAGTTTATGATCTCTTCGTTCTCCATGACCTTGTCGAGATCTTTGTCGCTGCGGTTTATGAGCGCGTGGGCGCTTGTCTCAAAGTTATCGCGCGCGAGCTTCGCCATGCGGGCGACCTCCTTGCTGACCTGCATGACAGCGAAGGGGGGCGTATTGAGCAGACGGTCGTCGATGAACTTGCAGTGCATCTCACTCTCGCTGTCGTCCTTGCCGGGAACGAGCAGGCAGGAGAGCTTGACGAGAGCTTTCGCGAACGGGAACATAACAACGGTCGAGACGATATTGAACACGATATGCGATATGGCTATCTGCGCCATCGGGTCGGGCGACAGTTTCTCTATCCACTCGACATAGGGAGTGAGCAGGGCGATAAGAATAAATATGCCCGTGCCGATAAGATTGAAGAGCAGGTGGATAACTGCGGCACGCTTTGAATTTTTCTTCGCGCCGACGGTCGAGAAGAGCGCCGTGAGGCAGGTTCCGATATTCTGACCGAAGAGGACGAAAACGGAAAACTTGAGCGGCACGAGTCCCTGCATGGCGAGAGTCTGGAGCACGCCGACGGAAGCCGAGGAGCTCTGGAGCACGGCGGTCATGACTATGCCGAGGATAATACCGAACAGCGGGCGCAGAGGCGACTCCGAGACGGTGACGATAAAGTTCATGAAGCCTGCGCTCTCTCTGAGCGGAGCCATGGAGTCGGACATCATATCGATGCCGAGGAAGAGCAGACCGAAGCCTGTGAATATTGCGCCGAGGTTCTTAACAACGGTCTTTTTCGACGCGAGCATCAGAATAACGCCGACAAGCACCGACGCCGCCGCGACGCTCGAAAAGTTCAGCGCGATGAGCAGTGATGTGACGGTAGTACCGATATTCGCGCCCATTATGACGCCGACCGCCTGCGCGAGCGACATCATGCCAGCATTGACGAAGCCGACGACCATGACGGTCGTTGCGGTTGACGACTGGATTATCGCCGTGACGACAAAGCCGACGAGCACTGCGAGGAAGCGGTTTCCGGTAAGCACCTCGAGCATTCTCTTGAGCTTGGCGCCGGCTGCGTTTTCGAGTCCGTCGCCCATCGTCCTGATGCCGAATAGGAACAGACCGAGTCCGCCCGCCATCGACAGAATATTAGCTACGCTCATATTTCAGTCCCCTTATTTCAGTTTTCCTGTACATTTTCATTTTCCTGTTTATGAGACTCAAAGAAAGCCAAAATCTCACATATATATCTTATCAGCTATTCCTGCAAATGTAAACCGCAAAAACAAATTAAAGCGGCGGAACACGGGTTTATCATCCGTATTCTGCCGCTTTTTGATATCAAATTTTCGCTTTTCTGCGTTTTGTAAAAATTGTCAGCACAGTTAAAAGCGCCGGGAAAAATATGGCGCAGAGTATGCCTTTTTTGAGATCGTCGCCGAATGCGCTCGCCATCATTCCGGCAAAAGTGGGTCCGGAAGAACAGCCGAGATCGCCGCCGAGCGCCAGAAGAGCAAACATCGCCGTTCCACCGCCCTTTATCCCCGCGGACGCCTTGCTGAACGTTCCCGGCCACATGATGCCGACCGAGAAGCCGCACAGCGCGACTCCGACAAGCCCGAGCACAGCGGAGGAGCTGAGCGCAATGAGCAGATAAGACGCCATGCACAGCGCGCCGCTGAAAATCATCATGCCGTCGAGATCGATTTTGTCGCCGAATTTGCCGTATATCATACGCGACACGCCCATAAGCACGGAGAAGAGCATGGGGCCGGCGAGGTCGCCGACTGTCTTTGAGACGCCGAAACCCTTTTCCGCAAAGGTCGAAGCCCACTGGCTGACCGCCTGCTCGCTCGCACCGGAGCAAAGTATCAGCAGCATGAATATCCAGAACATCCTGTTGCCGAGCAGTTGTTTAAAAGAGAGCCCCGTCTCCCCTTCTTCGATAAGCGGAGCTATCGGGACGCGGATAAAGTTCAGGGCGTTGACTATCGGCACGACCGCCCAGATAAGGGCGAGATACTTCCAGTTAGCCGTTGTGAATATCGAGAAATAGAGCGTTGAGAGGCCGACGACGGCGACGCTGCCCCAGCAATAGAACGAGTGGAGCAGGCTCATCATCTTCTCTTTATTATCCGTCGGGCACGCCTCGACTATTGGGCTGACTATGACTTCGAGCAGCCCGCCGCCGACAGCGTATAGCACAACGGAAATGAGCAGACCGACAAACGGCGAGGGCAGAATCTCCGGCAAAACGGTCAATGAAACAAGTCCCGCCGCCGCGAACACATGAGCCGCAACAGCCGCCGCGCGGTAGCCTATCTTATCTATAAAGAACGCGGAGAGCAGGTCGATTATGAGCTGAAGAATAAAATTGACTGTTATCAGTGCGGTTATCTTCGAAAGCTCTATGCCGTAGCTCTTGTTGAACGTCAAAAACAGCAGGGGTACAAAATTGTTGACAATCGACTGGACGACATAGCCCGCAAAGCAGGCGTTGACGGTCGATTTATAGTTTTTCTTCATAAAGCCGCCTTCCTTCTGCGGCGCGGGATAATGAACTCACGCACTAACATTATCACGGACAGGGTCAGCGGGAATATGACGGCGCAGAGTATGCCTTTTTTGAGATCGTCGCCGAATGCGCTCGCCATCATTCCGGCAAAGGTCGGCCCCGCCGAGCAGCCGATATCACCGCCCAGGCAGAGTATTGCGTACATCGCCGTTCCGCCGCCGTGGAGCGCCGAGGACATTTTGCCTATCGTGCCCGGCCAGAGGATACCGGCGGAAAGTCCGCACACGGCAACGCCGACGAGTCCGAGCACAGGCGACGAGGTCAGCGAAATGAGAAAATAAGAAGCTGTGCAGACGCAGCCGCTCAGGAGCATCATTGAATCGAGATTTATCCTGCTGCCGAACTTGCCGTACATGAAGCGCGAAACGCCCATAAGAATCGAGAAGAGCATCGGGCCCGCAAGGTCGCCGACGGTCTTTGTGAGCCCGAGCGCCTTTTCGGCGAAGGTCGAAGCCCACTGGCTGACCGCCTGCTCGCTCGAGCCTGCGCAGAGTATGAGTACCATGAATATCCAAAACGCCTTGGTCTTGAGCATATCCTTTATTGACAGCTTTTCCTCATCCTCGCCGACAACGGGCGCTATGGGCACGCGGGTGAACATAACGGCGTTGACTATCGGGAGTATCGCCCAGACAAGCGACATTATCTTCCAATTATCCGTCGAGAACAGGGCGAAGAACAGGGTGGATATGCCGACCGCCGCGACGCTGCCCCAGCAATAGAACGAATGGAGCAGGCAGAGCAGCTGATTGGAATTTGTTGATGGGCAGGAGTTGACTATCGGATTTATCGTGATATCCAAAAGACCCGCTCCGACTGCGTAGCAGAACACGGAGACGAGAAGTCCCGCAAAGGCCGAGGGCAGTATCTCCGGCAGAATCGTCATGAAAATAAGACCCGTCGCGCACATCGCATGGGCTAGCACGGTCGAGGCGCGGTAGCCGATGCGGTCAACGAACAGCACCGCCGTCAAATCAACAAATATCTGAATAAAGAAGTTCGCGGTGATTAAAACGGTTATTTTCGAGAGCTCTATGCCGTACTGCGCCTGAAAGGTCAAAAACAGCAGCGGCGCGAAATTGTTGACGACCGCCTGAACGACGAACGCCGTAAAGCTCGCCGCAACCGTATGTTTATAGCCTATCTTTTTCATCCCTGTTCCCCCAAATAAGAATTGCACACAAAAGGCATTTTAGCACAAAGCGCAGGCTAAATCCATAGATTTTAAAAAAAGAGCAAGGTGCTCAAAAATTGCAGAAATGCGGCGGCGAGTTAGGTCATAAATGCAGACAAAAAGCGAACCGCCGGACGGGAGTCCGACGGCAGCTATAAGAAATGTGCGTTTTTCGGCATCAAAAGGGACGACGCACAGACCAAACGCCGCCCCGCGAATTCCCCGCCGGGAAGTTAATTTATTTTTTGAAAGGGATGGTCTGCTTGGCGGGGATATGGAGTAAGCTTATTTACCGAAAAGCTTTTTGAAGAGGTTGATTATCGCGCGGAAGGGAGCGAGGATGATATTGAAGATGAATTTGAATATTTTCTTCAATATACTGTCGCCCTTCTGCTTTACGGTCACGGTACAGCTTGCTTCGACTCCGTTCGAGGCGGTTGCGGTTATTGTTGCCGTACCCTCGGAAACGGCGGTCACAACACCGTTCTCATCAACTGTCGCAACGGAAGTATTTGACGAACTCCAAGTGACGGACTTATCCGTCGCATTGTCGGGCTTAACAGTAGCGGTAAGAGTGAATGTATCGCCGACATTGAGGGCTTTTTGAGTAATATCAAGTTCTACATCTGTAACCTGAACAGGCTCAAGCTTGCTTATGGCACGTGTTTCCTCCGCTCCGCACTTTGAGCAGACGCGTTTTTCGAGTCCTTCGGAGTCAACGGTGGGCTCGGTGACGGTTTGCCACGAGCCGAAGGTATGACCGGCTTTAGTAATTACAGAGCCCTTTTCAATCAGTTCTCCGCAAATCGAACAATACTTATCACCGCTATAGCCGAATATTTCTCGTCTTGTCCGAAATCTCATAATCAGGATCCGTGAAAAAGCCTTTTACTTCAACTTCAACAGATCCGATTCCGTTAATTTCTTTTTCCCATTCATCCGTAGATTTCAGAGCCTTTTTAATTCCGGAATAAATGTCATCGCCGACCTTTAAAACTCCGTAATTGATTTCTTTCGAAACTTCCTTATTATTTATAAGCATCATAAAGTCGGCAAGAAACAGTTCATAGTAATCTGCCGATATGGTGAGGTCGTCAAATTTAAAAGTCGCAACTTCACCTACATCACCGACTATATCCCATATCTTAAACGGTAGCAAACGTCTTCCCTTTTCATCGGACCATATTAAATCATAAAATCCGTTATTGCTTTCAAAGCTGTCAAACTTTGATTCATGGAAATTAATATGTTCGGTGATATATTTATTCATTTCTTCGTCGGACATGGATCCGCCGGATCCGGGGATTTCATCCCATTCGCATATTAAACCAAATTCATCTTTTCTAAAGAAAGGCGTACCTTTACATGTACAATCATCTTTTAAATCGTTCCAATATCCAAAAGTATTTCCGGGTTTAGACGGATGATCCTCTCTGAACATCATAAGATAATTCTCCGTCTCCCAATTGTCGGGCATATCTTTTCCCCAATGTGTATAACTAAAAGCTTCACCGGTTATCCATTTCCAATTACCCTCGGCTTCTTCATCGGTTCCGCCAAGCCAATAGCAACTTTTTGTTCCGTTTTTTATTATGGATTCAACAAAGCTTTGTTCATCTGCCGTTGTTATCGTCACCAAATGGCCGCCGAGTTTTTCACAGTATTCTTTTGCTTCTGTCCAAGTCATACTGTTATCATAGACCTGATAATAATGTCCGTTAAATTCAACAGCCGTCGAGGGAATAATGGGAGATTCTCCGTCCCCGTAAGAATTGTCAAAGAAAAGATCATATAAAGCAAAGGAAGTCCCTCCCGCGGCTTCCTTATTGTCTTTTACCATAACAGTAAGATTGCTGACGCCTGTCACATCAACCTTGAAGCTTTTCTCATAATTATCCGGAGTCATTCTAAAAGAGCACAAAAGCGTTTCGCCGTTATAAAAATAAACTGACGTATCATAGCTGGTAGTATTTGTGCTTCCTTTGATTACACTGCTTTTTCCGGTTAAAGTTTTATATTTTCCTCCAATATCAAAAGTTGCTGATGCCCAACTGATCTTATCTCCAAAGTTCCATCGCGCAATCCAAACTTCAAAGCCATTATTATAAACAGTACCATCAACGCCGACATTACCATTCCTATAATACTTATTGTCTATGCCGGGAAGGCCTTTTCTATTAAGATTAAATACACAGCTATCGCCCTGATTTCCCGTATAGTGACTCTCCGAGATTAAGGGCATATCCTCTAAACAATCCAATTTTCCCTCCGCCTCGGCTTTGGGGGCGAAAAGGCTTGCCCAATCTACACCGGCGAGCTCGCTCAGGGGTGCTGCACCGAGCACCATGATGAGCGCAAGGGTCAGCGCCAAAAGCGACTTGAAAATATTTTTCCGTTTTGTTTTCATGTTTTATTGCCTCCATTTTATTTTTTGTATTCTCACGGCAGTGCCGTTTTATACCTCGGTTGTGCTTTATGTCTCTTTGGCAGAATTCTCTCAATCATATATTAGCACTCTGTCAGAAAAACACAATATACTTAGTATAATTGACGGGTTTTGAGGATAAATAACCGTCTTAAATTCTTTATTTCAATATTATTTGCTGTCGATCGGCGTTTCAAATGCTTTCGGTGTCGTATATATTTATACTCTATATATCGACAATTGTCAACATATTGAGCATAAATTAAAATGGCGTTGAGGTGATTTTGTGATTACTTATGAGCCGTTTTACAAAACCATGAAAGACAGAGGGATGACGACATACAAGCTGATAAGGGACTTCAACATCAGCCGCAGTCTCATAGACCGTCTCAAGCATAACAAGCCGATAAGCACCGTGACGCTTGATGACCTGTGCAATATTTTGAACTGCGATGTCGACGGCATAATGCACCATGTTCCGGACGAGCCCGACAAAAGCAAATAAGCTCCGAAGCCGTTGCCTCGGAGCTGCTTTTTATTTGCTGTTTCTGCGATTATAAAAGTAAAAATCCCCGAAACCGTTTGATTTCGGGGATCTTTATGGAGCTGCTAACCAGATTCGAACTGGTGACCTCATCCTTACCAAGGATGTGCTCTGCCACCTGAGCCATAGCAGCGAATGGCGACCCGGAACGGTCTCGAACCGTCGACCTCTAGCGTGACAGGCTAGCGCTCTAACCAACTGAGCTACCGGGCCAATTTGTCGGCTCTCACCGAACGCACATTATAATAACATAAGATTCCGGGTTTTGCAATACCTAATTTTAATTTTTTTTGCGCTTCGTGCTGTTTTTTGACACGCTTTATAGGATATTGTGATTTTTTATCAAGAAAAGCTGTTGACTTACGCCTTATCGCTCCCGTTGGCAAATCTTGCGTAGCGGCGCATCGGCAGAGCACACGCCGCGACGCCTATCACGCCGAGAATAATCCAAAAAACAACCGTCGCCGTCCAGCCGAATTTTTCGGACACTGCGCCGAAGCCGTAGGTCGATATCGCGCTGCCTATATATGTGCAGCAGTTGAATATCCCGCCGACCGTCGATGCGCGCCCGAATTTCGCAAAGTGCACCGGTATGAGCGTCATAAGCAGATGGTTCATGGCGGCTATTATTGTAGTAAACAGCGCCAGGAGTATCACGCAAATTGCGATAGGATATTTGCCGACAAAGACTATGCCCGTCAGCGGTATCAGCGTCATGGCGAAGCCGAACGCCGACGTTGCGGCCTCATTGTGCCTGAACACCTTCTCGTAAAGCTTCGTTCCTATCCACGCGCCGCTGAGATTGATTATCGGCATAATCGCCGACAGCAGCAGCGAAAACGAGGCGGAAACGTCATATTTTTCGGTAATAAGCGTGGGCACCCACGAGCTGACTCCGTCCTTTAGCATACCCTGGACGAGCACGCCGACGCATATGACCGACGCGCCGGAAATCATAAAGAGCTTGCCGAGTGAGACTTTTTCGCCAGTATTCTCATGGACGGGAAGCGACGGCTTCTCCCCTTTTCCGAGAATTTTCGAGGTCTTTTTCGCGCATATACACCAAAAGACCAGCACGCAGGTTATTATTCCGGCAGGGATATAAAACGCAAAATGCCACGACGCGAATTTTATCGCCGCCGCAGATATCACATAGGAGAGCAGGCTGCCTATCGGGAACGACGACGCTATGTGCAGACACGCACGGTTGCGCTGCTCCTCCGGCAGGACGGTGGCTATTATATAGAGCACGGGCGTCCAGAGCATGGACTGAACTATTCCGTTAAGTCCCCAGATAATGCTCATGGTGATATAGCTCGACGAGCACAGCGGCATTATAATATTGGCGCACACCGTCCCGGCGAGCCCCGCGCCGACCATTTTATAGGGTGAGACTCGGTCGCCGAGGATTCCGCTGAATATCTGACCCGCTCCGTAGCAGAAGAAATAGACCGTGCCGATAAATCCGGCATGGGGCTTTGAAAACACGCCGTCCGCGACTATCGCGGTGAGCGCGGCGGTATAGTTTATTCTGCCGAGATACGAGGCACAATAAGCCGCCCAGCAGGCAACAAAAAGCAGCGTGCCCGCCGAAAGTATTTTTTCTTTGTCCTTGCGCTGTTCCATGACTCTCTCCCAACCCGTGATGAAGCAATTATAACACCCGGTTATTTTTTGTCAACGGTCTTTTTGTCGCAACTTGTTGAGTTTGGAAATATTATGTGATATACTTAACAATGTATGAGGCAACATATTTCAACGGCTTACAGGAGAGGCAAATGAAATCTATCAAAGAAATTTACAGAATCGGACGCGGCCCGTCAAGCTCGCACACCATGGGACCCGAGTCTGCCGCCAAAATGTTTATAAACGAGTTCCCGTCGGCGGACAGATACGAAGCGGTTCTCTACGGCTCACTCGCAAAGACAGGAAAAGGTCACGGCACGGACAGAGTTCTGCGCGAGACCTTCGCGCCACGCGTGCTCGACATAAAATTCGACATGACGACGATCGACATCCCCCACCCCAACACGCTCGACTTCACGGCATTTGACAAGGGCGGAAACGTCATCGGCAAGCGCAGAGTCTGCAGCGTCGGCGGCGGTGCGATAGAGATAGAGGGCAGAAAAGATGCAGAGCCGCCCGAAGTCTACCCATTCAAGAATTTTTCGGAGATAAAAGAATACTGCAAGAAAGAAAATATCCGTATTCCCGACTTGGTTGAAAGATTCGAGGGCAAAGGAATCTGGCATTATCTCGACCGCGTGTGGATCGTCATGAACAGCTGCATCAAGCGCGGACTTGCCGCCGAGGGCGAGCTGCCCGGCGGGCTCGGCATAATGAGAAAGGCGCATATGCTCAACAACCGCCGCCACATGGACGAGAGCCCGGAGACGCGCGAAAACAGGCTCGTTTGCGCCTACGCCTACGCAGTCAGCGAAGAGAACGCCTCCTGCGGCGAGATAGTAACTGCCCCGACCTGCGGTGCGTGCGGAGTTCTGCCCGCAGTTCTGCGATACACGGCGGACAGGCGCGGATTCTCCGAAAATGAAATACGTAGAGCCATTGCGACCGCCGGAATCATCGGCAACGTTATAAAGACGAACGCTTCGATAAGCGGCGCGGAGTGCGGATGCCAGGCGGAGATAGGCTCGGCATGTTCAATGGCGTCAGCGGCGCTCGCGGAGCTCTACGGCATGGACACGGATCAGATTGAATACGCCGCAGAAGTCGCAATGGAACATCATCTCGGACTCACCTGCGACCCCGTCATGGGACTCGTTCAGGTGCCCTGCATCGAGCGCAACGCAGTCGCCGCGATGAGGGCGATAAACGCAGTGAGCCTTGCAAACTTTTTGACATACACAAGAAAGATATCGTTCGATCTGATAGTCGAGACGATGTATCAGACGGGCAAGGATCTTTCAAAAATATACCGCGAGACGAGCGAGGGCGGACTCGCCAAGCTCTATAAACCCGCGCAGAAAAACGAATCCACGGAGGAAATAAAATGAGCAAGCAGTTAAGACAGCCCGCAGCGGGCGACACCGTTGCAACGATAAAGACAAACAAGGGCGACATAAAAGTCGTCCTCTTCCCTGACGCCGCGCCCAAGGCGGTCGAAAATTTCACGACCCATGCGGACAACGGCTACTATGACGGGGTTATCTTCCACCGCGTTATCCCGGATTTCATGATCCAGGGCGGCGACCCGCTCGGCAAGGGTATCGGCGGCGAGAGCATCTGGGGCAGACCGTTCAAGGACGAGTTCAGCCGCGACTACCACAACCTCAGAGGTGCGCTGTGCATGGCGAACGCAGGTCCGAACACGAACGGCAGCCAGTTCTTTATCGTTCAGGCTCCGTCGGTTGACGAGCGTTTTATCCCGCAGATGGAACGCCTGCCCGATATGTTCACGGACGAGTCTATTGAAGACTACAAGGCAGTCGGCGGAACTCCGTGGCTCGATTTCAGACACACCGTGTTCGGCCAGGTGTTCGAGGGCATGGACGTTGTCGACGCGATAGCCTCGGTTGACCGCGATTCTTCGGACAAGCCGCTCGAGGATGTCGTTATAAATTCCGTCGAAACTCAGACGCTTTGATTTTTGCTCTTTACTTTCAAATTTTAGTGTGCTAAAATATATACATGTACGCGGAGTCAAACCCAATATGACCGCGAAAAGGAGTAACTTTGATGAACGGCAAGCTGAAAGACAGCAACGTTGATTTTCTGTTCAAAGCGGTTCTCGCCCTCGAGAATATCGACGAGTGCTATGATTTTTTTGAGGATCTCTGCACCGTGACCGAGCTCAAGGCTCTTTCGCAGCGCATAGTTGTTGCGAAGATGCTCAGCGACAAGCAGGTTTACAGCGAGATAGTCAGCAAGACCGGCGCAAGCACCGCCACGATAAGCCGCGTCAACCGCTCGCTCAACTACGGCTGCGACGGATACGAGAAGATATTCGAGCGCATCGACGCCGCAGAGGCCGAGAAGAAAGACTGATAATGAGCGAATATTCATTCTTTGCCCGTTTTTATGACGAGCTGACGCAAAATGTTGATTACGAGAGAAGAGCAGAGCATTTTTCTGCTCTTCTGCTTTCATATGGGATAAAAAGCGGAACAGTTCTCGACCTCGCCTGCGGCACGGGCACTTTAACTTCGCTGATATCCGCGTGCGGATACGACATGATCGGCGTTGACTCAAGCCCCGATATGCTTTCCCAGGCGCAGAACAGAGCTTTTGAAGAGGGACAGAATATTCTGTTTCTCTGCCAGCAAATGCAGGCTCTCGACCTTTTCGGAAAAATCGACGCCGCGCTCTGCACGCTCGACAGCATCAATCATCTGACCAAGCCCGAGGATGTCAGAGAGACATTCCGCCGACTCGGCACATTCATCCGCCCGGGCGGGATGTTCATATTCGACGTGAACACGATATACAAGCACCGCGAGATTCTCGCAGACAACTCGTTTGTCTACGAATACCCGGATGTTTTCTGCGTCTGGCAGAACAGTCTCGACGAGGAGACGGACACGGTGGACATCATGCTCGACTTTTTCGAAGAAAACGAGGACGGGACATACGAGCGCACAAGCGAAGATTTCAGCGAGCGCGCATATAGTCTCGACGAGCTTTCAAAATGGCTCGGCGACGCGGGATTTGACATTGAAAACATATATGACGGCATGACAAACGAACCCGTCAGAGAAGATTCCGAGCGCGCGGTTATTGCCGCGAGGCGCAGGAAATAACAGGAGGACAAAAATATGGGCAAACTTATACGCTGCATTTCCGAGGACGGCACGCTGACAGTTATGGCTGCCGACACAACGGATATAGTAAACAGGGCGCAGGAAATTCACGGCACATCCGCCGTCGTTTCGGCGGCTCTCGGCAGGCTGCTGACGGCGGCGAGCCTCATGGGCAGCGTACTCAAAGGAGCGGACGATTCCGTCACGCTCAGGATAAACGGAAACGGTCCTGTGGGCACTGTGCTCGCGGCATCGGACAGCCACGGCAACGTCAGAGGATACGCTGTAAACGCCGTTGTTGAGCTGCCGCTCAACGACAAGGGCAAGTTGGATGTTTCCGGCGCAGTCGGCAAGGACGGCTTTCTGACCGTTATAAAAGACCTCGGACTCAAGGAGCCTTATGTCGGTCAGGTGCCGATAGTCAGCGGCGAAATCGCTGAGGACATCACGAATTATTTCGCGACGAGCGAGCAGATACCGACCGTCTGCGCTTTGGGCGTACTCGTCAACCCCGATCTCACGATAAGAAAAGCGGGAGGATTTATAATCCAGCTGCTTCCGACCGCCGACGACACGATTATAGACAAGGTCGAGAAGTGCATCAGCGACATCGAACCTGTGACAACAATGCTCGACAAGGGGCTCTCCCCCGAGACCATCTGCCGCACCGTGCTCCCCGCTTTCAAGCTCGACGTGCTCGACACCTCGGAGCCGGAATACAGATGCGACTGCTCGCGCGAGCGCGTCTCCCGCGCGCTGATAAGCATGGGCAGAGATGAACTCGAAAAGCTCAAGGAGGACGAAAAGACCGAGGTCTGCTGCCAGTTCTGCGACAAGAAATATGTGTTTACGCCCGCAGACATCGACAGGCTGCTTGAAGAGAGCAAGGGAAAAGAGGATAAATAACGAAAGCCTCCGCGAGCAACAATGCTTGCGGAGGCTTTTATGATTATTTTAATACGGATAAGGCACGAGGTCTTTTAGAGTCACGGCAGTATCAGAATCAACAAGAATTTCTATATTCTCCGGGCTGCCGAGCTGCATCATAAACTCACGGCAAGCTCCGCACGGGGGCAAAATCTCTCCCCTTTTTGTTACTGCAACGACTTTTCTTGCGGTATACTCCCCGTAAGATATCATCGTCGACAGCGCGTTTCGCTCCGCGCACATACCCAGCGAGCAATCGGTGTCGATACACACGCCCGTATACACATTCCCTTTATCGGTCAGCACGGCGGCACCCACCCCGCCGGAACACATTTGTTCCGATATCACTTTCGGCACTGCGACAGCAAGTGCGGCGGCATATAATTTTTCCCATTCCGTTGTCATAGAATCACCCTTTCGTTTTACTGCGCATTTTGCTTTGCGGTGTTGATAGAGGAGATGAGGAGCCGTTTGAGTTCAGCACACATTTCAAGAGCGCTTTTGTCTTCATAATAGCCACTCTCGATAAGCAACTCAAGCCAATACTCACTTTCGCTGCATTCCTTAAGCGCGATTTGAAGCCTCGCGATAAAATCCGCTCTGCTATGAGCATAAAAAGCTTCACGAATATTTGCACCGACACTTGTCCCGCTACGAATAAGTTGGTTTGTCAGAACACTTTCTTTTTTGGTGCGCTTAATTTCGTTGCAAACTTTGATAATTTCAAGCGCAAATGCTTTCGATTTCACAATAAGTAAACTTTCCGCCATAATTTTCCCACCGCACTTTTTAACTATTCACTATTACTTATTACTTACCAAAAATCGACACGAACAGCGCCATAAGTGAATAGTGAAAAACTAATAAGTAATAAGTAAAATCGACAAGACTAAGTCGTCTTGTCGATTTTTGGAGGCGCCACCCAGATTTGAACTGGGGCATCGAGGTTTTGCAGACCTCTGCCTTACCACTTGGCTATGGCGCCGTATTGAATTGTACGCTCTCTCTGTCAAAAAAATGCCAATTAAATTTAATTGGCATTAAGAGAATGGAGCGGATGACGAGGCTCGAACTCGCTACCTCCACCTTGGCAAGGTGGCGCTC
>ERZ827528.2934-NODE-2934-length-14765-cov-3.350034_pt1 | contig 14765 bp, 15 predicted proteins | sample MGYA00519768_ERZ827528 | MGnify/ENA primary metagenome ERZ827528 (study PRJEB31778, sample SAMEA3449343) | human gut metagenome | biome: human gut; feature: human-associated habitat; material: faeces | place: United Kingdom | collected 2010/2012 ...
GGGCTCGAACCCGGGACACCCTGATTAAGAGTCAGGTGCTCTACCAACTGAGCTATTGGCCCGAACAGAAAAAATTGTACCCTATAACAGTATTTTTGTCAAGGGAAAAATTAGTGTCATATTTTAGGGCATTTTTAATGACGAGAATAAAGACATATATAGCACAAAGTTTAAAAAATAGTCATATCAATGTCTTTGAAATAGATGAGCATTTATTAGAGTTTTCGGAAGAATTGAAAAATAAGCTTGTTCCTGATTTTGAAGAATATGGCGTGTCACTTGAAAAGTTCTTCGTTACACGGATTGTAAAGCCTGATGGTGATCCTCAATACGAGAATTTTAAATCGTTGCATTATCGTCAATATGCGGATATAGCAGATGCAAAGATTCGTCAGCAAGTTGGTGTCATTGATGAACAGACTGAATCTCAAAGAAGAATTATAGAGGCACAGAGTTTTGCTGAAAAGAGAAGTATTGAAGGTTATAATTATCATATGGAACGAGGTTATGATATTGCGGAAAAGTTGGCGGGCAATGAAGGAGCTGGAAGTTTTACTAGTGCGGGCATAGGAATAGGAATGATGACAGGAGTTGGTAGTACTGTGGGAAATACGGTAGGTGCTGCTTTTGCAAATTCATTGGGTTCATTACCCGGTACAGATGCATATTTTTGTGATAATTGTGGGGCGAAAATACTCCCGGGTTCTACGTTCTGTGACGAATGTGGTAATCAGATTAGTAAAAAAGAGTCTTGTAAAAAATGTGGTTTTGTTTTTGAAAGACCTGGTAAGTTCTGCCCTAAATGTGGAAGTAAAAGGGGGTAATTGATATGAAAAAAAATAAATCAGTTATTTTAATTGTATGGCTTCTATGTTTTGCATTAACTATGGCACTGCTGTTGCTTATTCCATCACAGATATCTCCATCGATATATGTTGCTTTGACGTTCGATATTATCGCATTCGTATCACAGTTAATTTTGTGGCTGACTGGATTTGGGAATAAAGCAGAAGTAGTTTCTAAATATTCATCAGTGACGGTATCTACAAGTTATTTGATAGTACAGTTTGTTTTTAATTTAATTATTACATTTGTTGTTGATGCTATCACGGTGAAGGTAGTATTAATTATAAATATTATTTTATTTGTTGTGGCTTGGATTGTTTTGTGCTTGATTATGAGTAGAGTCTCTCACATTAAGAACGTAGATTCAAGACAAATTGATCATCACACCAAATTACAATAATTAATTTAAAGGAGGATTTGCTAATGAAACAGATGGTATGTGAAATGTGTGGGGGAACGGACCTTATAAAGCAGGACGGAGTGTTTGTTTGCCAAACATGTGGATGTAAATATTCAATTGAAGAAGCAAAAAAAATGATGATTGAGGGAAATGTGGATGTATCTGGAAGTACAGTAAAAGTTGATACATCGGATGAGCTAAAAAACTTATATGAATTAGCTAGAAGAGCGAAAACAGACGGAAATAGTGAGAATGCAGAAAAGTATTATAGTCAGATAATAACGAAGGATCCATCTAGTTGGGAGGCCAATTTCTATACAACATATTATCAATCCATGAATTGTAAAATAGGTGAAATTGGTATTGCGGCAGCAAGAATTGTCAATTGTGTGGACACAGTATTTAAACTAATTAAAGACAGTGTTGCAGATGCAGATGAGCAGAGAAAGGCTGTAGACGAAGTTGCAACTAAATGTATTTCAATATCCACAATGCTTTTTAATGCATATAAAAATTATTATGATGATATTGATATTCAGATTAAAGATAGATATGTTCAAGAATATGCAAATAATTGTTCTATGTGTCGAGATATAAATTACACAGCGGGAAATGCGATTATTATTATTTTTGGTGATATGTATGGAGATATTGCAGCGTCTTTATGGGAGGTTGGAGTTCGTCAACATAATATTTTGAACGGTGTATTCAAAAATAAACAAGTTAATGCACAAACGATTGAATCATACAATGAGAAGATTAAGAAGTATAATAATTCATATATAGCACCACAGACTAATATGTCATCAGACGGTGGTTGTTATGTAGCAACGGCTGTTTACGGTTCATACAATTGTCCAGAGGTATGGACATTACGAAGATATAGAGACTATGAATTGGCAGAGACTTGGTATGGAAGAGCTTTTATTCATACATACTATGCTATTAGTCCTACATTAGTAAAATGGTTCGGTCATACAAATTGGTTTAAGAAAATGTGGAAGAGAAGACTCGATTATATGGTTAAGAATCTTCAGGGTAAGGGATACAGGTCAACTCCATATGAAGATAGAAGATGGTAATAAATTAATATTGATATAATATGGATGGGTTCAAGTGAACCCGACTGTTACTATAAAAAAGTTATGGATTCATTTTGGGTCTAAAAATATTAGTTGAGGTACACTAAAATGCAAAATGAGAAGAATAAAATGTACAAATGTTTACCAAGAAAAAGTCAGATGAATCCTTCTGCCCAAGAGTTTAAATAAACTATAAGTTATGTAATGTATAAAAAAAGAAGATTTTAGTTCTTATATATTTTGATATAATTAACTTGGAAAAATCTTTTAGAAAATATAAAGGGATAAAAATTAATAATTGAAATATTATAGATAATACTAATTGTGTCACCACTGGTGACACAATTAAGCTGGATAAATCATTTGCTCATTATGTCAGGCTGCAAAAGTGATGAAGAAAGAGAGTTTTACATTAAACTATGCATTAAAGAAAATTACTCAAAAAGGCAACTTTAAAGACAGCTTGACAGTGGATATTATGAAAGATTTTATCTTGGAACTTGGAAAAGACTTTACCTTTATAGATGAAGAATATCGAGTTCAGGTAGGTGGAGATGACTTTAGAATTGATTTGCTGTTTTTTCATAGAGGATTACAGTGTTTGGTGGCTATAGAATTAAAAATAGGCAAGTTTAAACCAGAATATGTATCAAAGTTAGATTTCTATTTAGAAACACTAGACAGGCAAGTAAAGAAGGAAAATGAGAATCCAAGTGTAGGTTTATTGTTATGCGCAACGAAGAATGATGAAGTTGTCGAATATTCAATGAGCAGAACAATGTCTCCAATGATGGTGTCAGAATATCAATTACAACTACCAGAGAAGGAAGTGTTGCAGAAAAAATTACAAGAATTAATAAATATGCCTTTAATAGATGAAGAAGCATAATAGTGGTATTATGTTGGAGAACAAGATGTGTTTTTTAATTTTAGTATTGATTCTATTTTGATTCTAAAAAAATAACAAACGAATTTTAACCGCTAAGACAATGTTATAGAATACACTAAAATAAAGATAAAACAGATACAAAAGTATCTGAAAAATGAAATTTAGAACAGAGTTTGAATAAATGAACGTATGTTCGAATACCCCATAAACAAAGGGAAAGCGCCGAATATAAGTCTCTTATGAGAACATTTTGAGAACAAAATCAAGAATAAGAAGAGTTATTTTGACTAATAAGTTGAAATAGCTCTTCTTTTTTGCTTGAAAAGCCGATAAATAAAGGAATCTGGAACTTTAAGCCGGATAAAAAAACAAATTATTTTAACATTGGTTACAAGAGTAAAAAGGAAGTTTATTAAAGGAAAAGGTATAGTGCCTCTAACTCCTATTTGGAAAGTAAAAGGACTAAAGTAGAACTACGGTCAAACAAGAATAATTTAATCAAAAGAGAAAAAGGAGATTACAAATATGACAGACAAGATGTTTAAGGAAGTTGATGCACCTGAGCATTACAAGGCTGCAAAGGATAAGAAAATAAGAATTAAGGACACAGGAAAAGTTCAGAAACGTACAGTTACAGACGAAAGAATCCCTGTGGTACCTGACACACCACAGACAGGCATTAATGGAAAAACAGTAGGAATGGTAGTTTCACTTATTTCATTATTAATTGCACTTGGATGTTTTGCATGCGTAAGAGCAAAGGACAGGTTAAAATACAATTTCAAAGAGGAGAAGGACGATGAAGAGGATAATTAAAATATCTCTGATACTTCTTTTAGTGGGGATGGCTGTGATTGTAGCTGTCCCTTTTTTAAAGGAAAAAAGAGCAGAGAAAAAGTATGAGAATGATTTTAAGAAGATACAGGAGAGCGTGATAGAAAAGAAGTCAGATGTAAATGTTCTTGTAAAGAAAAATAAGTACTGCATCGGTTATGTGGAAATACCAGGAACAACCATAAGTTATCCTGTGATGCAGACAAAGGATAATCCGGATTTTTATTTAAACCATGATTTTAACAGAAATTACAGTTTTTATGGAACACCTTATTTAAGTGCATACTGTGATGTGAAAAAATCAGATAACCTGATTATTTATGGTCACAACATAAACGGAGGAAAGATGTTTGGAGCATTGGAAAAGTATAAGGATAAGGAGTTTTTTTATAAGCACAGGGAGATATATTTTACAACGGATAAAAAGAGAGAGTATGAAGTGTTTGCAGTGATGAGTGTTAACATACATGAGTTTGAATACTGGAAATTCGTAATGGCAAGGAATAAGGAAGAGCATGATGAGTTCATTGACAAGGTAGAGGAGCATAGTTTGTGGAGACAGGATAATAAGCTCAAGTATGGGGAGCATATGCTGATGTTGTCTACTTGCGATAATGGGAAAGGGGATGATTGTAGGATTGTGATTATTGGAAAAAATATATAATAATAGCTAAATAACAAAACAAATTTAGTTATATAGATTTAGTTATATGATAGCCAATACTGATATTAGGACATTGAATGATATCAAATATGTTGAGAGATACATTGGATTTGGAATAAAGTGAAAAAATGGGATATGACATACCATAGTTTACATTTGAGATTGATTAAGAAGGAGAAAATGTATAGAAGAATTAAGAACAAGTCTCATATTTGATATTAAACTTAAGTAGTTTGTTTGCAAAAAAGTATTGTAAAAAAATATAATACACATTAGAATATTGTAAAAATGTATTATAGTAAGAGTTACAATAGGAGAAAAATTGAAGTATTAATTATATGGATGAAAAATTATATAAAGAGTTAAGAAATATAACCGATGAAGAAAAGGAAATTCTTCAGGGAAGGGACAATATTGACCGTAGGCTTTATATGGAGCAGCAGTCGGATATAATAAATGCAAACAAGCTTTTGGAGCAGGGAAAGATTATTACAATCAGACCACATACAAGGTTTATACATTTTCCAAAGCATACTCACGACTATATTGAAGTAATTTATATGTGTTCGGGCAGTACCACACATATTATTAACGATAATAAGGTGGTTTTGGAGAAAGGTGAACTGTTATTTTTAAGCATGAATGCAGTGCAGGAGATTCTTCCGGCAAAGGAGAATGATGTTGCGGTTAATTTTATAATACTTCCGGAATTTTTTAACAAGGCACTTAATATGATTGAAATGGAAGAAAGTCCACTGAAAGATTTTATTATAGAATCTTTGGTTGGAAAAAAAGGCAATATAGGCTATCTTCATTTTAAAGTTGCAGATGTTTTGCCTGTGCAGAATCTTATTGAAAATTTAATATGGACCATAAAGAATGATTCCCTAAATAAGCGAAGCATAAATCAGATTACAATGGGACTTCTTTTTGTTCAGCTTTTAAACAATACAGACAGAGTTGAGGTGGGCAATAGTAGCGACGATAGAAAGCTTTTGATTACAATTCTAAGATACATAGAAGAGAATTACAAAGATGGTGAACTGACTAATTTGGCAAAGAACCTTAATTATGATGTGTATTGGATTAGCAAGAAGATTAAGGAGCTGACGGGAAGTACTTATACGGATTTGGTTCAAAGAAAAAGATTAAATCAGGCAGTATATTACCTGACACAGACTAACATACCAATTGCAGATATTGGACTTGCAATAGGTTATGACAATTTAAGCTATTTTCATAGAATTTTTAAGGCAAGATTCGGAAAAACTCCAAAGCAGTACAGAGATAACTATAAGAAATAAATCAAAGAATTTAATAAAATTACCAATAAGGATACTTTTTAAAACAAAAATGTCCATATTTTTGTATACAGCATTTAATAAAATTTAGTAAGAAATATTATGTGTTAATAGATTACATAAAGGAGAAAAATATGATTAACAAAGATATTACAATAGATATAGAAGGAAATGAAGCAAAATTAACATTATACATTTTGGACAGTTCACCGGAATTATATTATGAAAAAAGACCAATTATTGTTGTTTGTCCCGGCGGAGGTTATTCAATGGTGTCTGACAGAGAGGCAGAGCCAATTGCAATGAAGCTTGCATCAATGGGTTATCACGTGGCAGTTTTAAGATACTCAGTAAGTCCTGTCAGATATCCTATAGCTTTATTACAACTTGGAAAGGTAGTAAGTTACCTGTATGAAAATGCCGAACAGTATAATATTATAAAAGAGAAAATTGCAGTTATGGGCTTTTCAGCAGGTGGTCATTTAGCAGCAAGTTATAGCATTAAGTGGAATGAAAACTGGGTGGCAGAAAAGCTTGGCGTTAGCAGTGAAGAGCTTAGACCGGACAGAATGATTTTATGTTATCCGGTAATTACGTCAGGGGAGTTTGCACATAATGGTTCATTTGAATGCCTTTTAGGAGACAAATATGATGAGCTGAAAGATGAATTGTCAATTGAGAAGAATATTAATAAAGACACGCCAGCCTGTTTTGTATGGCATACAAAGACAGACAATTGCGTACCATATGAAAATACATTAATGTTAATTGATAGCTTAAAGGAAAAGAATATTCCTGTTGAAAGTCATATATTTGATAAAGGGGACCACGGTTTATCATTGGCTAATAAGGTTTCAATGGACAAAAATAAATGGGGTATAGAAGAGTCAGTGCAGGTATGGACTGACTATTTGGAAAAATGGCTGGATGTATGGAGAAATGAATAAAATCGCAAAGAATATATGAAAGAAGCAAAGATAAATAAAACGTTAAAGATTAAATATAAAAATAAAATCATAAAATCTAAATGAAAATTAAATAAAGTCATAATACCTAAATGATTTTAAAAGAATTGCAAATAAGGACACTTTTTTAAACAAAAGGTGTCCTTATTTTTGTGCCTTAAATTTGATAAATTTTAAATTAGAGAGAATGACAATTAATATTGGCGAAGAATTTACGGAGAGAAAAATTAAAAAGTAAGAACAAAGTTTAGAAAGAGGGGTGCATATGAACTATTATCTTGCAATAGACATTGGAGCTTCCAGTGGAAGACATATTCTTGGCTCGTTGGAGAATGGTCAGTTGAATCTGGAGGAAATATATCGTTTTGAAAATGGAATGAAGAAGAAAGAAGGTCATCTTGTGTGGGATACTAAGTATCTTTTTCATGAAATACTTGAAGGAATTAAAAAGTGTAAGGAAATAAATAAGATTCCAAAAAGTATAGCCATTGACACATGGGCAGTTGACTATGTTTTGCTTGATGAAAACGATGAAGTAATAGGAGATGTTTACGGATACCGTGATTCCAGAACTAAGGGGATGGATGAAGAGGTTTATAAACATATAACACCTGAAAGATTATATAGATTTTCAGGTATACAGAAGCAGTCATTTAATACTATTTATCAGCTAATGGCAGACAAAATTCAAAGACCTAAAGAGTTGGAGAAGGCGAAAACATTCCTTATGCTACCGGATTATTTTCAGTTTTTATTAACAGGAAAGAAGAAATCCGAATATACCAATGCAACATCAACCCAATTGGTTAAGGTAAATACAAGAAAGTGGAACAGAAAGCTTATGGCAGACCTTGGAATACCAAAGGATATGTTTTTAAGACTTAGCAAAACAGGACAGTATACAGGAAAAATAAGACCGGCAATTAGAGAAATAGTAGGTTTTAATGCCAATGTGGTTATGTGTGCAAGTCACGATACGGCATCAGCAGTAATGTCAGTGCCTGAAATTAGTGGTAATGGAATTTACATAAGTTCAGGAACATGGTCATTAATGGGTGTTGAAAGCGAAAAGGTTATTAATACTGAAAAAAGTATGAATGAAAACTTTACTAATGAAGGTGGTTATGAATATCGATACAGATATTTGAAAAACATTATGGGACTGTGGATGATTCAGTCAGTAAGACACGAATTGGATGATAAGTATTCTTTTGCAGAACTTTGTGAAATGGCAGAAGAATGTAAAATATTTCCGTCAAGAGTGGACGTAAACAGTGATGAATTTCTTGCACCAGAATCTATGATTGATGCCATTAAGGAATATTGTAAGAAGACTAATCAGCAGATTCCTGAACAAATAGGTGAGATTGCAACAGTAATCTATCAGAGTCTTGCAGAAAGCTATGGACAGACAGTAAAAGAAATAGAGGAAAATACAGGCAGAACTTATGAGGCAATTTATATTGTAGGTGGAGGTTCCAATGCAGAATACTTAAACAAGTTAACGGCAAATGCAACAGGAAAGACTGTATATGCAGGACCTTTAGAAGCAACAGCCATAGGTAACATAATGGCGCAGGCAATAAGAGATGAGCAAATCGAAAATCTTACGGAAGCAAGAAAATGCGTAATGAACTCATTTGAAATCAAAAAATACCAACCGGACAATAATTAAAAGTAAATCATTACGAAAAATTAAATAATAGAAATGCTAAATAACAATTACACAAAATTAAATAATAAAAATGTCAAATAACAATTATACAAAACCGAATAACAAAAAAATTAAAAAGTACACTTATAAATTAAAGGAGAATATTATGGCAAACGAAAGATTTGAATCAGCAAAAATTGAATATGAAAATATTGGAGTGGATGTTGAAGCGGCAATAAACAGATTAATGAATGTACCTGTATCAATGCACTGCTGGCAGGGCGATGACGTAAAGGGATTTGACCAGGACGGACCTTTAACAGGAGGAATTCAGACAACAGGAAATTATCTGGGAAAGTCAAGAACACCGGAAGAACTAATGGCGGATATGGATAAGGCTATGTCTTTAATTCCGGGAAAAAAGAAAATTAATCTTCATGCAAGTTATGCAATTTTTGAAGAAGGCGAAGTAGTAGACAGAGATAAGATTTGTGTGGAATCAAAGGTATTTGGAATAGGAGTTGAATCATATACTGCAGGTTCAGCAGAATTTACTTTAAGTTTTGCCGCAAGTCATGAGGGATGCCTTCCATTAATGGATAACGGACATTATCACCCAACAGAATTGGTATCTGATAAGATTCCGGCATTATTGTGTTATTATCCTGAAATTGCCCTTCACATAACAAGAGGTGTCAGATGGGATAGCGATCATGTTTTACTTTTGGATGATGAAACAAAAGAGATTGCAAAAGAAATCGTAAGATGCAATGCTCTGGATAGAGTTTATATGGCTTTGGATTATTTTGATGCAAGCATTAACAGAATTTCAGCCTGGGTAGTTGGTATGCGTAGCTGGCAGAAGGCTTTGCTTAATGCAATGCTTATGCCTAATGAAGCGTTAAAGAAACTTCAGAATGAAAGCAGATTTACAGAACTTATGGCAATTCAGGAAGAATTAAAGACAATGCCATTTGGTGATATTTGGAAAGAATATTGTAGGAGATGTGGTGTTGATGAAGATATTACATGGTTTACAAAGGTAACTGAATACGAAAATCAGGTGCTTTCAAAGAGAAACTAATTATGATTGCGTGAGTGCAAAGTAGGTCACAATTCTTGCACTCAAAAAAATAATATTAGAAAAAGGAGAATAACAATGAATTTTTATGATATAGAATTTGTAAAAGGATTTATACGTATGTGTGATGACGGATGGCAGCAGGGATGGCATGAAAGAAATGGTGGAAATCTTTCATATAGATTATCAGAAAAGGATGTAGAGAAAGCTAAGGAGTATTTTAAGGAAGATGATAAGTGGCAGAGCATAGGTGCCAGTGTTCCGGATCTTGCAAATGAATATTTTATGGTAACAGGAAGTGGCAAGTTTTTTAGAAATGTAATTTTAAAACCTGAAGACAGCACATGCATAATTAAAGTTGATGAAACAGGTGAAAAATACAAGATTGTATGGGGGCTTGTTAATGGTGGCAGACCAACAAGTGAGCTTCCAAGCCATTTAATGAATCATCAGGTAAAGAAGAAGGCAACTAATGGAGAATATAGAGTAATTTATCATTGCCATACAACAAATGTAATAGCGTTAACTTTCGTTTTGCCTTTAGATGATAAGGTGTTTACAAGAGAATTATGGGAAATGGCAACAGAGTGTCCTGTAGTATTTCCTGACGGAATCGGTGTTGTAGACTGGATGGTTCCAGGGGGACATGATATTGCAGTTGCAACAAGTGAATTAATGAAAAAATATGACGTGGCGGTTTGGGCTCATCATGGAATTTTCTGTTCAGGTCCTGACTTTGATATTACATTTGGACTTGCACACACAGTTGAAAAATCAGCGGAAATTCTTGTAAAGGTATTGTCAATAACACCTAACAAATTACAGACAATAAAGCCGGACCAGTTTAGAAGTCTTGCAAAAGATTTTAAGGTAACATTGCATGAAGAATTTTTATATGAAAAATAAAAAATTATATGAAAAATAAGTTTACATAGTGGAGACTAACATTAAAAGTTTTGAATTGAAATATAAAGGGGAATAACAATGAAAGTATATGTAGGAGAAGATTATAAAGGATTGAGCCGTAAGGCAGCCAACATTATTTCGGCACAGGTTATTTTAAAACCTGACAGTGTTCTTGGACTTGCTACAGGCTCCACACCTATAGGAACTTATGAACAGCTTGTAGAATGGTATAAAAAGGGTGACTTGGATTTTTCACAGGTAACAAGTGTTAACTTAGATGAATATAAAGGATTGTCAAGTGACAATAATCAGAGTTATCATTACTTTATGAAAAAGCATTTGTTTGATATGGTTAATATTAATCAGGAAAAAACATATGTTCCTAACGGACTAGAACCGGATTTAAAGAAAGCATGTGAAGAATATAATTCTATTATTAATGATCTTGGCGGAATAGATTTGCAGTTATTAGGACTGGGTCATAACGGACATATCGGTTTTAACGAGCCAGGGGAAGCATTTGAGAAGGAAACACACTGTGTTGATTTAACTCAAAGCACTATTGAAGCTTCCAATATGATTTCTAAAGATGTTCTTGTTATAAGTTGGGAAAATCATTATCAGAATGTATATGACCTGTTGAAAAATGGATTTAAAGTAATAAACTGCTCATGGCAACCGTTATATGTGGTTAGTGGAATCTTTGAACACGAAAGGTATCATTTTGAAGATATTTTAGATTGGAATGTATATGAGTGGAAACATTGGTGGCTGGAATCAGATGCAAGTTTAAATCCAATTCAAATACAACCAACAGAACAAGTTCTGGGAGCACAAATCTGTGCATGGGGATTAACTTACGAAAGGGAGATACAGAGAATTGTAGAAAATTTAGCAGCATTTTCCGAGCATAGTTGGTCAGTAAAAAGAATATGTAACAAATATGATTATCAGAATAAAGCTTATAAAATATTGGATAAAATCTATATGTTAATCTCGGAAGAATAATATTAATGATAAAATGTAAAATACAAATATTTGGCTTTTAAACTGTAATTATAAAGTTTTAGAATCTGTTGTAGATACATACAAATAAATAATTGATGATTTACATCTATAAAAAGTATTGTTATGAATTACTTTTTATAGATGTTTTTTTATAAAATCGTAAAAAAATACCTTAAACATATCTCTGTAAAAGTAACTGTTAGTTTGCAAAAATAGTAGCACGGGAAAACTAGCAGTTTAAATTGCAATTAAATGCCTCAGAATATCCGGAAAAATTTTTTCCAGAATTTTGAAAATTCATCAATTTTGATGTGTACATATTCATAAAAGTATAGTATAGTATTATTTGCAACAAACATACGTTCGAACATAAATGATCAGCTTGCCAGGGCACTACTCGCAGTGCTACGGAAAACTGGCATTTATCTGCAAGATTTATTTCCCTTATCAAGCAGGTATTTATTGTTTAATCAAGAATACTGAATAAAGAAAGTGAAACGAATATGGAAAGACTTATTGAGATTTCTTTTCGTTTCCATAAGTGTAACAAGCAGATACTTAAGTACTATGGAGGAACTACTAATCTCGTAATGAAGTGCGAGAGATGTAAGAGGATATTAGACCTTAAGAAATTTACACAGGATATGATTGTAAGCAACGCGAAAGATGGAATTTTCAAGATTTAACTATGTTAGAGGAGAAAAAATTGAAGAACAGATTTAAGATTGGAGACCACGTGTATATAGTTGAATGTGGGCTGTATGCAAAAGAAGTGGTAATCGTCGGTATAGCCGGGGGATTTTATCAGATTTGTTTTAATGATAGGCAAATTTGGTGAAAAAGGAATACTTAACTTGGGAAAATTGGTTCCAGGAGTAGGAGCGGTTATTAATGGTGGGCTTGATTATGCGGAAACAAAAGTAATTGGTAATAGAGCTTATAAAGCATTTTTTGAGGGAGATTTTGATTTTGATGATAAGAACAAGGATAAAGAAATAATTGAGATTGATGAGGATGATATTAAAGAAGCAGAGAGCTAGTATAGAATAATCCAGGCGTGATAGTCTGGATTATTTTATATTTGACGACTACAATTATTTCTATTACAATGATGTTGAAGGCATAATCTGTAAAATTATAACATTGTTTATATGTGTTTGGTTTTGTTTATGCAAGTGAGCAAGGGTAAACACCACAAAACAAAGAGTTAAATTTATTTTTTATGGTTTAATATCAAGTGGCTTAGTGTATCAGTGTACCTATAAGGCTGCTTTATTAGGCTATTTTTATGCCTTCTAATAATTATTTATATTAGGAGGATTTTTATGAGCGAATTATCATTTGGAGAAGCAGAAAATTGGGTTGATTTTGTAGAAAGACAGATAGGCTATAAATTTGTAAATAGAGATTTATTAGTTCAAGCTTTTGTCAGAAAGTCATATTCTATGGAAAATGGTGGAGAAAACAACGAAGTATTAGAATTTATTGGTGATAAAGCATTAGACTTATCTGTTGTAAAAACACTAACAGACAAATACGGGCACATGATTTCTGATGAACCTGATTATGAGGATGAAGATGATGAATTTTACTGTGAATATTCAGAGGGAAAACTTACGCATCTCAAATCGTTGTTAGTACGAAAAGAATATTTATCTGCAAGAATCGATGAGTTGAAGTTGGCACCATTTTTAATAATGAGCAAAGGTGACCTAAAAAATAATATCGATAAAAATACATCAGTAAAAGAAGATTTGTTTGAGGCTATTATAGGAGCTGTAACTTTAGATACTCTATGGGATTTTGATAAAATCCAAGATGTAGTAGGAGTAATGCTTCGTCCGGAATTGATTTTAGATGCAGATGTTACAGACGATAACTATATCAAGTTAATACAGGACTGGGAATCAAAACACTATAATGATCTTCCGAAGTTTTTATATAAAGAAAGAGGTAGGAATGAGAGTATTCGTGTTGGAAAACAATCACTTTATTGGAGATATGGGAGTTCAACACCGGAGAGCGTGTATTATAAGGAAACTTGTTACACATATCCATATGGCAATGAGCATTTGAGATATGAGTGTAAAATGAAACTTTCAGATGATCTGCCGGAGTTCGGTGCATATGGAGAATCAAAGAGTGATGCAAGAAGAAAAGTTTGCGAATGTGCATATAAATTTTTAGAGGAAGAAGATCTTCTATGGACAATAAAAGATGAGATTGAGAATCCTAACAAAGCAGAATCTATTAGTCAGTTAGAGATACTTGCCAGAAGAGGTTATTTCTCAATGCCTGAATATGAATATATAGAGCAATATGATGAAAACGGAAATCCGATTTGGAATGTGGAATGTCATATAGAAGAAGAAAAGTATTACTTCGACGCTGAAGCATCTTCGAAAAAAGTAGCAAAAAAACAAGCAGCATATGATATGTTGATGTATGTGCTTGGTGAAGAGTAATATTTGTAAAATGATTTATAAGTAAGTACTTAAAGATAAAGGATGAAAAAGAAAGAAATTGATAGAAGAGAACATTTACATAAACCCACAGAAGACTTAACAGAATTATATAAAGAATTATGCGTTATTTTTTTTGAATACTATAATGCATTTTCGGAAGAAGTTGAATGAATATTAAGAAACAATATTCTAAATGTAGTACTATTTTGAGAAATGTATAAAAAAGGAGAACATTTATGAGCATAACATTTGAAATAGTCAAATTTAAAAAGCCAACAAAAGATGATTTGTCTAATTTACATATGTTTAATCCTTATGGTTCTATTCCAATATTAGATGATGATGGCGATAGCACGGGATGGAATATTTATATGTTCAGGGTTGATGATAAGGATATACAGAATATTATAAATAGCAGTTATGCAGTCAAAATGGAACTCCCAGAATGCATTACAGATTATGATAGTTTTTTTGAAGATTTGGGATTCCCTAAAGAGGCAGTAAGTAATGGAGATGTTCGCATTATAAAATCCAACTCCAGATATATTACTATTTCTTATGGCGACAAATCAAAGGAGATAGGAAAAGGCAGACTTGAAAAATATAAGGTGATGGTTCAAACAAAATGTGTTGTTTTGAAGATTAAGGCTTTATGGAACAGCAGTGAAAA
>ERZ827528.2943-NODE-2943-length-14724-cov-3.294703_pt1 | contig 14724 bp, 15 predicted proteins | sample MGYA00519768_ERZ827528 | MGnify/ENA primary metagenome ERZ827528 (study PRJEB31778, sample SAMEA3449343) | human gut metagenome | biome: human gut; feature: human-associated habitat; material: faeces | place: United Kingdom | collected 2010/2012 ...
AAAGGCCGGGATGCGGGGCAAATACAGACGCTGATTATTTACCTTGCGGCTTATAATATCAACATTTGCATTGACATATTTTACAATTGCTTAGATATATATGTGGATTCTATTCAGTCACTCACAAAGATAGATGTTCAGTTGCTGCGGTCTTACTTTCTTCAGAATACAAACTACAATTATAAAACTATCAATATGTGCCTGTCTTCACTTCACTATTTTTACAAATTTATCACTGGCATAGATAGCAGCAATCCCTCTTCCGCTTTTTATAAGATACAGTTTTCACACCGCCTTGCCAACCCAACAGTTCCACTATCACAGCAAGCCAAGGATGCGATTCTTCGGAATCTCTTTACTTTACCTGCTGTGGCTCAAATTGGGATTAAAATTTCGTGCTGCACTGGACTTCGTTCCGGCTCCTTCAACGAACTTATGACTTCTTCCTTGATTCATCGTGATGATAAATATATTCTTCGTGTATTTCTAAAAAAGACTTGCAAAGTGTTTTGCAGTATGCTATAATATATTTGTAGTTTTTATTAGATTCCTAAGCACCGTGGGTGTAGTAGGACTTTTTTTATAGATGTATTAATAAAATAGAATATTAACCAATATTGGCACAAATTAAAACAGGCAGTAAGTCTGTATTTTTTTGTGCCTTTTTATTTTACTAGAAGGGAGAAATGCTTATGGAAATGAGTGTATATTCGCATAAAGCAAATGATCGCTTTAGAAGAGATAAAATTTCGATTTTGGAACAGCTTGGGATTTGCATAAGCAAAGAAAAAGAAGCTGAAATTTATAATAAGGTTTCCGAAGAAGAAATTGATGCGTATGCGAGAATGTTATTAAAAGAAAATTTATAAATATTGATTGAGATTTATGAGAAAGAGGTGTTATTAATTAATCAATCAAAGAAAGGAGGCTTATTATGAAGAATAAGCACACTATGTTACCAAAAAAGGTAAAGGAGGTTATCGTTATGTTAGGAATAACAATAACGTATTTAGCAATATGTTTTGTTCTTGACATATTGCATAAACCATATGTGTTTCAACACTATGGTGTTAATCCTTTAACCGTTGCATATTACACATTTTGTGTAATTTTGCAGGTTGTTGCATTGATTGGGTTTTTAACAGATGTTAAAGACTCATTTGATTGCAATAACAGGTAATATGTTTCGTAATCTATTTCAGTTTTATACTGAAATGGATTACGTTTTATCCTATTTTTTGAGAAGATTAACGGAAAAAAGAAGTTTATTGATTGAGATTTATGAGAAAGGGGTGTTATTAATCAATCAAAGAAAGGAGGCTTATCATGAAGAATAAGCACATTATGTTACCAAAAAAGGTAAAGGTGATGATCAAATTGCTACTATTTGTAGCGTTTGGTTTGTTAGTGAATTACGGTATGTATTCACTACGAACTCAATTCCTGTCATGGGAATATGATATCTTTCCTTTCCTACGTATAGTAGATACCGGTTTATGGTATTTTACTGTAGTGGGAGCTTTTATTATATTTCTAGTTGGAACTAGAGATATCATAAAAGCTAAGTAACATATTTCAATTATAGCCTGTCTTGGTCAAAACCAGGATGGGCTATAATATTATTTTTACATTTATTAAATTGTATTTACCAGGAAGGAAGAAAAATAAAATGAATGAAGATTTATTAGTAATCAAAAAAAATGAAGTGCCAGCAATTCAGTTTAATAAAGAAGAGCTGATCGAACGTGTTGATGAGATCTTGGAACAACACAAAGGAATCATTTATACCATAGAGGATATCCCAGAGGCTAAAAAAGTTGTGGCTGATCTAAGAAAACAGAAAAAATATCTGAATTCTGAAAGAATCAGTGCATGTAAACCGTATGAAGCAATTGTAAAACAAACAAAAACAGATATGGATGATGTGTTGGCCAGATATGATACTGTAATTCAAGAGATTGATACACAGATCAAAGAATCTGAAAACGTCTGGAAAAAAGAAAGAGAAGATTATATCAGAGAAACATATGAAGATGTTTTCCTTCATGAGATACCTGAAAAATATCTTGTATGTCCGATTATTAAGAATCTAAAGATTGATTCTAAATGGATGCTAAAAAGTACATCCAAGAAAAAGATTAAGGATCAAATGATCGAAAAAAGAGATAAAATTTTATCAGATATTAATACATTAAAATGTGTTGCAGAAGAAGAATTTTTATCCGATGTTGAGCAGGAATATTTTAAAGAACTTGATCTCAACAAGGCAATCAAAAAAAATCAGAGTCTTAGAGAAGCAAAGCAGAAAGTTTTAGAAGCAGAAAAAAAGAGAAAAGAAGAGGAATTAAGACGAAAAGAACAGGAAATGAAAGAGCAGCAGGAAACACAAGCTGTAGAGCCATTTGAGTTCGATTTCGATCCTATTCCAGTTCCAGAACCAATTTCAAGAAAAGTCAGTAGCAGTTCTACACCAATTCAAAAGAACAGAAAATCATCCATTAACAATTCATCCGTTCAGAATTATCCGTATCCGTTGAATCGTGAAATCCATAAACCTGTCATGAAAACATTAAATATTAAGATCAGGGGAGAAGAATCAGTTATCAGAGATATCATGAAATATATCTATGATAAAAAAGATATTGAGATTTTACAATAACGGCTTTGATTGGGATGGATATAACAATATTAGAAAGAGAAGGAGTTTAGTATATGACAATTTATGATTATAGCGATTTACTCAAAATGATAGCGAATATCAATACAGATAAAATTATCGCAAAAAATGAAAGAACAATGAACAATAAAAACAGATTAGCCAAAATGGAAAACAAATTATTAACATGTGGAATTCTAAATGATTGGTACGATTTAAAGAAAAGCTGCAAAAGACTTAATGTAAGACTTGCACCGTATGGTAATTGGGACGAAGAAACTCAAGGTCCGCTTATGAAAGATCAAAATGGAAAGTATTTTATGAATAATGGAACTTTTTCTATATGTATGAGTTCAGGTTCCCACTGGAGTGATCATTTTGGATTTTCATATTATGATAAAGAGCAAAAGAAGATTGTAGGATTTGATATAGATCTGTTAGATAAGATCAGTGATTATCTTGGCTTTGAATATAAGCTTTATCCGCTTAGTATGAAGCAGATTGAACAGAAGATAAAGAATAAGGAAATCAATCTTGCAATCGCAGGAATTTCAATCACAGATGAAAGACAGAGAGATTATTCGTTTACAGATATATATTATGAGACATATCTTCAGATCGTAGTCAATAAGAATGCGGACATTACAGACCGGAAGGATGTAAAAAATATGGCGATCGGCGTTGTTGAGGGAACTTCCAGTGAAGAATATGCGAAAGAATATCTCGCAGAGGATGGCAATAAGATCAAGGTATATAAGACGGCAGAAGAAGTGTTTGAAAATCTTGAGGCAGACAAGATTGAAGCGACGATCTATGATGCACCAGGAATTCAGTCATATATGAATACACATAAAGACACAACAAATCTTGAGGTGTTAGATGAACAGCTTAATTCTGAAGAAAGTAATTATGGTATTATGTTTGCGAAAGGATATAAGTATCTGGATCAATTTAATGTAGCACTGCAGGTTCTGAATAATGATGGAAGTTATCAGAAGATAAAAGAGCAGTGGATCAAGACAAAAGAATAGGAGAATAGAAAAGACGGACCAATGAAGATCATGTTCGTCTTTTCTTTTATACAAATAAAATTTAGAGTTTAAAGTAATAAGGTTTTAAGCCATGAAACTTCATCTTCTTCAAGATGAGGAGCAAGGTTGTCATATACTAATTGCTGATAATCACGAAGAAGTTGATTCTCTTTATCGTTGAATAATGAAAGGTCAACGCCATCTAAATCGATTGGTACAAGAGTCAGAGGTTCAAAATGAAGGAAAGCTCCATATTCGTTTTGCTGCCATTTCCTGCAAAGGAGCATGTTTTCTGTACGAATACCATATTTGCCAGGGACATAGACACCGGGTTCGTCGGTGATGACCATTCCAGGTTGCAATACGGCATCAAGATTTTCTGGGTTTGATCTCCAGCGGAAAGCATTTGGTCCTTCGTGAACCCCTAGAAAATATCCAACGCCATGGCCGGTTCCGCAACGATAATCGACACCTTCTTCCCAGAGAGGTTCCCTTGCAAGAATATCAAGATTGCTGCCACGACATCCTGAAAGAAATTTAGCATCAGCAAGCGTGAGCATAGATTTTAATACTAATGTAAAATATTTTCGCTCTTCATCAGAAATCGGACCGAGGATAAAGGTTCGTGTAACGTCAGTTGTACCGCCATAATATTGACCGCCAGAGTCGATAAGCAGCATTCCTTCAGCAGTTACAGCAATATCAGATTCTTCCGTAGACTGATAATGCATCATAGCAGCATGATCTTTGTATGCACAAATAGTTTCAAAACTTAATCCGACATAATCAGGCTGTTTTTTGCGTTCTGCTTCCAGATGGTCAGAAATTGATCGTTCTGTCATAGGAATCTTTCCGACATTTTTTTTCAGCCAGTACATAAATTTTGTCATGGCAACTCCGTCATTGATGTGACATTCCTTTAAATGCTCCATCTGCGTTTCATTTTTGACAGCTTTCATAAGTTCGGTAGGATTTTTATCTTCTATGATCTTACATTTAAATAAAAGATTATAATGAAAATAGTTAGTAAGATCTGGATCTAACAAAACATTTGTGTGCTGGTCTTTTAAGAAAGAGTCGATCTCACTGTAATCGCGGACCAGAATTCCATGTTCTTTAAAACGATTGAAAGCAGTAGCGGAAATGCAGTCTTTTCTTAAAAATAGAAAACATTTATCCATTGTGATCCATGCGTAACTATAAAATAAAGGAGTACAGGCAATATCGTCACCGCGCAGATTAAATAACCATGCTATATCAGGAAGTGAGGAAAGAAAAAAGGCATCGGCTCCTGCTGCAGATATTTTCTTTCGCACACGTTCAAGCTTTGAATCAGTATGTTCTCCGCTGTATTTGATATCGTGTCGGTAAACCACAGTTTTTGTCATTGCAGGACGATTATCTTCTGCCCATAGATGCTCTACAAAATGTAGATCAAAACGAAAATCAAAGCCACATTTTTTGGAAAGTTTCGCAATTTTCTTTCCGTAGGAAGCAGAGATCATAAGCCCGTTTGTTCCAAGAACATCATTTGGGTGAAGATTTTGCTCCAGAAACTGAAGAGTTGTAGGGACACCGTAAACACCTTGTTTCATTAAAGTGATATCAGAAGAAATCTGTTGTTCGGCTTGCGTAAAATAACGTCCGTCGGTCCAAAGCCATCCTTCATTGGAACCTGCAAGAAAAGTGCCGGCAGAACCAGTAAAACCTGAAATATATTGTCTACATTTAAAATGATCATCCACATATTCAGATTGATGAGGATCTTCACTCGGAACGAGATAATATGTAACGTTTTGAGTTCTCATTATATCACGAAGTTTCATAAAATTTGTATTCATGATCAATACCTCCATTTGTCATATTTAATGCACTGTAAAAATTATCAGTAGTGCATGTTTATATTAATTATAGTAGATTGATAAAAATTCGTAAAGAAAAATGAAATGGGGAGTGAGCATTATTTCACTCAAAAAAGTTGAAAAGAACAAATGAGATAATGTATAATCACTTTGAACAAATATAAAAGTATAAAGGAGAAAACTATGAAGAATATGCTAGTTGCCCAGTCAGGAGGACCATCTGCAGCAATCAATGCGACGATCACAGGAGTGATCGATGCTGGAACTGAGAGTGGACGTGTGGGTCATGTTTATGGTGCTCTGAATGGAATTAAAGGTGTGCTGAACGAGAATTTTGTAAATCTCGATGAAGTATGTGACACAAAAGAAAAAAGAGATCTGCTTTCTGTAACACCAGCAGCAGCGTTGGGATCATGCCGCTGGAAACTAAAAGATCCGAAAGAAAATGCGGAAGAATTCGAGGAGATCATTCGCATTTTAAGAAAGAATAATATAGGATATTTTGTCTATACAGGTGGAAATGATTCGATGGATACTGTATATAAGTTATCCATTTATTGCAAAGAAAATAACATAGATGATATTAAAGTTATGGGAGCACCAAAGACGATTGATAATGACCTTGGAGAGACAGATCATTGTCCTGGATTCGGTTCTGCTGCTAAATTTATTGCAACAGCATTTACAGAAATTGCGTGTGACTGCTTTGTATACGATGTACCATCTGTAACGATCGTAGAAGTCATGGGGAGAAATGCCGGATGGCTGACGGCATCTTCAGCACTTGCAAGAACAGAAGAAAGACGAGTTCCACAACTCATTTATCTGTGCGAGAAAGTATTTGATGAAGAAAAATTCATCGAAGACGTTAACAAAGCACTTGAGAAAGAGAATAATATTATTGTGGCAGTCAGTGAAGGCGTGAAAGATGCCACAGGACATTATGTTGGTGAGGAAACAAAATCTGGGAAAGAAGATGCGTTTGGACATAAATATCTATCTGGAATCGGAAAATATCTAGAAGGTTTAGTAGGTAATAGGATCGGATGCAAAGTAAGATCTGTAGAATTAAATATTCTTCAAAGATGTGCTGGATATATGTTAAGCGAAACAGATATCATTGAATCAAGAAATCTTGGAGCATTTGCAGCGGTTAGTGCGATCCGTGGGGAAAGCGGAAAAATGTCTGCATTAAAGAGAATTTGTGATGATCCATATCAGGTAGAAATTGAATTAGCAGATTTGTCTAAGATCGCAAACTTTGAGAAAAAAGTACCGATGGAATGGATCAATGAAGAAGGCAATGACATTAAAGATGATTTGCTTACATATTTAAAACCACTAATTCAGGGAGAAGTGCAAATACCATATGAGAATGGAGTGCCAAGGCATTTTATTTTATAGTTAGATATATAAATAAGATCCGAGATACTGTTTGTTGTGCAGCATCTCGGATCTTTGTTATCTGATTTCATAAGGAATATGAGATTGTTTCTTGCTTTTGGTTGATTGGGATATAAAATAATGATTGATCTCGGCTCCGATAAAAAGCATCATCATACAAAAATACAACCAGAACAAAGTCAGTAAGATACTTGTAAGTCCTCCGTACATGGTACTGAAAAAAGAGAAATTATCAAAATACATTGAGAAGAAGAAGGATAATACTAACCATGCAGCAGAACTAAACAATGCTCCAGGAAGAATTTCCTTTGTCTTAAAGTTTTCACTTGGCAGAAAACGATACATAATGATGAAAACAATCATAAATGTAAAGAATGCAAGTAAAAATCGGATAGCTGCGAAAAAAACATGTTTGTTTTCAAGCACAGGTTCCAATCGATATAATTGAAGCAATAAAGAATTACCAAACAGTAAAAGGATTAATCCAAATAATACGGCAATGGCTAAAAGTCCGATATAGATGCTTGAAATAAATCGTAAAACAAAATAATTTCTTTTCTCAGGAATCTCATGAATGGTATTAAGTCCTGTCATCATAGACAAGATTCCTTTCGATGCAGACCATAATAAAGTAAGGATTGTGATCGACATATAAGTTGTTGTAAGTTTTCCGTTTAAAGATCTTATGATCGGTACGAGCATTCCACTGTATTTGGGTGGCAGATAAGTAAGAACCAGTTCTATCATATCATTTGGTGTGATCGGAAAATACTTTGTAAGACTTAGTACTACGATCATAAACGGAAAAAATGAAAGAATCGTAAAGAAAGCGGCCTGTGCAGAGAACGCAGTTACGTGATCTCGCTGTGCTTTATCGATGATCGATCCAATCATGGAAATTAATTTTAACATAATTTAATACCTCGTAATTGATACCTCATAATATCATAATTCAAGCGATTGTACAAGGTTTGGATTCTATAGATCTGAGATTTGGATTTTAAGAAATATCATAAATATGCAAAAAGACATATTGCATAGAGAATAAATATGTGGTATAGTTCCTATCAGAGTAAAAAAGGAATTATAATTATTTAAAAAGAATAAACAAATTATAAAAAAATCTTAAATTATTCTATTGACAAAGTAAAAAGACCTTGTTAAAATATAAACATAAGTTAACAAGAGATTATGAGGAGGATTGTTACTGGTAGTGCAGGCTAAACCAACTTATTGAATTTCACAGTAGGGAAAGTGGAAGCATATAAGTACGGTTTATTTTTTTGTGAAATGTGCAGCTGGTAAGACTAAAGTCTTTCCGTTGGAGAGTATGAGGTAAGGTTGTGCAGATTACAAAGATTGTAAATAATAATATTGTAATTTCAGAAGACAAGAATCATAAAGAAGTCGTGCTGATGGGTAAGGGCCTTGGTTTTCAGAAACATAAGGGAGATGAGATCAAGACAAGTCAGATTGAGAAGACTTACGTCATGAAAGACCATGGTATGACACAGCGTTTTCAGGAGATGTTAACTGATATCCCAATCGAGAGAGTGAAGATTTGTAATAAGATCATTCAATATGCGAAGGATACATTACAGAAGAATATTAATGATAATATTTATATTTCACTTACCGACCATATCAATTTTGCAATTGAGAGAGTGGAGATGGGAGTGCCGTTCCAGAATCCGTTTTTATGGGAGATCAAGAAGTTTTATTATCAGGAATATCTGATCGGGAAAGTAGCGATCGGTATGATCGAGAAAGAATTGAAAGTGACGCTTCCTCAGGATGAAGCAGCGTTTATCGCATTACATATTGTGAATGCAGAACTTGATCTGGATATGACAGAGATGGTTTCGATGACGAAGCTTGTGAACGATATTTTAAAGATTGTGGATAAACACTTTGGAGAACAGATCGATAAGGAATCTGTTTTCTATGAGAGATTTATCACGCATCTGAAGTTCTTTGCACAAAGAGTTTATATTGGCAAAGAAGTGAAAAGTGATGATACAGAATTCCAGGAGATCATAAGGAATAAGTATCACGAATGTATTGAATGCGTAGATGAAATTAAGAACTATGTGAAGAAGACTTGCAATCATGATATTACAGATGAAGAACTTATGTATTTAACCGTACATATCAAGCGAGTTACGACAAGATAAAAGTTTATATTGTTGATCAGGATTGTTACTGGTAATGCAGGCTAAACTTGATTTGAATCATGGATTTTCCAGAGGGTCCAGGTTTCTTTGTGAAAGTATTTTTGCAGGGGGATTTGGATGGTGGAGATTTACGGATTTGAATCAGGTTTTTTTATTTATAAGAATTTTTCTTATAATATATATAATTAATTAGCTTATGAAAATATAGAAAAGGAGGAATAAAAAATGGTAGGAATTATTCTTGCTACACATGGTGATTTCGCCAAGGGTATCTTACAGTCCGGGTCCATGATTTTTGGTGACCAGCCAAATGTTGCGGCTTGTACATTACAGCCAAGTATGGGACCAGAAGACATCAAAAAACAGATGGAAGATGCCATTGCCGGATTCGAAAACCAGGATGAAGTGCTGATTATGGTTGATTTATGGGGTGGAACTCCATTTAATCAGGCTAACGGATTAATTGCCGGACATGAAGATAAATGGGCAATCGTTGCTGGATTAAATCTTCCAATGTTGATCGATGCATACGCCTCTCGTATGATGATGGACACAGCACATGAAGTTGCAGCTCAGATTTCCGGAAGTGGAAAAGAAGGTGTGAGAATCTATCCAGAATCTCTAGAACCTAAGAAAGAAGAAGCTGCACCAGCTGCTGTGGCAGCACCTCAGGGAGCAATCCCAGAAGGAACAGTACTTGGAGACGGTCACATCAAGATCGGTCTTACTCGTATCGACACACGTTTATTACATGGACAGGTGGCTACAACATGGACAAAGATGGTAAACCCAGACCGTATCATTGTTGTATCTGATGCCGTATCAAAAGATGATCTTCGTAAGAGAATGATCATTGAGGCAGCACCTCCAGGAGTAAAAGCACACGTTATCCCAATCTGGAAGATGATCGAAGTATCAAAAGATCCAAGATTTGGTGAGACAAAAGCAATGCTTCTGTTTGAAACACCTCAGGATGTATTAAAAGCAATCGAAGGTGGAGTTGACATCAAAGAGGTTAACTTAGGATCACTTGCACATTCAACAGGTAAAGTAGTAGTAACAAAAGCTGTTGCGATGGGTAAAGAAGATGTAGAAACTTTCGAGAAACTGATCGACAAAGGTGTTACATTTAATGTACGTAAAGTACCAAGCGATTCTCCAGAGAACATGGACGAAATGCTTAAGAAAGCGAAAGCAGAACTTAAATAATCAATTTATAAAAATATATAGGAGGAATTATCATGTCAGTTATTTCAATGGTATTAGTTGTTATCGTTGCATTCCTGGCTGGTATGGAAGGTGTTTTGGATGAATTCCAGTTCCATCAGCCATTAGTAGCTTGTACATTAATCGGACTTGTAACCGGACAGCTTGTTCCTTGCATCATCCTTGGAGGTAGTCTTCAGATGATCGCTTTAGGATGGGCTAACATCGGTGCAGCCGTTGCCCCAGATGCTGCATTAGCAGCCGTTGCATCTGCAATCATTCTTGTTCAGGGTGGACAGGGAAGAGCTGGTGTTGATACTGCCATCGCAGTAGCAATCCCATTAGCAGTAGCAGGATTATTCTTAACAATGATCGTTCGTACACTTTCCGTTATCTGTGTTCATCAGATGGATGCAGCTGCTGCAAAAGGTAGCTTCAAAGGTGTAGAAGCATGGCATATCATTGCAGTTTGTTTACAGGGTATCCGTATCGCGATCCCAGCAGCAGCATTACTTGCAATTCCATCATCTGCCGTAGCTGCAGCATTAAATAGTATGCCAGCATGGTTAACAGATGGTATGTCCATCGGTGGTGGTATGGTCGTAGCCGTAGGTTACGCAATGGTTATCAACATGATGGCTACAAAAGAAGTATGGCCTTTCTTCGCAATTGGTTTCTGTCTGGCTGCTGTTTCAGACTTAACACTGATCGCATTAGGTGTTATCGCTGTATCTATGGCACTGATTTACCTGAAACTGTCTGAGAATGCAGGATCTGGTAACGGTGGAAGCAATACTGGTGACCCATTAGGCGATATTTTAAATGATTATTGATTAAGAAGGAGGTAAGAAAAATGGCAGAGAAAAAAGTTCAATTAAGTAAAAAAGATAGATTGTCTGTAGCATTACGTTCTACTTTCCTTCAGGGTTCTTGGAACTATGAACGTATGCAGAATGGTGGTTGGTGTTTCGCAATGATCCCAGCTATCAAGAAATTATACACAAACAAAGAAGATCAGATTGCAGCATTAAAACGTCATCTGGAATTCTTCAACACACATCCTTATGTAGCATCTCCAGTAATTGGTGTTACACTGGCTCTGGAAGAAGATAAAGCAAATGGTGCACCTGTAGAAGACAGTGCGATCCAAGGTGTTAAAGTCGGAATGATGGGACCTTTAGCTGGTGTTGGTGATCCAGTATTCTGGTTCACAGCAAGACCTATCCTTGGAGCTTTAGGAGCTTCCCTTGCAATGGGTGGAAGTATCCTTGGACCAATCTTATTCTTCGTATTATGGAATGTAATTCGTTGGGCATTCATGTGGTATACACAGGAATTTGGTTACAATGTAGGAACAAAGATCACAGAAGACTTATCAGGTGGATTACTTCAGAAAGTAACAAAAGGAGCATCTATCCTTGGTATGTTCGTCCTTGGTGCCTTGATCGAACGTTGGGTAAGTATCAACTTTACACCTGTAGTATCTAAGGTTACATTAAGTAAAGGAGCTTACATCGATTGGGCTAAACTTCCAGCAGGAGCAGAAGGAATCAAAACAGCATTAACACAGCAGGCATCCGGTATGGCACTTGATCCAACAAAAGTTACAACTCTTCAGGATAACTTAAACTCATTGATTCCTGGATTTGTACCATTACTGTTAACACTGTTATGCATGTGGTTATTAAAGAAAAACGTTTCTCCAATCATCATTATCATCGCATTATTCATCGTTGGTATCGTTGGACACGTTATTGGATTATTATAAGAATGATCAAGCACATATACAAAAGGCCCGGAAGTCCGGGCTTTTTGCTTATATAAGAAGAATATAAAAAATATATCGGTAAGAATGAACGAAAAGTCATCTTGTATAAGCAAAGAAAATTGTATAGAATAAATAAAGAAGAACCTACAGAATCGGAGGAAAGCTTATGGCACAATCAATTAATACAAGAGTCGATGTTGTAGTAGAGGCAACGTCTTATCAGGGACTTACAAACTATGGAAAGATCATGGTTGGAGACAAAGGATTTGAATTCTTTAATACAAGAAATGTCAATGATTATATTCAGATTCCATGGGAAGAAGTTGATTATGTGATCGCATCTGTGATGTTTAAAGGAAAGAAAATCCCACGTTATGCGATCCAGACAAAGAAAAATGGAACATTTTCATTTTCATCAAAAGAACCTAAGAAAGTGTTGCGTGCGATCAACCAATATATACCATCCGAGCGTCTTGTACGTTCTTTAAGCTTCTTTGATGTGTTAAAACGTAATTTTATGCCATCTAAGAAGAGTGTGAAGATCAAAAAACAAAAGTAACTTTTGGTTACAAGATGAAAAAGGAGAAGGCTGTTATGGGACATATTTTAAGAATGAATCCGGTTTTTAAAGAAATGATCTGGGGTGGAACAAAATTAAAAGATATTTATGGATATGATATTCCAAGTGACCATACAGGAGAGTGTTGGGCGATTTCTGCACATAAAAACGGAGATTGTACAATTGCGGATGGAGAATACGAAGGAAAAACTTTATCTTGGCTGTTTGAAAATCACAGAGAATTATTTGGAAATATCGAAGGAAATCAATTTCCATTACTTGTAAAGATCATTGATGCCAAAAATGATTTATCTGTACAGGTGCATCCAGATGATGCTTATGCCAAAGAACATGAAAATTCTCTTGGAAAAACAGAATGTTGGTTTGTACTTCAGGCAGATGAAGGAACAAAAATGGTGATGGGACATCATGCAAAAACAAAAGAAGAGTTTATAAAAGCAATTGAGAATGATGATTATGAACATCTATTAAATTCATTTAAGATCAAAGAGGGAGATTTCTTCTACATTCCATCAGGAACATTACATGCGATCTGTAGTGGATCTTTAATCTATGAAGCGCAGCAGTCTTCAGATATCACATATCGTGTCTATGATTACCATAGAAAAGATGCAGATGGAAATGAAAGACAGCTTCATGTAAAGCAGTCAATCGATGTAACAAATGTACCTGCCAACATAGATCAGAACAAAGAATTTCTTCAGACAACTCTTGAGAATGGTATAAAAACAAGATATGTTGATAGTGAATTTTTTAAAGTTGATCGTTATGAGCTGACTGGTAAAAATGTGATTCAAAATGACAATCCGTTTATGATGGTAAGTATTACGGAAGGATCTGGAACATTAGAAGAAAATAAAGTGAAAAAAGGAGATCATTTTGTTATTTGTTCTGATCAGAAAGAAGTTATTTTTGATGGTACAATGGAAATAATGATCTCTACATTGTAATCTTATAGACAGAATATATTAATAAGGAAGTTTTTATGAAAAAAATTAAAAGATTATTAACGATATTGTGCCTTGTTTCTATTATTTCTATTTTGCTTATAGGTTGTGGGAAAAAAGTAGAAATGGTTAGAGTTAGCACTTCAGAAGAGGTGTTAGAATTATTTAATAAATATAATACAGAAAATAATATTGAAGAAATGGTTAAGTTGTACTCTGATGAATATATAGATTATATAGGATATGATGCAAATAAAATAATAAATATGATTAAAAATAACAGAAAAGATGCAACTATTAATTCATCAACTACAAAAAGTATAGAAGAGATTAATGAAAATTTAAAAAAAGCAGTAGTTAATATTAATGCAGTAATTAATGGTGAAGAAACAAATGAAGATTATGTTTATGCATTAATTAAAGAAGAGGATGGATGGTCAATTTCACCGGATGGAATAAGTGAATGTATAAATTTTGATGTTCCTGCAAATAAAGAAAAGGAATTAAATTTAAATTTAATGAAAGAAGCTGTTTTATTTGATGGAGCTTTAATTCGTGTAGATTTATATAATGATACTAGCAATTCTTATATATTTGGAACAAAAGATGACAAAACACAAATTATTGTAGAAACTACTGAAGGTACTTTTACAAGTGAAGTAGAAGAGCCACAAGAGATAAGTAAAAGAGTGAAAAGCTATTTTATAGCTAAAATTCAAGATTTAAAAGGTGACATAAAAAAAGTTACAGTTACATCAATATATGAATTAGATAAAGAGGGAAATGTAATAGTAGATAGTAAAAGAGATATTGTAGCTTACAATAAATAATATAGAAAATACCAGTAGTTAACTACTGGTATTTATCTTTTTGATATTAATAAAAGGATATTTATTTAATACCTCATAATATTTGTTTAGCATTCCAAGATTAATAACATTTTCAATTATACTATAATGTTTTTTAAATGGAATGTTTTTTAAAATTTCACTACAATTAACCAAGCTATTCAAAATAGAAAAATCAATATCCTCAATGCAGTAAGATATTAAATCTTCGTAAGATAAATTTTGGGTGTTATATAAAATATTATAAG
>ERZ827528.2946-NODE-2946-length-14719-cov-2.657733_pt1 | contig 14719 bp, 8 predicted proteins | sample MGYA00519768_ERZ827528 | MGnify/ENA primary metagenome ERZ827528 (study PRJEB31778, sample SAMEA3449343) | human gut metagenome | biome: human gut; feature: human-associated habitat; material: faeces | place: United Kingdom | collected 2010/2012 ...
CCATTTCCGGCAAAAGCCAGTTCATCCCGAACCATCTTATCCATAAATGCGGCATGGGCGGCATCACGCGTCTTCTTTCCGGTCAGGACATCCACAACAGCGCTTCCGCCCTCGGTTCCCGGGAACCATACCTCGAGAATGGCTTTTGCTTTAGCGCTGATTTCCCGCAGATCCAGCGGGCGGCCGTTGAACAGAACGACAACCACATTCGGGTTAACGGCCAGCACTTTGTGGAACAGCTCCATCTGGATTTCCGGCACATCGATCATGGCACGGCTGGTCGCCTCGCCGCTCTGCAGATAATGCTCACCCATCGGCATTACCACGAGATCGGCCTCTTTTGCTGCCTGTAGTGCGCTCTGCTCCATGGCAGCAAGCTCTTCCTCACTGTATTTTTTCGGTGTCGTCTCGGTAAATCCGATCAGCTCCACATCGTTTCCGATAACCGGGCATCCTTCTGCATACGTGGTGCGTGATGCGTCGAAGACTTTCTCGGCTGCTTTCTGAATCGTCACGCAGTCCTTGCTGTCGCCGGTGAAGGACCAGCTGCTCTTGATTTCATGATTGTTGGTATACGGGCCGACAAATGCGATTTTTTTCGAAGTGTCAAGCGGCAGTACGCCGTCGTTTTTCAGCAGGACGAAGGATTCCTCCGCTGCTTTTTTCGCCAGTGCACGGTGCTCCGGGCAGAGGTTGTATGCTTTCTCTTTCTCGGCATCTGCATCTTTATATGGATTTTCAAACAGTCCCAGTTTGTTTTTCAGCTCCAGAATCCGCAGGCAGCACTCGTCAATCAGATGCTCGTCCACTTCACCTTCTTCTACGAGACGGCAGAGGTTTGCGGCGTAAACGGATGTCATCATATCAATATCCACGCCTGCCTCCAGCGCTTTTTTCGCTGCATCGGCGGCATCTTTCGAGCTTCTGTGGGCAACGGTTTCCAGAATGGCTGCAAAGTCAGAAATCAGCACGCCGTCAAATCCCATCTCGCCGCGCAGGATATCGCGCATCAGCCATTTGTTGGTGCTCGCCGGAACGCCGTTGATCGTGTTGAATGATGTCATCACCATCGCTGCGCCCGCATCGATGCCTGCTTTGTATGCCGGAAGATAGAATTCACGGAAGGTATGCTCTGAGAGCTCTACGGTGTTGTAATCTCTTCCTGCGACTGCTCCGCCGTAGCCTGCAAAGTGTTTGATGCAGGAGGCAACTTTTCCCGGTGTTTTTAAATCATCTCCCTGGAAGCCTTTTACGATCGCCTCGGAAAAGCGGCTGTTCAGGTACGGATCTTCGCCTGTGGATTCCACAACGCGGCCCCATCTCGCATCGCGCACAAGGTCAACCATCGGAGAAAAGGTAACGTGAAGTCCGGCCGCGGATGCTTCTTTTGCGGCTGCAGACGCGCACTCGCCGGAGAGCTCCGGATCAAAAGTGGCTCCCTGCGCCAGCGGCGCCGGGAAAATGGTCTTCATGCCGTGAATGACATCCATCATGAACAGCATCGGGATGTGATGCGGCTGTTTTGCCATGTAGTCATCCTGCAGTTTTTTCATCGTATCGGCACCGGCTGCACCGAGAATGGAACCGGCCATCTCCAGGTCCTCTTTTCCGATTCCCATGTCATTTGCCGGGCCGGTCAGGACGCTGTTTTCATCCCCGAGGTAAAATGCTCCGCTTAACTGAAGCATCTGATCTACTTTCTCTTTCAGCGACATATCCGCCAGCAGTTTTTCCAGATCCGTCTGTTTCATTGAAAAACCTCCCTGTTGTTATTTTCAGAATTTTCCTGTTTCTTATATCATTTGTTTCTATTTTACGGCATAACTCTGCATAAAACAATCACTTTTTTTGACCTTTTCCTCAACGATTTTAACAAAAGAAGCGGGTTCCGCCGTTTTTTGATTTTCGGCAGAACTCGCTCCCTTTTTTATAATTTAATTCCTTTTAATGCCGCGGCAAACGCATTGTTCACCGGCTCTTCGGCCTCTTTTTTCTGTTTCTTCATATAAGCTGCCACATCGCGCTTCGTCACGCCGCCGCCCTCTTTTTTGCGGCGCTCCTGGAATTTTGTCATGCGCTCTTTGTGGCCGCAGGCGCAGACAAACGTCGCATCCTCGCCCTTTCCGATCATCTCCATGCGCTTATGGCAGACCGGGCATCTCGCATTCGTCGTGCGGGAAACCGTCTCGCGGTAGCCGCACTCTCTGTCCTGGCAGACGAGCAGTTTTGCGTTCTTTCCATTCACCGCAAGCAGCCGTTTTCCGCAGTTCGGGCACTTCTTGTTCGTCAGGTTGTCGTGGCGGAACGTTCCCTCTTCCGTCTTGATCTCATCGATCAGTTCCACCGTGTAGCTGCGGATCTCCTCCATAAACACATCGCGCCGCTTCTTTCCCTTTGCAATGTCGTTTAACTGCATCTCCCAGCTTGCCGTCAGCTCCGGCTTTTTCAAATCCGCCGGAACCAGCTTCAGAAGCTGGCGTGCTTTCGAGGTCAGATAGATCTCATTGCCTTTTTTCTCCAGCAGAAAGCTGCGGAACAGCTTCTCGATGATATCCGCACGGGTCGCAACCGTTCCAAGGCCGCCCGCCTCACCGATCGTTTTTACCAGGCTGCTGTCGCGGTTTTCCATGTAGCGGACCGGATTTTCCATCGCGGAGAGCAGCGTGCCTTCCGTGAAGCGTGCCGGAGGTTTTGTCTTTCCTTCGCGGAGACTGATCTTCGGCTGCCCGATCTTCATGCCTGCCTCCAGAAGCGGCAGATTCTGCTCCCGCACCTCTTCTTTCGCCTCATCCTCTTCGTCGTACCGGTTATCCTCGTACGCCTCCTGCCAGCCTTTCTCGACCATGCGCTTTCCGCGCGCAGTAAAGCATTCCTTTTCGATGGAAGCCTGGATCACCGTCTCTTCATATACACACGGCGGCAGCAGTACCGCAAGAAAGCGGCGCACAACAAGATCATAAATGCGGCGCTCCTCGTTCGAGAGTGTGGATAACTGCACGTACTGCTCCGTCGGGATAATGGCATGGTGATCGGAAACCTTCGCATCATTGACAAAGAAGAGCTTTCCGTTCAGCGGACTGCGCTTCGCCTGCTGGGCCAGTGCTTTGTACGGGCCGATGCTGACCGCATCCAGCCGCTCTTTTAACGTCGGCACAATATCTTTCGTCAGATACCGTGAATCTGTCCGCGGATACGTAAGGACTTTATGGGTCTCATAGAGGCTCTGCATCAGATTCAGCGTCTGTTTTGCCGAATAGCCGAACCGTGCGCTCGCATCGCGCTGCAGCTCCGTCAGATCGTAGAGCAATGGCGCTTCTTTCTGCTTTTTCTTCTTTTCTACGTTCTGTAAGACAAGCGGATACCGTTTTGCCTTCTCTGCGATCTGCTTTGCCTTTTCCGGATCGGAGATTCTTGTGCCGCCCGATTTTTCATCTTTCCAGGTGTAGACCACACCGCCCGCCGCGGCCGTCACCGTGTAATACGGTTTCGGGACAAATTCACGGATTTCCTGCTCGCGCTGTGCGATCATGGCAAGTGTCGGCGTCTGCACACGGCCGCAGGAAAGCTGTGCATTGTATTTACAGGTCAGCGCTCGCGTCGCATTGATGCCGACGAGCCAGTCCGCCTCGGCACGGGAAACGGCAGCGCGGTAGAGATTGTCGTACTCTTTCGCATCCTTCAGATTGGCAAAACCCTCACGGATCGCCTTGTCCGTCACAGAGGAAATCCAGAGACGCTTACACGGCTTCTGGTTATGTGCTTTGTCGAGAATCCACCGCGCCACCAGCTCACCCTCGCGTCCGGCATCGGTTGCAATGACAATCTCATTCACGTCCTTCCGCGCAAGCTGTGTCGTCACCGCATGGTACTGTTTTCCCGTCTGCGGAATGACCTTGATCTGCAGTTTTTCCGGCATCATCGGCAGAACTGCCATATTCCATTCCTTATACTTTTTGTCATAGTCTTCCGGATCTTTTAACGTCACCAGATGGCCGAGCGCCCAGGTAACGATATACTTGTTTCCCTCCAGCGCTCCGTTTTCTTTTTTGCTGCACCCCAGTACGCGCGCAATGTCGCGTGCCACGGATGGTTTTTCTGCAATTACCAGAGTTTTCATAAAATGTCTGCTCCTTTTATAGCTCTTTATACTGTTTTACAATTTCCTCCCGGTCTTTTCCGAGAATGAAGTAATAATCAATCTGTCCGTCCCCTGCGGTGTGAAGATACGTTCCAAACGTCCGTACATTGCACAGCAGTGCCGTCCGGGACGCGGCGGCCGCAATGCCGTAGCCGCGGTTCGAAACAAGCAGCGGCATCCGCGCCTGCTTTCCGCCAAAAGAGACGTAGCGCGCCTTCGCGGTCAGATCCAGCCACTCGGTCGAAAGAATGCCTTTTGCTTTCAGCTTTTCGGAACCGCTCCAGTCGAAGAACGTCCATGTCATGCCGCCGTCGATCATGCGCGGCTCGTCACGCTTCTCGGAAAGGATTGGTTTGTTGTCCGGCGTCAGGAACTGCACCGCGCCGTCCTTTTTTTCTACCATGACGCGCAGCTTTTCCGTCTCCACCAGAACCGCTGTCTTCGATTCTTTCGCACTCCACGGAAACGCGGTATCTGCCTTCGGCTTCCAGTACGTATCCTGCACTTTTGCGGTCACGCCCTTTACGAAACTGATGCGGATCACCTCCGGCGTGATCGGGGTGATGCGTAAGATGCCGTACATGCTGGCAATCTCAACCGCCGATTTTCCTTTCTTTGCCCATTTCACCGCACACTTGATCTTCGAATGGCCCTTGATGCGCAGCAGCTCGTTTTCCGGGATTGCACCGAAAGCGTAAGGAGAGGTATTCAGGCGCTCCGTCTTCTCGGCTTCTCCTGGTACCATACCTGCTCCGCCCGGTCTTTTTGCACTCTGCACTCCGGCCGTGCCCGTTCCATTGCATTCCTGCCTGTGTTCCTGCACTCCGTCTGCTTCCCGGCGCTTTGCCGCCTGCCTTTCCATGATAAGCCGCACCAGCAAAAATAGATGACACCCCTTCCGGTGCACGCTGCTGCATTGTCTTTGCGGCAATTTCTTCTCCCGTTTCTGCCGCAGCCCTCCGCGTTGCCGTACTGCCTTTTGCCATCACCGCTGTTCCGGTCGTGCTTGTATTTCCAAGCGCCATTCCCGGCCTCTGCTCCGGCTTGATCACAATCCGTTTCGGTCCATGGCTGTTCCGCTCGTCCATCTCCTGAATGCCGATCGCGCGGTTCTCCTCACGCGCCTCCTTCTGCGTCAGCGAAACCTTCTCATACTCTTTCGCCTTCGTCAGCGTCTCCATGGCAAATTCCTGATTGTGACGGCCCTTCGGCGCTTCTTTGGCAAGGATTCCCGTCAGTTCTCCTGTATACAGCACCGCCAACTCATGCAGTGCCCGCGTCGCCGCCACGTAAAGCAGCTTCACCTGCCCGTCATTTTCAGGATATTTTTCTTCCGTCGGATCAAGAAGCAGCACCGCATCGAACTCAAGACCTTTCGTATATGCCACCGGGAGCACCATCACGCCCTCGCCGAACTCTGCCGTCTCGAGATCCTCCTCCACAACCGGCACGTATTGTTTCAGCTTCCGCGCCGTATCCGCCGCTTCTGCCTCATCCCGGCATACAACGGCAATCGTCTCATATCCCTGCGCCTGCCATGTCTTGATTGTCTGAACACCCGCGGCGAGCAGCGCCGCTTCATCGTCAAATGCTTCTTTCCGCACCGCCGTTCCGTGCCGCAGCACCGGCTCCACCGGATAGATCGCAAAGTCCCCATGCCGCAGAATCTCGTTTGCAAAATCGGAGATCTCCACCGTATTCCGGTAACTCTTCCGCAGAACGCCGAACGCATCGTACGTGCCGGTCAGAATCAGCTTTTTCAGCTCCTCCCAGTCGTTCAGGCCGTAGGAAAAATGGATATTCTGCGACGTATCTCCCATAATGGTATACGTACAGTCACGCAGACAGTAATGAAGCACCTGGTACGCCATCATCCCGAAATCCTGCGCCTCGTCGATGACCACATGGCTCGCCTCGCGCACGGGATCGTTTTCCTTGATCCGCTTATAGAGGTATGCCAGCGCCGCCAGATCATAGACATCAAAGGAGTTTTCCGGCACTTCCACCGCTTTTCCTTTCTCCTCCTGCTGCTCCAGAAACTGCAAATAGAGATCAAAAATGGATCCCCGCCATTTTCCATCTCCAAAATATTTCTCGTATTTCCGCTTCAGCGCCTTTTTTTCGCGCGCCGGAAACGTCACTTCTTTTCCCGAAACCTCGTTCTCAAATTTTGCCAGCAGGATCTCGTTCAGCATGCACATCTTTCCTTCCATGGAAAGTGTGGACTGCTCCCTGCAATAGTTATCAATATACTCGGCGTCCAGAAGCAATGTTCCCGTTTTTTCCAGCCGCACCGGCTCCCGCGGAATCTGCTCTGCCTCGTACGTACGGCAGAAATTTTCCAGATCGAAAAACCAGCCGCTTCCGCCCTTTATGCTGTTTTTCTCATCCGCGCGGTCGATGGTGTGTACCGTGTACTTTTCTTCGTCCCAGTCCTCGTACAGAAGCCGGATAAAAAGCTGCTCCATCGTCATCTGACGGATGCCGTACACATCGAGTTCCGGCAGAACGCTGGTAATGTAGTTCAGCAGAATGCGGTTGCTTCCAATGATATAGAAATCCTCCGGCCGGAAGTCCTCCTCGTAATTATAGAGGATGTACGAAATCCGGTGCATCGCCACCGTGGTCTTGCCAGAGCCTGCTACGCCCTGCACGATCATGCTGTGATAGGGCGATTTCCGGATAATTTCGTTCTGCTCCTGCTGGATTGTCGCGATGATCTCGCCCAGAACTGCCTTTTTATTTTTTGCAAGATACCGCGTCAGAAGCTCGTCGTTTGCCACGACTTCCGAATCATAGTAGTCGATCAGCTTTGCATCCTCGATCTCATACGTCCGTTTGAGCAAAAGCTCGATCTCCATATGCTGACCATCCGGTACGGGGTAGCTGCATTTTCCCAATCCGTTTTCATAATAGGCATTGGCCACCGGTGCACGCCAGTCTGTCACCATTTGGTGGGTGGTATCCTTTGCGATGCCGCCCCGCCCGATATAGAGGGATTCTTCTTTATTTAATGCCTCGTCATGAAAAACAATTCGCCCGAAATAGGGCTTTTTCAGCGCCTTTTCATTGCGCTCCAATGCCCGCTTCATATGGGTGTGCATGGTTACGGTATTGTTCAGGATCGTCAGGACTTCCGTATCGTTATCATGATAATGCTCCAGCATTTCATCGATATCCTCCTGCATCTTGGCAACTTCCTGTCCGTATTCCCGCACGTTGTCACGCACGACCCTCAGAGTTTCCGCCAGATAAGCTTCTTCCGCCTTACGGCTTGTATTTCGCTTCATACAGCGCTCCTTTCTACTGTTGCTCTGCCTTTAGCTGCCCCTCTATTCTACCTGTTCGCCCGCGCGATTACAACCAAAAGACACTGCTTTGCCGGCTGTCAGGCAAATTTCTTTTTCTGTATCCAAAACAGGACGTCCTGCAGTGCAGGGCGTCCTGTAGTTCATGACAATAGAATGCTCGCAGAGCGTGCATTCTATTGTTTTTGTTCGTATTGCTGCCTTACAGCTCCTTTGTCTCGCTACAGTGTACCTTCAGAACACTGCAGGTCTGTCCGGTCAGCTCGCTGCTTCTGCAATCCGGCTGCTGCATGCCAACGGAAACCTCGTAATCTCCTTCTTCCAGCATAAAGTGTGCGTCCTCGTCGTACAGAGCAAACGCCTTGTCGGCCAGCACGATTTCCACTTCTTTTGCCTCGCCGGGCTGCAGGGAAAGCTTCTTCAAGCCTTTGAGCTGCGCGTTCGGTGTATTGTCCCGAAGCGCTTTGACATAAACCTGAATGGTCTGTCCGCCTGCAAATTTTCCGGTATTTTTTACGGAAGTTTTGATTCGAAGCTGTCCGCCTGCCTCGATTTCCATACGGTCTGCGCTCGTCTTTCCCTGTTCAAAGGAGGTATAAGAAAGTCCGAAGCCGAAGGGATAAAGCGCTTCCTTTTCCATGTAGCGGTAGGTGCGTCCCTTCATCGCATAATCAGTGAATTCCGGCAGCTCCTCAGTGGTGTGGTAGAACGTTACCGGCAGCTTGCCCTCCGGGCTGTATTCTCCGAAAATCGCCTCTGCGACAGCTTTTCCGCCTGCCGCGCCGGGATACCATGCCTGCAGAATTGCCTTGCAGTGCGCATCCTCCCATTCCAGCGCCATTGCAGAGCCGGTCATGGATACCAGGATCACGGGCTTTCCGCTGCTATATGCGACCTCAAGCACCTCACGCTGCAGACCGGGGAACAGCAGGTCTTTTTTATCGCCGCTTGCAAATTCGTTGCCGGCGTCCCCCTGCTCTCCCTCGATGCTGGAATCCAGTCCCATCACCGCGATAATCACATCGCTGACCTCGCAGACTGCTTTTGCTTCGGAAATCCGGTCGTCCGCCTGTGCCAGTCCACTGGTTCTGTCCTTCCAGAGGTCGCAGGCTTCGGAATAATAAACCTTTACATCATCCCCGACATAATCCTCAATGCCTTCCAGCACTGTGATATAGCGGGATGCAGTTCCTTCATAGTTGCCCACCAGCGCTTTTCTGGAATCCGCATTCGGACCGATCACGCCGATCGTATGAAGTTTGCTCTTGTCAAGAGGAAGGAAATTGTCCTCATTTTTCAGAAGGACAAGGCTTTTTCTGGAAACGGTCTGGTTCAGTGCCTTGCTGGAAGCAAGATCTACCTGATCGTAACCGATTTTATCCAGTTCTTCCTGTCTCTCATCGCCAAGGATTCCCAGCTTCATCCGACATTCCATCAGGTTTGTCACCGCTTCATCCAGACGCGCTTCATCCACATAGCCGCCGCGCACCGCATCTCTCAAATTCGGAAAAACGCAGCCGCAGTTTAAGTCACAGCCATTGTTCATCGCCATCGTCGCGGATTCCAGCGGCGTCTTGGTAATTTTATGGTTTTCGTGGAAATCCGCAATCGCGCCGCAGTCACTGACAACGTGACCTTTAAATCCCCACTCTTTTCTCAGGATATCCTGCAAAAGCGTCTTGCTTCCGCAGCAGGGCTCGCCATTTGTCCGGTTATAGGCGCCCATCACGGCTTCTACCTTCGCTTCCTGCACACATGCCTTGAATGCCGGCAAATAGGTTTCATACAGATCCTGCTTCGATACGACTGCGTTGAACTCATGCCGGATGCCCTCCGGTCCGGAATGCACCGCAAAATGCTTCGCGCACGCCGCAGCCTTTAAATGATCCGGGTCTTCGCCCTGCAGACCTTTAATAAAGCCGACCGCCAGACGGGAAGTCAGATATGGATCTTCTCCGTAGGTTTCCTGTCCTCTGCCCCAGCGGGGATCGCGGAACAGATTCACATTCGGTGCCCAGAACGTCAGTCCTTTGTAAATATCGTGGTCGCCCGCTTTCTGCTGTGCGTTATATTTTGCACGCGCCTCGGTTGCGATCACATCGCCGACCTGCTTTAACAGCTCCTCATCAAATGTCGCCGCCATGCCGATCGCCTGCGGAAATACCGTCGCTGTTCCCGCTCTCGCCACACCGTGCAGCGCTTCATTCCACCAGTTATAGGATGGAATGCCAAGGCGCTCCACCGCCGGAGCGGTGTAAAGCGTCTGTCCTACTTTTTCTTCCAGATTCATCTGTGCAGCCAGGGCTGCTGCCTTTTCCCTGTATTTACTCATTTTTTCCGCTCATTTCTGCGCACGCTTTTTGCGCATGTCGAGTTTGTGTCAAGTGCGCGCAGACACAAATCTCGCGATTGAAAAATTTTATTTTTCAATCTTTCTTGCCCTTTCCCATATGCCTTATGCGAACGGATTCTCTGTCGGATACATCATGCCCTTGGGCTGATTGAAGTTTAAGTCCTCTACCGGAACGCCGATGTATTTGAATACCTCGTACAGTGCTTTGCCGTAATGGCCGAAGGCAACTGCGCCGTGGTGCGGGAAGTTCTTCTCGATCAGCACATGGCGGTAGAAGCGTCCCATTTCCGGAATTGCGAATACGCCGATGGAACCAAAGGAATGGGATGCAACCGGCAGAACCTCGCCCTGTGCGATGTAAGCCCGCAGCTTGTTGTCCGCGGTGGACTGCAGGCGGTAAAAGGTGATATCACCGGGGATAATATCTCCTTCCAGAGTGCCGTTTGTCACTTCAACCGGAAGGGATCTCGCCATGATCATCTGATTCTTCATGCTGCAGAATGCCAGCTTTCTGGAGCAGGTATTGCCGCAGTGGAAGCCCATGAAGGTATCCTTATGGGTGTAATCAAATTTTCCCCGGATCGACTCTTCATACATATCGTCGGGCACGCTGTTGTTGATATCCAGTAAGGTTACAACATCGTCGCTGACTGCGGTTCCGATAAACTCACTTAAGCAGCCGTAAATATCCACTTCGCAGGATACCGGAATGCCCATACCGGTCAGGCGGCTGTTGACATAGCAGGGAACGAAGCCGAACTGTGTCTGGAATGCAGGCCAGCATTTACCGGCAATTGCAACGTATTCGCGGTAGCCCTTATGTGCCTCTACCCAGTCGAGCAGGGTCAGCTCATACTGTGCAAGCTTTTCCAGAATTTCAGGCTTTTTGTTGCCCTCACCCAGCTCTTCCTCCATCTCTTTTACCTTTGCAGGGATTCTTTCATCCCCGGCGTGCTTGTTGAACGCTTCGAACAGATCCAGTTCGGAGTTTTCTTCGATTTCAACGCCCAGGTTGTAGAGTTGCTGAATCGGTGCGTTGCAAGCCAGGAAATTTAACGGTCTGGGACCAAAGCTGATGATCTTCAGGCTCTTTAAACCGATGATCGCTCTTGCGATCGGAACAAAATCATGGATCATATCCGCACATTCTGCTGCGGTTCCAACGGGATATTCCGGAATATATGCCTTTACATTGCGAAGCTTTAAGTTGTAGCTTGCATTTAACATACCGCAGTATGCGTCACCTCTGCCGCCGACCAGATCATTCTGAGATTCTTCTGCTGCAGCCACGAACATGACAGGACCGTCAAAATGCTTTGCCAGCAGGGTTTCTGCAATTTCCGGGCCGAAGTTGCCCAGATATACGCACAGTGCATTACAACCTGCCTTCTTAATATCTTCCAATGCCTGCACCATATGGATCTCGCTCTCCACGATACAGATCGGACATTCATAGATGTGATCCTTTCCGTACTTTTTCGTGTAAGCGTCCATTAACGCCTTTCTCCGGTTCACCGACAGGCTCTCCGGGAAGCAGTCTCTGCTGACTGCCACAACTCCGATCTTAATCTCCGGCATATTTTCTTTGTTCATAAAAATCTCCTTTCCGTTTCAAAAATAGAAACCTTCCTGTTCCGTTTTTCCTGTATCTTTCTTACACCTCAATATTGACCCCCAAAAGTCCGTTAAAAGCACCACGGATTCCTGCTTCCTCATGTGCGATCAGCCACTTGTTCTTCGCAGTCATAAGCGCATCCTCTCCGCTTTTGGGCAAGGCAAAATCAATCTCCGTATTCGTTCCTTTCGGAAGAATCACAATACATTTAAATCCTTCCTCCCCGTCATTGCACGGCGCATAGTGAAGTGTCGTTCCATACATCTCAACAACCGTTCCCGCCGGGACAAAAAATGCTTCCACCCTGGATGTGTCATAAGTAAACGCATCGGTCACATCCGGCAGCCATCCTAACAGCAGCACCATATTGGTCACCGCAATATTGATCTCCGAATTGCGGTGATACTCCAACGCATTTAATCTGTGATTGCTGCCGTTACAATAACCGATCTGAATCGGAAGTCCGCCGTAGATCCGTCTGGCAAACTCTCCCGCCTCCGGCAGCACCTCCAGTTCCTCCATGGATGGCACATAAATGACATCCTCCGGCAGCGGCGTGTGTTCCATCTCGCGGATCAGTCTCGTGCAGTCAAAGCCGCTCCAGACTTTCCCATACCTGCGGAACTTTTCGTCTTTAATTGAATAAATCTCCATGATTCCCCCCTGTTTGTGCTCCTTTCCATAAGTGTACCTTATGAGCAGAGTATAACAGGAGACAGTCATGGAGACTACCTGTTTCTTGTCTTTCCAATGTCACTTTTTTGTCTTTTTATCTAATTTATTTATCAGTGAAATAATTCTTCCCGCACAGAGACGGATTTCCTTTTCCGACAGCCTTCCGTCTGCATACGCCTGCCGGATATCCGCATCATCTTTCTCACTTCCCGGCATAATCAGATCATTTCCGGCTTCGATACACTTCCATGGAATACTGCCGTCTTCCGGCGCTGTTGTACTCCAGTCCGACATGAGTACACCGTCAAATCCCCACTCTTCTCTGGCAATTACAGTGCATAGCGCTCTGCTGTTTGCCGCGTGAACTCCATTGACCCGGTTGTAGGATGTCATGATTGCAACCGGTGCGCTTTCTTTGACTGCAATCTCAAATCCCCTAAGATAGATCTCCCTTAGGGCTCTCTCTGAAATATGCACATCGACCCCCATACGGTTGTCTTCCTGATTGTTGCATGCAAAATGCTTGATCACAGCTCCACAGGTTCCCTCCTCCTGTACACCTCGGACAACCGCAGCAGCCATCTTGCCTGAGAGAAATGGATCTTCCGAATAGTATTCAAAATTCCGCCCGCACAGCGGATTTCTCTGGATATTCATTCCCGGTGCCAGCCACAGATCAATATGGAATTCTTTCATTTCATGTGATACCGCTCTTCCGAAAGACTGCAGCAGTTCCTCATTCCAGGTCTGCGCCATTGCCGTTCCGACCGGAAACGCCGTACAGAACTGATAGTAGGTCTTGGCATTCTCATGCTTTTGCATCGGCTCCAGATAGCCATTTTCCAGTGCTCCCAGTACACTTTTTCCATAGACTTTCCCCGAATCTGCGTCTACCTCATACGACTGATGCAGCCGGATTCCTGCCGGTCCGTCCGCCATGATTAACGACCTTATTCCATAGGGCTGTTCCAGCGCATGTGTTGTCTCTCCCGCCGATCCCGGAACACGGATTCCCGCCGCGCCGAGTGTACTGCTGTTTTGTTCCACATGGCCATATAAGAGCGGAATCAGTTCCTCTGCCGGTATTTTTCCGGTCAGATGCACTTTTTGCTCTTCAGCGGCAGAAAGCTTTCCTGCATCGCTCTCTGCTGCCTCCAGCCGGCATGTGTGCTCTGTGAGCGTCCGTTCGTACACATCAAATTCCCATGCCTGTTCTAACTTTTGTGAATCGGCACCGATCCATATGCCATACGTTCCGGCTTCCAGATACCAGGCACTCTGTTCTTCCGAAAAACTTGCAAGCATGTTTTTTGGTATTTTAATCTCCAGCTGCTGTATTTCCCCCGGCAGCAGACATTTTGTTTTGGCGAATCCCACCAGCCGCTTTTTTTCTTTTTCCATTCCGGTCTGCGGGAGTGTCGCATAGACCTGCACTGTCTCCTTCCCGGCATAGGTTCCACCCGTATTCTGCACAGACACTGCAAGTTCCAGGGAATTCGTTTCCTCGCGTACAGACCGCTGGCGGATTAGGAATGATGTGTAGGAAAGTCCGTACCCGAACGGAAATAATACCGGCAGATTTTCCCGGTCAAAATGACGGTATCCAACGAAAATTTCCTCCCGGTATTCTTCCTTTTCCAGATCTCCGTTCCTGTATCCATAAGTATCCGCTGACGGATACTCCCCGTAATGTCTCGCCCATGTTGCCGTAAGTTTTCCGCTTGGAACCGCCTTTCCAAACAGGATGTCCGCCACCGCATAACCACCTGCCTGTCCCGGCTGGGAAATATTTAAGACAGCCCGGATATTTTTTGCCTGCTCTAAAATATCTGTCAGTTCTACCGGACCACCGGTATTCAGCAGGAGCACTACCGGAATCTTTTTCTCATTCAAAAATAACAGGTCTTCCTGTTCCCTGCGGCTTAATTCATAGTCGCCGCGCTCTTTTCTGCGGTCACTTCCCTCACCTGAAATGCGGCTCAGCACATAAACTGCCACCCCTGCCCCGGCAATGTCCTGTTCTGTAACCGCTCTTCCCTCCGGGAAACAGAACGGATGATTGGAATATGCGTCAAACGGATTCTCAACCCGTTTTGTTTCTTCGAGAACCAGTTTTTTCCATTCCTCTCTCGCCTGCTCATACCGCTTTTCATAGTCGCACAGCCACGCTTCACTTGTGATCATTGCGCCCGCTTCCAGCAGTCCCTGATAGACAGAAATTGTCTTCCGGTTGTTGACATCCCCGGAGCCGATTCCACCTTTTACCGTCTTTTTTGCCCCGCTTCCAAACAGCGCCATAGGAACATCCAAAGGCAGCGGCAGAAGCGATTCATTTTTTAATAAAACCATTGCCTCTTCTGCCACTTTTCTTGCCAGAACATCATGCACCTGCTCCCGGATGGACGTTCTTTCCTCTATGGTTCCACTATATCTCCATTCTCTTTTTTCCATATTCTCTGCTTTTCCCTTCAAAATGACAGAAAGAACCATACAGAATTTTCTTCCATATGATTCTCTGTCCAGATCGTGTTTACTCTTTCACTCCACCAAGTGTCACACCGGCGATAATATATTTTGATAATAAAAGATATACCACAATGATCGGCACAATCGCCACCACCAAGCAGGCC
>ERZ827528.2951-NODE-2951-length-14701-cov-3.343370_pt1 | contig 14701 bp, 9 predicted proteins | sample MGYA00519768_ERZ827528 | MGnify/ENA primary metagenome ERZ827528 (study PRJEB31778, sample SAMEA3449343) | human gut metagenome | biome: human gut; feature: human-associated habitat; material: faeces | place: United Kingdom | collected 2010/2012 ...
CAGGACACGGAAACAGTCCTGTCCTGACCGTATATGCCCTTGTCAATTTAGGGTAATGGTTGTTTATATAAACATAACAAACCGGCAAACCATAATTATTATAGCAGAGAGAAAGGCTTAAGTAAATACAATAAATGAAATTTATATGATGAAAAAATACTAAAAACGTGAAAATAGTTTAAAATACATGAAAAAGGAGGGCGCTCCCGCCCTTTAAAGGAGGGGCGCGGCAATATTTCAGCATATTTATATACTGCAATTATCCAGATAATTTATTCTATTAATTATTTTTTAATGCGCGCCCCGGCCCTGCCTGAGGCAGGGCCGTTAATATAACCCCGCCCGCGCCCCTGTGCGAGCCGCCGAAGCCTCTGACCCTCCGACCTGCTAAAAAAACGCCGGGCAAGCAGCTTTTAAATAAGCAAACTGCCAAAACAGATTAGTCCTCCCAAAATTCCTCTATCATTTCGGTAACACTTAAATCCTCCTGGGAGGCGTAACGCACGTTCCAATGCTCAGGCATCAGTTCGTTATACGGCGGGCGGGCAAACCTCTCATCTATAAGCAGGACTATTCCCCTGTCCTGAGCGGTGCGTATAACCCTTCCGGCCGCCTGAAGCACCCTGTTTAATCCGGGAAAAATATAAGCGTAAGCATATCCATCCATATACTGCTCAGAAAAATACTTTTGAATAAGATTGCGCTCCAAGCAGAGCTGAGGCAGCCCTACGCCCACTATTACCGCACCCAGCAGGCGCTTTCCCGGCAAATCTATGCCTTCCCCAAAATGCCCGCCCAATACCGAAAACCCCAGCACGGGATGTTGGGTATCATCAAAAGCCTTAAGAAAAGCGTCTTTGTCTTTTTTAGACATTCCCGGAGTATGCACCAGGGGCTTTTCTTTATATTTAGAAGTATAAAGCTTCAGGACGGCGTCCAAATAAGCGTAAGAAGGGAAAAACACAAGATAATTCCCCGGCTGCACGCTTACCGCATCATGAATAAGCTTGGTAATTTCAGGGCACGTCCTCTGCCGGGCAGAATAAGTCGTAGCTATTCTGTCCTCCGCTATCACCAGCATATTATCCGGGTCAAAGGGCGGCTCCAGCGCAAAATAATAGGTCTTTTCGTCCGCTCCCAGATTATTCAGATAATACTCATGAGGAGTAAGAGTAGCCGAAAATAGCACCGAACCCCGTGCGTAATTCAGGCCCATGCGCACATAAGCCGAAGGCTGCAGGCAAAGCAGATTAACCGAAAAATCCTCTTTTGGAGCGCTTTCCCGCTTGGCATAGCAGGTATGGTATTCCTCACTGTAATAGCCGCTGACAGTAGTATAATCCAGGAGCGAAAGCACCAATTCCCCCGTTTCGGGCGGCAGCAGCGGCCTCTCGCTCTCATTAAGGCCGTCTATTATTTCAAGGCAGATCAGACAGGAATTATATAAAGCCTGAGGTGGCGAAAGCAGAAACGCCTGCTCGTTTGACTGGGCAGAAACGGCGTCCAGTGCGGAGATTATCCCCTCAACGCCCTTTTTTACTCTGGGCAGCGTTCCGTTCAGCGCCTGAATTGCCCGCTGCAATTTAGCGCGGGACATGGACGCGCTGAACATATCCCTAGCCCGCTCTACAAGATTATGCGCTTCATCAATTAAAAAGGCGTATTTGCCCTTCTCCTCCCCAAAATACCGTTTCAGCCTGGCTGAAGGATTAAAAACGTAATTATAGTCGCAGATAATAACGTCGCAGTACTCGCTTAAAGTCAAAGACAGTTCAAAAGGACATATATTATACTTCCTGCCCGCCTCTCGCAGGAATTTATAGGTAAAGCTGTTATGCTTGAGCAATTCGGGCATGCTCGCATGCAGCCGGGTAAAATAATCCCGGCAGTATTCGCAGTAAACGGGCGAGCAGTTCCGGCTTTTGAGCAGACACATCTTATCCTTGGCAGTTATAAAAATGCTCTTGAGGGGCAAACCGTTGCCTTTAAGACGTTCAAGGGTATCCTCGGCCACCTTGCCCGTCTGGTTTTTGGCAGTGAGATAAAATATCTTATCACATATACCCCTGCCCATAGCCTTAAGCGCCGGAAAAAGAGTGGCGATGGTTTTGCCCGTGCCCGTGGGCGCTTCAACAAACAAGGTATTGCCCTGCTTAAGCGTAGTATATACCTGGCTCGTAAGCTCTCTCTGGCTGGGCCTGTAGCTGTTAAAGGGAAATTTAAGCTTCTCCAGTTCCCTGTCCCGGCTTATAAGATGAGTCATTATAATATCTGAAATCTTCAGATAATCCTCAATTAATAGATTGAAAAATTTTTCCAGTTCGTTAAATGTCCAAATGCGCTCAAACGCCTTTTCACCCCGCCCCGAATAGGGATGATAGCTTATGCGGGTCTTTATTTGGGGCAGGCCGTTTTGGCGCGCATAGATATAGGCATACACATACAGCTGAGCGTTATATACCTCGTTAAAGCCTTCGTTAATATCCGCCAGAGAGCAGACCGTCGATTTTATCTCGTGCACGCAGGCCAGGCCGTTATCGGTATAAAAACCGTCCGCCCTGCCTCCCAGGCGAAGCATATAGCTTTCTCTTGGAATATCCATGCTCAGGCTCAGCTCACTTTTATAATCCTCATGCTTTTTTAAATAGCGCGCCTGCACTATTTTATGCACGCGCGTACCCTCCCACAAGGCGGAAATGCTCCCGCCTGCGGGCGAAAGGTCGCCTTTTGTAAGACAGTATTCGCACAATTCGCGTACAGACAGCTTTTTAACCGGCTTTTCCGCGCAGCGCTGCTTATTCTCTTTATCAAGAGCACTAACAGTCTCTTTGTTTTCCTGTTTATCCATACAAATATCCACATACCTCAAAGCTTAGCGCTTAAGAACTGCGTCTTTAGCATACAAAAGATAAGGCAATTTCCAGAATCTGAAGTATCCTTGCTGCCGTGCCGCCTGAACTCTATTCAGCTTCTTACACCCCCAGCGCATGCCATCCAGAAGTCTTTAAGGAGCATAAATCATATTACTTTGCCTCTGCGGCCTCGGCCAGTGCCCCCACTGTTTTCAAGGCAGATAAAAATGCACACCTAAGCGCCCTGCTGAATATAACGCAGAAAGCAGGCGGATTTGCAGGGCGCGTTATCCCTTATACACTAACGGTCAGATATAATATAGCACAAAACGCGCAAAAAAGCTATAGGCGCAGCACTGTACAGTTATATATAAAAAGTCCGCAGGAATACCTTTCTTCCCGCGGACCTGAACCGCCGGCTCTGAACCCTGTCCGGCAATTTTGCTTATTTTAACGCAATACATACGCATTTTCCTGCCAACCAGCTTAAGATAAAGCAAAGAAATTGGCTTTAGCGCATTTTGATTAGTTACGCTTAAAAAATTTATTTAGGATAAACTCCAGCAACCAACAAAATATACCTATCGCGCCCAGGCAAACCGCCGCCGGGATAAGCAGTATCCCCAGCAGCAGCGCCGTCAGCCATGCCGCCCCCTTAGAGACCCCTCTGCGCAGAGCGCCTTTAATGCCGGGCGCTTTTAGCTTTCCGCCGGGCGGGCCGCACAGAGGAAGGTTATTATTCATCCCTTTTCCTCCCTGGCGCCGCTCACAATATTATAATAGGCGTTGGAGGTAGCGCGGTATACCAGCGTATAGAACAAGGCAAAAACTACAAAGCTTATAACAGTTGTCAAAGCAAAGAGAGACGCATTGTTTAGATTAAACAGAAGCAGCAGCCTCCTTATGATGGGAAAGGCAAAGGCCAGATGCAGTCCCGCGCCCAGCAGAGGCAGGAAAAATACCGTTAACAGCTGGGAATTTATGCTCTTTCTGATCTCTTTTTTAGTCATGCCCACCTTGCGCATGATATTAAAGCGCGCCTGGTCCTCGTAGCCCTCGGATATCTGCTTATAATAGATAATGAGCACGGCGGCCGAAATAAATACGGCGCTGAGTATTATGCCCAGGTAGAACAAGCTGCCAAAGGTAGCGAAAAAGCTGTCTGTCTCGGCCTCACGGCTGCTGCATGTAAAGCTGTAAAAAGTATCGTCAGTTTCAAATATTTCATTAAGCCTTTCCCTCAGCGCGCCGCGCAGCGCTATCTGGCCGTCCCCTTCGGCACCGGTATCAAATTCATAATACCAGTTTCTAGAAAGTTCCTGGCCCTTTTGGTTAAGAAACTGCTCTAAACCCGCAAGGCTGGAACTGACGTCAGGCACAACCAGCATAATGCTGGAAATCATATTGACTGCCGCCTCCCCGTTGCCCGAAAAATCCTCAATATGCTCTTTAATCCTGAAAGAGTTCCCGTGATTAAAGGATATGCTGTCATAATTATAATCAATGCGGTTGGTATAAATAAGCGCTTCCCCTGATTCAAGCGTCTTATTCTCCCCCATCATGGAATTATAGTCGTCCAGCGGTATAAAATAAAACTGGACGGCGCTGAACAAAGCCTGCGCGCCAATCTGATCTGTTATATCAGGGTCCGTTTCAACGCTGTTCCCCTGAAGGATGCCCCCAAAGGAAGTCAGGCGGTAATCGTTTATATTTGAGGGCTGAACATTGTTTTGAAGCGCTACTTCATTTATCTCAGAACGCAGCGCGGAAATATTTTCATCCTCCATCCCGGAAGAATCCACAGCGCGCAGCGTCAGCACAATTTCGCGCGGATACCGGGCATTTAAAGCGTCCTCTGCGCCGAAATAAAGGCTGGCTGTAGAAGAGAGCATGACAAGCACCATAGTAGCCAGAACGCAGATGGAAGCCAGGCCCGCCCCGTTGCGTTTCATGCGGTAAACCATCGAGGAAACCGAAACAAAGTGATTGGGCTTGTAGTAATACTTCTTATTTTTCTGAAGCAGCCGGCAAAAAGTTACCGAGCCCGAAATCATAAGCATGTAAGTCCCGATTATAACCATTATAACCGCTACAAAAAACAGCGCAAGCGCTGTTACTGGATCCTCGGTGGTAACAGCTATATAATACGCTCCGGCTAAAAGTATAAGGCCAAGCAGGCCAAGCAGAAAATTGCCTTTGGGCGGCTTTTCCCCGGTATTTTCACTTCGCATGAGAGAAATGGCCGTAGAAAACCGCACCTGCCTTAAACTGTTAAGGAAGAGCAGAATAAATATGACGCCGAAAACCAGAGCCGTCATGCCAATCGCTTCAAATGACACCGACATATCATAGGTTATATCCGCCTGCATTATATTTACCAGCCCCAATTCGGCCAGCTTGGAAAGTATAATGCCGGCAGCCAGTCCCAGGCCCACTGTGATAATATAAACAGTTACTGTCTCCCAGAATAAAATTCGGCCTATATTTCGCTTGCCCATGCCCAGCATGTTATAAAGTCCAAATTCCTTTTTGCGGCGCCTTATTATAAAGGAATTAGTATAAAAAAGAAATATGCAGGCAAAAATTGCAATTACCCATCCGCCCAGATTCAATGTGGCGCTTATTGTGCCTGAACCGGGCATATAATTAATGGCATCAGTGTACTGAAGAGACATGACGATATAGTACATCATAATTACGCCTATGCATATAAGCACATAGGGCAGATAAAGCCGTTTGTTCTTTTTAATGCCGTCCAGGGCCAGCCTGGGATAAAAACCCGCCTTCATCTTCTCTCACCGCCTGTCACCAGCAGAGTCAGGGTATCGGTTATCCGCTGGTAAAATTGCTCATCATCATCCTGTCCGCGGTAAAGCTGATGAAAAACCTCGCCGTCCTTAATAAACAGCACTCTGCCCGATACGCTCGCGGCCCTGACCGAATGCGTAACCATTAAAATAGTCTGGCCGCTCTTATTGATTTCCCTAAAGAGGCGGAGCAATTCGTCTGTAGCTTTGGAATCCAGCGCACCCGTAGGCTCGTCGGCAAGAATCAGCTTGGGATTGGTAATTATTGCACGGGCCACGGCCGCGCGCTGCTTCTGCCCGCCCGATACCTCGTAAGGATATTTTTTCAGGATTTCAGTTATGCCCAGGGTCTGAGCAATAGGCATCAGCCGCGCATGCATTTCCTTATACGGTTTGCCCGAAAGCACAAGGGGCAGATATATATTATCCTCAATGGTGAAGGTGTCCAGAAGATTAAATTCCTGAAACACAAAGCCCAGATTATCCCGCCTGAAAGCCGAAACCGTGCTCTCCTTTATATCCGCCAGATTCATATCGTCTAATTTAACCCAACCATTTGTCGGCTTGTCCAGCGCCGCCAGGATATTTAAAAGAGTTGTTTTACCTGAGCCCGATTCACCCATTATTGCGACATACTCGCCCTTCTCCACGCTGAAATTCACATTTTTCAGGGCCTCTACCCTGCTGCCGCCCAAACGGGTAGTATATACTTTTTTCAGCCCGTTTACTTCAAGAATACTCATTGCTTTTTTGTCCTCCATGCAATTTTTTCGTATCCTATTATAACAGAAAGGGGAAATGAGCCGTCATACAAAAGGCTAACATTTCCCTCAGAAATACTTACGTTTTTGTAATAATTCTATTCTCTTTTCAGCTGGTACTGAGCCAGGTTAATATGGATAACCGTACCTTTGCCGGGATGGGAGGAGGCCCATATCTCCGCACTCAGATTTTTGCATATCCTCCGGCACAGATACAAACCCAGGCCGCTGGCCCGCTTATCCGTCCGGCCATTATAGCCCGTATAGCCTTTTTCAAAAATACGGGGCAGGTCTTCAGGCGCAATGCCTATGCCCGTATCCTCTATGTATAGTATGTCTTTTTCCTCCATATATATGCTGACTCCGCCCTCACGGGTATATTTCAGCGCGTTTGAAAGCACCTGCTCCAGGACGAAACCCAGCCATTTATCATCAGTCACAACGCTGTAATTGACCGGTTTATAGATAAGGCGCAGCTTCCGCGAAATAAATTCCCGCGCAAATTTCTTGACAGCCTGCTTTATAATGTCATCCAGGCTGTGCTCCTTAAATACATAATCGGTACTCACCGAATCCAGCCTGAGAAAAGCCAGCACCATCTCTACATACTGTTCTATTCTGAACAAATCGGAGGAGAGCCGGCGCGCCTGAACCGAATCCTCATTCTGCAGCGTTAAGCGCATGGAAGAAATAGGGGTCTTTATCTGGTGCACCCACATTGTATAATAATCGGTCATCTCGCTGTAGCGCGCGGCCGCAGCCTCTTCCAGGCCCGCAACTTCACTTCTCAGATTTTCTATTACAGCCTGGTAATCTTCCTCAATCAGCCCGTCGGGTACAGGCAGAGAAGTTATAAGGCTGGCAGCCAGTTCCCTCATCCGGCGCAGTTGCCTGTGCCGTTTTAAAACCCGGCTGTAATCCACAGCAATAAACACAGCGCCTATCACGGCGCAGAGAATTGCAGGATACAGCACCGCTTTAAAAGGCAGGCCGTATAAAGCAAAAGTAACTGCAAATACTGCGCTGAACAATATAAATATTATAATGCTCTTGAAATGCTGCTTTAAGTATACCAAAAAAAGCTTCAATTCTTCCTCCCATCGGCCGCACCCAGCTCCGCCCAAAGCTTTCCGCCTCTTAGCCGCTTATTATCCGTCTCCCCGCCGCCTAACTGAAAAAATCAATCTGTATTCTTAATAATATAGCCCACGCCGAAACGAGTGGAGATAAAATCCTCCAGCCCTGCGCCGTCCAGTTTTTTGCGCAGTCGGTTAACATTCACAGTAAGGGTGTTTTCATCCACAAACAAATCAGTTTCCCAGAGCCGTTCCATCAGCGTTTCCCTGCTGACCACCCTGCCCTTGTTCTCCATAAGGCATAATAAGATGCGGTACTCATTCTTAGTAAGGGATATCTTCTTATCCTTATAGCTGAGAGAGCTGTCCAGCGTGTCCAGAAGCGCTCCTCTATGCTCTAAAAATTGGCCCGCGCCGCCTGAAAACGCATAGGAACGGCGAAGCAAGGCGTTGATTTTGGCCATAAGCACCCGCAAATCAAACGGCTTTGCTATAAAATCGTCCCCGCCCATATTCATAGCCATTACTATATTCATATTGTCCGAGGCAGAGGAAATAAAAATTATGGGCGCTTTAGAGATACGGCGTATTTCATTGCACCAATGATATCCGTCAAAAAAGGGCAGCATTATATCCATGAGCACAATATGAGGCTGGAACTGCTTAAATTCGCCCAGCACGTCGCTGAAATCCTCAACGCACTTAACCTCCAGCCCCCACTTCTGAGCCTGCTCCATAATCCCCCGGCTTATGCCCTGATCATCCTCCACTATAAGCAGCTTATACATTTTGCCTCCAGTATTATGATTTTTCCTGCGATATGACGGCAGAGCACCATTTAATTATTCCATCCAGCTGTTCTGCGCTTACCAGACTGCCGCCGTTTTTGAGCAAATCAATCATCTCCTCTTCGGCCCGCGTCTTTACTGCTTTTGTTTCCGCCTGTTTAATTAAACTGCCCCGCATAATATTCATCATTAGCTTATACGCGCCATGCAGGCGGTTCATATCAAACCCGCCCTTAAGGGGAAAAAGAGGAAACTGTTCCGGCATGCCCGCAGCCTGCTTAATTTGCCCCAGTTGAGAAGCCATATCCATTATGCCTACGCAGCAGACGGCTTTAACGTCAAAATATCCCGCCGCCTTTTTATACCCCTTAATAACGCCCGCCATGAGCCAGCCCATATAAATTACAGGCGCCCCCCTTTTAAGCGCTTTAACCGCATCTTTAAGCAAAAGCGCCCTAAGGCCCGTGCTTTTGCTCAGCATCCGCGCATATTCTTCCGTATAGCCTGTATTGGAAGTATAAACTATTGCTTCTATCATATATTGCTCCCTCTTAAATATTTATAAATTTGCACGGCGCCTTTGAGAAGCCGCAAAGCTATATTTAAAAGCTTGGCCGGCCCGAACAAAGCTCTATTGGCGCGGAATTTCACCTAAAGCCGCCTGCTCTGCGATAAGCATCAATTCGCGCTCGCTTTGGGCGTCCCCTTCATAAGGATAATTAGCCGCATATCTTTCAAAATCCATTTTTATCTTTTCCGCCCCTTGATTATCCTGTTCATACAGCAGCTTAAGCGCATATTGGGTACGCAGTACCGACAAGCTGTTCTTCATGCTGTTCATAAACTTAAGCTGTTCTGCATTCAGCAGCGCATTAAGAACCTCAGGGGATTTATCCCCCAGGCATTCACAGTAAATCCGGTCGCAGGCCAATAAGCCGCGGTAAATGCCCGCCAAAGGTATCTGACTTGCCCGCAGCTTGTCATTCATTTCACGCGCCCGCGCAAAATCATGCTCATCCATAAGCCTGTTTGCGCAAAATACCGCTATAACAGCGCACATGCTGTTCTTTAAATCCTCCTCCGGCGGAAAAGAGAACCAATCCTTTGGCATATCCTTAAGACGGGTCCCCTTTGCCGTTTCATGCGCCGCCTTAAGCTGCACCCAGAACGCATAAGCCGCCCTTGGGTTTTTATATATTGACAGCAGATTATAGCCGTCGTTAGCCACCATTTTATTGCGCATGGGCACGCCGTTTGCAAACGCATAAGTCAGCCCGATAACCGCGGCGGCAAGCAAAAACAGCGGCAGAAAGGGAATGTTTTCGCAAAGGAAAAAGAGAAGCGCAAAAATCAGAGCAGATAAAGCGTTAAAAAGCGCTCCGCCCAGATTATACAGCACAAAGGGAAATTGCCCGTTTTCCATATCAGGCGGCACCATAAGGCATTGCCCCATAGTGCCCGGCATTTTAAAAAGCTTCAGTTTAAATTTCCCCTTATCCCTTATTAAGGCGAACCACCCTGCCCTGAAAGAGGAAAAGCGGTAATGAGTAAGCAGGCCGCACGCCAGATGCCCCAGTTCATGTATAATAACCTGCAAAAAAACAGCCAGATAAATAATAGCCAAAAATATAATGATATCAAGCAAAAAAACGTTCAGCGTCAGTTCTTTTTCCCACTGGGCATAAAAATACGAACCGGCCAGCAGTCCGCAGACCATCCCGGCAATTATAAACAGCGCCGCCATGGCCCAGGCACCGGCGTTCCTCCTTTTGGCCATATACTTTCCTCCCTTTTCCCCCGCAGGATTTCAAATAGCTCCCAAATAGCTCCCGCTTTTATTCTCTCCGTCATTTTATATCTGTTTCAGGCGCTGCTGGAGCAATTCCCTTAATGCATAACTTTGCTTTTATTATATCATTAAGCGAAATTAAGCACAAGATAAGACTTTGATTTACTTGGGTAAAAAGAAGATAAAATATTTATTTTATGCAAATATTCCCTTGTAATTTTTGATTAATTATATTATAATATTTACAGATTTATAGATAATATTGTAAACTATTATTTTAATTTCCAAACATACTTATCCAAATATAAACCCTAAGACTAAAACTGCAAATACGGCTGTTTCAATGGGGACGAATATTTTTTATAAAAGGAGGGTGGTTTTTCCCGTTTTGCAGTTTAAGATAAATAAAAAGGAGTAAACGCATGAAAAAATTCTTTCACGGCTTTAAAACTGCCACAGCCATTCTGCTGGCGGTCATTTTCTGCATGATATATCCCATGCAGACTATATCAGATTCAGGCATATTCCAACTCACACAAAATTCAGAGATTATTAATTCAAATCCGGAAGATATCCCGGCAATGCAGGAATTACAGGAAGCTCAGGCGGCAGAGCCATATATAATAGGCGAGGATATTTCAAAGCGCCAGGCCTCTTCCAAGCACTTCCTTATGAGCGACGGCAGCTATCAGATTGCCGAATATCCAATAAATGTACATTATCTTAATGAGGACGGGCAATGGGAACAGTATGACAACCGTATTCAGACCGTTCAGCCAAATGCGCGTTCGGTCAGCGCGGATATCCAAACTTTTAAAGCCGCAAAGGCAGATAAAGAGATAATCCTTGCCCAGAAAAGCAGCACCTCTGAGCTGATAAAGCTTGAGACCGGCAGCACCTCCGCTTCATGGAAATACAAAGGCGCCAGCCAAAGCAATCTGGAAATAACGCCTGTTTCGCAAACAAACGACCCTTTAGAGCTGACAGGCATAGTCCAGGAGGTTTTCTACAGAAATATATATCCCAGCGTGGATTTGCAGGTACTTCTCCTGCCCGGCGGAGTTAAGGAAAATCTTATCCTGAAAAACGCGCAGGCACAAAATGTTTTTGAGATAGAATACCAGCTTAACGGCCTATCTGCCGTTAGCCGGGATTCGCGCACCATTTATTTAAAGGACTCTGAAGGCAATATAAAATACATAATTTCCGCGCCCTATATGGAGGACGCCCAAGGTGCGGCCAGTCCCGAATTACAGCTTGAAATAATCAGCCAGACCCAGGAAAAGCTTTGTATACGCCTGACGGCGGACAGCGACTGGCTGAAAGATGAAAACAGAAGCTATCCTGTGACTATAGACCCAACCTTCCAGACTCCCCAGGTCAATTCAAATATCCAAAGCACATTTATTTCCCAGGGCTTGCCTAACGAATCCTTCGGATACGGCGGCAATAATTATCAAGGCAGCCTTTATGTAGGCAAATTTACCTCTGCTGCCGCCAATAACGGCGTAACGCGCACATTAATAAAAATGAGCAGCCTGCCGGCTCTTTCTCCGGGAGATGTGGTAATCAACGCCCAGGTATTCCTGCTGCGCAGAAGAGCTGAAGAAAATTATACCCCCATGTACGCCTACAGGATGACATCCAGCTGGGATCAGTCCACGGCAACCTGGAACAACTCAAACAGCAAATACGATTCAACAGCCATTATCGACTATGACAGCGCTCTGACAGAAAACGGCTGGACATACCGCTGCTGGGACATAACCAAATTAATGCGCCAATGGTATGAGAATCCCTCAAATAATCACGGTATAATGATAAAGTCCAGCAATGAAAGCGCCAGCTCTAAATTCTGGGCATATTCTACGCATAATTCGGTAGGCCTGCGCCCCACGTTCTTAATAACCTACCGCAACAACGATGGCCTGGAGCCTTATTGGGAATATGCCTCCCAAAGCATAGGCCACGGTTCCAGCCATGTAAACCTGTTTTCAGGCAACCTTATATATACTCTGCCCTTAACCAGCGGAACAGGCGTGCGCATGCCCATCAGCCTTGAACTGACTTACAGCCTGACCTCAGCTTACAGAGACGCGCCGCAGGGCATAAAAGTAGCCTATGGCTGGCACTTCAATATGGCGCGGCGCATTAATACCATAGATGAAATGACCCAATTAAGCAGTTCGGTGCGAGACAGCCTGAAGGAACGCGGTTACGAATACGTTTGGATAGATGGGGACGGCACGGCCCATTACCTTAAAAAAGACGGCTCCGTATATAAAGACGAGGACGGACTTGGTCTGACACTGACTGTGGGGAGCAATGGAAATGAAAAATATACCTTACAAAGCAAGACGGGTGAAAAAGAGACCTATAACACCAACGGCTATCTTTACAGAGCATATAATACCCAGGGGCACCATATTGAATGCAGCTACGACAGCTCCAATATCCTGAACAAAGTAACCGACGGTGCAGGCCGGGAATATATACTGACTTCCTCTTCCGGCAGACTGAATAAAATCACCTGCCCCGACGGCAGCGAAATCACGTTCGGGCTATCCGGTCACTGCCTTGCAGAAGTTACCTATGACGATGGCTCTTCAACTTCTTTTGAGTATTCATATACTACCATAAATACGCAAATATACATGCGCCTGATTAAAGCAGCCGCTTCGGACGGCCAGTATCTGGACTACAGCTATAAGGCCAATTCAGGTCATTTAGGCGGCAAAGTTTCATCAGTAATCGAATGGAACGGCGAGCCTAACCAGAGCCGCAATTATGTGCGTTTCAACTACAATCGGGACAATACCACCACCGTATATTACGGCTCCCAGGCATTTATAACTGCAAGCTTTTATATGCTCGATAAATGGAACGCCGTATATACTTTTGACAGTTTAGGACGCACCACCAGCATCCTCAACAGCAACGGCACTATGTCCAACGGCCAGTATGCCTCAGTCAACCAGGACAGCGCCGAAGAGATGAGTAAAAACAATAACCGGCTGATCTCTGCTTCAGATGGAGAAAAGTACGTCAACAATATTGTCCCAGACCACAGCTTTGAAAACGGCTCAGGCTGGTGGTACCAGTCCAACTGGTACAACGATACCGGCACTCAGGCGCTGGACACCTCTACCGCCTATCTGGGATATAAATCTTATAAAATAACTCAAAATGACGCAACGCCAGGCAAAATCTCAATGGGCATGGGAAACGTGCCTGTCTCCCCCGGCGAAACCTATACTCTTTCAGGCTATTTTAAGGTGCAGTCTGTTTCAGATATGGCCGCTAACGGTGGAGCAGGACTGTTTATAGCTTTTCACGATTCCAGCGGAGACAATAAAATAGGCGAAGAGGCTGCGCCCTCCATGATAAAAGAATCCACCAACAATGAATGGAAGCGCATAAGCATGACCTTTACCGTTCCCAGCGGCGCTGCCTATCTCCGTATTTACGCCGGGTTATATCTGGCCAACGGCACGGTATGGTTTGACTGTATTCAGCTTGAAGAAAGTAAAACCATGAGCGACTACAACATGCTCCTCAACAGCGCCTTTGAAGAAAACGCCGATAACTGGGTGCTGGGCAGAGACATAGCCGGCAGCGGATGGTCAAACGGCCGCTATATGATTAAAGGGGACCTTGACGGTATTCCCTATATCTACCAGCATGTCAACATCAACCGTCCGCAGATATCCGTCAAGTTCAGCGGCACTGTCCAGGCTGACGCCGTACCCAATACTCCCGGCGGCCGGGATATGTTCATGGAACTGGAGATAAAATACAAGGACGGCTCCTTCCAATGGCACAACATCCATTTCAACTATGATACCTCGGCCAAGCAGTATAAGAGCGACGTCTTTACCACCAATCCGGATAAAGAGGTGGACCGCATCCGCTTCTTCCTGATGTTCTACCGTCAGCCTGACGCCGCGTATTTCGATGAGCTGATGATGACCTTTGATGAGACGGGCAGCGCTTACACCTATGACAGCGACGGCAATCTTATCTCTGCTTCGGATAACGCTCAGCGCAATGAAACATATGATTTCAGCAATGCCAACGAGCTGACTCAATTCACCAACGAGAATAACGAAACATATAAATACTTCTATAACCAATCCGACATGCCCCACAGGCTCACAGCCGCTCGCTCCCAGCAGCGCGGCAACGGCTTCGTATATACTTACACCGCCCCCGGAGTGCCCCTTCAGACCCTTATGGGCACGGTTAAAGCGGACGGTACCCTGGATTACACCAAGCCGTATATGTCCTCCTCCCAGCTGTATAATATAAACAGCAACTACGTCAACAGCTATCAGGACCCGCGGGGAAACATAACCAGCTATAATGTAGATGCAGATAACGGACTGGTCTATTCCATCACCAATCCTAAAGGTGTCACCACCAACTACACCTACAACGAGACCACTGGCGTTTTTGCCACTCTGGCGGGGCAGATCACCGTTCCGGCGGCCACGTATGTCCAGAACGCCGACGGGACCTGGAAGGTCGTGCCGGGGGTGTCCACTCTGGTGGTGACGGGGACTGTCTGAGTCCGGCAGGATTCCGCGCCTGCGGCGCGGTAGAAGCGGGTTCTCGGGAGGACGGTTCCG
>ERZ827528.2971-NODE-2971-length-14605-cov-8.147766_pt1 | contig 14605 bp, 14 predicted proteins | sample MGYA00519768_ERZ827528 | MGnify/ENA primary metagenome ERZ827528 (study PRJEB31778, sample SAMEA3449343) | human gut metagenome | biome: human gut; feature: human-associated habitat; material: faeces | place: United Kingdom | collected 2010/2012 ...
TGAAACCTCCATCAAACCCCATGAAATCACTTACATTCGTAAAGAACATTTTCATATGACTAAAATAGTTTATATTACTTTCACCTCTCCAAAGTCTAGCTAAATAAGTTTGAGGAGGTACTATTACTATTATTCCAAATATAAATGGAAGTAATAGCTTTTTAGTTCTTTCTTTTATGTATTCAAATTCACTTCTTCTTTTAAGAGCAAAATATGTTGATGCCCCAGCTAAAAAGAATAATAAAGGCATATACCAAGAAAAAGTTAATAGTATAAATATGTTAGAAAAAATATTACTTTTTTCTGTTTTAATATAAAAATCTCCAAAGTCTGTAAATATTGCTGATGTATGATAAATAAACAACATTAATATGCATATGTTTCTTATCCAATCGATTTCTTTTCTTCTCATAAATTCTCCTTAATTTTATGAATATTTTGTAAACGTAATATATACTACTTTTATCATACTTTTTAACTATTTACTACTAATTTTTTTTGCTTACTTTGTACTTATATAATAATAGGCAATGTATTAAAATCAAATACATCGCCCATTATTATATAAAATACTTATTAACTTATTCTCCAATACCGCTCTTTTCAATACTTTCAGCAAATCCATGTAATAATTTATTAATTGGTTTCTTTAAGAATAATGAAATTAATATAAAGATTGCTCCAAATATTAACAGAACAACTATATCCTTAACCAATACACTTTGAACTACTCCACCTATAGATTCTCTTGCAAGTGAAATCGCATAAGTGAAAGGTAAAAATGGATTAATTGCTTGGAAGAACTTTGGTGTTAATTGAATTGGGAATGTTCCTCCTGAACCACCTATTTGTAAAACTAATAGTACAATTCCTAATACTTTACCTACATTTCCAAGCACTGAGCATAGTGAATATAATATAAATGTAAATATAATGCTAGTAAATACACTACTTAATACAAATAAAGCCGGATTTACACAATATATTTTTAAAACATATAAATCCCCTAATGATACTATTATCGCTTGAATTATTGCTATTGTCATAAATAACAACATTTTTCCAAAATATTGTGATGCTGCAGAGTATTCACCCTCTGCTTCAACAGTTAGCATAGATGCCAATAATAATAATCCTACCCATAATGATAATACTGTATAGAAAGGTGTCATTCCTGTTCCATAGTTACCCATTGGGAATAATTTATTTTCTATAATATTAACAGGATTTGATAAAAAGTCACTTCTTGTATCTACATCACTCTTTAAATAATTTATAAGCTCTTTAATATCTGTACTATCATTAACACTTCCTATTTTACTTATTAAATCATTAAGCAAATTTTCAGCTTCTGGAAGTTTTGATTTTACAAAATCAATCCCCTCGATACCCTTATCAGCACCTTCATAAACAGTATTCATAATATCTGTTACTTGTGGTAATTTATCTTGTGCTTCTTTTAATACTGATACTACATTATCTGCTAGAGTATATGCATCATCAAAAATAGTATTAATTTTATTAGTTTCATTCATAACATACGGTATAGTAAACTTTATATTACCAAAATTCGTTATACTTTATGGTAAGAGAAAATTCGTTGCAACTATGATAGTAGCTGTAACATTAAAACTTATATTCGAAGCAATATACCCAATAACACCATTCCCTACATTTGAATTTAGAGGAATAGGAATAATAGTTCCAGCATTATTATCAAACTGCTACTCAAGACAAGGAATAAAAATAACTTTAATAGCTACTCTTGTTATGACAGCTATAGTTTATGGAATAATGCAAATAGTTTATTTTATATAGGTTGTAGGTGATTATATGGAAGAAAAAAAATTAGCGTTGAGAGATAAAATACAAATTTATATAAAAAACCAAAAACGTATAACAGGTAAAGGACTAACATTAGTAATATTAGTTATTGCTGCTATTCTTTGCGGTTCAAGTTTTATAACATCAAGCGCAAGTGATAAATCAAACTCAGCAAGCAAATACAATGATGAAAGAATTGTAAAAGGTACTGTAGTTGGAGATATCATGCTTGGAAGATCAATAAAAAATAAAAGTGCAAAAAACAATTACAGTGATATACTAGATGGTGTATCAAGTATATGGAAAGACTCTGATTATGTTTCAGGAAACTTAGAGTGTGCTCTTTTAGATAATCCTGATGATTTCAAGAAAAATGATAAAGAAATACACATAAATGCTGAAACAAAATCAGTAAACTTATTAAAAGATAATGGATTTACATTAATAAACTTAGCAAACAACCACTTAGCAGACTTCTGTAGTGAGGGAGTAGTAAGTACTGTAAATACATTAAAAAAAGCAGGTTTAAATTATGTAGGAGCTGGAAAAAATATAACTGAAGCTAGTAAATACGATGTACAAGAAATAAATGGAGTTAAAATCGCTACTGTTTCTGTAAGTGATATAGTTCCTAAAAACTTCTCAGCAACTGACACAAAAGCAGGTATATTATCTACTAAAAACATGAGATACTATCAAGCTGTTAGAGATGCAAAAGCAAATGCTGATATAGTTATAGTTAATATACACTGGGGTGTTGAATATGCTTTAAACCAAACAGAACAACAACAACAATTAGCTAGAAATTTAATAAACTTCGGAGCTGATATAGTAATTGGTTCTCATCCACACGTACTTCAGCCTGTAGAAAAATATAAAGACGGTATTATATTCTACAGTATGGGTAACTTTGTTTTCGACCAAGGATGGAGTAGAACAAAAGATAGTATGGTATTAAATTACTTTGTAGACAAAGATGGAAACCTTAGCTTTGAAATGATTCCAGTTAGAATAAAAGATGGTTATCCAACAGTTACAAACAACAAATTCTTTGTAAACAGAACATTTAATACTTTAACTAAAGGTCTAAAAGATAGCGATTATGAAGTTAAGTCAGATACTTTACTTCTAAAAAATGCTATAAAAGTTGATTTACAAAAAGACAATGCTGGAGATAATGATACAACTACTGATCAAAATTCAACAGACTTAAATAATACTGATAATTCAACTAACACAATTGACGAAAATAATAACTACAATAATGAGGATGGCATCAATTACTAAAATATTAATATATGGAGAATGATGTTATGCAAAAGAAGAAGAGAAAGAAGAAATCAAATAAAAATTCCAACAACTTATTATATATTTTGATTATTGTATTAGTATTAGCAGCTGGTGCATTTGCTTATTTTAAATTCTTTAAAACAAGTAGCGGAAGTGGAAATACTAATGCGACTGTTCAAAGTAATAATGATTATGTAGTAAGTACATCAAACGAAACAGCAACAAAAATCGGTGAAGAAGTACTTGCTAAAGGCGGTAATGCAGTAGATGCTGCTATAGCAGTTTCTTATGCATTAGGAGTTGCTCAACCTTATGCATCAGGTATAGGTGGCGGCGGTGGAATGCTTATTTATGATCCAAGTAGCACTGATTATAAGTTCTACGATTATAAAGATGCAGCACCAGTTTCTGCAACAACAAAGCAAAGCGATATCGCTGTACCAGGTTTTGTACTTGGAATGGAGAAAATTTCAAATGATCTAGGTACTATGGATATTTCTGATTTAATCCAATATTCTGTGGATTTAGCAAGAGATGGGGTAGAAGTAAATAGTGACACTGTAAAAGCCATAAATTCTTTTGCGTCATTACTACAAAATGATGAAGATTATGTAAAAGAAGACGGTTCATTATTAGCAGAAGGCGATAAATTAGTACAAAGTGAATTAGCGAATACGTTAAAAACTATTCAAGAAAAAGGATCAGTAGGCTTCTATAGTGGTGAAATAGGACAAAATATAGCAAATGCAGCAAAAATGCAATTATCTGATTTAAGTGCATATGAAGTTAAAGAAGAAAAACCAGTTGAAGGTGACTTTAATGGATATAAAGTTGTTTCTGCACCAGCACCGTTTTCAGGTACTACTCTTATTCAAATGTTAAAAATAATTGAAAAAGAGGGAGAAACAAGCGATTTAACTGATACTGCTCAATATTTACAAGCTTTAGATAAAGCGACTACTTTAGCTCACTATAGCAGAGGAAAGAAATTAGCTGACCCTGCATTTAGAAAAGTAAATGAACAAAACTTAGTTACAGATGAATATATACAAAAACTAATTGACTCACATGCGACTTCATATAGTCAAGATGATGAAAGTGAAAGTACAACACACTTTGTTATAGTTGATAAAGATGGTATGGTAGTTTCAGCTACAAATACATTAGGACATTTTTATGGTTCTCAAGACAAAGTAAATGGATTCTATTTAAATTGTAGTTTAAAAAGTTTTGGTACGAGTGGAAAAAATAAATATGAAGCAGGAAAAAGACCTAGAACTTATACGAGTCCAACAATAATTCAAAAAGACGACTATATAATGGGTATTGGGACTCCAGGTGGTGTAAGAATATTAAAAATGTTAGCGCCAATAATAGTAGATGACTTATACTTCGGTAAAGATCTACAAAGCTCTATCAATAAATCAAGAGTAATATTCTATGAACCAGGTGTATTAATGCTTGAAGACGGCAGAAGTGAAGAATATATAATAGATGTATCAAATTGTGGATATCCATATGTTGATGTAAAAGACCAACTTTACTTTGGAGCTGTACAGGCTGGCGGAATTTCGAACGGAAAATATTTCGGAGCTAGTGACAATAGAAGACTTGGTAAAGTATCTATAAATGATAAATAGATAAAAACTGCTATGTAAATAAGCATAGCGACAATGCAAAATAATTTGTGCTTATGATGAAATAAATACTCCTTTATGGCAATGATAAAAATATAAGTCAATGTCAGGAAGGAGTATTTTTTATGATTAACTTAAGCAAAGAATTAATAAGACAAATAATAGCAGATGGAGGATTTCAAACTCCAAAGGATATAGGCGATTATCTAAAGGACCCTTATGGAATAGAAATATCTGCTGAGTATGTAAGTCATATAACTGATGTTGTAATTGAACATGCGAGACTGTGGCAAAATAGACCTCTTGGATCAGTTTACCCATTTGTATTTATGGATGCCATTCATTACAAAGTAAAAGAAGATTCTAAAATAAAAAATAGAGGTGTTAAAGATGTATTGATATTTATTGTTGATGGTTTGCTTGGCTTTAAGGAGGCTATTAGCGCTAGCTACCCTGAATCAGTTATACAAAGATGTATAATACATCAATTGAGAAATACATTTAAATATGTATCATATAAAGATTCTAAAGAACTAATGAATGATTTTAAACTTGTTTATAAAGCTATAAATGAGGCGGAAGCCTTATCGGCTCTAGATGTTGTTGAAGAAAAATGGGGTAAAAAATATCCTACAGCAATAAGAATTTGGAGAGATAATTGGGATGTAATTTAACCATTCTTTAGTTTTCCACAAGAGATAAGAACTATTATGTATACGACTAATATAATAGAGGGCGTCAATAGACAATTTAGGAAAGTAACTAAAACAAAATCCACTTTTCCATCTGACGAATCTTTATTAAAAATACTATATTTAGCAAGTCAGAATATAATGAAAAAGTGGACTGTAAGATATAGAGATTGGGATAGTATTTATAACCAATTATCTATATACTTTGATAATAGAATATAGATTTTAAAAATCAATATTCAAAATTTGTTGAGGTATAAGGGATTGGAATCAATCCCTCAAACTCCACTAGATTTAGTTTTACCATTTTACAAATAAATATCCATATTATGAATAATTATTGGGTATTTAGAAATATTATTAATAAATAAGTTGCTATAGAGAAGCGAAATTGCTATAAAGCACAAATCAATTTACACTCCAAGAGGTTATCGTTTTATAGGAAACCTCTTTTTGTTGTAAAAACAACCCTAAATTTAATTTGAAATAATTATCTTTTTAAATTAATCCTTATACTAGACATATCTACAGGAAGATAAAATTTACTAAATTCCATGGTAAATTCATTATATGTAGAAACCTTTTCTTCTATTAAAAAAAACTGTTCATTATCAGGAAATGAAGATCTCTTAGAAGCATAATTTCCTGAAGTTGAAAACTTAACATCTAACATAATATTGTTGCAATCATTATAGATATCCTTTTCCACAAAGTTTAATAGCTGTTCATGATTATTTAAATCTATATCAAATTTAGAAATATTATCGATTGGCATAATACTAAATGCATAGGCAACTACCTTTTTATCAATTTTATACCATCTATCTATAACTACTACAGCTGCTGGTTTTGAACCCAAAATCATGTGGAAATAATCTGAGCAAGGTTCTAGATGAAATTCCATTTCTATATCATCTATTTTATTAGAATTGCTTAAAAAATTATAAACTGAACTTTGAATTTTGTTATTAGGAATAGTGTTTATGTAATGACTGTCTTTTGTAATAAAATTCCCCTTACCCCTAATTATTTTTATAAGTCCGTCTTCTTGAAGTAATGTAAGCGCTTGTCTTAATGTTGTTCTGCTAACCCCTAAATCTCTTGCTAAGTCTGGTTCAGACGGGAGTCTATCGTTTTTTGAAAACTCTCCTAGTGTAATCATTTTAAATAGTATATTATATATGGTTACGTATTTTGGTTCTTTGATTTTTTTTCTTATATTTATATCGTTCATAAAAAGCTCCTTTAAAAAAATAGACAAGTTATATAATTATTATACAAGTTAAACGATTCTATAATAATTATATAAAAAATATGTAAGCTTTGACAAGCAATAGTTTAAAGGGAAAACGATTGACATTATTTGTATATGATGCTAGAATTTTAAATGCAGATAAATAGACAAGTTATTAGACAAGTTAAAAATTAAAAAACAGCAGATATATATTTTCTAGATGGCTATTTAAATATAGGGGATAATTGATTAATATATGTAAAAACTATTTATTAAATTAAAATTTATAGTTTAAAGGTTATTAATAAAATTTAAACCGAGAGAGGAAGAAAAAATGAAAATAGTAATAAGTATATTAGGAATCTTAGTAGTTATGGCAATTATGTATTTGTTATCAGCAAGCAAAAAAGATGTGCCACTTAAGACTGTATTAAAAGCATTAGGAATACAATTTATAATAGCTTTTATACTAGTTAAATTCCCATTAGGAAGATTAGCTATCGAGAAGGTTTCGGATGTAGTAACTCAAGTTTTAACTTACGGAATGGATGGAATTAGTTTCGTATTTGGAAGTCTTGCAAACTCATCAGCGCCTACCGGATCTATATTCGGAATACAAACATTAGGAAATATAATATTTATTTCAGCATTAGTTGGAGCATTATATTATCTAGGTATTTTAGGATTTATTGTTAAAGTTATAGGAACAGTTGTTGGAAAATTATTAGGAACAAGTAAAGTTGAAAGTTTCGTAGCAGTAGCAAACATGTTCTTGGGACAAACAGAAAGTCCAATATTAATTAGTAAATACTTAATGTCTATGACAGAAAGTGAAATCATGGTAGTATTAATATCTGGAATGGGTAGTATGTCTGCTACAATAATAGGAGGGTATGTTGCATTAGGAATACCTATGGAATATCTCTTAATAGCAAGTGCACTAGTTCCATTTGGGAGTATAGCAATATCAAAATTATTATTACCAGAATTAGAAACTGTAGAAAATATCGAAAATGTAAGTATGGATAACAAAGGTGATAACGAAAACCTTATAGGGGCTATAGCAGAAGGTGCAATGAATGGTCTTCAAAGTGCTTTAGCGATAGGTGCCTCTTTAATAGCAATAATAGGTTTAGTTGCTTTAGTAAATGGAATATTGGGTATATTCGGTATAACATTACAACAAATATTCTCTTATATATTCTCACCGATAGGATTTTTAATGGGGCTTGATGGAGCAGAAATACTTAGAGCAGGTCAACTATTAGGTGAAAAGTTAGTATTAAATGAATTTGTTGCATTCCAAACATTAGGAGAAGTAATACAAACTTTAGACTATAGAACAGGTTTAGTAATGGCTATTTCACTTTGTGGTTTTGCAAATATATCAAGTATGGGAATTTGTATTTCAGGGATATCTGCATTATGCCCAGAAAAAAGAAAAGTCCTTTCAAAATTAGCATTTAAAGCTATGATAGGGGGATTTGCAGTTAGTGTATTAAGTGCAATGATAGTTGGACTAATAACATTAATATAAAAATATTTAATTTAGGAAGTGATAAAAATGAAAAAATATGATAGAGTATTTCTTTTAGTAATAGATTCACTAGGAATAGGGCAAGATGATACTTCTAAAGAATATGGTGATGTAGATGTTGATACATTATTACATATATCAGAATCAGTAGATAGTTTAAAAATACCAAATCTTCAAAGATTAGGTCTTGCAAATCTACACCCAATAAAACATGTAGATAAAGTTGAACATCCACTAGGATATCAAATGAAACTTAGGGAAGCTAGTGTTGGTAAAGATACAATGACAGGTCACTGGGAGATGATGGGTCTTCATATAACTAAGCCTTTCAAAACTTTCACAGATACTGGATTCCCACAAGAATTATTAGATGAGTTATCAGAAAGAACTGGTCATAAAATAGTAGGAAATAAAAGTGCAAGTGGAACAGCAATACTAGATGAATTAGGTGAACACCAAATGAAAACAGGAGATATGATAGTTTATACTTCAGCAGATTCTGTTTTACAAATATGTGGTCACGAAGAAACTTTCGGACTAGATGAACTTTACAGATGTTGTGAAATTGCTAGAGAAATAACTCTAAGAGATGAATACAAAGTAGGTAGAGTAATAGCTAGACCATATGTCGGAACTGGTAAAGGACACTTTACTCGTACAAGTAACAGACACGATTATGCATTAAAACCATATGGAAGAACTGTCTTAAATGAATTAAAAGACAATGGATATGATGTTATATCAGTAGGAAAAATCAGCGATATATTCGATGGTGAAGGTATAACTGAATCTAATAAATCTACATCTTCTATTCACGGTATGGAACAAACATTAGAAATAATGGACAAAGATTTCAAAGGAGTTTGCTTCGTAAATTTAGTTGATTTCGATGCTTTATGGGGACATAGAAGAAATCCAGTTGGATATGCCCAAGAACTAGAAAAATTCGACGTTAATTTAGGAAAAGTTATAGATAAATTAGGACAAAATGATTTATTAATAATAACTGCAGATCATGGAAATGACCCAACATACCAAGGAACTGACCATACTCGTGAATATGTACCATTCTTAGCTTATTCACCAGCTATGAAAGGCGAAGGAGTTTTAGGAATTAAAGAAAGTTTTGCAACGATAGGAGCAACTTTAGCAGAAAACTTCAATTTAAAAATGCCTGAAAATACAATTGGTGAATCTGTGCTAAATGAACTTGTTTAATAACTGTAGCACTATAAATAATAAAAAACTTAGTAAAAGAAAGTGGGTAATTAAATGAATACAGCAGAAATATTAAAACACGTAGACCATACATTATTAAAACCTATAGCAACATGGGAAGATATACAAAAAATATGTGATGAATCAATAGAATATAATACAGCATCAATATGTATACCATCTTGTTATATATCTCGTATAAATGAAAAATATGGAGATAAAGTAAACATATGTACAGTTGTGGGATTCCCTCTTGGATATTCAACAACAGAAGCAAAAGTTTTAGAAGCTAAACAAGCTATTGAAAATGGAGCTAATGAAATAGATATGGTAATAAATATATCAGATGTTAAAAATGGAGATTATGACAAAGTTACAGCAGAAATAAAAGCACTTAAAGAAGCTGTAGGAGATAAAATATTAAAAGTTATAATAGAAACTTGCTACTTAACAGAAGAAGAAAAAATAGCAATGTGCAAATCAGTTACAGATGCAGGAGCTGACTATATAAAAACATCAACTGGATTTGGTACTGGCGGTGCAACAATAGAAGATATAAAACTATTTAAACAACATATAGGACCAAATGTAAAAATAAAGGCAGCAGGTGGTGTTAAAACTGTAGAGGATCTTGAAATGTTTATAACTGAAGGCTGTGAAAGAATAGGAACAAGTTCTGCAATAAACTTAATAAAAGGAAAAGAAGCTCAAGGATATTAAGAATAGAGGGAAAGTGGATATGCGTTTTGTAGATATTATTAATAAAAAAAGATACAACGAAGAACTAACAGATAAAGAAATACAATTCTTTGTAGATGGTGTAACTGACGGTTCTATACCAGATTATCAAGTAAGTGCATTATTAATGGCTATAGTATTAAATGGTATGAATGAAAGAGAAACATCATATTTAGCTAAAGCTATGATGCATAGTGGAGATGTTATAGATTTAACTTCAATAGAAGGTATAAAAGCTGACAAACACTCAACTGGTGGAGTTGGTGACAAAACATCTATGGCATTAGGACCACTAGTTGCAGCTTGTGGACTAAAAGTTGCTAAAATGTCAGGTAGAGGTCTTGGTCATACAGGAGGAACACTTGATAAATTAGAATCTATAGAAGGATTCAACTGCTTCTTAACAGAAGAAGAATTTAAAAAACAAGTTTCAGAAGTTGGAATAGCTATAATAGGTCAAACTGGGGATTTAGTGCCAGCAGACAAAAAATTATACGCTTTAAGAGATGTAACTGGAACTGTTGAATCAATACCACTAATAGCATCATCAATAATGTCTAAAAAATTAGCATCTGGTTCAGACACTATATTACTAGACGTTAAATATGGTGAAGGTGCATTTATGCATACTATAGAAGATGCAACAAAATTAGCTGAAGCAATGATATCTATAGGAAACAGCCTTGGTAGAAATACAATGGCTATGATAACTGATATGAACCAACCTTTAGGAAACACTATAGGTAATGCAATCGAAATAAGAGAAGCTATAGAAACATTAAAAGGTCATGGACCAAAAGACTTCACAGAACTTTGCATGCAAGCCGCTGAAATAATGTTAATGCAAGGTAAAGTTGCAGAAAACAAAGAAGAAGCTAGAAAAATGTTAGAAGAAGTAGTTGCTTCTGGTAAAGCATTTGAAACATTTAAAGACATGGTAAAAGCTCAAGGTGGTAATGTAGATATGATAGAAAATCCAGAATTATTACCACAATCTAAGTTTAAAACTGAGATAAAAAGCGAAGAATCAGGAAATGTTAAAGTACTTCATTCTGAAAGATTAGGAGTATTAGCAATGCAACTTGGAGCAGGAAGAGAAACTAAAGAACAAGATGTAAACCATGCTGTTGGTTTAGAACTTGCCTGCAAACGTGGGGACAAAGTAAACAAAGGAGATACAATCTGCATCGTTTATCATGATGAAGAATTAAAGCCACAATGGGTAGATGAACTTTATCATGCATTTGAATTAACAAATGAAGAAGTTGCACCACAACCAATAATAGAAAAAGTATTATCATAATTTAAAATAAAAACTTCAGCCAAAATAGGCTGAAGTTTTTTTATAATGCATAGGAAATTATAATCAGATTTAAATTGTGGATAAATATAATTTCCGTTAATGCATTTCAAAAAAATCTACATTTTTAAAGGGATTTAGGATAAAGATTTTTTTACTTTAAGATTATAATTAAGGTATTTATAAGCTATTTTTTATATAAATAATATAGAGATTACAAATCGGAGGTGTAAGTATGAAAATAAAAATATTCAAAGACTTTATCGGTGATGGATTTGATACAGTAAATCTTGAAAATGAAATAAATAATTTTATAAAAAATAAAAAAGTAATAGATATAAAACAATCTGTAATATATGATAATGAAATTGGGCAAGGATTTATCACAATGACTGTTTTATATGAAAATACTAAAAAAATAGATAATGATTATAAGTTATTGTAATTAACTATGATTAACAAGGGTATAATTAACATAATGGTAAAAAATATAATTAATAAGGTAATAGACTAGAAACTTTATATAAAGTAAGAGGAGAAATTATAATGAAAGTATCACAACAAGGAAATACAGTAATATTAGAAGATATAAAACATTTTAATCCAAAACACATATTTGAATGCGGTCAATGTTTCAGATGGATTAAACAAGAAGATGACTCATACACAGGTGTGGCAATGGGCAAAGTAATAAACGTTAAACAAGATGGAGATAAAATATATTTAGATAATACAACAAAAGAAGATTTCGATAATATATGGTATGACTATTTCGATTTAGGAAGAGATTATGAAGAAATGGTAAATACATTAAAAGTTATGGATGAATATTTAGAAAAAGCAACTGAATTTGGTGAAGGTATAAGAATATTAAAACAAGACGGATGGGAAATGCTTATCTCTTTCATAATATCAGCAAATAATAGAATACCTATGATACAAAGAGCAATAAACAATCTATCAAAAAATTATGGAACATATATAGGAGAATATAAAGGGCAAGAATACTATGCATTCCCAACATCAGAACAATTATCAAAAGCGAGTGTAGAAGAGATAAGAGCGTGTTCAACAGGATTTAGGGATAAATACATTAAATCAACTTCTCAAACTGTAAATGACGAAAATATAGACGTATTAGAATACAGAAAACTATCTACTGATCAATGTTTAAAAGAACTTCTTAAATTTAATGGAGTTGGTCCAAAAGTTGCAGATTGTATAGCATTATTCGGAATGCAAAAATATGATACATTCCCAGTTGATGTTTGGGTAAAAAGAGTTATGCAAGAATTCTATGTTGATGAAGATTTAAGTTTAACTAAAATTAGAAAATTTGGTATAGAAAAATTCGGGGATTTAGCAGGGTTTGCGCAACAATACTTATTCTATTATGCAAGAGAATTTGGTATAGGAAGATAAATTTTAAAGGATAAATTAGAACAAAAAAGAATATATAAAAGGGCAAAAAAATAGGTTTGAAAAAATTTACTGAAAATCCATTAAAATTTGAAAAAAAATCCAATTATAGGTTGAAAAAATAGCTAAAATAGTATAATATAATAATTGTTAGCACTCTTACTTAAAGAGTGATAAAATTAGCAAAATAAAGATTTAAATTCTATATACAAAGATTTTTTATATAAATAGGAGGAATGGGAAATGAAAATAAGACCATTAGCAGACAGAGTCGTAATTAAAAAATTTGAAGCTGAAGAAAAAACTGCAAGCGGTATAGTATTACCAACAGCAGCTAAAGAACAACCACAAATGGCTGAAGTTATAGAAGTAGGACCAGGTGGTATGGTAGATGGAAATGAAGTAAAAATGGAAGTTAAAGTTGGAGATAAAGTTATATTCTCTAAATACGCTGGAAACGAAATAAAGGCAGATGGGGAAAATTACATAATATTAAGACAAAGCGATATATTAGCGATAGTAGAATTATAATATTATAAGTAGGAGGATGAATTAACATGCCAAAAGAAATTAAATTTGCAGAAGAAACTAGAAGAGCTCTTGAAAGAGGAGTAAATAAATTAGCAGATACAGTTAAAGTTACATTAGGACCAAAAGGTAGAAACGTAATACTTGATAAAATGTATGGTGTTCCACTAATAACAAACGATGGTGTAACAATAGCTAAAGAAATAGAATTAGAAGATAGATTTGAAAATATGGGTGCTCAACTTGTTAAACAAGTTGCAACTAAAACTAACGATGTAGCTGGTGATGGTACTACTACAGCAACAGTTTTAGCTCAAGCAATAATAAGAGAAGGTCTTAAAAACGTAACAGCTGGAGCAAACCCAATATTAATAAGAAAAGGTATAGCTAAAGCTGTAGAAGTTGCAGTTAACGAATTAAAACATCAATCAAGAACAGTTGAAACTGACGAAGCAATAGCTCAAGTTGGTGCTGTATCTTCAGGAGATGATGAAATAGGTCAATTAATAGCTGAAGCAATGAAAGTTGTTGGTAGAGACGGTGTTATAACTGTTGAAGAATCAAAAACTATGAAAACAGAATTAGACACTGTTGAAGGTATGCAATTTGATAGAGGATTTGTTTCTGCTTACATGGTAACAGATGTTGATAAAATGGAAGCTGTTTTAAATGATCCTTTCATATTAATAACTGACAAGAAAATATCTAACATACAAGAAATATTACCATTACTTGAACAATTAGTTAAAACAGGTAAAAAATTATTAATAATAGCTGAAGACGTTGAAGGTGAAGCATTATCTACATTAGTAGTTAATAAATTAAGAGGAACATTTGATGTTGTTGCTGTTAAAGCTCCTGGATTCGGTGACAGAAGAAAACAAATGTTAGAAGATATAGCAATACTTACTGGTGGTACAGTAATATCTTCAGAAGTTGGTTACGAATTAAAAGAAGCTGACTTAAGCATGTTAGGTAGAGCTTCTTCAATAAAAGTAACAAAAGACAGCACTACAATAGTTGGTGGAGCTGGAGAAAAAGCTAACATAGAAAACAGAATAAACCAAATAAAACATTTAGCTGAAGAAACTACTTCTGATTTCGACAGAGAAAAATTAATGGAAAGACTAGCTAAATTATCTGGTGGAGTTGCAGTAGTTAAAGTTGGTGCAGCTACAGAAGTTGAAA
>ERZ827528.2979-NODE-2979-length-14575-cov-4.205992_pt1 | contig 14575 bp, 9 predicted proteins | sample MGYA00519768_ERZ827528 | MGnify/ENA primary metagenome ERZ827528 (study PRJEB31778, sample SAMEA3449343) | human gut metagenome | biome: human gut; feature: human-associated habitat; material: faeces | place: United Kingdom | collected 2010/2012 ...
TCTTGGAATACTCCTTCGGCATCTGCTTAGCCATAGCGTTGTAAGGCGGATTCATAAGCACAACATTGAACTTGACGCCATCTTTAATAAACCGTGGCACCTCATCAAAACAACTACCCTGAACGATATTTGAATTGCCATCGCTATGAATCAGCATGTTCGTTGTTGCAAGACCGTAGACAAGCTCGTCGTACTCAACGCCGTAGATATGATGCTTCTTTACTTCGTCTTCTTCCGCCTGAGTATGGCAATCAGCGAGCGCCTGCGTCATGGTACGAACAAGGAAAGAGCCGCTACCGCAGGCCATGTCAAGAACAACGGAGTTCTTGTTCACGTTGCAAATCTTTGCCATGAAATCAGTGATATGGTCCGGTGTAAACGCCTGATTTTTGTCAGACTTGCCAACGTATTTATTGAACGTGATGAAGAACAGGTTAAGCAGGTCCTGCCCCGCCGTACTCTTATCGTTAATGAACGGGAAAATCTTGTCCTTGATGAAATCAAGAATTGCGCAAAGGTTCTCGCTATCCATATCACGGACATCTTGATTCTTGAGAACACGCTTATCAATCAGGGTCAGCTTCTCAGCCTTCTTCAACGACCCTTCAAGCAGGTCCCCCAAGATAGTACGAATCCCGCCGATAATCTGGGCAGTCTTCATCTTTCGGTCATAGATAAGCCCATTTTTAATTGCCAGAAGGCAAGTGCCAACAAACTGAGAGCGGAGCTTCTCGCCGACACCGTGACGGTGCAACAGTTCGTTGAGCTGATACGTATTGCGCATCACCTCTTCTTTGCTGTTGGTGTGCTTCGCATCAAACATTGACACGTATTCGGACATCGTGCGAATGGCTTCCTCTGTGTCGAGTTTTCTATCGTCCTCGACCTCAGACTTCCAAACAGTAATGCGGTCGTCGGTGGTATTGGCAACCATCGCGATAATCTTGTTGCCAGTAAGGCGCTTCTCGTATTCAACGTATGCCGCAATCTGCTCTTCGACCGTCGGCCACTTATCAGCGTCGTTTTTCGTTTCAATAAGCAGCGAAACGCCATCCAACTCAAAACGGATGTCGAGGAACTGCCAAGAGCCGCCACCCTTCTTCTTGTGAATCGGCTCAAAATCAAGGTTCTTTTCCTTGAACGCTTTCGGATAGCTAAACTCGCCATTTTCGATATTGGCGGTGTGGTATTCACGACCAACCGCATCAATAATGTCAATTCGCTCCATTTACTTCTCCACCTCCTTCAGATGCTCCTGCACCCACTCATGGATGATTGCGGCAATCGTCGTCTCGCGCTCCGCAGCCATCATCTTGAGCGCCTTCTTATCGCTCACGGTGAGCGACAGCGAGAGCGTCGTGCGCTTCTCGTCCGCCGTCGTGTCGGCGACGACGGCCTTCTCTATTTTCTTCTGCTCGACCTCGCGGTCGGCAGCGTATTTCTCGAACATATTCGCCATGGCTCGACCTCCTTTAATCATTTACATATTTGTGCAATTATACATCATCGAGACGCATTTGTCCAGAGGGACAACGCCTCTGACCTGCGGTTATTCCTTCGGGAACCCCGCAGCCTCGCGCACCGTGCCCACCAGAACAAGAGTCGCCTTCGCCGCCTTGCCGCGTCGGTCGAACTCGACCACGGACTTGCCGGCGGCTCCCGCCTGAACGAACGCCTCGGACTGGGGCAGCGTGGCCACCGTCTGGTCGCCCGCCAGACCCTCGAACCACTCCATGAAGTCACGGGACGCCTTGAAGCGGTTCCACCCGTTCATCACGTAGACAATCTTCGCGTGGCCGTTCTTAAACACCGCCTTGCGCATGCGCATCAGCGGCTCGATGTTGACCGTTACGTTTTTAACAATAATAGTCTTTTTTGCCAAACAGGAGCGTTTCAAACTCGTTGCAAGGAGCATATAAGCCGATACTCATTTTTTTTGATATAATTCCATCGCTTTCTTTTTCCGCAGTCGGATCTGCCGATTGAATCCATTCGATGATCTCCGGACACTTCAGCGTGAGTTCTTTTCCGTTTACAATTACAAGCGTATCTGAACAGATTTCAATTGCCTCTAAGGCATTTTCAGCAGAGTAAAACAATTGAAAACAGCCGTAGTCATCAGTTGTATTCTTGCTGGAGCTGCTTTTTTTAAATTCGGCATAATCATTACCGAACGCATGTCTTACAACAGTGCGATCTGTTCCAAACGCAACTCCGTTAACGGATTCGGTTAATTGTATTTCGAGTTTTTTCATTAAATTTTGCCTCCTTGTTCCAACTTGTCTACGTATTCAAGCATTTCCTTAATTTGTGCATCGTATTTATCGCCGAATTTCCCTCTGATATCATCGATATCCATTTGAATTGCTCCTCTGAAATCACCTTTATCTATCAGCTCCTTTTGTTTCGCTCTATACTCTCGCGCCTCTATGGAGTTTCCGCAACTGGCTGTCTTGCGATGGTCCTCTTTTTTCATTTCGATGCAAGGTCCTTCCGTGCGATCCAAAGTAGAAATTGCATCGGCCGGCATATGGTGCGCTTCCACATTCTCATGTTTGTTTTCCTGAGAGTAATTTTTTACGTCTTCATAGCTTCCGCCGCCATACTTGACTGGGTTGTTTTCTTTATCGAACTTGCTGTCCCAATATTTTTGCGCCTCGTGTGATGTCATTTTGCTTTGAGGCTCAATGCATTTAAAACCGTCCGCAGTTGGTTTCTTCATTTCCGTCAATTCGAAGGATCTATTAATCTCAAGCATTAAAACACTCTCCCTTCTTTGCTGTAAATCTCTGTGAAACGGCAAAAAATGTTCTGATACGCTGAATCCCGCAACGATTGCTCGTAGAGAATCATTGATAATACCAAATCAATTTGCTCACTCGAATAATTCGTGATTAGCGGTTTCAAACCGGACACCACGGAATGAACCCAGTCCATTATTTCGGAGCAATGCTCGGAAGCTTTGATAGCTTCTCCGGCGGCGAAAAAATCATAGACCAGATGTCTCAGTGATCCGATCGCATTCTCGTCAGAAGAAGATATATATTCGATGAAATCTCGCTTCACGTTTATATCCAGTTTTGACTTAATAATCATGAATTTCAACTTTATAAGATCTTTACGATTTTTTTGTTGAAATATCTCCCTGTTCATAATGCAGTCGAGCAGCGACTCAGCAGCCATACTTCCATCGTAATCCGTCTGCGGCCCTTCATTATCGGGCGAATAAGAATACATTTCCTGCGGCATTTCGAATTTGTTTACTTTGCACAGAACGGGCTGTATCCACTCATTCTGATAAATTGCCGCAACACCGCACGGCAGTTTTGCCAACTCAACAATTTGATCATCGTTCAAGTTTGCTGCTCCGCCCACAAGCTCACGATCGCTGCGATCCGGAAGACGCATTATAATCTTGGTATTCGTATTTCGAATTACGGAAAGGTCAAGCAACCCCGGAGCTTGATCCGCAATGATGAAACCCTCTCCGTAAGTACGCATTTCCGCTATGGCGTTGGCAAGCATTTCAACGCTCTTACCCATCAGATTGGCACTTTCGGAAGAAATCTCGGTTGACGTACGTTTCAGCAGGTTATGAGCTTCTTCAAGAACCGTTATATGATTCAATTCCGAATTCATCCCCGCTGCGCCTGCCATGCGATATTCCTGAAGCTTTAATACAAGCATTCCCATAATAAGCGACTTTGTTTCGGACGAACCAACCCTGCTCAAATCAATAATCACATTTCTGTCAAACAGATCCCTGTCTGAAATATCATCACAGGTAAAAATCATGCCGTTAATGCCGTTTGTAAGTGATTGTAATCTTGTCAGCAGTGAACCCTTATAAGCACCTTTGTTCTCTGCGTCATACTCGCTTGAATCAATAATCTCTCTGATATTTCTTGCAACATCCGCAAAAGATGGATACAGCATTTCTTTGTATCGATTTTGGGAAAGGGTAAGATTCCAACCGCAGTCCGCATACGACTTCTCAACGGCGCTTTTCAATACGGCGGGCATGGCTGCATACATCGGCCAGCAAACATTAAAAATCTCAACCAATCTGTCCAGATGTTCCAAAATATGTATGCCCTGAGGGAAACTGAACGGATTGATTCTCAGCAGCGGACTGACTGCCGGATTGGTTCCGTACACATACACATCATCCTGCGTTCCGAAAACATGCTTATACTCGCCTTTTGCAGGTTCAACAACCATGAACTTGACATTCTGATTCAAAGCTTCGTTAAGAATCTGATAAACGGTGTTGCTCTTGCCTGAACCGGTACTGCCGGTAATAAAAGTATGCGATGCAAGAGAACTCTTCGCCAGTCGAACATCGGTTTTTTCAATATGATTCATATGAAAAGTTTTACCGATGTCAAGCTCGTTTTTTACGGTTGGTGACGAGTCGTAAGAAACGATGTTTCTGCCGAATTCGGCGCACTCAATAACCGGAAGCCCGGCAACGGACTTTCGGGGGAAGTTAAGGGAGTATGCCAATTCTTTGCCCGAAAGACCGGTTGTTGCGGTTACAATTGGCGGATATACATTGTAAGTCGGGTCCTTCTGCACAATGCCGGGATTTAACCCAAACAAAGGGTGGCGCAGTTCACGAAGGTAATTGCAAATTTCCCGGGCGTCATCACTGGTTTCACCCATATCGCCGCGCCATAGGTTAATTGCGGACTGCGACATATAGGATTCTTCACCTTGTGTCAGCGCAAGATAGGAATGTGCAACATTGTTTGCCGTATTTTCATCTTCACTGAGAACATAAGCCGCAAAGTCCCACATACCCAAGGCAGTGCTGAGTTCCAATCTCTTCATTTGAGATTCAAGGAGCTCAAGCGCATGTTTAATATTGTAATTCACAAAGCTCTGAGTGATGCCTTCGCTCTTGCCTATCGTTGCGGTAACTGTTGAACTGCGAGCAAAATTGGCACCGAAATTAGCACCGAAATTGACACTTCGGAACGCACCTGCGGTTCTTGACAACGAGTTGCTGATGGCCCGTCCGAGAGTTTTTGCAACAGCACGGCCGACGGACGAGTTCACTGCTTGGTTGGTCAGGGCGGAAATTGCCGTGCCTGCGGATTTTGCAATTGCCTTACCTGCGGATTCCGATATGCTCTTTGATACGGAATCGGATATTCCCTGCGTCACCGCATCCGAAGCATTCGTTCCGATTTGGCTTGCCGTGCTGCTTTGCAATGTCTGATTGCAGTTCGCCTCTACGCCGAATACTTCCAACCCAACGCTGGCTGAAACTCCGAGTGTTTCGGAGTCTCCGACTGTATCCGTTTGCGAGGAATTTGTTCCCTGAGTGTGGGTGCTGCTGCTTGTTTCGGCGGTGCCGGTTGTGTCCGTAACGGAACTTCCCGTTGAATCTGTCACGGATTCTCCGGTTGAGTCCGTAACTGTTTGCCCGGTCGTATCTGTGACACCGTGGTTTGTGGAATCGGTTTCCGTCCCGCCGGTTGAGTCCGTGACACCGTTTGTATTGGTGGTTGCTTGATTCTGTCCGTTCTGAATGCCTGCGCTTGCACCGATATTTATGCCTACCGTAGCGGAAGAACCGGCGGAATTCTGTTCGGTGTATGTAAAATTCGTTGTCCACGACGCGTAGGGAGCAAGCCCCGAATACATTTCGGAAAGTTTGAGTTTTCTGTTGTCAACATCGTGAACAGGTGTTGCAAGCAAGATAATGATGTATTCTTTGGCACGCTTGTCCGGAACGATGCCGTCAAGCAATTTTTCTATTGTTTGACTGATAAACTTTTCTGACTTTTCCGCAGGCACGTTGGAAGCAATTGCAACGGAATACGGAATATCATTCCGAAGGCAGGGCAAAACTCCGATGCCAACCTTATCCGACCATTCGGAACCCGGAAAATTGCCGCGGATCGCATCTGCCAAACGAGCCCTGTAATTTTCGGAGTCAACGTTGTTATCTGCATTCTGCGTGTTGGTAACAGCCAAATACACATGAGTTGATTCGTATGTTCGGTGAAAGACCAAAGAAATATTGCACTTATCGTTGGATAAAACTTGGTAAACATTTATAAGTTTCTCGATGCTGTTTTCGTTTTTGTCGGTCACCCACTTGGTTATATTAAAAAAACGAATGTTCCGCGCCGTATCAAAACTTGTACCGTATTCAAACTCCCTCTCGATCGGAACATACAGTTTATTGAGCTGAGTAAGATACGATTTATAAATTTCAATGCTGTTTGCCGCAAGAAGCCGTTCTGTCAACTTCTCTGCGCTGCTGTCCGTCGGGTCCGGCATTTGAGAGAGATACTCATCTCTTTGCTGTTGAACCTTTTGCAGCTGTTCCGGGCTCAATGAAGACAGCCTTGAAATACCGTCAGCCACTTTGCCGCCGGCTTTGGAAAGTAAACTTTTCGCACTCATTATTCAATCTCGCTTTCTGTGAAAATAGTCTTAAGTTAACCTTGAACGAATCAATATTCTTTCCAGTCCATCATTCTTCGAATTTGCTCCGAGTACTCCCGAAGTTTCAGCTTTCTTGATTCAAGTTCCGCAATTCGTTCCGTTTCCTCTCTTATTATTTCGGCTTGGTTATAAAGCTGCGGACTGAATTCAACAATATTCTCGATTACAGTATCGAGCAAATTGTTCATCCATTCGTCAAAGCTGTTTGCATGGCTGCTTTCAAATGAGTTATAGATTTGCTGAACCATCAACCGCAGCTCGCTGTTGAAACGTTTGGTCAGCTTGTCGATATTAATGCGGTTTGTGTCGCCGAAAAATTTGTAAACGAACGCCGCTTTCTCGAAAATCGATTCCGCATGATTCTCGAAAGCCAATGCCTGATACTGAATGATAATGCCTGCAAGCTCACTGCGCTCTTTCTCGTTCAGTGCTGAGGATTGCGTCACGATTTTTGCCATTGCATCTTTGAAGCAGGATGTTCTGTTTTCCCAATATGCTCGGGACTGCTCCTCAAGAAGCGTTTGCGCCTGTGTGACATAGGCTGTAAACAAATCCTTCACGGCATTCATAAGTTCATCGGAGGAAATGCGGTCAACTTCTTTACGGGTTTCACGCAATTCTGCTTCATTGTCACGAATAGCTTTCGCATCCTCGAAAACGCGCTTTCCGGCTTTTTTAATGGACGGAAAGACTCCTTCCTTAGGCATGTTTGAAAAATATTTAAGGAAGTTGGCCCCAAGGGATCTCCTGGAGTCACGCAACTTATTTTTGCGTTCCTCCACAGCTTTTGAATCTGCATTTATGCGAAGAAATTCTTCTTCCTTCTCCTTTAGTGTTGCCGCATCAACTGCAACATTGACTTCATCAACATACTGAGCCATGTGCCCCGCATAGTTTTGCAAAAACTCTGCTTCCAGTTCCTGACTTTGCTGTTGAATTTCAGCGATTAAAGCTTGTTTTTCTTTTTCAAGATTTACATGAACGCGCTCGCGGTATTCTTCACGCTTTCCGGTTGCAGCGGCAATTTCTTCCGATGTGATTCGAATAACACGGTCTAAAAACAGTCGGGATTGCTGGCACTTATTGTAAGGCGAAAAAACGTCTGCAAATGAACTGACAGCCTGCTCAACACTGTACAACCCACTGTTTGCATACACCAGGTTTTTATTTTCGGCGCAGCGTTCATTATAGCGGCGTTTGATTTGCTCAGGCATAATGTTGTAACGATACAACTGTTTATAGAAGCGAGATGACGGATTGGAGTATTTGTTGTACTGATCCTCAAAAATCTCTGCATTGTGATCATCAATAAATCTCTGGTCGTTCTTTGCTCCCAAACCCATGATGGATGACACAAAATACAAACCGCCTGCATACATTTGTCTCGGTATTGCAAGACTCAGAATACGATCCTGATCATCTTCGTTAAAACCGTCCTTTTTGAGCGATGCAGCATCAGCCTTGTTTACAACAATCATGGTAAAGCGATTATCAAGCTCCTTCATATTGTTAATTGCCTGATACAGTTTATCGTTATCGGTGCTGTCCAGAGTATTAAATTCCGAAACAAAAATCGGCAAGCCGTTCGACAAATCCTCCATCGCTTTTTTTAACACATGGTAATGATTCAGGTTTGATGCGGAGTTCGATCCGGGAGTGTCGAAAATCACAAACCTCTTCTTAATGTCCCAATTTCCGTCATCATCAAACGGAGCATCAATTTCAATAAGATCAGAAATTTCTTCTCCTGCTGTCCGGTTGGCATATGCATTTATAACACTTAGAACGCGATGCAGCTTTAACGGAATGCTCTCACGCTCAATTTCACTCAAAACGCTGTTCAAATGTTCTGCCAGCGGATTGTCGTGACTGTCAGTAAGGAATTTATAGCTCTCTGCAGAGAATCGGATTCGAACACTCCTGCCGTCAAATTCGAATTTTACCACTGCTCTGTCACTCTGATCCGATTGCGCAATTTTATAAATCTTAGCCGTGGTTGGTTCATCGCTGCTCGGCAGCAGTTCATATCCTACCAATGCGTTAATAAAAGTGGACTTTCCGGAGCTGTAATTGCCTATTACGCAAATCGGTATAATGTCATTGGATGCATCGGAGAATTTATCCAGTTCTCTCTGAATTTTGCTTTTGTCTGAAACGCTTTCGGAAACAAGGGGAGCGAGTTCTTTGAAAACATCAATAACGTCATGGAGGATATCACGGGCATTTTCAAGACATATCGGAGATCTGCTCAGTTTCGCTTTGTCCGAGTATTCATTGTCGCTGCAAACAGATTCAAGCTCATGATATTCGTCGTCGGTCCCCTCGAACACAATCTCAACCTTTTCAGAACCTGCATAATATGCGCCGATAATTGCATCAACAATTTGTTTGACCTTAAACGGGAAGAAACCAACCACAAAGTCATTTCTTAGCAGAGGGCTGTTGGGACATGTAATAACATCAATACTTATCCACTCATCCAAAGCCTCATCCCATGTCTTGAATTCTGTCTTTTTATGATACGGGTTGCTCTTAATCTTTATCTTCACTGTTATTTCCTCCTCCTCGCAGATAATGCATTAAAAACGCGAAATCCACATCAAATATTTCACATCTGTACATATTCTCGGTGTTTTGATTCACGTTACGAGTTTCACGGCACATCGAACAGCAGAAACATTAAGCTGAGCAGGAACTGCATTCACCCCGATGCAATACCCCGATGCAATACTTCCGTGTTTCCGATATTCGGCACAAAATTACCCTGTCGAAACCTCATAGCATGAGATTTAAAAAACTTTTCAGTCCGCAGGCTCGCATTCGCGGCCGAATCAACCGCATCAATTGATTTGCCGCATAAAGAATACTCCTTCACGATCGCAAAACATTTTGTGCTCTTTTTCGGCAGAAACTGTCTTTGTTCGATATTGTTATTATAACATATTCATAAATAGAATGGTAGACCGATTAACTATATTTTCATTGTTTTTTCAAACGAGCTGACCGGCAAAAGAATCGTGCATATAGTTTCAATGCAGGTGATCCGCTTTGAATGCAGACAGAAGCGGTTTCCCAAAAAGCCGTTATGAAAATACAACAAACAAACATGTTTAAGCGCAACCATTGAAACAACACAATATATTAAAACGCTTTAACTAATGTGTTGACAAATGCGGCATTGTTGTGTATCATATAGGTCAAGGTTTGATACAAAGCATCAAACTCGAGCGTGAATTGTGCTTTTGACCTTACTAAGAATCATGTGGATTAGATTGGCTTTAATGCAATCACTTGCCCATATGCAAACATCATTGCGCGGCTGCATATATAATTTTGTGGATCGTATGTGTTTTGTTTCACAACAGAGATGATTAACTGCTTACAATTGATTGGAGGAATACTGTTTCCGTTTGAAAGGGTTGCGTCATATAAAAGGCTATTACCCAGCGAAAACAGATGATGCTTTTTAATGTCGACACAATAAGAAAATTATAGCGCAAACCAAGAAGACCGCTTGCGTACTAAACGGTAACGCAATGATCATAAATTACGGATGAACGCATTGATTAACGCTTGAAAAATAAATAAGTAAGTAATTGATTAATCCATTTGTACAGGATTGCAAAAACAAAATTCAATTTGTGATTTGGAATTTAAATTGCCGTTTGGTACGGCGGGCCATATAAACCAAACTTTATGCAGTTAGTAATATAAGAAACTCACTTAGCTGTGTAACAGGAAATCCAATATCAAAAAACGGAGGCAAAAGACTATGACAGACTATGCGATCAGTTATGCTAACCTGAATGCTATCGAAAACGGTTTGAGGGCAATCAGCGATGATCTTGGCACACTGAACGACAACCTTGGAGTTATCGATCGCAGCGTTGACAATGTAAACAGCAATGTTCAGATTGTTTACAGTCAAGTAGATGCGTTGGCACGCGACTTCAATGATTTTGTGAAGCTCCAGAAGCAGGAGAATGCCTTAATGAAGGCGCAGCAGAGGATCATTCAAATCAGACAAGAACTGGAAAAAAAGTTCGGACACTATGATGATGTCAGAAGACATGCAACCGGTATTCTTCAGGCGGATGACCTTGGGATTGTAAAAAAGGAGACTATCAGCAATGCCACAGAGGAATTAATGATTTCCACGCCCGGATACTGGCTCGCACCTTGTTTGGTTGCGCTTGCCGCATGGATTAACGACCAACAGGAGCTAGCTGAGCGTGCTCTTAAAGAAGGCCTTAAGAGAAACGATGAAAAAACATCACTATTCTTTGCTCTTATTTGTCGCCGAGCGGATCGAAAAAGCGCATCACTCAAGTGGACACAACGCTATCTTGCAAATCAGGATGAGGAGAATTTGGATAGAGAAACCGTTATTATTCTTGACGCGTTTGCGAGTGGACTTTTGGGTGCAGACTCCGAAGGCGTTATTTCGAAGCAAATGAACGAATGGCTCGATCATCTTGCAGATAAACTCGGTTTCGTTGAGCAGCAAACCAAGCAGTGGTCTGATGCAATAATGCTTAAAAGGAAGTCTCTCGGTTCTGATGGATACACTTATCTCCGCAAATACAGCAAAACTTGGCCTGTGCTGCAGGATATCATGGAAGGCGCTGCTCTTCATGCTGAAATTCTTAATTATTTTATGACGATTTTCGATCAAGAAGCGTCTACAGACACTTTAAAAGCTCAACTCGACGAAATATTGAGTAACCTTGTTACTGAGTTTGACGATGCGGAAATTCCTTTGAGAAAACAAGAAAGATTCAATCAGTTCATCATCGATTTTGACGGAGATGAGGATCGAGCACGTCAAAATATGGTTATCGAACAGACAGCATTTGAAGAACATAAGGACTTTACTCAACTGCTTACAGATGCGGCAATGAAGCCTGAGAGTTCTCATGCGAGCGTTTCCACTCAGAAGTTTGCCATTGCTCTTTCCAAAGAATGGATAAGCAATGCATATAATGATGTCGTTGCTCAAAATCGAATGAAAATTCCGAACGAAATTGAAATTAATATGGATACTTTCAACGGGGTAACAACCGACGGCCAAAATGAAACGGAACTGATTGATGAATTCAGCGAATTGGTAGATAGAGAAAAAGCTGATGCCATTGCACAAGTTGCGTTAACCGGTTTTGAAAAGTTCTGCCTTTGCGGTGGAGTGGCAATAGGTGTTGTTGGATTGATTATGTTGATTGACAGCAGCATCTTTTTGGGGCTGATTGCCGTAGTTGCCGGCATTGGACTGCTCATCAATTATTTTTCAAAAAAGAAGGGAGTTAATAAAAACCGTCTGTTAATTGATCAAAAATACGAAGAGAAACGCACGAAAGGTTCTCAGATCATCAGAGCTGTGTTGGCTGAAGTTGTTGACTTCAGAGCAGAGTTTGATGAGAAGGACAGGGAAAGTGAAAAGGTCGTTGACTTTCTTGAACAGATTGCACCTGAACAGTATGTAAGAAAACTTGCGGATTCGAACCGCAGGATTAAGCTTAAGTAAAGGAGGATAGGATGGTGAATACTAACAGCCAAGTTGGTTCCATAAACTCTGTTGCTTCAGGAACCTATATTTCTTGTCCGAAATGCGGATCCAATAATAAGACTGACAATAAATTCTGCATCGTTTGCGGTGCGGAGATTATTAATCGTAAGGAAACAGAAACCAGCGCTCCGGCGTTCGGGTCTGTTGAGAATGCTGTTACAGACAAAACGCGGAAGTATGTGGAGCCAAACAATGCGTTTGCGCAGGGACTGCCGGAATGGAGCCTCGAACCTCCGCAAGTTGCCATCAGGAGGCGTTGATTGATGATATCTGCGGCAATTACGCCACCGAAAACATATTCAGAGTGGGTTGATGTCTTGAATAAACTGAAGACCATGGAAGATGATGAAGCAGTTTTGTCTGCGATGCAGAGGGGAACAGTAGAATGGCAAATAGGGGTTGCTGAACGTTTTTCAAAAAAACTAATTGATGTAATCAATTATCGAATGAATGCGGCCTCAGACAAGTTTCAAAAAGAAATAAAACGTTCCAACGGACAAGAACGAGTTATTGTGCAAGCTCTTCTTGCTTTCCGAAAAGAGCTGCGTTTCTTATCCGAAGCAATCAGTCTTCACGCAATTCCGGAAAAGGACAGACAGCACTACTGTCAGTTGATAATTGACCATGCTAACAATGTGCAGCGCTCCTTGGAAGAATCCGCCCGGAAAGATCGCAGCGGAAAACTTGCAAGTATTTTAAAAAACAACAGAGTTAATGCATTTTGAAAGGAGTTATTGAAATGAGTGATGCTTTAAAGAGTAAGGAGCTTTTGAGGAGATATTCAATTGCACGTATCCCGTTTGTAGCGATCAACACAATTGAAAGGGGGAGAGCTTTAAGCATTCTTAAAGAGATTTCTGACGATTTAAATCTCCCTTTCTATGTACACACGCTGTCACGCGGGCTTTATGATTTGGTCACGGATAAATCGATTAATTCGGATAAATCCGTGTATGGAGCAATTGACTTTATGAGCGAACAAATGAAACGCAAACAAAACATGACGCTCATTCTTACAGTACCCCCGGATATCAGCAATGATACACCTGATTTCCAGCAGGTTTCAGATTTGGTTACATTGGCTGCTGAATCAGGCGGCGTTGTAATCGTTCTCACCAATAACCCAGTATGGAATCAACTTCAAAGAATGGGTATGGTTGTTAAAATAGACTTACCCAATGAAGAAGAAATGTATTCAATAATCAAGAAATATATCGATGATTATCGCTCTGAGATTCCCATAGAGTGGGATGAGAGTGACATTCGCGAAGCAGCATCTGCATTGGCAGGGGTAACTCGCATCGAGGCTGAAAATGTAATTGCGTCTTTGATTGCGAATAGGGCTATAAGAAAATCAGATATGGCTGAAATCAGATATGTGAAAAACCGATTGTTTTCGGACATAACAGGGCTTGAGAAGATTGATGTAGATGAAGGCGTTAATGATGTGGGAGGACTGATGGGGCTCAGAAGATGGTTAAATGAGAAAAAGGAACTTCTTACCCCTGAAAAACGCGCTGAGCTCAGAGCAATAGGTTTACGTCCCCCGAGAGGCATCTTGTTGGTGGGTGTTCCCGGCTGTGGTAAATCCCTTTCTGCAAAATCTATTTCAGCTAACTGGAAATTGCCGTTGTATCGGTTGGATTTCGCTACTGTTCAAGGTAAATTTGTTGGACAATCAGAACAACAATTAAAAGATGCATTAGCCACTGCAGAGAACATGTCGCCTTGCATTCTCTGGATTGACGAGATTGAAAAGGGCTTAGCGGGTGCAGGAGGTTCAAATGACGGCGGTGTGTCTACTCGCATGGTCGGACAGTTTTTATTCTGGCTGCAGGAATGCAAAAAACAAGTGTTTGTTGTTGCAACCGCAAACGATGTTTCAATGCTCCCCTCCGAGCTTTTGCGCAGAGGGAGATTTGATGAGTTGTTCTTCATTGATTTGCCAACAGCAGATGAACGTCGCGATATTCTCTCACTGTATATGAGTAAATATTTGAAACTTGCCTTTACGGGTTCGTTTGCAGATAAAATAGTTAGACTCACCGAAGGGTTTACAGGCGCTGATCTGGAGTCTACCGTAAGAGAATTAACTTATCGTTCAAAGGCAAACAGTAGTTTTATTCTTAGTGAAGAAAACATGGTTACAGCATTTAACAATGTTATTCCGTTGTCACAAACAAGTCCGGAAAGGATTGAAGCCATACGAGACTGGGGAAGAGAGCGGGCTGTTCCCGCTTCCGGAAAGCCGATCGGTGAAGAAGGACTTTTGCGGAAAAACAATGGACCTAAGATGCGTAAAGTGTTGGTTTGAGCATTAATACCATGCAGACACGAAGGCAGTTGAGTCAATGCAGCATTCGTGTCCGCAACAATCTGGTGATAATAAGGATTGCTTTTAAACAGTATAGAGTTCTTGCAATTTCTTATGTGCATGGCTCATTCCAAAACAACGGAATGTTTTGATGGAGTTGCTTAATGGCTCGCTTGGTGCGGGTTCAGCACATCGGTAAGTCTTCAGGTATAATGGACACAGAAAGAGGTGAACAT
>ERZ827528.2988-NODE-2988-length-14545-cov-3.001104_pt1 | contig 14545 bp, 8 predicted proteins | sample MGYA00519768_ERZ827528 | MGnify/ENA primary metagenome ERZ827528 (study PRJEB31778, sample SAMEA3449343) | human gut metagenome | biome: human gut; feature: human-associated habitat; material: faeces | place: United Kingdom | collected 2010/2012 ...
TTGCTCTGCGAGGCCGGAGTCGCACTCAAGTCGCGCCCCTTTTTTAACCATGTATGGATACCAACCGGAAAACGACCGATAAGACCATGAAACGGTTTTCAGCAGCAAAAGGGATTAATCGCAATTTTCGCTCACAACATATTAGCCGCTTTTGGATTCAGGAATCGGCGGGCATTCGCGGACTATGCCGCATCAATACGAAAAATCTTCCGTCGGTAAAAAGATCTGGCAGATACAGCCTAACACAGGCTGATGGCAACGATTCGCGGGTTTGCATCCATTTGTCAGCCGATAATAGAAAACCATCCGGAAGTCAAGTTATCAAATATTTTAGTATATTTGCTTATTCGACAATTTCGGAAAACAATGTCAGGCATCCCAATCATAAACAGTTTCGCCGATAACAAAGCGGATAAACTATCCGATCTGTACGATAGGTATGCAAATGTACTCTACAACTATGCCTCAGGGCTGGGATTTCCAAAAGACATATGTATGGACGCTATCCACGATGTTTTCTGTAAGTTGGCCCTCAATGAGTCCCGGATCGAGAAATTCACCGGCGAAAACCATGAAAAATTCTATCTTTTCTGCTGTTTAAAAAATCGCCTCATCGACATCTCCCGTCGGGAAAGCCGAACAGACTGCTTTTGTTCGGAGATCGTACCGTCCGGATTTGAGATCTCAATTGAGGAATCCCTTGCTGACGAAGAAGAATATCAAAGGTTAAAGGCAAAAGTTGAAGAGTTGATGTCTGAATTGACTCCGAGTCAAAAGGAAGCCGTATATCTTCGCTACATGCAGGAAATGAGTTACGAAGAGATCGCACAATTGTTGAATATCACTCCGGAATCGGCTCGAAAAAACGTCTTCCGGGCAATGAATAAGATGCGTCTTGCAGCAAAAAGAAACCCCACGCTTGCGTTTTTTTTTGCTATTTATTCACTTTTAGCTTCGAAAACTGTCCACAAAAAATAAGTTCGTTCGTTTTAATGAAAACAGAACTTATCGGACAATTATGCATGACAGAGCCAATACTCCCGATCGCCCGAGCTTCTTAAATGATAAAAAATTCATAGCATGGCGACTTCAACGAACGCCTGAATTGGATAATTATTGGATGCTGTTCCGTAAGGAGCATCCGGAGTGTTCCGACGAACTGGACCGGGCCATCGATCAATTCAAGGCGGTTCGGATAAACGGCTCCCGGCTTTCCGAAGCACAATTGGACGAGTTGTGGAAACGCATTCGGGCAACCACCGAGAGGCAACGTCAAGCGAGGAGACAGCAGTTCGTCCGGCAACTGATCGCAGCGGCAAGTATCATTCTTATATTCGTTTCGGGATTCTATCTGTCAAATCGTAACCCGGAGGTTGTCCTTGTATCCTCGATCGTCGGCGAGCAATTCCCGGAACAGGAAATCCAACTCCACACAGGACAAGAAGTGGTCGCGCTTACCCGAGATGCCTCGATCGTTGTAGACAAGGGACGCATTACGGTCACCGACGAGCAGACTTCCGTCCTGTCACCCGCTCAAAACAACAACAAACTCGTTGTTCCTTACGGCCAACGAGCTACCCTTACGTTGGCAGATGGGACGAAAGTGTGGCTCAATTCCGGCACGGAGCTCGAATTTCCGGGCGAATTTGCCGGACCTACCCGGGATATCACGGTAAGCGGAGAGATATACCTTGAAGTGACGGAAAACCCCGAACGGCCTTTCCGCGTCCATACCGACAAATTCGACGTCCGGGTCCTCGGCACGAAATTCAACGTTTCGGCCTATGCCGACGATCCGCAATGCGCCGTGGTGCTCGTCGCAGGCAAAGTCGCCGTCGAAACCGGCAACGAGGCAATGGAGATAGTTCCCGGCCAGATGGCAACTTACAACGCCCTGCACGGCATCGCTCGATCGGAGGTCGACGTCGAAGAGTATATCAGTTGGAAAGACAATGTGCTGCTGTTCCGGCGTGCCACGATCTCCGAAATCCTGCAGAAAATCGGCCGGTACTACAACGTTTCGTTCGACATCGGCGATAAAACCCTTTCGGAAAAAACCTGCACCGGAAAACTCTACCTCGCATCGGACATCGACGACATCATGCAGGCCCTGACCGTCATTTCAGACACCTCCTACAAACGTGAGGGGAACACCGTATACATCACCCGAAAAAGCAGTCTGCCTATGGAACAATGACGATAAAAACAAAAGAGCCGGATGGAAGTACGAGTTCCATCCGACCCGGATTCAGATCCACACCCAACCATTAACAGTTACCAAGATGTAAACCTAAACTTGATGCAAATATATGAAAGAAAGATTTAACTCTGTCTTATGTATTGCCAAAAAGACCTTCATGCCCATCAATTTTCTAAAATTTGGGCTATTCCTGCTACTTTCGGCAGTAACCGTGCCGTCCTACGCAGTCCTTTCCGACGCCGGCACACCTGCCGCCCCGGCGGGAAAAATCAGCCTCACGGCCAACAACACCTCGCTCCGGCAGCTTTTTAAATCCATCGAAAAGCAGAGCGGCTATGTCTTCCTCGTCTCCGACGCCTCGGATGCCGAACTCGACAAGCGCGTAACGCTCGAAATCAAAGAAGCGGAACTCCCCGAGGCGCTGAAACGCCTCCTTGCGGGAACCGATCTCGCTTACCTCATCACTGAAGGCCAGATAACCGTCTACAATAAAACCGCCCGGGTATCCGAAGCGAGCAAAGAAACTGAGGGGGGGGGTAATCTGCTTTCCGTCCGGGGCGTTGTAGTCGATACCAAAGAGCCTCCCACACCGCTTGTCGGCGCCACCATCATCGTAAAGGGAACCCCCACGGGTACGACCACCGACGGCAGCGGCTTCTTCTCCCTCAAAGCAAAGAAAGGCGACATGCTGGTCGTCAGCTACTTGGGTTACCAGACCAAGGAGGTTCGCGTCAACGCATCGGTATCGAACATGTCGATCGCTCTGGCCGAAGACGCTACGGCGCTCGAACAAGTGGTCGTGACGGGAATGACCTCGCAGGCGAAGGTCAAAGTCGCCTCATCGGTCGGCATCATCGAAAACACCAATTTCACCAATAAACCCATCACCCGCTTGTCGCAGGCCCTTCAGGGTGGTACAACTGGTGTTTTCGTGTCGCAGAGCTCCGGCATGCCGGGCGGCGACGGTGCAAAAATCAAGATTCGCGGTGTCGCGTCGCTGCTGGGTTCCGATCCGCTCGTCCTGATCGACGGCTTCGAGTCGGACATGGACAAACTCGACCCCTCGACCGTGGAGTCGATCTCGGTGCTCAAAGACGCTTCGGCGGCCTCGATGTACGGAGCCAAGGCCGGTAACGGTGTAATCGTCATCACCACCAAGCGCGGTACGGCAGGCCGTGTGCAGGTGGGCTACAACGGCTACTTCGGCGTGCAGCAGCCCCTCTACCGTCCCGATTTCGGCGACGCCGTTGACTACATGAATTACTACAACGCAGCTTCGGTGAACAGCGGCGCATCCCCGAGCTACACGGATATCATGATTGAAACCACGCGCAACGGCTCCGACCCGATCAACTTTCCCAACACCGACTGGACGAAAGAAACGATGCGCGAGTTCACCAACATTCAGGAACACAACCTCAGCGTCTCGGGTGGTAACACCACGGCCCGCTTCGCGCTGGCAGCGCAATACATGTCGCAGGACGGCATCTACAAATACATGGACAACGGTTTCGAACGCCTGTCGGTGCGTCTGAACACGACCATCAACCTCTCGAAGACGCTCTTCACCTATGTCGACGCCTTCGTCAACCGTGACGTACAGCGCCAGCCCAACACCACCAATACATCGCTGATCGACTTCATCTACCGCACACCGCCGACCGTCGCGGGCATTTATCCCCGCAAGGAGGGTCAGCGCGAGGACATGGTTTATTACGGCATCTACCAGACCGTGCAGAATCCGTTGTACAACCTCCAGAAAGGCATCAAACGGGAAGAGTTCAAGGATTATGTGACGCTGAACATCCGCCCCACATGGTACATCATTCCGGAACTGGTCCTGAAAGGACAGGTCGGTTACCGCCTCTCGTCAGGACTCACGCGCCGCACACGCCCGGCTTTCCAACTGATCGACTACTTTACCGACGACATCGTTTTCGACAGCGGCAAGATGAGTGAGACCTCCTATCCCAATCGCCAATCGTACTGGACGGCCAATCTGATGCTCGACTGGAACAAGGATTTCAAGAACGGCCATACGCTCAACCTCATCGGCGGCTGGTCGTCCGAATACGACATGCGCAACGCCTGGGACGTGGTGACGTTGGTTTCGTTCTTCGGAAAAGCCTATTACAGCTACGACAACCGCTACATGCTGGAAATCTCGGCCCGCGGCGACGGTTCGTCGCTCTTTGACAAGGGCCACAAATGGGGCTTCTTCCCCTCGGCCGCCGTGGGATGGAACATCGCCAACGAGTCGTTTCTCAAGGACGTCAAGTGGCTCAACACGATGAAACTACGCCTGTCCTACGGCAAGTTGGGCAACAATCACGTCAACCCCTACAAATACCAGAGTCTGGTAAGCAGCAGCGGCAACGAGACCGTCAACGGAAACCCCAACCTCACATGGGAGGTCGTCTCGATTTGGAACGCCGGTCTCGACCTGAGTTTCTTCGACAACCAGTTGGACCTCACAGTGGACGTCTTCCGCAAAAAGACTACCGACCTGATTGTCAACACCCCCTCGACGCTCAGTTCGGCGCTGCTCAACTCGTTCCAGAACGCCGGTGACGCCAAGGTCGACGGGTTCGAGATCAGCGCGGGCTACAATCACAACTTCAACAAACACACGCGTATCGGCTTCAACGCCGGCTATTCGTATACCAAGTCGAAATTGACGCGGGTAATCAACAGCAAAATCGTCTCCGGAGACCGTATCTACCAACAGGGGCGCGCCATCACCGAGTATTACGGCTATGTGGCCGACGGTCTGTTGACCCAGCGCGACATCGACGACAACTACCCGATCATCGGCGGCTACAATTCGGCATCGCTCTCCCAGCAGCCCGGCGACGTGAAATACGTCGACATGAACGGCGACGGAATAATCAACGACAGTGACCGCATGCCCATCGGCCGGGTCGACCCCGAATCGGTCTACTACATGAACCTGTCGTTTTCGTGGAAAAACCTCGATTTCGAGGCGCAGGCCAACGGCGTGGGTTCGGTTCCGGTCTTCTACACCAACCTGATTTCCAATCCGCTCGACGGCGACAACGGCGGCAAGCCCCAGCGCTGGCATTTCGACTACTGGACCGAAGACCACCAGACGGCCCGGTTTCCACGCCCGACGCTCCAGGCCGGCAACAACGGACTCTTCTCGACGTTCTGGCGCGAGAACGGCGCGTTCCTGCGCGTACGTTACATCCAACTGGGTTACAGTTGCCCATGGCTGGCCAAGAAAATCCGGGCCGAAAGCATCCGCATCTACGCCAACGTACAGAATCCCTTTACCTTTACCAACGTCGAACTGATCGACCCTGAAAGCAAAGGAACCTATTCCACCTATCCCATGTTCCGCACCTACTCCGTGGGACTGAACGTACGGTTTTAACTCTTAAAACATCCTAGTATGAAATTTCAGCATAAAATCGCAAAATACCTTACGGCGGCCTTCCTGCTGGGAAGCATAACTTTTCTGACGGGTTGTGAGGACTTCCTCCAGAAAGACGTGCCCAACGACACCACCGAGGAGGAGTGGTGGCAGACAATCGGACAGCTCAACACCGCCCTGAACAGTATCTACAAAACCATCCCTTCGGGGCTGATTCTCTACCAGAATTCGGACGACAGCTCCACTACCCCCGGAGCGGCCAGCAATACAATAGTAGAACGGGAAGCCCTTACCGACAACTGCATCGGAAGCGCTAACTACGTCAATTTCAGTAATTACGACAGTGGCACAGTTCCCACCAGCGACATTCTCGCACGTACACTGTGGTTCAACCGTTGGCGGGGTATCCGCCGCGCGTGCCGGTTTCTGGAGAACTACCACCGGGCATTCGTTCCTACCTCCTACAAATCGCAGGTGACACGCATGGCCGCCGAAGTACGCGCCTGCCGGGCCTTCTACCACCTCGACCTCTTCCTGCATTTCGGGAACATCCCCATCGTCGAAACCCCCACGCTGCCCTCCGAGCAGGAGCTGAGCCGCGAGAGCGCCGAACGAATCGTGAACTGGATCGCCGGTGAGTTCGAAACTGCAGCCGGCGACCTCCCGGTAAAGGACGGCCCGGGCTATACGGCCACCGAGGCCTGGCGCTGGACACAGGACGCCTGCTACGCTTACATATCCTATCTCTACCTCTATGTGGGTGACTGGGCCAATGCTAAGAAATGGGCTTGGAAAGTAATCGAGGGGGGCCACTACAAACTCATGCGCGCAGAAACCGACGAGGGCACGGCCCCTTACACCGTACACCACAGCGCCTACTCGACCCTGTTCATCGCCAAGAACTTCGAAGGTACCGCCGCCGGAAACAACACCGAGGCCATCTTCCTCAAGAACAACGGCGCCCAGCAGGTCCGCGGCCGTCTGGCTCCGTACGGCGGCACGGCCGGCGGCGTAGTCGACTCGCCGACAGCCTCGCTGGTCAACGAATACGAACTGCTCGACGGCCGCACGCTCGACGAGCTGGATGACGCGACGCGCAACGAACTAATCCGGAACCCGAAGGCGCTGCCGCGCGACCCGCGCCTGACAGCTACAATACTCTTCCCGAACGAGAATTTCATCAACGTATGTCCCGACCCATGGACCCCTGGCAGTCTCGACCAGGTTGGCCGTATCAACTCGACGATGACGGGCTACTGGGTGAAGAAATGGGGCAATTATCGCGACTGGGTAGACAAACGCGGCGACACGCAGGGTATCAACGACTTTTATTTGATGCGCTACGCCGTCGTGCTGCTCAACTATGTGGAGGCAGCCATTGAACTGAACGAACTTTCGGACGAGAACATCTACACCTTCTTGAACGATATCCGCACCCGTGCCGGCATGCCTGAGGTCGACCGCACAAAATATAAAACGCAGGCGAAACTGCGCGAACTGGTCCGCCGCGAACGCCGCGTGGAACTGGCATTCGAGGGCCACCGCCTGTTCGACATCCGTCGCTGGAAGATCGGTACGCAGGTGATGAACGGCCCCGTTCTCGGCGCCTACAACCCCAACACGGGAAAACAGCATCAGGCGAAGGTCCGCGTCTTCAACGAACGCGACTATCTGTGGCCCATTCCGGCCGACGAGATGTCCATGAACCCCAATATGGAGCAGAATCCCGGTTACTAACCAGTAAAACAAAAAAGCTATGTTGAAGAAAACGATATCGATGGGAGTGCTCCTGCTGCTGGCTTTCGGGATGACCTCCTGCAAGCTCGACAAGGAGGAGCCGCACGGTAAAATCCAGTTCCAGCTTTACGACGGAGCCTTCCAGTTGGAGGGTACACAGCAATTCAAATTCGGCGAAACGAAAGCGTACAAACTGCACAGCCGGTACGTTACGACGATGAAGGTCGTCGCGCCGTTCGGCTGGGAGGCCGAATTCTACAACGGCGGCGACGACGGCTCGGTGGTGATCTCCGCACCGGCCAGCCCGGAGGTCGGCGAGACCGCGGGGAACGTCGTGGTCAACCTGACCGGCCCCGACAAGCAGCAGATGGATTATGTGGTGAAAGTCATCGCCCTGTGAGCCGGAAAAACGAGTACAAACCTCAACGAATGATTAAAATGAAAGCGAAAAACATTTCACACATCATAAGTTATGCAATGGCTGTCGTTCTTTGCTCGGCCGGGCTGTCCGCCTGCGAATCGGACGACGCGGGCCTGAACGAAGGCACGATGGTCTTTGAACTCACCGAAAACGACACCCCCGTCGGCGGTACGCAGGAGTTCGTGTTCGACACGCCGCGCAGCTATACCATCAAGGCCGAGAACATTGTTTCCGCAACGACGGAACGCCCCGAAGGCTGGGTCGTCAAGACCAACCTGCGCGACAGGCAGTGTATCATCGAACCGCCGATGGCAGCCTACCTCGACGGTAACGAAAGCGGCAGCATCGTCTTTACGCTCACCTCTCCGGCAGGCCGCACGGCAAACTACACCGTCGCGGTGGCCGCCGCCGAGATACGCCTCGACTTTGCTTTCGAGAATCCCGGCGAGACGAAATTCGCCTATGCTTCGACCCGCAGCTATGAATTTACAGCCAACGAAAGTTTTGGTGGCTTTGACTTCCAACTGCCCGCAGGTTGGACAGGCAGCTACAAGAAAGGAGAAACGTCTTTCACGATCACCTCGCCCGGCGAAGACGACGAAGGCGCCGTACTTTCAGGCGACCTCTCGGTCACCCCGCTGAGCGTACGCGGGCAGCGGGGCGTCACGGCGACGTTCCGCGGAACGGCCGTCGACGCCCACGACCCCGCCATGACGCTGGAAACTGACAACGTGCGTTTCCAGTTCGAAACGCCCGTTGAGATCGGCTATACGGGACAATACGTCGCCGATATCGTCGTCGCCGACAAACCAGAGGGTTGGGAGGTCACGCCCGACGTAGCCGGCAAGAAGATCACCATCACGGCCCCGGACGCCGACAACCATACGGCATACGGCGGGCAGGTAACGCTGAAAACCTATAACGAATTGGGCGATGACGATTTTGCACAAACCTATACGATCGACGTGCGGCTGGACGGCATCGCCGGTGCGGCCGAGGCCGAAGCCTTCCGCAAGGCCTACGACGCCTACCTGACGGACAAAAATCCTGCGGGGCTCTCCCCCTATATGCAGAACGGCGAGATCGTGCTGCTGGAAGACATCGATTTCGGTTCGAAGAGCAATCCCTACCTGCTCGTCTCCAAGAACCAGACTTTCGAGAGCACCCTTAACGGCCTGGGTCATACGGTAAAGGCCGATATCGCCACCACGGAGCGCTACTACGGCATCCTGATGCACAAGATGAGCGGGACGGCCGAAATCAAGAATATCACGGTCAAAGGCTCGATTCGTAATTCCGACGCCGCCAACTGGGCGGCCTGCGGCGGCGTGCTGAGCGAAGCGCCCGCAGGAGCCCGATTCACGGGCGTGAAAGTCGCCGTGGACTTCTCCTACGAACCCACGAAGTGGTCCAAATTCGACGACACGCGCTACGGCGGCATCGTCGGCCTGGCCAAAGGCGCCGTGATATTCACCGACTGCCACGCCATCGGCGGTTCGATCACCATGAAGAACGGATTGATGCGTTACTTCGGCGGACTTGTCGGCCATCTGGACGACGACAGCGGCATTGTATTCACCGACTGCTCCAACGCCTCCGACATTCTGGTGGCCCCGATCAACGCCGACTGCGGCGCCTTCAAGTTCATTGGCGGTCTGATCGGCGGAACCCGCAAAACCTTCGCCGGGACCTTCACCAATTGCACCAACACCGGAAAGATCACCATCGACGGACAGGGCAAAAGCGGCCTGCGCATCCTATGCGGGGGTATTGCCGGAGCTGTCTACGGAACGTACGAGAACTGCGTCAACCGAGGCGCGATAGACGCTTCGACCTGCAACGTCAACTATGACTTCTACGGCGGCATTCTGGGCGCCCGTCCCGACCAGGGCGATGCCGCGACCGGGAAAATCGACCTGACCGGCTGCCGCAACGAGGCCGACCTGACGATAGCGGCGCATTTCGTCGGAGGACTTGTCGGCAGCATCGAGAAATGTGTTTCGGCGACAATCCGGAATTGCACCAACACCGGCCATATCAACATGGCTAAGAACGGTAATGTTCTTGGAGGTATCGTCGCCTATTTCGCAGGCACCCGGATCGAGGGCTGCACGAACAGCGGCAAACTCAGCGGAACCATTTCGCTCGCTGCAGGCGGCATTTCGGGGCGCTCCGACAACCCGACGGGCAAGAACGACGGTTCGGTCGTCTCGGTGGTGAAGGACTGCACGAACACCGGCGATTTCGACCTGACGACGACCCGTAACGGACCGGACGGCTCAGGCAGGGCGCTCCCGATCGTGGCAGGCGTCTCGGTCGTGGCCGCCGCCGATGAGAACAACGTGCAGTATTACAGTATCGAGAATTGCAAAAACACCGGGACGCTCAAGGCCGAGGTCAACAAGGCGGGCTGCATCCAGAACGTCTGGGCCTTCTCGCACAAAGTGCGCGCGGCCGATCCCGGCAGCGTAAACGATCCGACCCGTCAGGACGCTGCGACCGAAGCGTCACAAAACGACCGTTCGAAAATCACGGAAATCCTGAAAAACAACTAATTGTCATCGGAAACTCCCGGCTCCGGTCGGAGCTGGGAGCCTCCGGCAACCGAAAAACAACCGAAAATAATGAAAACATTCCGCATATTGACAATGTGTTCACTGGCAGCCCTCCTCGCCGTATGCTGCGGCGTAAAAGAGGATCAGGGCGGCAAAGGCGGCGGCGAAATCGACTATTCGCAAATCGAGGTGAAGCCCGCCGTTGGCAAAGACCTCTACGGGCAGCTCACCGACACCAACGGAAAGCCCATCCGGGGCGTGGTGGTGAGCGACGGCACGACCAGCGTGGCGACCAACGCCTACGGCATCTACCAAATCAAGCGCAATCCCGAAGCGAAGTTTGTCTATTACTCGACGCCCTGGGACTACGAAATCGAAACGGCCGAGGATTGTTCGGCGGCGAAATTCTACGCCGAAATTCCCGAAAACGCAGGCGTGCACCGTCAGGATTTTCAGTTGCGCAAGCGCACGGGCGACGCCTCCGATTTCACGGTGATCGGCGTGGGTGACCCGCAGGTGAGGGTCCCCATGGACAACGAACGTTTCACCAACGAAACGACCCCGGCGCTGAAGGACGCCGTCGCCCGGCAGACCAAGCCCTGCATCATTCTGTCGATGGGCGATCAGGTCGAAGACAACCTCGACTACATGGCCGCCACACGGCTGAACCTCGGGTCGACGGGTGCCCCGGCATTCTCCGTCGTCGGCAACCACGACAAACTCCGCGATGCGGCAAATTCCTCGCTCCCGCGCAACGCCGACGACCACAGCGCGTTGTGGGGGCCGACCGACTACACGTTCAACATGGGTAACTATCTTTTCGTCGGCATGGACAACGTCATTTTCGAGAACGGCTCGAGCTATCACGGCGGTTTCACCGATGAACAGGTCGCCTGGCTGGAACAACAGGTAGCGCCCGTCGGCACGGACCGTTCGGTGATTTTTTTCTGTCATATCCCGATGCGCAATTCGAAAAATTCGACGAAAATACTGGACATTCTCTCCCGCTTCAAGTCGCTGGACGTATTCTCCGGTCACACGCACGACCACCAATATATCGAAAACGCCACCTATTACGAACACATCCACGGTGCGGCATGCGGCGCCTGGTGGTGGAGCAACCTGAACACCGACGCTACACCGCTCGGATTCACGGTCTACGAAATGTCGGGAAACTCGATTAAGAATGCCTACTTCCAGCCCGTCAACCACGACCGCAATTTCCAGTTCCGCCTCTATCGCGGCAACCATGCCTACAAAGGCTGGGGCAACCCCGACGACCTGTACGGTGCAGGCAGCGCCGACGTATTGTATGACTACACGTTCGGGCTGGCCGACGACGTGATCGTGGCCAACGTCTGGAACGCCGATTCGAAATGGGACATCGCCGTCTATGAGAACGGCGAATATTCGGGCAGCATGTCGCGTATCAACATGAAGGACATGTGGGGCATGGCCGTACACGAAGGCAACACCTACGAAACCCGCATCGACCGCTGGCTGGCCGTAAGTGTAACCTGCACGCATCTCTATTCCTATAAACTCAAGGACAAAAACGCCGAGGTGAAGGTAATCGTTACGGACCGCTACAACAACAAGTACGAATCTTCGGAATTCACTACCGATGTAACGGAAGGGATTTCGCTGTTGAAAAACGAAAATCCTTACCTCAACCGATAACAAACAGCCGGTCCTGTCAGTCGGCAGGGCCGGCATAAACAACACGAAAAAACATGCTTGCAATCCAAACACTGATGTTATTCGCATGTGCCGCCGGATTATGCCTGAATACGGCCTGCAGTAAGGACAATGACAGCCCCGAAACGCCCGGCAAGGGCAAAGGCGAAGGCGTAATCCGCCTGGTTTCCTACAATGTGGCGACGTTCCGGTTCGATACGGAGAACTTCCCCGCTCCGGACCGGGCCTATGGGGCGATCGGCAATTTTCTGAAAGAGATAGAAGCGGACGTCCTCTGCATCAACGAAATAGACGACGGCGTACCGCGCACGGACGGTGTCGACCAGCCTAAACATTTTTCCGAAATCATGGGTGGCTGGGACTATATTTTCGGCCCGGCGCTCGATCCGCACCCCACCGGCGGCCGCTACGGCGACGCAGCTCTCTCCAAGAAGAAAGCCATTGCCAAGGATTACGTTTTCCTGCCTAAGGGGGTCGGAACCGAACGAAGGGTGATGTGCGTGCTGGAATTCGACGACTTCGTGTTCATCGCCACCCACCTCGAACACTCCACCGGAGCGGCACATCCCGGGCAGATCGCCGTAATCAACGACTATGTCGAGCGGCACTACGCAGATTCCGCCAAACCTATCTTTCTGGCGGGCGATATGAACGCCCGCCCCGAATCGGAGACGATGACCCTTTACCAGCAGAAATGGAAAGTCATCTCGGCTACACAGACGACCTTCCCGGCGAATAATCCCAACCGCTGCCTCGACTACATCCTTGCTTACAGGAACAATGCAAAATATCAGGTTGTACAGTCACAGGTGGTGCGGCTCTCCGGTTCCGTCAAACTGAACCTTGTTTCCGACCATTTACCGGTATTTGTCGATATCAAACTACAATAAACAAATTAACTTTATCTGACCGGATACCAACCGGGGAAAAGCCCCGCCGACATGCGTATCCTCAACCCGTTTACCGATGCAACGAACTATTCTGACCTTTTTCGCCCTGATGTTCGCCGCAGCAATCTGCGCCCGAAACATCGATATCATACCGCGCCCCGCCTCCCTGACTCCGGGAAAGGGCGTATTCCATATCTCTCCCAAAACGGCAGTCGCCGCCGAAGGCGAACTCCGACGTCCCGCAGAAATCTTCGCCGAAGACATCGCTTCCGTTGTCGGCCACCGGATTCCCGTGGCAGAAAAAGGAGCCGTCGCCCTCGCTGTAAACAACGAACTGGAGAATGAAGAGTACACGCTTGCAGTGACGCCCAAAGCCATCCGGATATCCGGAGGCTCCCCGCAGGCCGTGTTTTACGCTCTGCAAACGCTCCGTCAGCTCGTCGCCCCGGACGGAACCGTACCCGCCGTTGTCATTGCCGACAAACCCTGTTTCGCACATCGCGGGGGAATGCTCGACTCCGGACGCCATTTCTGGACCGTGGACGAGGTGAAACGATTTATCGACATCCTCGCCCTGCACAAACTGAACGTATTCCACTGGCACCTCTCCGAAGATCAGGGATGGCGCATCGAAATCAAGCGATATCCCCGGCTCACCCAGATCGGCTCCATCCGTAAGGAGACCGTCATCGGACGATACGACAAGTCCGACGAAAGCCGCAACCGATACGACGGAAAACCCTACGGAGGTTTCTACACCCAGGACGATATCCGCTGCATCGTGGCCTATGCCGCAGAACGATACATCGAGGTAATTCCCGAAATCGACATGCCCGGACACATGTTAGGGGCGTTGGCCGCATATCCCGAGTTGGGGTGCCGCGGCGAAGGATACGAAGTATGGACCCATTGGGGAATATCCAAGGACGTGCTCTGCGCGGGGAAAGAGACGACCTTCGAATTCGTGGAAAATGTGCTCGGGGAGGTGCTCGGACTATTCCCTTCGAAACTCATACACGTCGGAGGCGACGAATGTCCCAAAGACCGTTGGAAAGAGTGTCCGGCCTGTCAAAAACGCATCCGCCAAGAGGGGCTCGCAAACGAGGAACAACTGCAAAGCTATTTCATGCACCGCGTCGAAAAGTGGCTTCACGACCACGGACGAGAACTGATCGGGTGGGACGAAATCATGCAAGGAGGAATTTCAAAATCCGCGGTCATCATGGCGTGGACCGACCAGTTTAGGGGGACCGACGCCGCAAAGAAGGGAAACCGCGTAATCATGACCCCGAAGTGGAACTGCTACCTCGACTATGCGCAGACATCCCATCCTGAAAAGCTGGAACCAATAGGGCCGACCCGATACCTCTCCATGAGGCAGGTATACCGCCTCGACCCCTACGACCGGCTGAAACCCGCCGAGTACAAGAATATTCTCGGCATTCAGGGTAACGTATGGACCGAATACATCGCGGATTTCGGACATGTCCAGCGGATGACACTGCCCAGAATGGCCGCGATAGCCGAAATTGCCTGGGCATACGACCGTAAGGATTACGACGATTTCCAACGCCGCGCAAAACGCCTCCTACCGAACCTCTACAAGAAAGCTGGGTTCCAATATGCGGAGTTCTTCTTCAAGGACATAGA
>ERZ827528.2989-NODE-2989-length-14544-cov-3.260542_pt1 | contig 14544 bp, 15 predicted proteins | sample MGYA00519768_ERZ827528 | MGnify/ENA primary metagenome ERZ827528 (study PRJEB31778, sample SAMEA3449343) | human gut metagenome | biome: human gut; feature: human-associated habitat; material: faeces | place: United Kingdom | collected 2010/2012 ...
CATCACGAAGGGTAATGAAGAAAAATCAAAAAAATTCCCGACAATGAAGACCCTCGGTGGTGTAAAATCCGAAAATGGTGTAAGTTCTAAAGAGGTTTCTACACCAAATTCAGAGCCGGAAAAAATTGATTTTTCTAAGTTGGATATCGTGCTCTTAGGCGGCGGATCTGACAGAGAGCAGGAACTTGTATGCGGTTTCCTAAAAGACATCAAAGATGATTTTAAAGCATATGTTGAAGACGGGGGAGTTGTCCTCGCTGTGTGCGGGGGATATCAGCTTCTCGGGAAATATTACAAGACAAATAAAAAGACGATAGAAGGTCTTTCGATTCTTGATATAACGACAGAATGGCAGCCGGAGAGACTGATCAGAAATATCGTGTTGAACAGTCCGCTTTTTGAACAGCCTGTAGTCGGATTTGAAAATCATGGAGGAAGGACATATATCGGTGATCACACTCCGTTCGGGAAAGTGTTTTACGGCTTGGGAAATACAGGAAAATCAGGTTATGAAGGCGTTATATATAAAAATGTGATCGCAACATATTTGCACGGACCTCTTCTTCCGAAAAATCCGCAGGTATGTGATTATCTTCTTGAAAAAGCGCTTCAAAGAAAATACGGTGAAGAAGTGAAGCTTGAGCCGCTGAAAGACGAGACGGAAAAGAAAGCAAACAGTTATATTGCCGACAGGTACAGCGATAAAAAATATGTGCTTCGGGAAACGGTAAAAAGACATACCTGATCCGGCTGCAGAGAGTGTGACAGAAAGACAGATTTTCCGGCAGGTGGAAGTTCTGGCGGGAACACTACGCTTGTTGCTGTAAATATAAAATAAAAGAAAGGAAGTATTTCTTATGGATGTAAGACGGATGAGAAATGAAGCGCTTGGCAAACGTGTTGTGAAAGCGCTTGAATCAAGAAATATGGAAGCTTATTATGCATCAACGAAAGAAGAAGCTGTTCAAAAAGCGCTGGAGCTGATGGAGGAGGGAAGCTCGGTTACAATGGGCGGCTCGATGTCGGTTCGGGAATCGGGACTTCTTGATGCGATCAATGCGGGAAATTATGAGTTTTATGACAGGGATCAGGCGGCGACACCCGAAGAACGTCAGGAGATTGCATTGAAAGCGTTTACATGCGACTGGTACCTCGGAAGTGTCAATGCTATGAGTGAGAACGGAGTATTTGTTAATATTGACGGAAATGCGAACCGTGTGGCGGCATATGCGTTCGGACCGAAAAACGTACTGCTTATCGTAGGAATGAATAAAGTGGTGAAGTCAGAAGAAGATGCGGTGCAAAGGGCGAGAAACGAAGCTGCGCCGATCAATTCACAGAGATTCGGACTTGAGACTCCATGCGTAAAAAACGGAAGCTGTTTTGACTGCAAGAGTTCAGACTGCATCTGCTGTCAGGTCTTGGTCACAAGATTCAGCAGAATTCCGAAGCGGTTTAAAATAATTCTTGTAGACGATGTTTTGGGATTTTAGGAGAGGAAATTACCTATGGACAGAAATGAAAGAAATACAATGGATCAAAACGCGCGAAAACGTACGGTGCGAAGAGAAGGGAATGCTGAGGGAAGCGCGCGGGCAAATGAAGGTCTGGGAAGAAGACCGTCGGGAAACGGCGCTCCCGCCTCAGCAGGAAGACCGTCAGGAAAAAGCAGTTCGGCATCTGTACGAAGAACATCGGAAAGCGGCGATCCGACCAGAAGAACAACGCCGGGCGGAACGGTTACTCCGATGAGACGAGAGTCGGGAAGTGTGAGGAAACCGTCTGAACAGGCAGGGCGTGCGCAAGGAAGTCTGCGAAAGGAACATTCTGAAACAGGAAGAACGCGGGATGCAGCGGGAGCGCCGACAGATCCGTCCTTAAGAAGAGCGGCGGGAAAGGCTCAGGGAAATCCTGCAGAACAGAAGCCGGTCAGATCGGCAGATGGAATTGTCAGAAAGCAAGGCGGTCATCCGAACGGAAAATCAAAGGCGATGTCAAAAAAGAAAAAGAAACAAAAACGGGCAGCATTTAATTTTGCTTCCGGAGGAGTGCTTATTATAGCGGCGTGCGTGTTTATTTTTTCGTTGTATCAGCTTATCACGATGCTGATTCCGTATTACTCCGGCGGGGAAGAGTACGATAAGATTAAAAACATTGCCATTACGGCGGATGAAGAAGGGAAAGGTTTTACTGTTGATTTTGACGCTTTGCTGAAAGAAAACGAAGACACGGTTGCATGGATTCGCTTTGATGAGCCGGCGGTGATCAATTATCCCGTTGTAAAGAGCGCGGATAATAATGAGTATCTGACAAAGACGTTTACGGCAAATGACAATAAGCTTGGTGCGATTTTTGTAGATATGAGAAACAGTAATGATTTTTCAGACAAAAACACGTTTATCTACGGTCATCATCTTAACGTCGGAGGAGAAATGTTTTCGGAGCTTCTTAAATACGAAAATGAATCTTTCTGTAAGAAGCATCCAAACTTCTACATATATACACCGGATGGAAAGGTTAGAACATATAAGGTGTTCTCAGCTGGAGTTGTGAAAGATACGGCGGATAATTATAAGCTTGATTATGCTACGGATGCGGATTATGAGGCGTATTTGAAGCTTTGCGAGGAATCCTCGAATTATAAGGTAGAAGACGTGGAATTGACGGCGCAGTCGCAGATTGTCAGTCTGTCAACGTGTACAAATGTCCGCGATGACGAACGTTTTCTTGTACAGGGAGTTCTGACTGCGGTAGATTGATGACGAAGAAAGGAAATTATATGGCAGACAGATTTGATATAGGCGATATCATTACGATGAAGAAGCCTCATCCGTGCGGGAGCAAGGAGTGGGAAGTGCTTCGGGTCGGAGCTGATTTCAGATTGAAGTGCGTAGGCTGCGGACATCAGATCATGGTTGCCCGCAAATTAGTCGAAAAAAACACGAGACAAATCGTAAAAAGGACTTGAAACTAAAAAAGACTTATGGTATCATCAATAATTGTGACATACTGTCGGATTGAAACCGATATGTATCATAATTCCTTGTTCCTGTAATGAAAACAGGAGCCAGAGACCATAAGGAGGTATAAGAACATGAATAAGTATGAATTAGCTGTTGTTGTGAGCGCAAAACTCGAAGACGAAGCAAGAGCGGAAGTAATCGAGAAAGTGAAAGCAATGATCACTCGTTTCGGCGGTAATGTAACAGACGTTGATGAGTGGGGCAAGAGAAGATTCGCTTACGAGATCCAGAAAATGAAAGAAGGATTTTATTACTTCATCCACTTCGAGGCTGAAAGTACAGTTCCAGCTGAAGTAGAGCAGCGTATCCGCATTATGGACAATGTACTCAGATATTTATGCGTGAAACAGGAAGCATAAGCGGAAAGAGGTATATATGAATAAAGTAGTTTTAGTAGGACGGTTGACAAGAGATCCGGAAGTGAGATATTCACAGGGAAATAATGCTACAGCAGTTGCAAGATATACAGTTGCCGTTGACCGTAGATTTAAAAGAGACGGCGAACCGACAGCGGATTTTATTCCGTGCGTTGTATTCGGCCGCTCGGCAGAGTTTGCGGAAAAATATTTTCGTCAGGGCATGCGGGTTTCTGTTTCCGGTCGTATTCAGACAGGAAGCTACACGAATAAAGACGGTATGAAAGTATACACAACAGAAGTGATCGTGGAAGAGCAGGAGTTCGCAGAGAGCAGAGCAGAGAGCGAAGCCAACAGAGGTATGTATCAGCAGTCTGCACCGAGTCCGGCGCCGAGCGCTCCGGCAGGAGACGGATTTATGAATATCCCGGATGGTATTGATGAGGAGCTGCCGTTCAATTAGGAAAGGAGAATCATCATGGCTTACGAAAAGGGAAGCAGACCGGAAGGCGGATTTAAGAGAAGAGGTCCGGCTCGCAGAAGAAAAAAAGTCTGCGTATTCTGTGGAAAAGAAAATAACGAGATCAATTACAAGGATGTAGCAAAATTAAAGAAATATGTTTCTGAAAGAGGAAAAATTCTTCCGAGAAGAATCACAGGAAACTGTGCAAAACATCAGAGAGCTCTTACAGTAGCAATCAAAAGAGCAAGACATATCGCTTTGATGCCATACGTTCAGGACTAATCAAGAATATAAGGCTGATTCTTAGGGGAAACTCTTTGAGTCAGCCTTTTTTGATACTGATATGATACTATTCGTAATGATATAACCTTTCGAGTTTTTCCGCAACTTCTGAATGCTTAGAGGGGAAAAGATGGGAGTATACGTTTAGTGTGGTTGACACGTTCTCGTGTCCCAGGCGTTCAGATACCAAAATAGCAGAAAAACCACGTTCAATCAATAGCGAGGCGTGAGAAATGCCGGAGATCGTGAACGCGGATCTGTTTCACTCCGGCTTTTTTGAAAATGATCGAAGATAATTGACATATTTTATTTAATTAACTATAATATATTTAACAAGGGAGCCGATAGCTAGTGCACACCTAGCCGCCGGCAAAATAAAACCTATAAAGATAGCGCCTTAGTTTACCAGACAGGGGCGCTATTTTTTGTGTCTAAAAATCGTAACAACAAGGGTTATGACTGCACAAAGCATAATTACAAACGTGAACAAGTCAGAGTATGTAACCATATTACCAGCTCCTTTCAATGTGTCCGGCAACTGGTATAGCACCTCATCGGCTCCCTGGGTAAGTATATTATTGTCAATGTACGGTTTCGCTCATTTTTGAGCAGGTTGCACTGCACGATTTTGTGTAATGGCTATTCGGCTTCTCCCAATTCTGGGAAAACTCATTTACCGGCGTACTTTAAGGTACGGTGGTTATTTTGTATACTTTTCTAAATGGGTAAGTTCTTCTACTCTTTTTGCGGCCTCTTTCTTTCCGGTTTCATTTAGTTTTTTACAATTTTCCAATACAGTCCGTTCTTCTTCTGTGTCTGGTACAAGATGAGTCAGACCATATTCCGAGAGTTTCTCTTTTAATTCATCCCTAGATATAATTTTTCCGGCAAGCAAACGGTTTACCGGAATATCTAAGGCATCGGCTATTTTTTGAAGCGTTTCTATTTTAGGGTTTTGATTACCGGACTCATATTTTCTTATATTTGAGTCAGCGATACCACATAATTCGCCGAGTTTCTTCTGTGTCAGTCCTTTTTCGGTGCGGTATTTTCGTATCATATCGCCTGTATAGGTTGGCATATCTATTCACCTCTTTTCATTTAAAAACAGAATGCCATATTTGACTCGAAATGTACAGAGTGAAAACAATCTAAAAAAGAAGTTTACAGATTGAAAAACATCTGAAAACAATCTGAAAAGTGAGGTGATATAAAGATGAAACTTGACAGACAAAAGTATGAGCTTGCGAGAGCAAGGGCGTGCATGGGACAAAAGGATCTCGTAGCAGCTGGAATCCCGAAAGGAACATTGCCGTGGATCAGCTCCCGGATAGGTTACCTGCTGTCATTCGCTTAAGATATGAGAGCGGGTTGACCTATCTGCTGGGCGAAGTTCCAGGCTTTCCGGTGATACCAAAATGATACTAGAAAAATGTAAAGAGTGGAAAATCTGCACAATTTCAAGGCAAAACACCGCTAAAAACAGCGAATAATCATGCATGTAACTGGTAAAAAGTACATAGCCGATGCCGTACGTTCAGGACTAATCAAGAATATAAGGCTGATTCTTAGGGGAAACTCTTTGAGTCAGCCTTTTTTGTAACAGTCAATTACTTTTTGGGGAAGTCGCCTGGGATTTTCCTTTTCTATTTATAATATAGCGTATAGGTAGGGAATTAAGGTTTTTGATACTAAAATAATAGGTGATTGCAATAATTTGAAGAAAAAAGTATAGTAGAATAAAATTCAAAAAGATGTTATAATAAGACATTGTAGCGAAACAAAGTTTTTTGGTAATCTAATGATGCACATTGCATGTGTCCTAAAGGGTGCGGATGAGGTAGTATCACTATGAAAAAGAAGAAAATGCGCTTAAAAGGAAAACTCAGGCTGTATATGAACTGGCCGCTTATCATGACGTTTTTACTCGTTGCGATGAATATATGGGTTTTAATGGTAGACCGGAAAGCAGCGTTTATCATGTTTATGTTTATCCTGATTTATCTGGCGATTGCGGGAGGATTGTATTTTTATAACAGATCGCTTATTTTAGCGGATTTGATTCAATTTTCCACGCAGTATAAGGGGATTGAAAATACGCTGTTAAAGGAACTTGCGGTTCCTTATGCGATCGCTCTTGAGGATGGACGTATTCTTTGGAAAAATGATGCGTTTTCAAAATTAACGCAAAGTTCAAGAAAAGAAAAATATCTGTACAGGATGATACCGGCTCTTACGACAAGTGTTTTTCCTAAAGACGACATGGAACATGTTGAGATGGAGGTGGAGTACTGTGACAGACACTATCAGGCAGAATTGCGCAGAGTATCGCTTCACGGCTTCAGCGACAAGGAAAAATTGTTACAGATTCCCGAGGAAGAGGAGTTTTTCGTAGCGGTATCCATGCAGGATGTAACAGAATTGAATGCGTATATCCGCGAAAATGAAGAGCAGCGGATGATCGCAGGGCTGATCTACATCGATAATTACGACGAGGTGATGGAGAGCGTTGAAGAGGTACGACAGTCGCTTCTGGTTGCTCTGATCGATCGAAAGATCAATAAATATATCGGCGATGTGGACGGTATTGTAAAGAAAATGGAGAAGGACAAATATTTTATTGTTCTTCGCAAATCTGCTTACAAAAAAATAGCGGAAGACCGTTTTTCGCTTCTTGAAGAAGTAAAGCAGGTTAATATCGGAAATGCCCGCTCGGCAACGTTAAGTATCGGACTTGGTCTGAATACGGCGACATATGCGCTTAGTTACCAGTATGCGCGTGTGGCGATCGACCTTGCCCTTGCGCGCGGAGGCGACCAGGCGGTGATAAAAGACTGCAGCGGAATCACTTATTTTGGCGGTAAGAAAGAACAGACTGCTAAAAACACCCGTGTAAAAGCCCGTGTAAAAGCAGAGGCTTTAAGAGAGTTTATCGTGACGAAAGACAGAGTTCTTGTCATGGGTCATAAGATTGCGGATCCGGATTCGTTCGGCGCTTGTATGGGAATTTACAGAGCGGCGGTCAGCCTTGAGAAGAAAGCTCATATTATCGTGAATACGGTGACAGAGTCGGTTCGGCCGCTTTATAATGAGATTGTGGAAAGTCCGGCGTATGAGGATGATATCTTTCTGACTTCAGATGAAGCTATGGATTATATTACGGATAATACGATGGTGATCGTAGTCGATACAAATAAGCCGCAGATGACAGAATGTCCCGAACTTTTGAGGCGTTCCAGAATGACTGCCGTTTTAGATCATCACCGTCAGAGCAGTACGGTAATCGCAAATGCAGTCTTATCTTATGTAGAACCGTATTCTTCATCTACATGTGAAATGGTAGCCGAAGTGCTTCAATATATCTCTGACAGTATCAAAATCCCGGCTGTCGAGGCGGAGTGCATGTACGCGGGAATTATGATCGACACAAGGAACTTTATGAACAGGACGGGAGTGCGTACGTTTGAAGCGGCGGCATTCCTTCGCCGCTGCGGTGCGGATATCACCCGGGTAAGAAAGATGTTCAGGGACGATATGGAATCATACAGAGCGAAAGCAGAGGCGATGAGGGAGGCTGAGGTTTATAAGAATCAGTTTGCGATCGCAGTCTGCCCGGGCGATATTGAAAGTCCGACGGTTCTTGCGGCGCAGACCGCAAACGAGCTTCTTGATATCAGTGGGATCAACGCGTCGTTTGTATTGACGGTTTATCAGGAAAAGATTTATATGAGTGCGCGTTCGATCGACGAGGTAAATGTGCAGATTATTGCCGAAAAGCTGGGAGGCGGAGGTCATATTAATTCTGCGGGAGCGCAGTTTGACCATACGAATATGGAAGAGGCGATCAGCACATTGAAAGAAACGATAGACGATATGATTGAGAAAGGAGATATATAGATGAAAGTTATTTTATTGGAAAATGTAAAATCTCTCGGGAAAAAAGGGGAGATCGTTAATGTGAACGACGGATACGCAAGGAATTTTATCTTGCCGAAAAAACTGGGCGTGGAAGCAACGGGAAAAAATCTGAATGATCTGAAACTTCAGAAAAATAACGAGAAAAAAGTGGCTCAGGAAAATCTTGACGCTGCGAAAGAACTTGCAGCGGAATTATCGGCAGGCAAAGTCGAGCTTGCGATCAAAGTCGGCGAAGGCGGAAGAACGTTCGGTTCTGTTTCCAGCAAAGAAATCGCGGTAGCGGTCAAAGATCAGATGCAGTTAGATATTGATAAGAAAAAAATCCAGTTGAAAGAGTCGATCAAGTCGCTTGGTACGCATATCGTGACAGTAAAACTTCATCCTGAAGTTTCGGCAGAGTTGAAAGTTGTTGTAAAAGAAGAAGCATAAGGAGTTCTCATGGAAAATATAGAAGCTGCCATGAAGCGGATACCGCCCCATAGTACAGAAGCCGAGCAGGCTGTACTTGGGGCGATGCTGATGAATAAAGATGCGATTACGGTCACATCGGAGATTTTGGCCGGACAGGATTTTTATCAGACGGCATATGGGATCTTATTCGACGCTATGACAGATCTGTTTAAATCGGGGCGTCCGGTAGATTTGATCACGCTTCAGGAATATTTAAAAACAAAAGACGAACCTCCGCAAGTACGCAGTATGGAATTTGCAAGAGATCTTCTCGTAGGAACTCAGACATCTGCCAACGTAAAATATTATGCGGAAATCGTAAAAGAAAAATCGGTTTTACGCAGTTTGATCAAACTTAACGAAGAGACGGCGAATGCGTGTTATCTTGAAAACGAGCCTCTTGATGAACTGCTTGAACGAACAGAGAAGCGAGTGTTTGAACTTGCGGAAAACGGGAATTCCCAGGAATACGTTCCGATAAAGCAGGTCGTATTAAACGCGCTGGATGTGATCGAAAAGGCGTCTAAGACGAAAGGAAATGTCACCGGAATACCGACAGGGTTCATCGACCTTGATTACAAACTGTCCGGTCTGCAAAGATCAGACCTTGTTCTTATAGCGGCGCGTCCGTCTATGGGAAAAACGGCGTTCGTGCTCAATATTGCGCAGCATGTAGCGTTTCGGCAAAATCTTGCGGTAGCGATCTTCAGTCTTGAGATGTCAAAGGAACAGCTTGTAAACCGTCTGTTTTCACTGGAATCGCATGTTGACGCACAGGTGCTGAGAAACGGAAACCTGACAGATACGGATTGGGAGAAACTGATCGAGGGAGCAGGCACGATCGGAAGCTCTCGTATGATCATAGACGATACGTCGGGTATCAGTATTTCGGAGATGCGCTCAAAATGTCGTAAATACAAATTGGAGCAGGGACTTGATCTGATCATCATCGACTATTTGCAGTTGATGAGCGGAAGCGGCGGACGTAAAAATGAAAGCCGCCAGCAGGAAATTTCGGAGATTTCACGATCGTTGAAAGGACTTGCCAGAGAATTGAACGTACCGGTGATCGCATTGTCTCAGTTGAGCCGTGCGGTTGAGCAGAGAACGGATAAAAGACCGATGCTTTCCGACCTTCGTGAATCGGGAGCAATCGAGCAGGATGCCGACGTATGTATGTTTATTTACCGTGATGATTATTATAATCCGGATACGGAGGATAAGAATATTGCGGAGATCATTATCGCAAAACAGAGGAACGGTCCCATCGGAACCGTCCGTCTTGCGTGGATGCCGCAGTATACCCGTTTCGGAAATGAACTGCGTCAGCAGCAGTGATTATGTAAATATGCTTTTTAATTTCATGATCGCGCCTGATTTAGAGGATTCTTTTCGCGCGGTCTGCTGTCTGCGGATGAGCATGTCCAGTTTGCGGAAATGTTCTTCCTGACGGCGTTCTTTTGCCTCAAGTATAAAATCCATTTCATGAATGACGTCAGTGGTGATCGTACTGCTGATGTCATTTTTTAATATGGAGTTGTTTTCATTCAGCGCTTCGCGGAAAACATCGCCTACGAGAGCACGCATTTGATCGATCGTATTAAGAGGAAGAAGAATATCTCCTGTTTCTGAAGTGACTGTCTGAAGTTGAGTTTTTTCTTTTTCGGGAGTTTTTAACTTAGATTTTTTTTCTTTTAATTCGGGAATGAGTGGTTTTAAGTCTTTTAAGAGCATTCCTTCGTTTTTGAGTTTTTTGATACAGCAGAAGAGCTGAATGTCATCTTTGGTGTAGTATCGATGTCCCATTTCCGTTCGCCCGATCGTCAGGTCGAGTTCTTCTTCCCAATATCTTAATACATGTGATTCGACATTGACCTGTTTTGCGGCTTCGGAAATCATAAATCTGACTTCACCCATTAATATGTGAACCTCCTCATTTTGCTTTTGAGGTTATTATAGCATAGACCATGACTTCAGAACGAAAAAATCGTTCGTCAAGTTCCTACAAAAAAACACCGCTCCACATAGGAGCGGTGCTTCTCTTTTGTGATCACTTTGCGATTTATATTACTCAGCTGAGATAGCGCCTGTCGGACACGCAGCTTCACAAGCTCCGCAGTCTACACAAGCATCAGCGTCGATCTCGTATTTGCCATCGCCTTCAGAGATAGCGCCTACAGGACATTCAGCTTCGCAAGAACCACAGCTTACGCATTCATCACTAATAACGTGTGCCATAGTATGTATCCTCCTTTTTTGAATTTAAAAAGAGAAACAAAGAAAGGTAGTTCTCTTTATTATCACTATTTTAATACAATGAGTTTGAATATACAAGTGATTTGTATGTTCTAAATTAAGAACCTAAACCCGGTCGAATTCTTCTGTGATCTCTTTTGAAGGTGCTTTTGTGAGCAGGCTTACAATGACGATCATAAGGCATGATACGCTGAAAGCCGGGAGCAGCTCATAAATGTTCCATACACCGCCGAGAGGACGTACGAGGTATTTCCAGATGAATACCATAGCTCCGCCTGAAATCATTCCGGCAAGTGCGCCCTGCCAGTTTGAGCGTCTCCAGAAGAGGGCAAATAATACGACAGGACCGAATACGGCGCCAAAACCTGCCCATGCAAAGGAAACGATGCCGAATACCGAACTGTTCGGATCACGGGCAATAAAAGCGGCGATTACCGCGATGGCAAGCAAGGTGAAGCGAGCTGCGTTCATTGCTTTTTTCTTGTCTCCCGTTTTGGCAACTCTGTCGCCGAAAAGGTCGGAAGATACGGCGGAGGATGCAGCCAAAAGCTGTGAGTCTGCCGTGGACATTGTAGAGGCAAGAATGCCGGCAAGGATCGTTCCCGCAAGTAAGGCAGGAAGAATACCGTGTTTACTTAACAAGTCGGCGATCTGCACAATGATCGTTTCAGAATCGGAACCTGTCAGAGTTTTTAAAGCGCCTACATCGCTCATTGCCAGACCGATCACACCGATCAAAACCGCAACTGCAAGGGAAATGACAACCCAGATTGTCGCAACGCGTCTGGAGAGCGTGAGTTTTTCTTCGTCCTCGATAGCCATGAAGCGAAGCAGGATATGAGGCATACCGAAGTAACCGAGCCCCCATGCGATCATGGAAATAATATTGATGATCGGATAAGGCTGTTCGACACCTGCAACAGGATCGTATGTAGTCATCATCGTCAAATATCCCGGAAGCGACTGTGCGTTCTCAACTACGGCAGGGATACCTCCGGCAATATTGATGCCGAATATAAAGACGATGATCAGGGCAACAGACATGATAATACTCTGAATGAAGTCTGTTGTTGAGGCGGCAAGAAATCCGCCAAGCGCCGTATACCCTACGATGACGATCGCACTTATGATCATAGCGGCAACATAATTAACCCCGAACAGGCTGGAAAACAGTTTTCCGCATGCGGCGAATCCGGAGGCTGTGTACGGTATGAAAAATATAACGATAAAAATCGCTCCGATAGATTGAAGGATCTTACGCTGATCTCTGTATCGGTTACTGAAAAAAGAAGGAAGCGTGATCGAATTGCCGGCTACGAGAGTGTAGCGGCGGATCCGTTTTGCTACGATCCTCCAGTTTATGTACGTTCCGATGGCGAGTCCGATGGCAGTCCATCCGGCGTCGGCAATACCTGTCAGATAGGCCAGACCGGGAAGCCCCATCAGAAGCCAGCTGCTCATATCGGAGGCTTCGGCGCTCATTGCCGTCACAAGAGGTCCGAGCTTACGCCCTCCAAGATAAAAATCGGTCGTATCATGGTTGTTCTTGGAACAACGGTAGCCGACATAGAGCATGGCGCCAAGATAAACAATAATGGCGATCATAATACAAATGTGTTCTGTTGTCATGTTTGTCACTCATTCCTTTCGCAAAATGTGCAATATATTGTAAAATTGTACCATAATAAGGGGATTTCTTCAAGAAATAAAAGTTTAGTAAAAATTCACATTTATTTTGTATGATATGGTGTATTATAAAAGGATAAAAGCGGAGGGATAAATTATAATGAAGAGAAAAATTACAGCAGCGGCGGCATTTGCATTGTGTGTGGCAATGGGAGTCTGCGCATGCAGTCCGTCTGAAAAGGAAGATACATTTACGGGAAAGGAAAAGGAAGAGCTTGCGTGGCAGCCGAATCTTGACCGGATTTCCCCTGAAGTATATGCAGATATCAGTAATCTTGACCTGAAGCCGGGGACGTATATATCAGTCATCGGAAAGAGAGAGGGAACGGCTTACTGGAGCGAAGTGCAGGCCGGAGTTGAGCAGGCGGCGGAAGACATTAATAAGCATCTGGGATATAAAGGGGAGGACAAGATAAAAGTTCTTTATAACGCTCCGGCAGACAGTGAGAATATTGACGAACAGGTGAATATCCTTGACGAGGAGCTGGCGCGATATCCGGATGTGATCGCTGTTGCAAGCGTAGCGGAAGATGCGTCGGCTGTTCAGTTCGATCTTGCGGCAGAAAACGGAATTGCAGTCGTGGCATTTGATTCGAGGAACAATTATCAGGGAATTCAGTGCACCTGCATGACGGATAATGTGGCGGCGGCAAAAGAAGGGGCTCGGAAAATGAGCGAGGCGATCGAAGAAAAAGGAGAGATTCTGTTGATCGCACAGGATTCTGTTTCGGGAACGGCAAAAGAGCGAACAAAGGCAGTGACAGAAGAAATTACGGCAAATTATCCGAATGTGAAGGTTGTAGAGACGATCTATATGGATCAGTTTGACGATCTTAAGATGCAGGCTGCAGCGGACGAACTCGGGGTGACGAAAGAGCAGCTTGCCGAGTGGACGGTGGAATCGTCCGGTCAGACTCCGGCAGATGAAGGGGAAGAAGCGATGTCGGAAGAGGTGCGCACGAAACTGGAAGATATTCGCGCTGTCGCGGACGGGATGACAGATGCGGATGTGGTTGCCCGTTATATGGAAAAATACCCGAACCTGAAGGGCTGTTTTGCGGTAAATGCCGATGCGGTTTTACTGGCAATGGATGTTTTTGAGACAGCAGAAAATGAAGAAGATATCGTGTTGATGGGATTTGATGCCGGAAAGGAACAGATCGCGGCATTGAAAAACGGAACGATAGATGGTCTTATTGTGCAAAATCCGTTCGGCATGGGATATGCGACAGTTGTGGCGGCGGCGCGGGCTGCGCTTGAGATCGGAAATGAGGCAACCGTCGATACAGGATATGTTTGGGTGGATAAAGAAAATATGGACGACCCGGACGTGAAGGGGATGCTTTACGAATAGTCTTCGTCAGGCGTAAGCGGATGCTTTACAAATAGTTTTCGTCAGGCGTAAGCGAGGAAACTCTGTTTTCCATTAGCGGGTAAAGAGTTACCCGCTCCGACTGAGTGAAAAGATAAATTCAGTGCCGACTCCTTCGGTACTTACTACATTAATATGCTCGTCATGAGCTTGAATAATTTCTTTTACGATGGACAGGCCAAGGCCTGTCCCTTTTTTATCTTTGCCGCGGGAAAGGTCTGATTTGTAAAAACGCTCCCATATTTTAGTCTGCTCTTGCCGCGGGATTCCGATTCCGTGATCTTTTACGGAAATAAATACTTTTTCGTTCTTTTCACTAACCTCTACAGTAATCAAAGAATCGTTTTCGCTGAATTTAATTGCATTATCGATCAAGTTATAGAGGACTTGCTGGATCTTACGTTTGTCTGCCAAAACAAAAACAGCATCAGGCATGAGAAGCAGTTCGATGGAAATATGTTTTTGGGTACAGGCAGATTCAAAAGATGCGGCGGTACTTTTCAGAACTTCCTGTATGTCAAAATCTGACTTGTTAAGAAGAAGTTCTTTTGTATCGAATTCATTTAATGTCAGCAGATCTCGCGTGAGGTCGGTGAGACGCTCTGTTTCAAACAAAATAATATTTAAATATTTTCCGTACAATTCAGGCGGGATCGTTCCGTCGGCCATTGCCTCAACATATCCTTTTATGGACGTGAGAGGAGAACGAAAATCATGAGAGACATTTGCGACAATTTT
>ERZ827528.2990-NODE-2990-length-14543-cov-2.568885_pt1 | contig 14543 bp, 13 predicted proteins | sample MGYA00519768_ERZ827528 | MGnify/ENA primary metagenome ERZ827528 (study PRJEB31778, sample SAMEA3449343) | human gut metagenome | biome: human gut; feature: human-associated habitat; material: faeces | place: United Kingdom | collected 2010/2012 ...
CCTTCCTCTATCCGGTCAAGATTGCCAATGCAAAGGGCTTCTTTGAAGAGGAGTTCGGCAAGGACAACATCACCATTTCCATTGAGTACCTGGGTTCGGGCGCTGTTATGACCGAGGCCCTGACTGCCGGTGAGCTGGAGATGTCCTTCCTGGGTGGTCAGCCGGCATTCAGCGGTATTTCCAACGGAAACGGCGTCAAGATTATCTCGATGGCTACTTCTTCGTCCACCGACCCCTGTCTGCTGGTTGCGGCTGATTCGGACATCACAGATGTTTCGCAGCTCAAGGGCAAGAACCTGGCAGTAAACATCGGCACCGACAACCACTACCAGCTGGTTGAGATGCTGGCTCTGGGCGGCCTGACCGAGGACGACATCAACCTGTATAACCTCAAGGGCGTCGAGGCCTATGCCGCACTGACCTCCGGTGAGATTGACTGCATGCAGAGCATTGCTCCCAATACCTATCAGTTTGTGGCAAACGGCGATGCCCGGATTCTGGCTACTATGGACCAGACCGAGGGACGCAATAACCAGGTTCTGGTTGTCAGCCCTGATTTTGCCGAGGAGCATGGCGATATCATTGTACGGTTCCTGAAGGTTCTGCAGCGTGCAGAGGACTACTATAAGGAGAATCCCGAAGAGTGCAAGGATATTCTTGTAGACTATGTAGGTGACAATGTAAACCGTGACCTGATGGATGAATACATGGATAAGTATGACTGCTCGCTGCATCTGAATGCTGAGGACAAGGCATATCTGGAGCGTCAGTACAACTTCCTGTATGAGCATGATATGCTCTCTGGTCCGGTAGATCTGGAAACTATCTATGATGACAGCTTCCTCATTGAAGCATTTGGCACAACCGAAGCGCACTGACTATCCTGATATTTGAGCGACAACGGCTGCGGTATGTACTTTGCTGCGGCCGTTGCTGTATGTCGGATTGTATTCTCTGCGCGTCATGAAAGGAGATTTCATGGGTATCATTGATTTTCGCATGCGTCCCCTGTATGGCGGATATCTGTCCATGGCTGAGGCGGGAACCACCGATAAGTTCCTCACCGGACTGCGCTGTCAGATCACTCCTTCGATCCGGGAGTGCTCCATTGAGCTGCTGGTAAAGGAGATGGACGAGGCCGGGATCGAAAAGGCTGTTATCCCCGGACGGCAGTCCCCCGGAACCTTTGTGGACAACCAGGAACTGTGTGACCTGGCAAAGCAGTGGCCCGGACGGTTCATTCCGTTCCCGCTCTATGATCCGCTGCGTCCCAAGGAGAGCCTGGAGGAAGTCCGCCGCATCCTGATGGACGGCCCAGGCGGCGGTGTCACCATTGAGCCCGGTTTCGGCAATACCCTGCGGTTTGATGACCCGGGATATTTCCCGCTCTACCGCTGGCTGGAGGATAACGGCATCCCGCTGATGCTCACCTTCAGCGGTTCCATTACCCCCACCATTGACTGCACACTCCCCGGACGGCTGGATCTGGTGGCACAGACCCATCCCAATCTGAAGATCGTAGTCGGACATGCTGGCTGGCCCTGGAGCAAGGAGCTCATCTGCATGGGATTCTTCCGCCGCAATATCTATCTGGCGTCGGATCTCTATTCCATGGCTTCGGTGCCCGGCAGTGAGGACTACCGTCTGGCAGCGGCCGGAATGCTGCAGGACCGGTTCCTGTTCGGTTCCTCTTATCCGCTGGTTCCGCTGGGTGAGGCTGTGGACAATGTCCGTGCCTGGAAGCTGGACCCCGCATGTGAGCAGAGAGTCCTCCATGATACAGCAGCAGAACTGCTGAGCTGGAAATTCTAATCGACCGAAGGAGTTGTGATCTTGTGGAAAAAAATAAGGCTATGCTGGCAGGCAACCGTGCGTACCAGCTCTTCCTGGCGGTGATTGCTCCGCTGACTGTTTTGCTGATCTGGGCACTCGGTTCCAATCTGGGACTGATCCGTGCCAGTATTCTGCCGTCGCCCCAGCGGGTGCTGTCGACCCTCATTTCGCTCTGCACCTGCGGTCAGATGGCAGAGGATCTGAGCATCAGTATGCTGCGTGTTCTGCGCGGCTTCGGCCTGGGTGCTGTCTGCGGCATCATCATCGGTTCGCTGATGGGCTTCTCCAAGACTGCCAATAAGGTCCTGGGTTCGCTGGTCAGCATCCTGCGTCCTGTTCCCATGCTGGCCTGGGTACCGCTGTTTATCCTGTGGCTGGGCATCGGGGAAAGCTCCAAGACTGCTGTTATCTTCATCGGCAGTTTCTGGTCGGTTCTGCTCAATACCATCCATGGCATCCAGAGCACTGACCCCAAGCTCCTGGAGGTTGCCTATATCCTGAAGAAGAGCAAGTGGGAGACTATCACCAGTGTCTACCTGCCTTCGGCTCTGCCGTCGGTCTTTACCGGTCTGCGGCTGGGTATGGGTTCCGCCTGGACCTGCGTGGTCGGTGCTGAAATGATCGCCGCTTCCAGTGGTATCGGCTATATGATCAGCTATGCCCGGGAACTGGCACAGCCTGCCAAGGTATTTGCCGGTATTATCGTGATTGGCGCTATCGGTCTTTTGATCGATCAGGTACTCCTGCGGCTGCAGCGGGTACTGCTGAAATGGTCTTATGTGGACGAGAAGTAAGGAGGACCGATATGTCTGACGAGAGAAAAACACAGGTTCTGGTGGACGGCGTCCGCAGAACCTTCCAGATTTCCGGCAGTGAACTGGTGGTACTGGACCGTATTGACCTGGATATCAAAGAGGGCGAATTCATCAGCATCGTAGGCGCCAGCGGCTGCGGCAAGAGTACACTGCTCAAGCTGATTGTCGGTCTGGACCATCCCACCTCGGGCCAGATCAAGGTGGGCGAACGGGTTGTAACCGAGCCCTCCCTGGACTGCGGCATCATCTTCCAGGAGGCCAGACTCTATCCCTGGCTGACTGTGTGGAAGAATGTGGAATTCGGCATCACCCGCAAGCTCGGTGCAGCCGAGCGCCGGGAACTGATCCAGCAGCACATTGACCTGGTGGGTCTGCATGGATTCGAAAATGCCCTGCCCAAGCAGCTCTCCGGTGGTATGCAGCAGCGTGTGAGCATTGCCCGTGCCCTGGTAAACCGCCCGGATGTACTGCTGCTGGATGAGCCTTTCGGCGCGCTGGATGCCCTGACCCGGATCAACATGCAGCGGGAAGTCCTGCGCATCTGGGAAGCTGAGAAAAAGACCATGATCCTGGTAACCCATGATATTGATGAAGCCATCTATCTCAGTGACCGGATCGTTGTACTGTCCAGCCGTCCCGGACGGGTACATGACATCATCAATGTGGATCTGCCCCGCCCGAGAGAGCGCAGCGGTGAGGAGTTTATCCGCATCCGCACCAAGATCCATGAGTACTTCTTCCAGAATGCCATCGGCGGCAGCGAACTGGCTGAATAATATTGCTTTTCTGTGTAAAAGCCCGGACCTTTCTATGTGAAAGGCCCGGGCTTTTTGTATTCTCCGGGGAGCGGGGGATCAGACGATGTTGGAGAGGACAAACTGCTCCGACTCCCAGATGTGGATCAGCATTCGGCGGACTGTGTTGGCCTCAGCCGCAAAGGAGGGGATCTCCCCATAGCGCAGGTATCCCGGCAGCTTGGCAATGGACAGGGTGACCTGGTCCAGATCCCCATGCCGCACAAAGGCAAGGATGCTGTGTTCATTTTCCTCCCAGTCCTGCTGCAGGGCGCTGGCCCGTTCCCAGGCCGCCTGCATCTCGCCCCGTTCCACCAGCTGGGAGATGCCGTCGATCTCTGCCAGCACATGATCCTTTACCTCGGTGAGCCGGTCAAAGGTCCAGTCCCCGGCCCAGATCAGCCCCACTACCAGCAGAATGCAGATAATAAACCGCTTCATGTCTTATCCTTCTTTACAATATGGTATTTCCGGCGGCGGTCACAGATCATCAGGAAGATGTCCTTCTGGGCAATGCCCTCCTGTTCCAGCGCCTTCTGCAGCCATACCGGCGATACGCCGCAGTAATCCAGGGAATCGGGCAGCACCCGGCCCTGATCCACGATCACCACCGGGGGAGCGTCGACGAAATCGTCCCGGTGCAGTCCCAGATCCCCGCCGGTGGCAGGACGGGCGGCAAACCGGGGATAGACCGACAGGGAACCGGTGGTCTCCACCACGGCGAACAGCACTTCGCTGGGGTCAAAATACCCGGCGGCCCGCAGCTGTTCGATGAGGTCGTCCACCGAAAAACGCAGATCCCGCAGTTCCTTCTGCATGATCTGTCCGTCCCGGATCACCATTTTGGGGCCGCCGCAGAAGAGCCGGCGGGCGGTGCGGCTGCGCATGGTGAGCCCGGAGATGAACACCTCAAAGCAGACAATGGTGAGGATCGGCACAATACCGCCCGAAAGGGGCACATCCACATCCTGAATGGGCAGGGTGGCGATATTGGAGATGAGAATGGTCACCACCAGTTCACTGGGCTGCAGTTCGCCGATCTGTCGTTTGCCCATGATCCGGAGCCCTGCGACGATCAGCAGATAGAGCAGAATGGTTCTGGCCATCAGTGCATACATGAAAAAACTCCTCCTTGTTACAGGAATTAGCATGGACAAAGCCGGGCAGGATTATTCCCGGATCACAGACATAAAAAGCCCATGGCTGGTCCATACTCACAGAAAAGGAGGGAAACGGTTTTGCTGTTTGATAAACTGAAGCGGGAAAAGCGGCATACTTATGAGGTTCCGAAGCGGGACCCGGGACTGGATCAGCCGCTGAGTCCCACGCTGGAGGATACCCTGGCAAGGCTGGCACAGCTCACCGGACAGACGGCGGATCTGCAGGTCAACCGTCTGGAGGTGGAGGGCTACAAGCTGGCCTTTGTGATGTTTGAAGGGCTGGTGAACTACCAGACCCTGATCCTGGGGACAGCCTCGGATCTGCACCGGCTGCTGGCAGGGCAGAAAATCCCGTCCTGTCTGGTACCCGACCGGCTCTGTCAGGAGCTGTTTATGGCAGGGGACAAGAAAAAGCTCCGGAGCTTTGAAGAGCTGATCCAGTTCATCGCTTCGGGCTTTGCTGTGCTGCTCATCGACGGCAGCCCCGAGGGGGTGGCACTGGGGGTCCAGGGATTCAGCTTCCGCTCCATCGGGGAACCGGCCTCGGAAAACAACCTCCGGGGCTCCCGGGAGGGCTTTGCGGAGCCGATCCGCATCAATATGTCCATGATCCGGCGGCGCATGAAAACCCCCAGCCTGCGCATGAAGCTGCTCAAGGTGGGGGAGAAGAGCCGCACCGATGTCTGCCTGATCTATCGCAGCGACTATGCCGATCCCGAGATGGTGCGGCGGGTGGAACAGCGTCTGCGGGAAGTCCGCCTGGATAACCTCATGGACTCGGGGTATCTGCGGCCCTTTCTGGAAAGCGGGCCGTTTTCCCTGTTTTCGGGCACCGGGGTCACCGAACGCCCGGACACCCTCTGTGCCAAGGTAAGTGAGGGGCGCATTGCCATCCTGGTGGACGGCAGCCCCTATGCCATTCTGCTGCCCTGCCTGTTCTCGGAGAACTTCCAGGGCATGGACGACTATGCCGAGCGCCCCTATTATGCGGTGTTTATCCGGCTCATCAAGTATCTGGCCTTCTTTTTGACTATTCTGCTGCCCGGCTGCTATGTGGCGGCAGTGAACTTCCATCCCGAGCTGATCCCCGACCAGCTGCTCTTCCGCATTGCCGAAGCCGAGCAGGGCATGGCATTTCCGCTCATGTTCCAGGCGCTGCTGATCCACTTTATCTATGAGCTGATGCGGGAGGCCGGACTGCGCCTGCCCCGACCGGTGGGACATGCCGTGAGCATCATCGGGGCACTGGTGATCGGCGATGCGGCAGTCACCGCCGGGCTCATCAGCACCCCCATGGTGATGGTGGTGGCCCTGACCACCATCAGTTCCTTTGTGATCCCCTCGCTGTATGAGCCGGTGACGCTATTGCGTCTGCTGTTTATCCTGCTGGGCGGGACACTGGGACTGTATGGCGTGGTACTGGGGCTGGCCTTTGTGGGGGTGAACCTCTGCTCGGTGACGGTGCTGGGCGTCCCGGCTACCTCGCCGGAGACTCCGCTGTCCCTCTATTCCCTGCGGGATACCCTGATCCGTGTGGGATGGCGGCAGCTGGGACAGGAGCAGTTCATCATCTCCCGCACCGCCGGAGCGGATCAGAACGGAGAACCAGCCGACCAGAACGGGGAGGGACAGCCATGACAAAAAACCATATCGGAGCACTTCCGGCTTCGGCGCTGATCTTCTGCTGCCGGATCTTCTACCTGCTCACCTATTCGCCCCGGGGGCCGGAGTATGGCGGCTCTGCCAGTATGACCGCCTTCCTGGCGGCAGGACTGGTCTCCATCGGGCTGTGCGCCGTGTTCTGGGGTCTGCTGCGCCGGTGCGGTGCCTCGGGCCTGCCCGAACTGTTCCACCGGCAGGGCAGGGTGTTTGCCGCCTTCTGTGAGCTGGCCGTCCTGCTGGTGCTCACCGGCTCGGCGCTCAGCACTGTAATGAACGCCTCAGGCTTTCTCACCTCGGCGGTCTATCCCGGGGCAGGCGCCCAGATCACGGCAGCTGCCGCCATGCTGGTCTGTGCCTATGGGGCGTACTCGGGCATCGAAGCGGTCTCCCGCATGGCACTGCCGGTGGCGGCGGTGTTTGTAGCGGGCCTGGCGGTAGCTGCCGCCGGGATCGCCCGGGAGATCCAGCCTGCCTATTTCACCTTTGTCGGGGCAGAGGCAGTCCCCCAGGTGCTGGAGCTGTTTTTCCAGGCACTGTACCACAATACCGAAGTTCTGCTCTTCCTGCTCCTCACCGATAAGGTCCGGGGGGCGGGCACGGCAGTCTATGCCCGGGGCGTGCTGGGCTCCATGACCTTTTACCAGCTGAGCATCCTGCTGGTCACTGTGACGCTGGGGCCGTTTGCCTATGTGCGCAGCTATCCCGTCTATTCCATGCTGGCAGCGGCGGAGCTCTCGGTGGTTACCCGGCTGGACATCATCAACCTGCTGGTGTGGATTCTGGTGGCTTTTGTCCGGGGCGCAGCCTACCTCTACTGCATGGTGGGCTGTGTGCGCCGTCTGGCACCCGGACTGCGCCGGAGTCACGCCGCTGCCGGAGTGGGGCTTGGCATGACGGCCCTGGCCTGGTACCTCTGCGGCAGTCTGGACCGGGGGCTGGAGCTGTGGGAGCTGTGGAGCGGCGCGGCGCCCTTCCTGCTCTCGGCGGCAATTATCCTGCTGAGCGTACTGGCGGCGCTGGTAGCTGGAAAGAAGGTGAAATCATGCGAAAATGGCTGATTCTGATGGCTGCGGGAGCCCTTTCTGTCCTGCTGACCGGCTGTATGGGCGCAGTGCCCATCGATCAGCGGATGCTGGTGCAGGCGGTGGGCATTGACTGGCAGGAAGGACAGTATCAGGTGACGCTGCAGATCTTCTCCCCGGCCCGGAAGGAGGGGGAGAGCGCGGGACAGGAGGTCTGTTCCGCAGCCGGCGAGGACCTGGCAGAGTGTATGCGGGGCATCCGGCTGGAAACGGGACAGGAGCTGTTTCTGGGGAATTGCCGGCTGGTGATTCTCAGTGAACCGGCGGCATCAGAGCGGACGGCGGAGGTGGTGGATTATCTGCTCAGCGACCATGAGCTGCGTCCGGGCACCCCGCTCTATCTCACCGAAGGGGAGGCGGCAGAGCTGCTGGAATCCCCGGAGTTTCCGGCAGAGCAGCTCAGTGAGATGATGCGCTCGGCAGCGGAGGCGGGGCTGTGTCCGGACAGCACGCTGCTCACAGTGGTGCGCAGTCTGGAAAGCCTGGGCAGCACGGCGTCACTGGGACGGATCGAATCCGATGAAACCGGCGGAGTACAGACCTCCGGTGCGGTGCTGCTCGGCCCTGAGGGGACAGCAGAGCTGACCCCGGAACAGTGGCGGGGCGTCAGCTATTTCAGCGGGGATCCCCGGCAGCTGGAGTACACGCTGGACTATAAAGGCGGAAAGCTTTACACCCATATCATGCCAATGCAGAGCCGTCTGACCGGCGGCGAAAACCCCGGAGAACTGGCGTTTTATCTCAGTGTGGAGTGCACCATCCAGGAGTACTCCGGCGGCACGCTGAACTGGAACAGTGCCGAGGTGGCATCGGTGCGCGCGGTGGCAGAGCAGGCGGTGCGCCGGGAGCTGGAACAGGGCTTTGCGGCACTGCGGACAGCGGGAGCGGATGTGATCTGCGCTCTGGAGACCATGGAGAAGTTCCAGCCGGACTTCTGCCGGGGGCGCACGCCGGAGGCGATTTTCGGGAGCCTGGTGCTGCGCCCGGAAGTACAGGTGAACATCACAGCGCTGGGGGCAGGCGCGCAGGCATCGGCCTGAGCCGGAGGGTCATGAATCAATGAACGAAAATTTGCCAGACAGAAGCCGCGGAAATCCGGATATAATAAAAACGAGTGCGTGAGAACGCACTCAGGAATGAAGCTGTTTTAAGTCGATGACTTTTACGGGAATCCGACGGCGGATGCATTCAGTGATGGTATGCGCGGTGCCGTGGGAACTCATGTCCCAGAAGGCCAGCACCAGATCGGCCTCTGCGATGATCTGGCTGTTCCGGACCAGCGGAGCCCTCCGTCCGTATGTTTCATAATCGGGCAGATATTCGGTCAGGGGGATTCCCAGGGTTTCGGCAGCCTGCCGTGCCAGCTGATCCACTCCTTCCGCACCGCCGCTGATCAGCCGGGTACAGTTGAGAGGGATCATCTGGATGAGATCATCCACAGTAAGCTCCCGGGAATCCCGGGAACCGACGATTACTACCTGCATGGCAGTTTCCACCTCCGCAAACCTGATTCTGGTAAAGATTGTATCACATTCCTGATCCGTTGAAAATGATAAATCGCAATAAAACAGTGGATTTTCGCATAAATCCTGGTGCCTGGCATCAGGATCGGAGGAAACAAAGCAGATGAAGAAATTATACCAGGTCTTTGCCGGGGCAGTCAGTCTGGCAATGGCAGCCGTCATGGGGGTAGTTGCCTATTACAGCACGGCCCTGCCCGATCACTTCTATGTGGCGGCAGGAGCGGCAGCAGAGGGGATCTCCATCGGCACTGCCCTGGAGATCCAGGGAGAGATCCAGCCCATTTCCGCGGAAAACGGAACTGCCTCCCTGACTGTTCTGGGCGGCATAGCCGTCAAACAGGTGGATGTGCAGTTTGTGGACCGTGAGATGGTGATCCCCTGCGGATACCCCTTCGGCATCAAGATGTTCACCGAAGGGGTGGTCGTGGTCGGACTCACCGATGTGGAGGAAAACGGGATTTTCCGCAATCCGGCCCAGGAAGCCGGGATTCGGGTGGGCGATGTGCTGACCGAACTGGATGGTCAGCCGGTCAGCCTGAATGAAGATGTGGCAGCGATCATTGCTTCCAGCGGGGGACGGGAGATCTCTTATACCCTGAAGCGGAAGGACCAGACCCTCACCGGTACGCTGCAGCCCATCCGGGCTGACAGCGGTGAGTACAAAGCCGGCATCTGGGTCCGGGACAGTTCTGCCGGCATCGGCACCATGACCTACTATGCCCCGTCTACGATGATCTTTGCCGGACTGGGCCATGCGGTCTGCGATGTGGATACCGGGGAGACTTTGCCGCTGGGCAAGGGTGAGATCGTGGATGTCACCATCACCGGCGTGGAAAAGGGAATCTCGGGCCAGCCGGGTTCGCTGCAGGGCAGCTTTGAGGGCAGCACTCTCGAACGGGAACTCATCGCAGCCGGCGCGCTCTACTATTTCCTTAAGCCCTTCTCGCCGGAAACAGCGGTGGAACGCATTGTCCAGCTCACTGGCGGCAGTCAGCCGGAGATCCGTCCTGACCCGGCAGACCTCGATCTCACCGTCACTGAGATCCTGCATCAGATCGGTGTTCCTGCCCATATCAAGGGATACTACTATCTGCGTTCTTCCATCAAAATGGTGGTAGAGGATCAGAGCATCCTGTCCGCCATTACCAAGCGGCTGTATCCCGATGTTGCCAAGGAAAATGGTACCACGGCTTCCAGGGTGGAACGGGCGATCCGCCACGCCATTGAAGTGGCCTGGGACCGGGGCAATGTGGAAGTTCTGGAACAGTATTTTGGCTATACCATCAATTCCTCACGCGGCAAGCCTACCAACAGTGAATTCATTGCCATGATCGCAGACAAGATCAACATGAATCGCCGTAAATATGCCGTGCAGTAGTCGAGCCTGAGAAAAGATCCCGGAGACTGGTTCTCCGGGATCTTATTATTTGCAAAACTTGGGCAGGAGCGCTATAATGGACAGGTCAGGCACAAAAAGTGCCGGTACTTTTCATATTACACCGGAGGCAGGTATTGGTCAGGCAGAGCGGAATGCATTCTTGATTCCACTGGGACTATGGCTGCGTGGGCAGCGATTCCATCCGGTCACAGGGAGGATAAGAAGATGGCATTTCATGCGGTGATTTTCGATTTGGACGGAACCCTCATCGACTCCATGGGAGTCTGGGAGAAAGTTCCGGATCAGCTGGTCCGCCGGTTGGGAGGAGAGCCTTTCCCCGGCCTGGCAGACGCTCTGCGCACCCGGGATCTCCGGGGCGGGGCTGAGAAGCTCATCCAGATCTATGGCTGGAATCTCACAGCCGATCAGGTGCTGGAGGAGGCTGACCGTCTGCTGGACGAAACATACAGCACCGCCGTTCCTCTCAAGCCCGGTGCTGGGGAACTGGTGCGGCAGCTCCATGAAAAGGGAGTGCCGCTGTGCATCGCCACCGCCAGCACCGAGGGACAGGCTGTGGGTGCCATGCGGCATTTTGGCCTGGAGGACTGCTTCTCCTTTGTGCTGAGCTGTACCCGCTACGGCGGCAAGAACCGTCCGGACATCTTCCTGGAAGCAGCCCGGCGGTTTGACCTCCAGCCGGAGGAGATCCTGCTGGTGGAGGACTCGCTCTATTCGGTGCGCACGGCTCATCAGGCAGGCTTTGGCACCGCCGGAGTGGCGGACACCTCGGCAGAAACAGAGCGTGCTGCCATGGAGCAGACCTGTGATTATTTCTTCGAAACCCTGGCGGACTTCGATGTGCCGGTGACTGCGCCGGAGCGCGGATGATCCGTTTCCCATTCCCCGTATGGCCGTTTGCCGTGCGGGGATTTTTTACTGCCGGAAAACCGGAAATATCATGCTTACAAAGCATAAAATACTGCTATAACAAGGTATTGGACATATAAAATCCCCATCCCTTATAATACAATCAGACGAGAACCACACCGACCGGCGCTGCAAAGCCGGTCTGACTGAAAAGGAGATGGGGAGAATATGAAAAAGATCCTGAGTATTCTGCTGGCGGCACTGGCTGCGGCGGGCATGACTGCCTGTGGGACAGAGGGTGAGCCGTCCCCGGAAGCGGAGCAGCAGTCGCCCTCCCAGCAGACTGCGGCAGAGGACCCGCAGCCATCGGAATCCGGGCCGCAGAGCCGGTATCTGGTGGTATACTTCAGCTATGCGGAGAATGCGGATCTTCCCGAGGATGCGGACGTGGAGGCCTCGGCGAGCATCCAGCGCTGGAACGGCACCCTCACCGGCAATACCGGCGTGGTGGCGCAGATGATCGCTGAGACCGCCGGGGCAGAGGTGTTCCCGCTGCATACGGTGGAACTCTACCCGGATACCTATGAGGCCACCATTGACCAGGGTGAGCAGGAGCGCACCAACGGAGCCCGTCCGGAGCTGCAGGCCGTGCCGGAGAACCTGGAGGACTACGATGTGATTTTCCTGGGGTATCCCAACTGGTGGGGAGATCTGCCCATGGCGGTGTACAGTTTCCTGGACGAGGTCGATCTCACCGGGAAGACCATCGTGCCGTTTGTGACCTCCGGCGGCAGCGGTTTGTCGGGGACACCGGATACCATAGCGGCGCTGGAGCCCGGAGCTGAGGTACGGGAGGGGCTGGCGGTCCGCAACACCAACGCAGCCGATGCTCAGGAGAGTGTAGAGGTCTGGCTCACAGACCTGGGCTATCTGGGTTAGTTGCCGGAACAGGGAGAATAGAATGCGGAAAAGCCGGGAGCAGGATCTCAGATTCTGCTCCCGGCTTTTTGGATGGTTCGGTTTAGGTTCCGGGGGTCAGGCCAGGTGGAAGACCTGGATCAGCATGAGCCAGGCCAGGCCGTAGTACGAGATTACAGCTACCAGGTCATTGACGGTGGTGATGAGCGGCCCCGAAGCCACAGCGGGATCGACGCCGAATTTATCGAATACCATGGGAATGGCGGTACCGGCAAAGCTGGAAATGGTCATAGCCAGCATCAGCGCAATGGCAACACAGGCACCTACCGCCATGGAATAGGGCAGGGGATAGTGCTTGAGCACCATGGTATAGAAGGTCACAACGCCGAAGGCGATCACACCCAGCAGAGTGCCGTTGGTCAGGCCGACCCGCACCTCCTTGGAGATCAGGTGCAGCTTCTCGGACATGGGCAGGGCTTCATCGGTGAGCACCCGGATGGTAACTGCCAGCGACTGGGTTCCCACATTGCCAGCCATATCGAGGATCAGCGACTGGAAGCAGATCAGGATGGCGATCTGGGCAACAATCTGCTCGAACATGCCCACCACGCTGGATACGAACATGCCCAGGAACAGCAGGATCACCAGCCAGGGCAGGCGCTTTTTCATACTGAGCAGGAGGGGTTCATCCAGGTCGTCATCGGTGCCTTCGGAGATACCTGCCAGCTTGTTGTAGACTTCCCGGGATTCCTCTTCCCGGTAGTCCATGATGTCCTGTACAGTGAGTACGCCCACCAGCTGATCAGCGGCGTTCAGTACCGGCAGGGAGTCCTCCTCATAGTCACTGATCCAGTCCATGCATTCCTCGATCTGGTCGTGATCGTGAACAAAGGGATAGGAGTGCACAATGATCTTGTCAAGGGAGGTGTAGTCCCGGGCCCGGATCAGGTCTTTCAGGTCAATGGCGCCGCAGTAGAGCCCCTGATCGTCAATGACATAGAGGGTGGAGATGTTGTCGTTCTCGCCCGCCTGCTTCACCAGCTCACTCATGGCCTGCCGGATGGTCATGTCCTTCCGGATGCAGATGTAGTTGGTTGTCATGCTGCTGCCGATCTCGTCCTCGCCGTAGGAGAGCAGCATCTTCACATCTTCGGCGGAGTCTTTGTCCAGCTGGCCGACGATCTTGGCTTTATCCTCTTCCTCGAGGTCGTCCAGAGCGTCCACAGCGTCGTCCGAGTCCATGTGGGAAACGACGTTGGCGGCCTTCTCGCTGGGCAGTTCTTTCAGGTAAGGTTCTGCGTCGTCCAGATAGGAGAAGATCTCGGCCACGGTATCCACGCCCAGAACGGCATAGAGCTTCTGGCGCTCGCCGGGCGTCAGGGCTGCGAGGGCGTCGGCAAGGTCGTTCTCGTGGTAATCCGAGAGCTTTTCGGCCAGCTCTGCCTGCGGCAGGCCGCTGTGGATGAGGGCGAGTATTTCCTGCTGGTAGTTCTTCTGCTGCATCTTGGGTTCCTCCTCCCCTTTTGGGGCATAAAAATACACCGCGTCGTCTTTTGGTCAGACTCCTGCGGTGTATCATGGGCAGATGCATTCAGGACGCGGCAGATTCAATCCATACTGCCCGCATCGCAGGAGGAGCGTTGTTTGGGGTTGTCTAAATGGTCGCCGGACATCGTGTTCGCTTCCTCCTGTAAAGTATTTGCTTTTTCAGCCCCGTCATCATACTACGGCCAGACGATTTTTTCAACCCCTTTTACAAAATTTTTACCAGATTATTGCCAGATTGCACAAAAGAGCAGCCGCTCTCCCGTGAGGAAAGCGGCTGCTCTCAGTTGTCTTGCAAAAGTTTCGCTTAGTATGCGATGCCCCAGTAGACCATGGTCTTGGCGGGCTTGCCGCAGCAGGGGCAGACATCGCTCAGGTGCTCCTGCTCGAAGGGCATGCAGCGGCTGGACAGGCCGACTTCTTCCTTCATCTTCATCTCGCAGGCCAGGTCGCCGCACCACATGGTCTTGATGTAGCCGGTGTTGGCCTTGGCCAGCTCCTTCACCTCGTCCATGGTGGTGGCAGCCCAGGTGCGCTTCTCACGGTTGGCAAGAGCGCGCTCGTACAGGTCCTTGCGCAGAGCCTCCAGCTGGGCCGGGATCGCGGTCTCCAGCTCGTCCAGAGAGACGAACACCTTCTCGCGGGTGTCGCGGCGGACGAGGACGCACTGGTTCTTCTCCAGGTCCTTGGGGCCGATCTCGAGGCGCAGAGGCACGCCCTTCATCTCCCACTGAGAGAACTTCCAGCCGGGAGCGTTGTCGCTGTCGTCCAGCTTGACGCGGGCGTACTTGGAGATCTTCTCGGCCAGCTCAGCAGCCTTCTCGGAGACGCCGGGCTTGTGGGCGGCGATAGGCACCACCACGACCTGGATGGGGGCGACAGCCGGGGGCAGGATGAGGCCGTCGTCGTCGCCGTGGGTCATGATGATAGCGCCCACCAGACGGGTGGAAACGCCCCAGCTGGTCT
>ERZ827528.3007-NODE-3007-length-14486-cov-8.356039_pt1 | contig 14486 bp, 11 predicted proteins | sample MGYA00519768_ERZ827528 | MGnify/ENA primary metagenome ERZ827528 (study PRJEB31778, sample SAMEA3449343) | human gut metagenome | biome: human gut; feature: human-associated habitat; material: faeces | place: United Kingdom | collected 2010/2012 ...
AAAAAATCAAATTGTGTTGCAATATTCATAAACCAACTTAGAGAAAAAGTAGGTATAATGTTCGGAAATCCAGAAACTACAACTGGTGGGCGTGCGCTTAAATTCTACTCTTCTGTAAGATTAGACGTAAGAAAAATAGATACAATAAAACAAGGTGACAAAATTTTAGGAAGTAGAACAAGAGTTAAAGTTGTAAAAAATAAAGTTGCACCACCATTTAAACAAGCTGAATTCGATATAATGTATGGAGAAGGTATATCAAAAATAGGAGATTTATTAGATATAGCTGCAAATGTAGATATAGTTAAAAAATCTGGTTCTTGGTACAACTATCAAGATATAAAACTAGGACAAGGTAGAGAAAATGTTAAAAAGTTTTTAGCTGATAATATGGACTTAACTAATGAGATAGAAGAAAAAGTAAGAAAATATTATAAATTAGGACCAGAATATAGAGATTTAGAAGAAGATGAATTAAATGAAGATAATCAAAATGCAAATGATATTGCAGGTGAATAATAATTGCTATAAACCACCTATAAACTTGACACAAGCTAGAAAAAATTATAAAATTAAATGAGGTAAAGTATTCTAATTTAATATAATTTTTGTTATCAATTATAAAATATTTAATTTTAAAATTGATACATGAGTTATCTATATTATAGTAGATAACTCAAATAGCAGTATTCCAAGATTATAAATGTAATACTTATCATATTAAAAAATGTTAACTTAAAAATTAAACAAGTTAACCTAGATGAATGTGAAAATAAGGAGTAATATTGAATTTTGGGATTAAATAACAAAGGAGGTGGATGTCATAGTAGCAGCAATTATAGCAGCAGTAGTTGGTTTGGCTATAGGTATTGGAGCTGGATATTTTGTAAGAAAAAATATATCAGAAGCAAAGATTGGCGAAGCAGATAGCTTAGCTAAGAATATAATAGATCAAGCAAACAAAGATGCAGAGACAATGAAAAAAGAAAAACTTCTAGAAGCAAAAGAAGAAATTCACAAATTTAGAAGTGATGCCGAAAAAGAAAATAGAGAAAGAAGAAGTGAATTACAAAAATATGAAAGAAGAGTAATTCAGAAAGAAGAATCTCTAGATAGAAAACAACAAAGCATAGAAAGCAAAGAATCTAATTTAAATCAAAAACTAAGAGCAGTAGATGAAAAACAAAAAGAAGTCGAAGCTATAAAAGTAAAACAACTCGAAAAATTAGAGGATATATCAGGAATTACTAGTGAAAAAGCAAAAGACATAATACTAAGTAATGCTGAAAAAGAAGTAAGACATGAAATGTCTATAATGATTAAAGAAATCGAAACTCAAGCAAAAGAAGATGCTGAAAAGAAATCAAGAGAAATAATTGGATATGCGATTCAAAAATGTGCAGCAGACCATGTTGCAGAAACTACAGTAACAGTAGTTAACCTACCAAATGATGAAATGAAGGGTAGAATAATAGGTAGAGAAGGTAGAAATATTAGAACTTTAGAAACATTAACAGGTATCGATTTAATAATAGATGATACTCCAGAAGCTGTAATATTATCTGGTTTCGACCCTATTAGAAGGGAAATTGCAAGAATAGCTTTAGAAAAACTTATATCAGATGGTAGAATACACCCAGCAAGAATAGAAGAGATGGTTGAAAAAGCTAAGAAGGAAGTAGAGAATATTATAAAAGAATATGGTGAACAAGCTATATTTGAAACAGGTGTTCATAGTCTACATCCTGAATTAGTAAAACTATTAGGTAGACTTAACTATAGAACAAGTTATGGACAAAATGTCTTAAAACATTCTATAGAAGTTGCACATATAGCTGGTATTATGGCAGCAGAAATAGGTGCAGATATAAAACTAGCAAAAAGAGCTGGGTTGCTTCATGACATAGGTAAGGCAGTTGACCATGAAATGGAAGGTACACATGTTGAAATAGGTATGGACTTACTTAGAAGATACAAAGAATCTAAAGATGTAATACATGCTATGAGTACCCACCATGGTGATTATGAACCTCAAACTGTAGAAGCAGTATTAGTTACAGCAGCAGATGCTATATCTGCAGCTAGACCAGGTGCTAGAAGAGAAACATTAGAAGCATATATTAAACGATTAGAAAAACTTGAAGAAATTGCAAATTCATATGATGGCGTAGATAAATCTTATGCAATCCAAGCTGGTAGAGAGATTAGAATAATGGTTAAACCAGAAAAAATCAATGATGAAGAAATTCATTTATTAGCTAGGGATATAACTAAAAAGATAGAGGATGAACTTGAATATCCAGGTCAAATAAAAGTTAGTATAATAAGAGAAACAAGAGCTGTAGAATATGCAAAATAATAATTAATTAAATAACCTCTCTTGAAGTAATTCAAGAGGGGTTTTTTGCATAGAAATCTATTTATGGTAAATTATATATTTAAATGATATAATTTAAGTATATGAACTCTAACATAGAATATTAAATTCTGGAGTTAATTTTACAAGAAGAAAGAGAGGGGGCTTACTATGAGTCAGTTTATAAATATTAACTCTCAATTAGATGCATTAAGGATAAAAGAATTTGAGGAAAAGTTTTATGAAAAAATATCCGATAATGTGAAAATAGTACCCAAGGTAACACCTTTTAAAGGAATTAATACAGATTTATTGTATATTAAAGATAATAAGATATTATTTGTGAAATTTATGGACACTTCAGAAGAATTGTTTTCAATACTAGATGAAGAATTAATTGAAGTTATGAATGAAGAATATAATATGCTTAGATTAAAAATGGCACAGCAGCACAGTAATATTAATTATAATTTTGTATATATAATGCCTTATGTAGAAATTTATGATGAATACGAATCTCAAGAATTTGTAAATAATAATATAATCGATAAAAATAAATTAAAACAAATTATCGAAAAAGAAAAGGATTTAGATATTTATCTAAAAGAAGAAAATAATGAAATAGAATTAAATATGTATCTTCTAGATATATGTCCAGAATACTATGTACTAAATAATCAAAAGCATATAAATAGAGATTTTAAAAAGATTACTTTTGTAAATGATGATTATGAATATAGCGCAACAATGCTAGATAAAAATGAGCTTAAGTATTCTTTATCAATAAATTACGGCAACAATTTATTTGAAGGTGGATCTGGAACAGGGAAAACAACTATAATGCTATCTAGAGCTATTAAATTAGCGAGAGTATACCCTCAACATAGATTTATAGTATTTGTATCTTCAAAGAAATTGTGCAATCAATTAAAAGAAGAATTAGAAATTTTATATAAAGATAATAATAATTTAGAAATTCATACATTATCTTCATTTTTATTTAAACTCGCTAAAAAGTTTGACTTAATAGCAGATTATAGAATGTTTAAACAAGATTATGAAAAATATTTAAATAATCTAATTAAACAAGCCCGAAATGTTATAAAAAACAAGAATATGTTTAAAGGTATATTTATAGATGAGGCAGAATCTTTTAAAGTAGAAGAAATTGAGTTTATCTCAGAATTCTTGTATAAGACAAAAAATATATTGGATATATATTATTGTAATGCTCTAAATATAACGAATGATTTAAATATATTCAAAAGTCGAGATGATATAAAAGTAAATCAAAAAATTGATTTAGATATAAATTATAGACAAGATAAAAATTTAATAGAATTTATAAATAGATTTTGTCAAAACTCAAATGACTATATTAAAACTTTAAGACCTATGATAAAAAATGATATATATGTGCCGACTAAATCTATATATAATCAAGGACAAGATCCTGAAATAATAAAAGTTATAGATTTAGAAGAACAAATAGAGTCAATATTATGGGAAATTGATTTTTTAAGAAACAAAAAAGGTTTAGATTATTCAGATATAGCGATAGTATATCCTTATAATAAGAAAAAATTAAAAAATGGAAAGACAATTTATTTCCAATATATTTTAAGAAAGGCCCTAGAAGAGGCAAAAATACCTTATATGGTGGCAGAAGATGAAATAACTAATATAACTAAAAAGGTTGGAATAACGATTTCAAATATATATGGAATAAAAAACTTAGAATATAAAGCAGTAATTTTTTGTGAATTAGAAATGCTATATAATCAAACAATAGGGGATACAAAACAAGATTATCAAATAAATGATTTTGTAGGAGATTTAAACAAGATATATTTGGCTATAAATGCATCTACAAGTTATTTAAAAATAATAACTACATTTAATGAAGATTCAAGCGAAATAATAAAAATTTTAATAAAGTCTAGCTAGAACAAGAACAATTATAAAAAATCGCTTTAATCTTAAATGATGAAGTGATTTTTTAATTTACAAGAAATCAAAAAATTAATTTAGAAATATATACTTGTTAAAAGTATTTATATACTGGGAAGGATAAGAATATGGACGAAATAAAAATATTAACAAATGAAGAGTTAGGGCTATATGATGAGTTTTCACTTAGTTTTAATCCGAAAACTAAAAAAGACTATTTACTAAAGATAATACAATTTAAAAAGTTTTTAGAAGGAAAAGATTTATTAGACGTAAATAAAGAAGATTGTCAAAAATTTATGTGTTCTATAAGAGAAACTTATGCAAAATCTACTAGCGAAAAAATATATAGCTATATACATAGTTTTTATTCATTTTTACAAAGAAATAAACATATAGAGATAAATCCTTTTAGCTTTGTGGAAAAACCTATCGTAAGTAGAGATAAGGGCAAAGATGATGTTTTAAGTATTCAAGAAATAAATAAGCTTATAGATTCTCTTTATAAATTAAATGCAAGAGATAGACTTATAATGGTATTTTTAACAACTACAGGATGTATGTTAAATGAACTTGTAGATGTTAAATGGAAGGATTTAATAGTAGATGAAGACGATAACTATTATGTTAGATTAGGTAAAGGTAAAAAAGAAAGAGTAGTAAAATTACATCCATACTGCTTTAAACTTATTGAAGACTATAGATATCATTCAGGATTAAGCGAAATAATATTACCTACTGATGATTTTATATTTACAACACAAAAAAGCAACTCTATAACAGATAGAAATGTCAGAGTAATAGTTCATAAAGCATTTAGTTTAGCAGGGCTTGAAAATTATTCTGCAAAAGATTTAAGACATTCTTATGCTGCTATAAGTTTATTGCTTGGAGCAGATAAAGAAGAAATACAAAAACAACTTGGCTGGAGTGATAAATATTACGCAATAAGATATAAAAATGTAATAGATTTTGTTGATAGTGAAAGTATAGATTATATGATGCAAAAAGATAATATGAATATAAATAAAAAATAATAATAAATAAAAAAAAGCTAATAATAAATTAAGAAATGAGTTATGTATAAAGGATATATTACAATAAATTAGAACAAATTAAAAAAAACTATTGTTATAGTTCGTTAAATTATATATAATTATGATGTTGAAAAGAAATAGATTAAGGACGGTGTGCAAATATGGATAATAAATATAGTACATACTCAAACCCTCTTACTGAAAGATACTGCAGTAAAGATATGAGTTATATATTCTCTCCACAATTTAAATTCTCTACTTGGAGAAAATTATGGATAGCTCTAGCAGAGGGTGAAAAAGAACTTGGAATAAATATAACAGATGAACAAATAGAAGAATTAAAAGCTCACGTAAATGATATAAACTTCGATGATGCTAAAAGAATAGAAAGAGAAGTAAGACACGACGTTATGAGTCACGTTCAAGCTTATGGTCTTCAATGTCCAAAAGCAAAAGGAATAATACATTTAGGTGCTACTTCAGCTTACGTTGGAGATAATACAGATGTAATACAAATGAACGAAGCTTTAAAATTAATAAGAATTAAATTAGTAAACTTAATAAATAATTTAAAACAATTCGCCCTAAAAAATAAAGATATAGCTACTTTAGGATTTACTCATTTCCAAGCTGCTCAGCTTACAACAGTTGGAAAAAGAGCAACTTTATGGGCTCAAGACTTAATAATAGATTTAGAAGACTTAAACTACAGATTAGAAAATATGAAACTTAGAGGGGTTAAAGGTACAACTGGTACTCAGGCTAGTTTCGTGGCTCTATTTGAAGGTGACAATGCTAAAATAAAACAATTAGATAAAATAGTATGTAATAAAATGGGATTTGAATCTTCTTATGCTGTAAGTGGACAAACATACACTAGAAAATTAGATTCTCAAGTTTTAAACGTATTAGCAGGAATAGCTCAAAGTATGCATAAAATGACTAATGATATAAGATTACTTCAACATCTTAAAGAATTAGAAGAACCATTTGAAAAGAAACAAATAGGTTCATCTGCAATGGCATATAAGAGAAATCCTATGAGAAGTGAAAGAATATCATCACTTTCTAAATTTATAATAGCAGAATCTATTTCACCAGCGATGGTAGAAGCTACTCAATGGTTAGAAAGAAGTTTAGATGACTCTGCAAACAAGAGACTTTCAATACCACAAGCATTTATGGCAGCTGATGCTATACTTGAAATAGGCATAAATGTAACTGATGGCCTTGTAGTTTATGAAAGTATGATAAATAAACATATAAATGAAGAACTACCATTTATGGCAACTGAAAATATATTAATGGAAGCTGTAAAAAGAGGTGGAGATAGACAAGAATTACATGAAGAAATAAGAGAATTATCTATGAAGGCAGCTTATAGAGTTAAACATGAAGGTTTAAACAACAACTTAATAGATTTAATATTAGAATCTGATAAATTCAATATGTTAAAAAGAGAAGAAATATCAGATATATTAGACCCTATGAAATTTGTTGGTAGAGCTCCAGAGCAAGTAGTAGAATTCGTAGAAGAATATTTAGATCCAGCTATAGAACCATTTAAAGAATATCTTGGCAATGTAGATGTAGATTTAAAAGTTTAATTTATTTGAATGATAAATATTGTACTTAGACTCCTAGAAAATTGATATTTCTAGGAGTTTTATGTATGTTCAATTTAAAAATATAATAAAATTAAAAATATTAATAAAAATAGACTAAAAATATTGTACTAAAAATAAGTTTAGTGTAAAATATACAAAGACAGTAGAAAATCTTTAATTGAATTAAAAAGGGAGATTTTTTAGCACATAAATTTACATTACATATGTTTTATAGATTTAAATTAATGTAATTTTTAGTGTGTAATAAAATAACAACAATCTGAGGTGATCAAATGAAATGTATAGTGACAGATACGATAAGCTTTTTATCAAACACATTTCCTAAAATTTATTCTAGTTTATATTTAAACTATTTAAAACAGTATTCTGGATTATATGATGTTAACAAAACTCAATTAAGAGCTTTAGTATTTATGAAAAATTACGGTGAGATAAGTATGACAGAATTGTGTGCAAAGTTAAATATAGAAAAAGGGAGTTTAACTAGCATGATCGATGATTTAAGTAAAAAGGGATATGTTTACAGGGAAAAAAATCTTAAAGACAGAAGAAAATATATGATAGTTATAACTGAAGAAGGTAAAAAAATAGCTGCTGATTTTACGGAAAAATTAAGCAACGATTTAGAAGCAAAATTCTTCAAGCTAGACACTGATGAAAGAGAAAAATATTTAGAAGCTATAGAGACTTTAGCAACTTTAGTAAATAAAAGTGAATTAAGCTAATTAAAAAAGGGGATATAAGAGTATCCCCTTTTTATAAAAAGCTTTTCAAAATCAATTTTTAAATTAATTAAGCATTAGCCATAGCAGTTTTATATGCTTTTAATCCTTCTGCTAATAATTTACCAGCAACTTTTAAGTCTTCTTCTTTTAATATGTAAGCAAGTCTTATTTCATCGCGTCCAAGACCTGGAGTAGCATAGAATCCTTCAGCTGGAGTAGCCATAACTGTAGCACCATCCATACGGAATTCTTGTAACATCCATTTTACAAAATCTTCAGCATTATCAACAGGTAGTTTAGCAACTATATAGAAAGCACCCATTGGTTTTTCACATATAACGCCATCAACTTTCATTAATTCATTATATAATGTATCTCTTCTCTTACAGTATTCTTCATTTACAGCTTTTAAGTAAGAAGCAGGTGTTTCATTAAATAATGCAGCAGCACCTAATTGTTCTAATGTAGCTATGCAAAGTCTACCTTGGCACAATTTCATTATTTCACCCATTAATTCAGCATTTTTACAAGCTATAGAACCTATTCTAGCACCGCAAGCACTATATCTCTTAGATACTGAGTCTATTATTACACATCTATCTTCGATTTCTTTTACATTACCGAAGCTAGTGTATTGAAGTCCTTCATATATAAATTCTCTATAAACTTCATCAGCAACTAACCATAAGTCATGTTCTTTAACTATTTCAGCTAGCATATAAACTTCTTCTTTAGTATAAACACAACCAGTTGGGTTACCTGGGTTAGATACTAATATAGCTTTAGTTTTATCATCTATTTGAGCTACGATTTCTTCTTTTGGAGGAAGGTGGAAACCGTTTTCTGCTTTAGTAGTTATAGGTTTAACTTCCATATTTATAGATTGTCCAAAACCATTATAGTTAGTATAGAAAGGTTCTGGTATTAATATATTATCCCCTGGGTCACACATAGCCATAAATGTGAATAATAAACCTTCACTACCACCATTAGTTACTATAAAATCATCTTTACTAAAGTGCATATCATAAGTTTCATAGTATTTTTGTAAAGCTTCTATTAATTCAGGAATACCTTGAGATCCAGCATATTCAAGAACTGGTTCATTAAAGTTTTTAACTGCATTAAAGAAACATTCTGGAGTTTTTATATCAGGTTGCCCTATATTTAAATGATAAACTTTAACACCGTCAGCTTTTGCTTGAGCAGCAAATGGTGCAAGTTTTCTTATTGGAGAAGCTTGCATAGATTTTAATCTTTTAGAAAATTTCATTGAAGAATACCCCCTTGTATTTTAAAAATATAATTAGATTTATATATTTTAATCTATTAATATATTAGCATAAATTGGAAGAAAAATCATTATTTTAGACAAAGTAAAAATCGCATTATACGACATAAATAATTAACCAAGTACAAAAATAAAAAGAAATTTTAATAAATTGTTAAATAGAGATGTAAATAGGAAAGTGTACTAATTACTTGGATTTTGTGTAAAAAATTGAAAATATATATAAATTATATTTATTTTTACTTTTTGATATTATATATTATATAAATATATCTATAAAAATTTAAATATATCCACAAATAAAATTTTTATAAATGTAAGATATATTTTTAATTATAAAAATATATAGTTAAAAACTCTTAATTATAGGTATAATAAAAAAGAGTAAATATTTAATAATAAATGTATTAATTAAACAGAAAAGGAGAATATAATGAAATTTATATCATGGAATGTTAATGGAATAAGAGCATGTGTTACAAAAGGCTTTTTAGACTTCTTTAATGAGGTTGATGCAGATATATTTTGTTTACAAGAAACTAAGCTACAAGAAGGGCAAATAGAACTAGATTTACCAGGATATCATCAATATTGGAACTATGCAGAAAAGAAAGGATATTCAGGAACAGCTATTTTTACAAAACAAGAACCTATTTCTGTAAATTATGGAATTCAAATAGAAGAACATGACAAAGAAGGCAGGGTTATAACTCTAGAATTTGATAACTTTTATTTTGTAACAGTATATACACCTAATTCTCAAAGTGAATTAAAAAGATTAGATTATAGAATGAAGTGGGAAGATGATTTTAGAAAATATCTACTAAAGTTAAATTCAAAAAAAGGTGTTATAGTTTGTGGAGATTTAAATGTAGCTCATAAAGAAATAGATTTAAAAAATCCAAAGACAAATAGAAAAAATGCAGGATTTACAGATCAAGAGAGAGAGAAGTTTACAGAGTTATTGGAAAGTGGATTTATAGATACTTATAGACATTTTAATCCAGATAAAGAAGGAATATATTCATGGTGGTCATATAGATTTAAAGCTAGAGAGAAAAATGCTGGATGGAGAATAGATTATTTCTGTGCATCAAAAGATTTAGAAAATAATTTAGTAAGTGCAGACATACATACACAAATTTTAGGTTCAGATCATTGTCCAATAGAACTAGTAGTAAAAGATTTATAGATAAAAAATAAAGAAGCTTAAGCTTCTTTATTTTTTATTGTTATTTGATAGGAATTTATTTTTTCTACCCATATTATAAGCAATATTGATTATTTTTTTATCTTCTTTAGAAAGTTCTCTTTTTAATATTGTTTTAAATTCAGCAAACAAATTATCATAATCTATTTTTAGTCTTTGTTTTTGCTTTTCTTTTTTAGAAAGATTATAAGTATATGTTTCAGCTTTAATATTTTTATTGTTTATCTTTTGAAAAACCAAAGCTGTATAATATGCATCATTTAAAGCATTGTGATATTGTTTATCTTGTTCTAGTTGTAATATTGAAATAGCATTTTGTAAACCGATACATTTACCTACAGGATTATTAAAAAATTTTGAAGCATGTTGCTGGATATTTATATACATAGTAGGAACGTTTTCTAGGGATAAATTATAAAAGAGTATATTTCTGTGAAGTTCTTTTAAGTCATTTGTTCCCCAAGTTCCAAATATAGAATTTTTTATACCTATAAATTTTAAGAAATCCTCATAAACTTCTTTAAAAGAAGGTGCATTTTTAAGATTACTATTTGTAATACCAGTCATTTTTTTTACAAATGGATGTATATCTTTATATATTTCAGATTTGATATAACTTGAAAATGTATCTAATATATTTAATTCAGAGTCTAATTTTATAGCTCCAATTTGTATGATTTCAAAGGGACATTTTGCATTTGAAACTGTTTTATTATTAAGCCTATCAAATCCCTGGTTGAATTCTAAATCAAAAATTATATAATTCATAGTAATTTCTCTCCTAATTTGTGTATAGTTGTATAATATATTTCTGTCTGTATTTCAAAATATTGATTCTGATTAAATTAAATATTATCATATTCGATATTATATATAATTTAATTATAGCATTAAATTAATAAAAAAGATGCTATCACTATTAATATATGGAAAAATTAATTTTTGTAGTCATTATAAAATAATTATAAAATAAATAAAAATTGTTGCACAATTTCGAGAAATTTTATATAATAAGTAAAACAATAAATACGAATAAAATATAAAAAAAAATAAAGAAAATACGGATTTATTTAAAATTTTAGGGGGATTATTTTTTTATGAAAGAACAAATTCATGTAATAGACAAAAGAAAAGTGAGTAATAAAGAATTAAAACAAATACTATTAGAAAACAAAAACATAAAATTTGTATCTCTTATGGGTGTAGACCTTGGTGGAAATTCAACAGATGAAAAAATACCAGTAAGCTTATTATTAGATGATGTAGATGACTTTTTAAAATCAGCTATACAAACTGATGGTTCAAGTGTTGAACTTCATAATATAGCTACTTTAAATAATGCAAAAGTAGATTTAATGCCAGATCAAGATTGTAAATGGTATATAGATTATAATCTAGAAAATATAGATCCAGAAACAGGTCTTGCTGTAGGAACACTTAAAATACCAGCTCTTTTGATACATGACAACAAAAGAGTAGGATCTAGAGGAATACTTAGAAAAGCTCAATCAAACTTTAAAAAATCATTAATAGGGATATTTGAAGAATATCCTAAAATAATAAATAGCATAGGTGTTGATAGTGTAAATGATATAGAAGATATAGTTTTAACTTCTGCTACTGAATTAGAATTTTGGGTAAATACTCCAGAAGATAAAGCAGATTTAGAACAATTATCTGTATCACAAAGTTTAAAAGAACAATATTGGAAAAGAACTCATGGAATAATAAGAACTTGTTTAGAGCAATCATTAGAAAAATTAGAAAAAATGGGAATATGTCCAGAAATGGCACATAAAGAAGTCGGAGGAATAGCTAGTTCTATAACTAGAGATGGAAAAACTAAACATGCTATGGAGCAACTTGAAATATCTTGGAAATTTGATAATCCAATTCAAGCAGCTGACAACGAAATGGCAGTAAGAGAAGTAGTTGAGGATATATTCACAATAAATGGGCTTGAAGTTACTTTTAAAGCAAAACCAATACAAGGTGTCGCAGGTAGTGGAGGACATACTCACTTTGGTGTAAGTTTAGTACTTAAAGATGGTACATTCAAAAACTTATTTGCACCAAAAGATATGAAAAAAGATTATTTAAATGAAATAGGCTATGGAGCATTAATGGGAATGCTTCATAATTATGAAGTATTAAATCCTATAGTAACATCTACAAATGATGGATTTGAAAGGTTAGTGCCAGGTTTTGAAGCTCCAGTATGTATAGTAACTTCTCTTGGCCATAGTTATGAAATACCATCAAGAAATAGATCAGTGCTTGTAGGATTAATAAGAGATGCTAAAAATCCAAAATCACTGAGATTTGAACTTAGATCTCCAAACCCACTTTCAAACACTTATTTAGTAATAGCTGGATGTTATCAAACTATGTTAGATGGAATTGTGGCTATAGCAAAAAGTAAACTTACTACAAAAGAATTAGAAAGAGAAATTTCAAAAGGTTTAGGAGAAGAAAGCTTCTACTTAGATAAAGATAGAGTATACAGAGATGAAAATGATGTATTTGAACATTACAATGAAGAAGAGAGAAATATTAGATTTGGTAATCCACCAGCAACTGTATATGAAAATATGAAAAACTTTGATAAATATGAAGAAAAACTGAAATCTTTGAAGAATGGCAATGTATTTACAGATAGTATTATAAATTCCTTTAGAAAAGGTGCCATAGATAAATGGAAAAAAGAATTGAGATTTAGAATAATTCATGAACATATGGATAGATTAAGAGGGTATGTAAAATTGCATACAAAAGAAAATATGGATGCACTAGATGAAGTAAACTGGAATGCAATTTCAGAATTAAAAATAAAAATAATGAAAGATACTTTAACAAGCAAATGTTCTTTTACAAAAATAATTGAAGCCATAGAAAATGAAGATTATGAAAGTGTATCTAACCTTCAAATAGAACTTAGTAATGATATGAAAATCCTTCAATCTCTATATGTTAACTATTCAAAAAATATATTTTAAATAAAGAATAATATAAAAATACTGTGACCTTTGAAGTAAACCCTTTACACGGGAATAAATAAAACAACCTCTTTTGAAACATACTATATGTATGATTTTAAAGGAGGTTATTTTATTATGAGTACAAGAGTACACTATTCACCAGAAATAAAATGGAAAGCTATAGATATGAAATTAAATGGTAGTACTACAAAAGAAGTTATGAATAAACTAGGAATAAAAAATAAATCTCAAATTATGACATGGTTGAGATGGTATAAAAATGGTGAAACCCATAGATTCAATCAACCTGTCGGTAAACAATATACCTACGGTAAGGGAGTATTAGAAGAATCTGAAATAGAAAGACTTAGAATGGAAAATAAACAACTTAAAGCACGTATAGACATAATGGGAAAGTACCAAGAGATAGAAAGGATGTTGATGCAAAAATAGTAAAATCAATAGTTAATCAATATAGAAAAATATACAGTAATAAGCAAATATACACTGCTTTAAATCTGCCTAAGACTACTTTTTATAGATGGCTAAATTCATCAGACAAAGAAATTTCTGAGGAAGAAAAATCTATCATAGATACATGCAAAATCAATAAATATAGATATGGATATAGGAAAGTTCATGCTGTATTAAAATCTATGGGATTTAAAATTAATCATAAGAAAGTACTTAGGATTATGCACAAATATAATATTTTAGCAAAAGTTCGTAGAAAAAAGAGAAAATTCAATAGCGGAGCTACATCAGTTATTGCACCTAATATATTAAAAAGAGATTTTATAGCTAAATCACCTAATACAAAATGGTTCACGGATATTACATACTTAAAATTCAGTGATAAAACTTTATATTTGTCTGCTATTATGGATGGATTTAATGGAGAAATTGTTGCTTATAAAATTGCTGATAATCAATAAGTAGCACTAGTTAAGGATACACTTAGCGAAGCTATCATATAAATAAAATACAAAGATTTAATATTACATTCAGATCAGGGCGCTGTATACACATGTCCAAACTTTCAAAATTTTGTTAAACAAAATGGGATAACTATGAGCATGTTTAGAAAAGGTAACTGCCATGATAATTCTGCTATGGAAAGTTTCTTTTCATCATTGAAGACAGAAGCATTCTATTCTCAAGGATTAAAGAATTTATCAAGTAAAATGGTGATTGAAATTGTATCTCAATATATAGATTATTATAACAAAGAAAGAATACAAGCAAAATTAAACTACCTTTCTCCTGTAAAATACAAGAAAAAGGTAGCCTAGGTTGTTTTATATTGTTCCA
>ERZ827528.3010-NODE-3010-length-14464-cov-24.817198_pt1 | contig 14464 bp, 11 predicted proteins | sample MGYA00519768_ERZ827528 | MGnify/ENA primary metagenome ERZ827528 (study PRJEB31778, sample SAMEA3449343) | human gut metagenome | biome: human gut; feature: human-associated habitat; material: faeces | place: United Kingdom | collected 2010/2012 ...
ACTATCTCCATTCACATCAATATTATTCACCGGATTATTTGCGCCATATTGATAAGGTGATAAAGAAACATACTTCTCTGAAAATCTATCAGTTTTCATAAATCTCCCTAATGCAGCATCATACATCCTCGCTCCATAATCATACCAGTCCAACCCACCTTTACGATCCAACTCCTTGCCATTATACTTATAAGGCTGGACGCTCTGCCGGGAACTTGTTGACATCAATCCGCCGAAAGCATAATAATCGTTCACTTCCTCAACCGTTCCCTCCTCATCTACAACCACACGATTATTACCCTGATGATCTTTCAAATAATAATGATACTTACCGTCAGTAAGGGACACATAGCCGACTTCCGTCAATAGAATCTGAGGTACTCCATTTTCATAGACCACATTGCCGCAGTAATCCGTTGTAACACTGTCTCCTTCAAGAACGTGCACGGTACGGAGTTTCCTACCCGCAGCATCATAAAGATAAGATATACTGTTACCATTCGCAAACATTACACGACTAGGCAAATTTAAACAATTATACTGAATAGCAGTTATATTTTTGTTTAAATCTTTAGTCAGGTTGCCGTTTTCATCATATTCATACTCTGCGGGCAAATCAATACCGTCCTTGAACTCGAAGCCGTTATTGAAGGCAGAAGTGCCCGAACGGTCTGCCACCTTCTTTAACCGGTTACCGGCATAACTCAAAGAAAGATCATCAATCACATCATAACCCGTCGCTGAAGTCTGCCCGTAGCGTTTCAGACCCAAGATATTACCCATTTTATCATAGCCCGTCACCTGCTCATTAAAACGGTTGGTATTTACAGAAAGGCTCGGCCCTTCACCATACTCCGCATCAGTCAGGCGACCCAGACGGTCATAACTGAATTTATAACCGCGGGGAGTGGCCCCGGCTCCACTTTTCCAAGTCATACTGCTGATATTACCATTATAACAAGGGACTCCCAAACCGTCGGTATAATGCAAAGACTGGCTAAACTTACCGCCTTCAATACCGGTCAGCCAGTTACGGATATTGTAGGCATAGTCTGTTGCATAAATACCGTTATCCAGTTTGTCTGTCTGCAATCGGCCCAACTCGTCATAAGTGTGTTCCACAAGCAGGACGGAAGGATTGTTATCGTATTGGTGGCTCACTCGTGTCAGGCGTGACGAATGGTCATAAGTATAGGTATAACGTTCCGTCAATGAATACCCGGAACTATCCGTATGGGTGTGAAGGACGGACAGAGGACTTCCTTGAAAGGAGTATTCAGTGGCGTATGTATCCATGCCTCCATTGACACGGCTTGACAGGCTTTTCACTATCCGCTTATTGATGTCATAATAGTCCGCAGAATAAATGAATCCCGAAGAGCCATGCGTACAAAGTATGCTACCCGTAAGATTACCGATCGCACTCACAGTTCCTTCCGGAAAATTATATGCAGAAAAGCCGTTTCGTGTTCTAAAATCATACGTATCATAGTAGTTCACCACATATACACAAGGATCAACCAGATCAAAAGAACTCTGATAACCACTGTACGCCAGGCCGGTGTCGTTAAAAACAGTGGAGATAGATACACACTCACTACCTTGCTAAGTCTACTATCGGTATTTGTACCGGATTAAAAACGTAAAAATTCCGTTAATCTTTATAGGTAGACTAACGGAATTTAAATCATTACTGGAGTAGCTTTATACAAACTATTCACTGACAATTAACGCACCGGTTTCACAATCAATACTCATTAAGATATTTATAATGAACTTATTGCTTTTTCCGGAGAAAAGAGTAAAAGAACAGAACGATTCCCACTAGTGCTATTTGATTAATACAAACATAAAATATATGGTATTAATATGCCTGTCAGCAATAAAATTAACTTACTTCCCATATCCTAATCTTTTCATCATATTATCATTCTTTTTATATATAGATGAAGTTTCTAATTAATTGTTATCCATTCCCCACCATATTATATTCCAGTAGGATATCATTAAAATAAAAGATACCTTGACACAAGTATTTTTAGTCTCATATCAAGGTATCAATAAAATAGTATAGTAACAATCCGATTATATAAGAATAAGATACAGATCTGCTGAGCAACACGCTATTTTAATCATCTCTCATTTCTATACAATAGAACCATTCCAGTTTATGTTCACTTCTTCTAGGTATGTCCCAACGATATTTTTTAGGATTTACACAAGTTAGAGAAATGGATTTATCTGCTTTTTTAAAAAAAGAATCTAGAAAAGTTCTCCCGCAATAGAATTTATATTCCTTATAATAAAATACAGCATCAGCCCATAGTGCATGATTAAAAGAATCAAGTGAATCCTCAACACTGATTACAAGATCTACAGAATTCATAGAACCATTAAAATCAATTTCGAAAGAGAATGTTATTTCATTTTCAAATTTCTGACAAGCTAGAACCTCCTCAGTTTTCATTATAACAGAATCAAGTATAGGATATAGCCATTCTTTTACTTCATATACCTTTATTTCCTTATTAATATAATCCTCAAAATCATATAATTTAAGATTGTTCACTTCTTCATAAGATTTACATCCCACAAAGAAGATAGCAAATAATAAAGTAAGCAAAAGCTTAAATTCCATTTTCATAACATTTTAAACTTATTTTCTATATATTTCATTTGTATAATTATAATAAATTCCTTTATTCAGGATTCTAAAAATTGCCTTAGGAGAATGTTGCAAAATGTTTTTAGCATTCCCTATATCACCTGTATCACCCGATGCTACTCGTCCCTCTCCCGGATGAATATGATCGGACCTAAGTACCTGATAACCAGAACGAATGTATTTGTTAATCTGATAACTTCCAAAGGATATTCTCTTAGCTTCATGGCTTGTACTTATTAAATTCACATTACCACCTTGCTTATTTTCCATCAAAGTATTACTCCATTCCACATCGGTGTTTTTATCTAAAAAGTTCATAATACTCACTGACTCTTGATCATTTTTTACCTCATATGCATGATTAAGCACCGTTTTTCCTGTCAACTGTCCGTCTTGGGTATATAAAACACCTTTAGTTATCTTTGAGCTCATGCTTCTCGCATCTGTCCCTGATAATATCCCTTTACTTATCTGTATCCCTGTTTTGTTACCGGTTTTATCATAATCTCCTTTAGTTTCAGAGGAATACTTCTCTTTATTATACAATACATCGTAATTATCACCTCCTTCATTATTTATTTTTAAAATATATCCGTTCCGATCAACTGTATAACCTGTATATAACATACCTGTTGGGTCGATATATATTATAGGACTATTATTACAATATTCATACGGACTAATCGAATAATATTCCTCCGCCATCGGATCCACCACATGCCACCTGCCTAAAGCTGCATCATAGTATCTCGCTCCATAATCATACCAGTCCAACCCACCTTTACGATCCAACTCCTTGCCATTATACTTATAAGGCTGGACGCTCTGCCGGGAACTTGTTGACATCAATCCGCCGAAAGCATAATAATCGTTCACTTCCTCAACCGTTCCCTCCTCATCTACAACCACACGATTATTACCCTGATGATCTTTCAAATAATAATGATACTTACCGTCAGTAAGGGACACATAGCCGACTTCCGTCAATAGAATCTGAGGTACTCCATTTTCATAGACCACATTGCCGCAGTAATCCGTTGTAACACTGTCTCCTTCAAGAACGTGCACGGTACGGAGTTTCCTACCCGCAGCATCATAAAGATAAGATATACTGTTACCATTCGCAAACATTACACGACTAGGCAAATTTAAACAATTATACTGAATAGCAGTTATATTTTTGTTTAAATCTTTAGTCAGGTTGCCGTTTTCATCATATTCATACTCTGCGGGCAAATCAATACCGTCCTTGAACTCGAAGCCGTTATTGAAGGCAGAAGTGCCCGAACGGTCTGCCACCTTCTTTAACCGGTTACCGGCATAACTCAAAGAAAGATCATCAATCACATCATAACCCGTCGCTGAAGTCTGCCCGTAGCGTTTCAGACCCAAGATATTACCCATTTTATCATAGCCCGTCACCTGCTCATTAAAACGGTTGGTATTTACAGAAAGGCTCGGCCCTTCACCATACTCCGCATCAGTCAGGCGACCCAGACGGTCATAACTGAATTTATAACCGCGGGGAGTGGCCCCGGCTCCACTTTTCCAAGTCATACTGCTGATATTACCATTATAACAAGGGACTCCCAAACCGTCGGTATAATGCAAAGACTGGCTAAACTTACCGCCTTCAATACCGGTCAGCCAGTTACGGATATTGTAGGCATAGTCTGTTGCATAAATACCGTTATCCAGTTTGTCTGTCTGCAATCGGCCCAACTCGTCATAAGTGTGTTCCACAAGCAGGACGGAAGGATTGTTATCGTATTGGTGGCTCACTCGTGTCAGGCGTGACGAATGGTCATAAGTATAGGTATAACGTTCCGTCAATGAATACCCGGAACTATCCGTATGGGTGTGAAGGACGGACAGAGGACTTCCTTGAAAGGAGTATTCAGTGGCGTATGTATCCATGCCTCCATTGACACGGCTTGACAGGCTTTTCACTATCCGCTTATTGATGTCATAATAGTCCGCAGAATAAATGAATCCCGAAGAGCCATGCGTACAAAGTATGCTACCCGTAAGATTACCGATCGCACTCACAGTTCCTTCCGGAAAATTATATGCAGAAAAGCCGTTTCGTGTTCTAAAATCATACGTATCATAGTAGTTCACCACATATACACAAGGATCAACCAGATCAAAAGAACTCTGATAACCACTGTACGCCAGGCCGGTGTCGCCTTCCATAAGAGTACCTAAAACAACTGTCTCACCGGCAGTCCGAACATGTTTATCGCTGTTGCTACATTCGCCCTCCACGACGACACGCCCATAGACATCATAAACAAAGAATGACCAAAGAGAATCATTACGCTGACAGCCATCCTGAGAGAAAACCAAACGGTGTGCCGCGTCATAAACCAGGTAAGAAGGGGCGCAACCGGGAAGCTTCTTATAAACAAGACGATCCAGATAGTCATAACGATATATGTAAGCATAAAGATCCAGATCCGGATGATCCTGGTAACCCGGAGGAAGCACAAACACCAGATTGCCATACTCATCGTAGACAAAATAAGTATCAAAAAATGTATCACCATCCAGAATGCGTGAAAGGACCAACTGATTTTCACTATTATAAAATTCCCAATGCATGTTGCCATCTTCGTCCTCGCTGCGTATGCCGCGAAGGCTACCGTCTGCATAGGGACTATCGCTCTCTACCAGCTCACCGCCGGCGGATACCAGATAACGCTTGCAACGTTGGACGGGTATACTCTCAAGATTACAGCTATATTTTTTGGATACGGCTTTACCGGTCCATTCATCACCAACACCAAACTCTTTTAACAGTAAACTACGGTGGGAAGCCTCATACGCGAAACGTGAACAGACGTTGCTGTGCCCATAATACTCCTGTGCCGACTTTAATATTTGCTTATAGTTCCTGGAAGCCCCTTCCGACAACACAGGAACCGGAAGAGTACGAGACTGTAAATTTCCCAATGAGTTATATTCATAACTTTCAGTCAGGTCTTTGCCCTGCGGGGTTATTCCGACGTGTATCTTCTGAGAAACACCGCCAAAACCATCCCCATAGGACACATCAGTCAGGGAGCGCACACCGTTCGTTTTCAACAGCGAGGCTGCTCCGGTATATTTGTCAAGCGGAGTTACCGTAAGTATGCCATAACGGTCACTCATGTTCACAGTCTTCCTCTGAGCGCAAAGAAGACCGGAGCTTGCACTTATCAATACAAGAACAATGATTCTTTTTATATTCATAATTTTTCCTTTTAACAGTTTCTTATTCATTTCTTATACTCATTATACTCCAGCACAGCGCCGTCCTTATCACGGATTTCCGTCAGTCTCCCGAAGCCGTCATAGCTGTATGTAGTTACATTCCCGTTAGGTTCATTCATATAGACAACTCCCCGTTGCGGAGCATATCTATAAACGGTCACCCGGCAAGGGGCGGGGAAAGCATTACGCAACGGAAGCAATACATTTTCAAGGGCACTGCCGTCAAGGTTTTGAAGAGACTCCACACTCACGCGCAGCCCGGAAACGACTTCCTGATATGACGCCCCTTCCACAATAGCCACCGGACGACTGTAGTTGTATCCCCAGAGCAATGCGACCACAGGAGCATCCGCACGGCGGATCTCACAAACATTGCCATAAGCATCGTGTACAGGATAAGATTCACTCATTGAAAAGAGCCCCTCATGCTTCCAGACGCTCACCTCGTCCAGCAAGGCCGAACCGGAGCCGGGATCCAGAGTATAGTCGAAACTGGTAAAGGAATCATCCATATAGCCTTCAGGACCTTCCACAGATTCTCCTATATGGGCAGGTCTCAATATATCATTGGCAGCCGTCATCGCCCTTCCAACGGCATCATTAACATGATATGGATAAGTATAATCACATTTCTTTTTCTTTCCATCGCTATACTTATAAATCTCCCTCACCGGAAGCCCGGATCGTATATCCCAGTCCGTAGAGCCATAAGTCCGGACAACCGTATCACTGACCAACTTACCAGCATAATAATCCGTATTCACAGTGAGCTGGTTTTCCACACGCGTATTCCCCCTGCCAATGCTATACCTGTACTCACGATAATAAAGGTCATCGTCCGTTTCCACACCGGACTGTTCTGCAACAACCAGATTGGCACGCCGCACTTCACGTCCCGCCACCACAGGAGTATTATTGTTCAAAGATATTTCAGTATATGTATGCTCCTCATCATGCACAGGCTGCTCCGTATCTACATCATAATCCGTTCTCCTGACCAGTTTGCCCTTCTTATAATGGGACACCTCATCATGCACCATACCATTTATTATACTTGGAAAATAGAAATTCGTATTGTATTCATAGTCTTCACGAGATACCGTTTTTCCATAATCATCTTTCTCCACAACACTCACATTAGGATATAGGACAGAGACTCCCGCTGCAGCACCGGCATCGGCCACCGGCAGGGATGAATACAAACGATAACGCATGCTGGTACGAGAGTAGGTACGCAAATAAAGTTTCTCCATCTCATCGACAAAAGTCACTTGAGGAGCATAACCTGTCGGAATACCGTCTTTCTCATACAAGAAACGACGTTCATTCTTCAGCGTACCTTCCACATCACGGCATTGGATAGAATAAATTCGCAAACCACCGGCATAAGATGAAATTGCATTCCCATATTCATCTGTATCGGGATATGTATTGAGCTCATACACTAATTCCTCTCTTGCACCTGTCGGATATTTAATAGACTGCAACGAATAAACCTGGGCGAATAAAATGTCCGGTGTACGGTCCGCACCTCCAATATAAGCATAACATACACCCCGGTCGCCATCGTAAGGCGTTCCAAACTCCACCAATTGTCTTTCTACAAGATCGGTATTACCGGTCCGTCCGTTATAATATCCGAATTTATCCACTGCTTTGGTCTGCGTCGGTGAATAGTCATCCACGTAGTCATTATATGACATTGTATAACTACGGCTTTGATTATTGACCAGTTCTGTAAAATTGACCTCAGTAAGCAGGCTGCGTCCCATGAACCGCAGTTGCTTATAATTCAATGTGACACGTTGGATTTCCGCCCCATTTTCATAAATATGCACGGTTTTCAGAAGAGAAGAGGAATAATCAAAAACGACTTTTCCATTAGCGTACGTGATTTCTTTGGGATATTTTGCATCAACCGAATTGTAAGGCCGGTTATCATACTGGCCAACGTTTTCGACCGTAAAATCGGCCCAAAGAGAATCATTATGCAAAGCATACCCGTTCATCCGGAAAAACTTCAGTTTTCCATCCACTCCCTGCCAATATCCGTTACGGTAACTTTCACCCATATCCTCCACTGCATAATAGTCATAACTATCTGCATAAGTGAGCTTCTGTGTGACATACGAAAAAGAAAGCCTGTCCTGTTTCAGACTGGTGACATCCGTTAGTTTCCAGCCTGTAATCTTTCCCGTATTAGAGTATTCGGCTTCCTTAAAACGGTAAATATTACCGGAACCGTCCGTCACCTGAAATCCCGAACGTATGTCTGACGTTTCCACCTTATCAGAAGTCAACGGTAAATAAACCGGTATATGCGAGCCGCTTTCCGAGGATTTCTCAGGACGCCGGAACACGAAATTCCCCTAAGCATCAAATGTACTATAAAAAAACACATCCGGTTGTTCGTGCGCCATACCTTCGGTCATCTTATGCATATAAGAAGTGTCCCAACTGCCAAAGTCCGGGTTATAGATCAAATACCCTTCTTCATCAGGATTTCCTTGAATACTCCGGGTTACGGTGGGACCGAAATCCACGTTCCAGCCCAAGCCGGCCACGCCGTTTCCCGCACTGACCTTGATGCCTCCGCTGTCATATTGCAATCGTAAAGGCAGCGTGAAATCTCTTGTACGTATCTCATATATCGGGATACTAAGTTCAACTTTGCCTGTATTATAATTAACAGGACACATAATATGCTTCATCAACTCCTCCGATACCGGAGACACAGGAACATAATTATATTTGTATTTTCCTTCCGTATCAGCCAAAGCCGGCGAGGTGCCCTGGCTATATACGCTGCCCACACAAGTGAGCAGCGCAATTATTAAAATAATAGTCTTATTATTCATTTTAGATAACAGTCATCTGGTTTTTATAAAAAAATATTAATCCCTCTCATTACAGATTCATCGCATTAGCGCCCAAAACGCCTGCCAAAGCCGAAGCCACTGCGATAACCACCTTCAGGATCATATCCCATACTGATTTCTTCATTGCCATAATTTACCTCCTTTCCGTGTCTTTAAATACTTGTGTTACTCTGTGTTCTTTCAGCCCGTCTTCATGACAGATACCTATCGGGGAGAGTGTACAATCCTCCCTCGTGGCGCTGCAATGCACCACGAACAAATTGACAGTTCGCATAATCAGTGAATAATTTACAGTTCAGTTAAGCACCTGCCGTTCAGCAGAATACTTCGTTTAGTTTAGTCGTTTGAATCTGTGTTGTGCCGGAGAATCACACTGACGGATCCGGTGTCACCCCACCGCCGGAACCGCCGCCTTCGGGCTTGCCACCCTCTCCTTCACCAGAAGCAGAGGTATCGGCACGGTCGAAACGGACACACCGGGCGCCTGTCACTAGCGAACGGGTGGCCATAGTGCCATCCAAATGACGGGTGGAACAGGGAAGAAAGCGAACTGTCAGTGAAGCTTGGGCGGCAGACACGTCGTCCACAGTTTTCACACCTTTACCGTTCGACTTCATCACCAGACGGAAAGTTCCGAAACCGTCAAGCGTCACACCCTCCGAGGATTGAAGATGCTGGCTGACTACCGTCACCAGGTTGTCCAGTGTGTTCTTCACATCACCCGGGGAAAGGGAGGAATAAGCCGCTATCTCTTTAGAGATCTGTGAAGTACTTACATTACCTGTGCGCAACACACGGGGATAGAATAGTTGTTCTCCGTTTTTGTCTTTCAGAACGGACTGAAATGGACCATACAATACTGGCATAATCAAATTTGTTTTTGTGTTAATAAATTTAGTTTAGTCTTGTCTGTAAGCTTATCGACAACACAAAGATACAATAGTTACATTTCATATACAAGCGATTTTCAATATGTGTCTTAACTAAATTCTTAACCACCAGTAATGCATTGAATAACAATAAGAAATCGGAGGAATAATTATAAGTCTAAAACAAAAAAATCCGGTATGCATCAAAACAAAAAGTTGATTCATACCGGAAGTCATAATCTAAAGGAATATTTCACAAAACATAAGAAGGATAAAATAAAATAACCATCCGAGAAGTGTCCACTTACAAAGCCCTTTACCACATGTTTGATAACCAAACAATATAAGAGCCAACCCTATAATAAGCAACAATGGAAAAGGGAAAAGAAAGGCTATCGCTTTTACCCACGCAGATAAAGGAAGACGCTGCTTCTCGACCTCTTTCTCCTTTTCCACTTCGATAAGTTTTTCCACCTCTTTCGTATAGTCCTGATACATGGACGGAGTGATATTCCGCCGCTTCAGTTCCTCCTCTGCTGCGATTACAGCTTCAGGCTGATAATCAGCACGCTCCGAAGTCACTATTCGAACTAACGCCATATCAACCTTTTCCGACATTACGACAGAGAATTTGTTTGTTTCCATATTTTCTAGTATTAAACTATTAACATACAACCAATAAAAAACATAATAAACTGCATATCAAAGATATAACAAATGAAAAATTAACCGCCACGACACTCACCTAAAAAAACCGGCCCTATAAGAAATATTGCAAAAATTATTCCCACATTTCTTTTTGTAGAATCTTCTTTTTTCGCACATTCTTTAAAAAGATTGGTTTTACATCCTTTTATCAACCAGCCGATAAAAACCGCCAGCCACATAATCAAAGTACCAAAATAATCTATACCTCTCATTTGTTGTCTCTATTCTTATTAATATATATTATACCATCTATTCCATCATTCAAATTCTCAAAAGTTTTCGGATTACGAATCCTTTCATCAAATTTTCTCATTTCCACATCGTAAACTACACGCCTACTCCTTGGGGGAATATGCCGATTGGCATATTTAAACTTATACCATGAACCGGGATGCAATTGTTTCAACAAGTGAACGGCGGGCAATCTTTGAGTAGCCACATCAATGAATCCGCCGGCTCTTTCATCGGGCGTCGCATAAGTTCCTGCCCAAGAACGTCCCGTCAACCATACTTTCGGAGAATTGATAGATGAATAAGCTGACGATACCATATATTTGGCAACTCCGTCGGCAAAATTTGCTGCCGATTCATTCAGGGTAAGCTCCAAATTACTAACAAAATCTGTTACCGGACCTACATTCTCATAACTTCCACTCCTCTGCCATTGCCAAAATTCAGATTCGGAAAGATGCACTTTTCGATCACCATAATCAATATATTCCTGCCGCCCCATAAACGTATTATGAAACCAATTATTATGTGTAGTTTCTTTATAAGTACCATCAGGATTATAGAGCACTTTCATCAGACCATTCGGATCAACATAGTTAACCGGATTATTTCCACAATATCCATAAGGGTTCTCTGAATAATAGTCTTCGCACAGAGGATCCACTCCATTCCACCTTCCCAACACCGGATCATACCGCCGCGCACCATAATCATACCAGTTCACCCCGCACGCTGTCTCCAGTTCTTTTCCGTTATACTTATACGGCTGGACGCTCTGCCGGGAACTTGTCGACATCAATCCACCGAAAGCATAATAATCGTTCACTTCCTCCGCATTGCCATGTTCATCCGCAACGACACGCACATTGCCCTGATGATCTTTGATGAAATAATGATAGCTCGTATCCGACAAAGCTATATACCCAACATCGGTCATCAACCGCACCGGAACCCCGTTTTCATAGATCACATTCCCGCAATAATCCGTCGTCAGCGTATCTCCGTCAGCAACCCACACCGTACGCAGCTTACTACCGTCAGCACTGTAAACATGAGAAATGTTGTCGCCATTTTTAAAGACTATCCGGCTAGGCAAATTTAAAGAATTATATTGAATATCAACAATATTCTTATTTAAATCTTTTGTCAGATTCCCGTTTGCGTCATAAGCATAGGCAGACTCCTGCGCAAACATATTCACTCCGGCGGAGAACAATAAACCCGCCAATATCATTTTCCGTAATAAATACATAATCCAATCCGTTTTTGTGTTAATTAATCGAGTTTAGTCTTGTCTGTAAGCTTATCGACAACACAAAGATAAGACAGTTACATTTCATATACAAGTGATTTTCAATATGTGTCTTAAGCAAATTCTCAACCAATATAAATAATTGAATATCAATAATTATCAATTTCCAACCTCCTATTTACAACACTTAAAAGATAACGTCCGGGAAGTTTTATCTTGCCCCCGCTGCCACGCAACGTAGCAATCCCCTGCCAGATTGCACCGCCGATAGCCCCGAAATTACTTTTCAGGATAATTGCATACTGTTCTGAAGGCGGGATACCGTAGCTACGGAGATTATCGAGCAGCCCCGCATAGTTACGCGATGTCCCGTCAGACGGCGGAAGAAGGGCATCGACAGTCTCCTGCGTCCACTTTTTCCGTTTCCCCGAACCGGAAACATCCCGCCCGCAGGAACTTCCGGAAGAAATCTCCTCCTTCCCAATCTTCTTCCCCTCCGCCTTCTCCCCTGCCGTTTCCAGGGGAGAATTGAAGTGGGGTTGTTCTTTGCTTTGCTTTGCTGTGCTACGCTATGCTGTGCTGTGCTATGTGTACCTGATGTTACATTTTCAGGGATAAATGTTACATTATCACCCCTCGTAATGCCTTCTCCATGCCCCTGTTTTTCACTTTTCACAGCCGGCGTTCCTTTTGCATCATCCTTATTATCAGCCGGTTCATCATCTGCAAGCAGGCAATACCCGACTTCCAGATGTGAAATGCTGCGGCGACGGGTACTGAAAAGATACTGCCGTTGTATTTCGACGGAAGTCAGGATGCAGCTACGCTCAAAAAGAACCGCGTCGAACAGTCCGTATTCCACCGCCAGACGGACGATACGTTCCACGTCATCAGCGCTCTTCTCGTACAGACCCGCCGAGAGGTCTTCGTAAAACAAACGGTCCGCACGGACATAATACCCCTCGCCCGCATAGATATACGACAGGATTTCCACCAGAATGCCAAGCGCGGAGTCACCCTCACGCTTCATCAGGCGGCGGACGGCACGGTCGTGAATAAAATCCGTATTCAGCGGGAAATAATCCAATCCCTTTTTCTTTATTCTTGCCATAATAATTCTGTTTTTTGATAAATACTCAATATAAAAAACCCGCTTTTACAGCAAGGCTTCTTCCTGCATTCCCGCCTTTTTGCGTTCCATGCTAAGCCTCACTACCTCAAGGGCGTGCAGAATAAGCCGGAGACGTGTTTCCCGGTCCTCAGTCTGTGTTATGACCGGATAGGAAACTCGTCCACCGGACAAAGAGCAATGGGGAAGTTTCTTACCACTGCCGTATTGCCTTCGGCTCAGAGATTTGCGACACTCCTTGCAATATTTATCCGGAGACTGCGTTTTTTTGTTCATATAGAAGGACTCCAACGGAAGCTCACGTTTACAACTCTTGCAAATACTGCTGGATGTAGATTGTTTTGTCGATAAAGATAATGTTGTTTTCATAATGATAATTTTGATTTAAATTCTGAGAAAAAAGTTGTTTATTTGCCGGAGATGTATGTCCGACATGGTGGACATATATGCTTACCATGGTGAATCTATATATTCATCACAGTGTATATATATAGCTACCGGAGCAGTGATACAAAGGGGATGCAAGGCCGGGGGACGAACTTTTCTGCAACCTTTCGGAAACTTTTCTGCGTTTTTCATGGCTATTCTGTTTTTAATTTATATTTTTGAAACATATTTGTAATTTCACCGCTACAAAGATAAATAAGTTTTCATAAAGAAAACATACGGTTTTAGAAATTAATTCTTAAAAAACAGATAACGGATTATTAATGAGCAACTAATACGTTTATGATTTTTTACATCAAAATTAAATGCTAACAAAATGGATACAAATCTGGATGTACCCGGCATCATCAAACGTGCCAAGCAGGCATTAAACCTGAAGAGGGACAGCGAACTGGCTGAATTCCTGGGAGTTTCAAGAGCGACAGTCACCAACTGGGCTGCACGGAACAGTATAGATTTCCGCCTGCTGCTCAACAAATTAGGAAATACGGTAGACTACAACTGGCTATTGTTGGGAAAAGGCAACCCGAAACACCAGTCGAGATTTTGCGAAAGCGAACTGGCACAAGGGGAGGTGCAGATAATTCACAATCCCAAAACAGCCGAACCGGTTGACGACCGCAGCGTGACACTATACGACATCACGGCGGCGGCAAACCTGAAGACGCTGTTCACCAACAAGCACCAGTATGCCTTGGGGAAAATACGGATTCCGAACATATCCGCCTGCGACGGGGCGGTCTACGTCAACGGGGACAGTATGTACCCCATACTGAAATCGGGGGACATCATCGGATATAAGGAGATAAACAGCTTCGAGAGCGTTATTTACGGGGAAATATACCTGGTTTCGTTCATGATCGACGGAGACGAGTATCTGGCGGTGAAGTATGCCAACCGGTCCGAAAAGGAAGGATGCATCAAACTGGTGAGCTACAACACCCACCATGAGCCAATGGATATACCGTTTGCGGCGATCAATGCAATGGCAATAGTGAAGTTCTCTATACGCAGGCATATGATGATGTA